>Ga0137310_100991_pt1 | contig 18603 bp, 15 predicted proteins | sample NAcewiD2O_June_2_FD_97183 | JGI IMG/M metagenome (GOLD analysis project Ga0137310, IMG submission 97183) | Mouse cecal microbial communities from Vienna, Austria - N-Acetylglucosamine amended D2O_June | ecosystem: Host-associated > Mammals > Digestive system > Large intestine > Cecum | place...
CGTGAAAAAAGCGGAAAACTATTTTGACATTGAAAACCTGACCGACTCTGACAATATCCGCATCCAGCACCATGTAAACCAGGCCATCCGGGCCTGGGGCATTATGCACAAGGATCAGGACTATGTGGTGAAGGATGGCGAGGTGATTATCGTTGACGAATTTACCGGGCGCCTGATGTTCGGGCGGCGGTATAACGAAGGCCTGCACCAGGCCATTGAGGCCAAGGAAGGGGTGGAGGTCGCCCGGGAGAGCAAAACCCTTGCCACTATCACCTTCCAGAACTATTTCCGCCAGTATGAGAAGCTTTCCGGCATGACGGGCACCGCCATGACGGAGCAGGAGGAATTTTCCGAAATATACCGGCTGGACGTGGTGGAAATCCCCACCAACCGCCCTATGATCCGGGAGGACTGCCCGGACGTGGTGTATAAGACTGTGGCGGCCAAGTTCCAGGCCGTGATTGATGACATTGCGAAACATCACGAAAAAGGCCAGCCTGTGCTGGTGGGCACCATCACCATTGAGAAGTCTGAAGAGCTTAGCAAAATGCTGCGCCAGCGGGGCATCAAGCATCAAGTGCTAAACGCCAAGTTCCATGAAAAGGAAGCCCAGATAGTGGCCCAGGCGGGTCGGAAAGGGGCTGTCACCATTGCCACCAACATGGCTGGCCGCGGTACGGATATCCTCTTGGGCGGCAACGCAGAATTTATGGCAAAGGCCGAAATGCGTAAAATGGGCTATGCCGAGGAGCTTCTAGTGGAGGCCACTGCCTACAGCCACACCCAGGACGAGGCCATCCTGGAGGCCAGGGAAACATTTGCAAGGCTGAACCAGAAATACAAGGAGGAAATTGCGCCGGAGGCAGAAGAGGTGAAAGCCCTGGGCGGGCTTTACATCATTGGCACAGAGCGCCATGAGTCCCGCCGTATTGACAACCAGCTCCGGGGCCGCGCGGGCCGCCAGGGGGATCCGGGCAAAAGCCGGTTCTATATTTCCCTGGAGGACGATTTAATGCGCCTGTTCGGCGGGGAGCGCCTGTCCGCTATCATGGATAGGATGAAAATTGACGACGACATGCCTATTGAGACAGGCATGGTGTCAAATGCCATTGAAAGCGCCCAGCGCCGGGTGGAAAGCCGGAACTTCGGCATCCGCAAGAACGTGCTGCAATATGACGAGGTGATGAACAGCCAGCGCCAGATTATCTATGGGCAGCGGGATCAGGTGTTGAACGGCGAGGACATGCAGGAGCATATCTTGAAGATGATAAACGAAGATCTGGAAGAAAAGGTAAAAGCCGCCATGCCGGAGGAAATACAGCGGGATATCTGGGACTTGCCCGGCCTGTGCAAGGACTACGACTGGCTGATACAGGAAGGGGATCTGCGCTATACGCCGGATGAACTGGAAACCCTCCAGCAGGAGGATGTGCTGGAGCTTCTGAAAAAGCGGGCCGCCGACATGTATGCCCAGCGGGAGAAAAAGTTCACGCCCCAGCGGATGCGCATTCTGGAGCGGGTGAAGCTGCTGGAGACAGTTGACGAAAAGTGGATGGATCACATTGACGCCATGGAGCAGTTGCAGGAGGGCATCCGCCTGCGAGCCTATGCCCAGCATGATCCGGTGGTGGAATACCGGCTGGAAGGCTTTGAAATGTTTGATAAAATGATTTCCGCCATCCGGGAGGACACTGCCAAGCTGGTGCTTACCTGGGAGCCAAAGAGCGAGGAAGCGCCGAAGCCCCAGCAGCGCGTTAAGATTATAAGCGCCGGCTTAGCCGGGGACAATACGGTGAAAAAGCAGCCTGTGCGCAAGCAGAAGAAGCCAGGGCGCAACGAGTTGTGCCCCTGCGGCAGCGGTAAAAAGTATAAAAAGTGCTGCGGGCGGGACGAATAAGGAGGAGAAGCCCCATGAAGAAAAAGATAAAAGCGTGGGGGCTTCTGGTGCTGGCAGCCCTGCTGGCCTTCGCCCTGTCCGGATGCGATATCCCGATGCCCGGCTTTGCCGACTATGATGTTTCCGGGTATATCCAGGCCTTGCTTGACAGCAGCTATCACAATTCCCACGACAGCTTCATTGTGGTGGCCCAGACTACAGAGGAGGCTGCCCGGGAAAGCCACGCCACCACCATAGAAAACATGGTGATAAATTTCTGCAATACCTATGGCGTAAATCCCTCGGAAGAGCAGCTTTCCCAGCTTACAGAAATTTTCTCCCAGCTTCTCCAGCACGCCAAGTATACGGTGCGGGAGGAGCAGAAGGTGGATACAGGCTATTATATTGAGGTGGAAGTCACGCCCATTGTGAATTTCAGCGACTGTTCCGCCCAATTAGAGACCCTGCGCCAGCAGGCCCAGGAGGAGGCGGATGCCCTGAACACGCCCAGCCCCAGCCCGGAGCCAGAGGAGGATGAGGACGGGGATGGAGGGGAAGACGATTGGGGAGAAGAGGAACGGGAAAACGATGAAGAAGAAAGCCCCATTGCCACGCCCAAGCCGGTGACTACCCAGGTAAATCCCCAGGAGCTGTATATGGAAAAGGTGGTGGAATTCTGCCGCCAGCAGGCTGCCGCCATTGACTATGGGGTGGCACGCACCATGTCCCTGGACATCCGCCAGACAAATGAGGGAGAATTGCAGCTTGATTTAAACCAGATTGAAAATATCGACCAAACAATACTGCAATTGACAGCAGGCTGAAGAAAGGATGGCTGCCTTATGGAATTGGAAGCTTTATGCACAAGCACGTTGTTTGATTTGTCCCACACCGCTGCCCGCCCCTTGCTGGAGGGTACGGAATACCCCTGGCAGGCGCTGTCCGGCATTGGCGGCTTTATAAAAGAGCTGGGCGCTTCCCTGCCTGCCGGGGAATATGAGCAGAGGGGAGAGGACGTGTGGGTACACAAAACCGCCGTCATTTTCCCCCAGAACTATATTGCCGGGCCTTGCATTATCGGCCCGGAAACCCAGGTGCGCCCTGGCGCGTTTATCCGGGGAAACGCCTTGGTAGGGGCAGGCTGCGTGGTGGGGAATTCCACGGAGCTGAAAAATGTCATCCTCTTTGACCGGGTTCAGGTGCCCCACTATAACTATGTGGGGGACTCCATCCTGGGATATAAGGCCCACATGGGGGCAGGCTCCATCACCTCCAACGTGAAGTCAGATAAAGCCCTGGTCACCGTCCGGATAAGCCAAAAGCGCATAGAGACAGGCCTGAAAAAGTTTGGCGCCATGCTGGGGGACGGGGTGGAAATCGGCTGCGGCACAGTGCTCAATCCTGGCGCTGTGGTTGGAAAGGAAAGCCGTGTATACCCCCTCTCCTCGGTGCGGGGCTTTGTGCCCAGCCAGAGCATTTATAAAAACCAGGGGGAGGTTGTCCCCCAGCGTTAAAGGATCAGGACGGCTGCACAAGCCATGGAAAGGAGGGAAAGGCAAATGGATATGGTGACAGATTTTCTGGAAACCGGGGTGCTGCCTACAGTATTGCTCCTTGTGCGGGCCATTGTGCCGGTTTTGGCGCTGTACGTGGTGTGGCGCAGCTACACCTCCTTTAAGAAGGGCCAGCGCCGCCGGGATCCGGTGGTCATGCTCTGCGATGAAAGCTCTGGCCTGCGCTTTCCTGTGCTGTACTGGGAAAATTCCATCGGGCGCAGCAAATCCTGCGACATCTGCCTGCCAGACGCCACCATCTCCCGGGATCACGCGGTACTCATGCGCCGGGAGGAGGGCTGGGTTATCTGCGACACAGGCTCTCATGCCGGGGTGCAGGTAAACGGCAAAAAGGTAAAGGGGCAGAAGCTTTTGAGCATTGGGGACGCTGTCACCATGGGGGACGTGACCCTCACCCTGTGGAACGCGGACTCCCCGCCGGAAAAGCGCCGCCGCATTTTTACAGGCTTCTCCCGGGAAGCCGCCTCTCCCTTAAAGCTGATGATGGCGGCAAGCTTCGTACACCTTTTGATGGCGCTGCAGGCCTGCTTTATAGGGGGAAAGGCTGCCCCCATGCAGGCTGTGCCCACCCTGATAGCCATGGCCATAGGCTGGGGGCTGTATGTGTATTCCATTGGCATTCAGCACCGGGTCAGCTTTGAAATAGAAACCATTGCGTATCTCCTTTCCGGCATCGGCATCACCCTCCTTGCCGCCTGCGATATGGACGCCATCAAAACCCAGCTTGCCGCCATGTTCATCGGCATCCTGCTGTTTTGCTTCCTGATTTGGTTCATGAACGATATGGACAGGGTGGCAAAGTTCCGCCTCTATATCGGGGCCGGGGCCATCCTGCTTTTCATCATCAACCTGGTTTTCGGCAGGGAGCAGTATGGCTCGAAAAACTGGATTTTCATCGGACCGGTAAGCGTCCAGCCCTCAGAGCTGATAAAAATCGCCTTTATTTTTGTAGGCACTTCCACCCTGGACAGGCTTCAGACCAAAAAGAATATTACGGAATTCCTGGTGTTCACAGGCGTCTGCATGGGATTTTTGGTGCTGATGAAAGACCTGGGCACTGCCGCTATTTTCTTTGCGTGCTTCCTCATCATCGCCTTTATGCGTTCCGGCAGCGTGCGTACCATCGCCCTGGTGCTGACAGGCGCGGGGCTGGGCGTGCTGCTGGCCCTGCAGTTTATGCCCCACATTGTCTCCCGCTTTCAGGGCTGGGGCCATGTGTGGGAGCATATCAACGACCAAATGGGCTATTCCCAAACCCGGACGCTCACCTATATGGCAAGCGGGGGCCTGTTCGGCGTTGGCCTGGGGGATGGGATGCTGGCAGGCTCCGGAGTGTTTGCGGCAGATAGCGACCTGGTTTTCGGCCTGCTCTGCGAGGAACAGGGACTGCTTTTGGGCCTTGTGGTGCTGATGGCTATTGCCATGTTCACCATCTATGCCCGCAGCGATGTCACCCGCAGCCGCTCCACCTTCTTTTCCATTGGGGCCTGCGCTGTGGCGGGAATGCTCCTGTTCCAGACCTGCCTGAACGTGTTCGGCGCAACAGACATCCTGCCCATGACAGGCGTTACCCTGCCTTTTATCAGCGCAGGCGGATCCAGCATGATGAGCGTGTGGGGGCTGATGGCCTTCCTGAAAGCTTCTGACGAGCGCACCTATGCTGCCCGGCGGGCCAGCAAAAACAGCAGCCGTCCAGCGGCGGCCCGGTCCGGGCGCGGCACCGGGGAGTTCGCGCCGCCCCGTCCCAGCCGCACTGCGGAAAGGGATACAGGCTATACGCCCCGGCCTGCTCCCCGCCGTAAAAGCGGGGCAGGCAAACGGTATGCAAGCCCGCCAGCCCGCCACAGCAGCCCCAAAAGGCCGCCCCCGCCGCCTGGAGACAGCGGGGATATGGAGGATATTACAAGCTGGAGATAAAGAAATCCCAAGGAGAAAGGGGATGGGTTTTTGAAAACAGTAGGCTTTCGGTCAATTGTTCTCTATATCCTGCTGGCTGTCTTTATAGGCGGGGTGGGATACCTGGTTGCAAACATGTTTTTACATGGCAGGCAGTGGGTTATGCAGCCTTATAACGCCCACCTTTCCGGGCAGATGGGAGACATCAAGGACAGGGACGGGAACCTTCTTGCCACCAGCCAGGACGGCGGGCGGGTTTACAGCGAAAATGATACAGTGCGCCGAGCCTTACTTCATACTATCGGGGATACGGCGGGTTTTATCGGTACAGGGGTGCAGTCTGTCATGGGGGACAAGCTTACAGGCTATAACTTTATTACAGGGCTGAACGATACGGTCTTTTCCCGCATGGGCAGCGGCCTCACCCTGACAGTCAGCCAGGACGCCTGCACAGCCGCCTATAATGCCATGGCAGGCCGAAACGGCGCGGCAATCCTCTATAATTATGAAAACGGGGATATTCTGTGCAAGGTAAGCGCCCCCACCTTTGACCCCGCCTTTGTGCCCGAGGATATTGAGACAAATGACGCGTATAAGGGCGCTTATCTGGACAAGTCCTTGTCCGCAAGCTTTACCCCGGGCAGTATTTTCAAGATTATCACAGCCGCTGCTGCTATGGAAAAGTGGCCCGATTCCTGGAGCGAACGCACCTACGAGTGCTGGGGCGCGGAAAATATCGGCGGCAGCGATATCACCTGCCTGCACGGGGAGGCCCACGGCTCCCAGGACATGTTTGCCGCCATGGGCAACTCCTGTAATATTTATTTTGCCCATTTGGCAAACGATATCGGTGGCGGGGCCTTGCAGAAGAAGGCAGAGGAAATGGGCTTTAACCAGACCTTCGGCTTTAACGGCGTAAATGTTACAAAAAGCACACTGGATCTCACAGGGGCAAATGCCAATCAGATAGGCTGGGCGGCAGTAGGCCAGTACACAGTGCTGGCAAATCCCTACCACATGATGGCTCTTATGGGGGCTGTGGCCAAGGATGGTTCCTATACCCAGCCCCGCCTGACAGAAGGGGGAGACATCTTTTCCGGGCTGGCGGCATCCGGGGACAGGAAGCTGATGAGCGCGGAAACCGCCCGACAGTTAAAAACCCTGCTGCGCGGCGACGTGGAAAATTACTATGGCGACTGGATGTTCCCCCAGGGCATGGCGGTCTGCGCCAAAACTGGCACAGGCGAAGTGGGGGAGGGCAAAGCCCCTAACTGCTGGATGGTAGGCTTTTGCGACAGCGCCCAGTATCCCTATGCGTTCGCGGTGGTTGTGGAAGAGGGCGAGGGCGGCATTGAGACGGCGGGAGTCCTTGTAAACGCCATGCTCCAGGCCTTGGCTTGAGGAAGGGGGAAGGAAAGTGGAAACCATTACCATCAAGCCCCACCATTTTATGGATATCATCAAGCTGTATGGCGCGGGTATAGAAAACTTTGTGCCGGACAAAAAGCTGGGCCACGATTTTTACCGTATCGGCAACCTGGTTTTGGCATGCCACACCCAGCCACTGCTCCTGACAATAGAAGGGGACGATATCTGCACGCTCTGCCGCCAGTACCGAGGCCTCTGCCAGGATGCTCTCGCAAACATCCCCGGCTTTACAGGCAAAAACGAGTATAACCGCGCCCTGGACAGCCGCATCCTTTCCCTGTATGGCTTAAGCGCGGGGCCATATCCGGCAGAGGAGCTGTGCGGGATTCTCTATCAGGGCCGGAAAAAAATCTTCCAGGTGTGGCAAGAGGAGGAAAACGCCCTCACCCAAAGGCGCTTTGATTTATTCACAGCCGGGGCTGAAAAATACCTGGGGTCGTATAAGTAAACGCAGCAAAAAAGCCGTCTAGCGTTGTGCTGGGCGGCTTTTCACTGCTTTGCAGGCTCACCGCCTTTTAGGCCACACATACAGCCCATAGCCAATCAGGCACAGGGAGATAAGGATAGCGCTGCCCGCCGCGCCAATGGCAATGGCGGTGTGGTTTAAAGGCCCTGCCACCATGCTGATAATCAAGGCGCAGGCGTCGGCAAACAATAAAAATTTGAAAAGGCTTTTTTCCGCGTTCATAAGCACACCTCTGGATGCCATCCCTGCAAGGCGCGGCATCCCTTTCTTTTCTCCATTTTTTTGCAAGACGTTTCTTTATGCCCAGCCAGGCCGGCTTTCCCAAAGGGCGCTGCTGAAAGCCGCCAGCTTCTCTAGGGTAAGCTGCTCAGCCCGGGCGTTGGGCTGCGCGCCTGCACTGCGCAGGGCTTCTTCCACCAGGGGCTTCGGCGCTCCCAGCGCGGCAGAAACCGCATTTGCCGCTGTTTTCCGCCGCTGGGAAAAGGCTCCCCGGGCCACCCGGAAAAAGAACGCCTTGTCCGGCACCTCCACAGGCGGGCTTGTGCGGATTTCCATGCGCAGCACAGCGGAATCTACCTTAGGCGGCGGCATAAAGCTGCCCCGACCCACCTCGAACAGCAGCTTTGGCCTGCTGTGATACTGCACGCTAACGCTTACCGCCCCGCATTCCCGGCTGCCTGGCTGGGCGCACAGCCGCTGGGCGGCCTCCTTCTGCACCAGCACTGTGAGGGATTTTAAGGGAAGCCCCCCCTCCAGCAGGCCCATAATCACAGGGGAGGTGATATAATAGGGGAGGTTTGCGCATACGCATATAGGCTCCCCGCCGAATTTCTCCTGTATCAGGGCGGCTAAATCCAGCTTCAGCACGTCCCCCTGCACCAGTTCCACGTTCCCGCAGCCCGACAGGGTTTCCTCCAGCACCGGGAAAAGCCGGCTGTCCAGTTCAATGGACACCACTTTTTTAGCCGCCTGGGAAAGCTCCCGGGTGAGCACCCCCACCCCCGGCCCGATTTCCAGCACCCCGGCACATTCCTCCGCCCCGCAGGCCGCCGCCATGCGGGGGCACACGCTGGGGTTTATAAGGAAATTCTGCCCCATAGCCTTGGAAAACCGGAACCCATGGCGGCCCAGCACCTCCCGGAGTACGCCGGGGTCAGCCAAGCTTCCCATAGTATCTTTTTCCATCATGCCTCCTCCAGTTCCACCTTGTATAAGATACGCACACCGTCGTCATAAACCCGGGTGAACAGCCTGTCCAGCGCTTGGGCGTCCACCTGGTAAGAGCTGTTTTCAAAGTCGCTGTACAGCACATAGCTTACATGGGTGCTTCTGTAAAAATTTAAAGATTCCGCAGGCTTTTCATACATTTCCCGCACAGCAAACTCCCTGCCGTAATAGGGCAGGCCATGATAAAACAGATAGCTGGGAGAGCCGCACACTACGTTGCGCCCGGCTAAGGCGCAGATTTCGTTGTTGTGCCGGGTGTCGGTAAGCACCACCGCGTCTGGCGGCAGGTTTTCCTCCACATAGGCGCACAGGGACAGGGCGCCGTCCCCATAAATTTCATATTCAGACACCGCCTCCCGGCCCAGGGTCAGGAATGCCGGGAGGATGAGGAAAGCGGTAAGCCCTCCTGCCAAAACATTTCTTGCGCCCCTCTGCCTGATTTTGCGCAGCATGTCCCAGAAAAACTCCGCCCCGCAGCAGCACAGCAGGGCATAGCCTACATACAGCAGCTTGTTGTTGTCATAGTCATTGGGTTGAAACTCCACAAATTCAGCAATCAGCCAAATCACCAGAGCCGGCACATACCGGGCAAAGCGATCCTTTTGGCAGGTTATCAGCCCGCAGAAGGCCAGCACGCCTGCAAGCCCCAGGTTTTTCAGGTAAAACCACAGGTAATTGTCCTCCCCGGTCACCCATCCAAAGTGCCCCCGCACAAACTGCCCCGCCCCTGCCTGTCGGAAAGTCCACACGAAAAGCTGGGGAAGGGCCAGCAGGCAGGCGGCAAGTGCCAGTATGCCCCAGGTGCGGGCAATTTCCCAAAGCATCCCCTGCCGCCAGGCAAAAGCCAGCAAAAACCCCAGCAGCACCAGGCACAGCAGTACCACCAGGCTGATAAAAACCAGCAGCCAGGGAGAATCTTCCAAGCCCCGGGTGCGGAGGAGATCCTTTAGCAGGCACATGACAGGCACTCCCGCCACCACCGCGCCCTTTCCCAGCAAAACGGCCCTGTCCAGCAGCCGGAGCCTTTTGCACAAATCCAGCACCAGCCATCCTCCGCACACCAGCGCCAAAGCCAGAAAGGAGTGGGTATGCACCATAGGCAGAGCGCCTGCCAGCACGCCTCCATAGAGAAAAAAACGCTTTTCCCCTTCAAAAACCCCCCGGTATAGCAGGTAGAGGGTGGGGAACAGTATGGCCCAGCCGAACAGGGTGGCCCGCTGGGGAAGCATCATGTCGGCTATCACGTTCACCCAGCGGATATTTTCCGCCACATAGTTTGTAGGCGTTTCATAAAATGCCGTGAAAATCCGGGTGAAATTCTCCTTCCCGCCCCCTAAAAAGTAGAACACCCCCAGCCCGCCGTTGCAGAAAAACAGCAGGAAAGCCGTTGCTGTCCGGGCAGGCGATCCCAGCATCCGGCGGAAAAAGAGATATGCCCCGAAAAAGACCTGAGCGCCTGCCGCGCACATGGGCAAAGCATAACTCAGCCGTAAAGGCGCGCCTAAAAGGTAGAGGCTGGAGGAAATGCTGTCGGACAAAAAAGGATAGGAAAGCCGCACGCCGGGCAGCAGGGAATATTCCGGAGGGAAAAACTGCTGGCGGGCAAGGCTGGTGATAAAGCTCAGGTGCATGCTCATGTCCCCATAGGTGGACTGGCAGCAGTATACCCGGTTGTTTTCAAAACGGAAGGAGTGGAACACTAAAAAAATAAAGAAGCCACAAAAGAGCAGGACAAGTAGCAGGAATTTTTGCCGCCCAAAGGCCCCCAAAGCCTTTGGCAGGGAGGAAAAAGCAGAAAACTTTTTGGCGCGGCTTCCATACAGGCTGGCCCCAGCGCACCCCAAGGCCAGCAGCAGGGCCAGCAGATGGGCGGCAGGGGAAAAGCCAAAGCCAAAGGCGAACAGCGCAGGAAACCACTGGAGCATCAGGCTTCCCGCCACGCTGCCGAAAAGCAGCCGTACCCCGGTGCTTTCCTGGGGCAGCAGGGGAAAGGCAGCAGCCACACCGCAGATCTGGAAAGCCCCGAAAAGCAGTATAGCTGCCAAAGCGCCTTCTAAAGAGCCTTCCATGCCGCCCCCTCCTTTTCCTGTATTTCTTTCATTATACTACCATTTTTCACTGGAAAAGTAAAGTGGGAACAGCCCTAAGAACACCTGCTTCAAAGATTTTATCCGCTGCAATAGGGGTAAAGGAGGGCTATAAATATGTAAAACCGCGGAAACCCCGCGGCCTTCAAATCCCCTGGCGCAAGCAAGCGTCAGGCCCGTATCTCTTTTTTTATTTTCCCTAGCGCGCCCTTTTCCAGCCGGGAAACCTGGGCCTGGGAAATGCCAACCTCTCCTGCCACCTCCATCTGGGTTTTGCCTTCCAGAAAGCGCAGGGAAAGGATGCGCTTTTCCCGGTCGCTCAAGCCCCGGATAGCCTGCTTGATGGCAATTTCCTCCAGCCAGTCCTGATCGTTGCCGTCGCCCACCTGATCCATAATATAGATGGTATCGCCTCCGTCGGAAAACACCGGCTCGTACAGGGAAACCGGTTCCACAATGGCCTCCAGGGCCACCACCACATCCTCCCGCTTCATGGAAAGGGCTTGGGATATTTCCTCAATGGTAGGCTCCTTCCCGCTCCGGGCGGTAAGCTGTTCCTTGCACTGAATGGCTTTGTAGGCCGTGTCCCGCATGCTCCGGCTGACCCGCACAGCGTTGTTGTCCCGGAGAAAACGGCGCACTTCCCCAATAATCATGGGTACCCCGTAGGTGGAAAACTGCACCCCCTGGCTCACATCAAAGTGGTCTATAGCCTTCATCAGCCCAATGCACCCCACCTGGAACAGATCGTCCGGGTTTTCCCCCCGGTTGCCAAAGCGCTGAATCACGCTTAAAACCAGCCGCAGGTTTCCGGCAATCAGTTTTTCCCGGGCATCCTTGTCCCCGTCATGGCAGCGGATGAGCAGTTCCCGCATTTCATCGCTTTTCAGTACCTTCAGTTTGGACGTGTTCACCCCGCATATTTCCACTTTCCCCTGCATAACGTACCTCCGAAAAAATTTCTTTCAAAGGTAGTATTTCCCCTTTCCAACGGATTTATCGCTGCCGCACTTGAAAAATACAGTTTTTCACATGCACAGGCAAAGAGCGCCCCCCTGCCAACTAGGCAGAGGGGCGCTCTTTGCGGGAAAAGGCTTTAGTTGGGAAGCCGGTCTTTTGCCGCCAGCTTATAGCAAAGGGTCATCATGCTGTCGTTCATGTGGACATTTTCCACAATAGCGTCCGGGTGCTTCAGCGCGATATCATAATGCCCGAAGTTCCAAAAAGAGCGCATTCCCAACGTATAGAGATAATCGGTTATCTCTTCTACGTTTTCCTGTGGTACGCAGAGAATCGCCATGGAAGGGCAGTGTTCCTGATAGAAAGCGCCAACCTTCCCATAAGGGAGTATCTCCTGCCCGCCAATCTTCTGGCCCACCACCTTGGGGGAGTTGTCAAACACCCCCACAAGCCGGAAGCCCAACTGCTCAAAAGGCATGTGCCCGGCAATAGCCTTCCCCAGGTTGCCCGCGCCTATCAGGATACAGGGATATTTATGTTGCAGGCCCAGGATTTCCTCAATGGCAGTGCGCAGTTGGGGTACATGATAGCCATAGCCCTGCTGTCCGAAACCGCCGAAGCAGTTAAAGTCCTGCCGCACCTGGGAGGCAGTGAACCCCATTTTTTCCGAAAGCTCCTTGGAAGAAATGCGGGTTACGCCGTTTTTGGAAAGCTCAGTTAAAAAGCGGTAATACCGGGGCAGGCGGCGGATAACGGACATGGAAACTGAATTTTTCTTTTGCAAAGCCAATCCCTCCCCGACGTGTAAAATGAAGTGCTTTATAAAGCCTTTTCCAGCCGTACCTGAATAGCCTTTAAAAATTCCTCTGTGCCCACCTTCTGAATGTTGGGCAGGGTGGACATGGCCGCCAAGTCCCCTGTCATCACGCCGTCCTCAATGGTGTCCAGAGCGGCTTTCTCCAGCTTGTCCGCAAAGTCTGCCAGTCGGCTGTTGCCGTCCAGCTCTCCCCGCTTGCGCAGGGCGCCTGTCCAGGCAAATAGAGTTGCCACAGAGTTTGTAGAGGTAGGCTCGCCCTTTAAATGCTTATAGTAGTGGCGCTGTACTGTGCCATGGGCCGCCTCATATTCGCAGGTGCCGTCCGGAGCCACCAGCACAGAGGTCATCATGGCAAGGCTGCCGAAGGCTGTAGCCACCATGTCGCTCATCACGTCCCCGTCATAGTTTTTGCAGGCCCAGATATACCCGCCCTCGCTGCGCACCACCCGGGCCACAGCGTCGTCTATGAGAGTGTAGAAGTATTCAATTCCCGCCTCGGCAAATTTCCGGGCATAGTCCTTGTCGAAAACCTCCTGGAAAATGTCCTTAAAACGGTGGTCATATTTCTTAGAGATGGTGTCCTTGGTGGCAAACCATAAGTCCTGCTTGGTGTCCAGGGCAAAGTTAAAGCAGGCCCGGGCAAAGCTTTCAATGCTCCCATCCAGGTTGTGCATTCCCTGCACAACCCCGGCGCTGTCCGTATAGTCGTGGATCAGATGTTTTTCCTGGGTGCCGTCGGGCTTTGTGATAAGGATTTCCGCCTTAGACCCCTTTTCCACCACAGCCTCCGTGTTCTTATACACATCCCCGTAAGCATGGCGGGCAATGGTGATGGGCTTCTTCCAGGTGGGGATGTAGGGGGTAATGCCCTTTACTAAAATGGGCGCTCGGAACACGGTGCCGTCCAGGATGGCCCGGATGGTGCCGTTGGGAGACTTCCACATCTCGTGCAGGTTATATTCCGTCATGCGGGCGGCGTTGGGGGTGATGGTGGCGCACTTTACCGCCACGCCATACTTTTTGGTGGCCAGGGCGGAATCCACCGTCACCTGATCCCCGGTCTTGTCCCGGTTCTCCAGGCCCAGGTCATAATATTCTGTGTTCAGGTCGATGTAAGGCGTAAGCAGGATATCCTTTATCATCTGCCAGATGATGCGGGTCATTTCGTCCCCGTCCATCTCCACCAAAGGCGTTTTCATCTGTATCTTTTCAAATGCCATAAGTTCCTCCTTGGTTTCATCTGCACATATTTTTTTGCATATATCCTAAAACTGTTTCATCTGCATATATTTTTCAAGGACATCCTTCTCAGGCGGCGTTATGTTATCCGGCAGGGCCTCCGGCGGGAAGAAACGAAGCTCGTCTACTTCCTCCTCCTGCCGCCGCAATGTGCCATGGTATTTCCGGCACAAATATACGGTCATAATAAGATGCACTTCATCGCCGTTTGGATATACATAGTGCTGGTTTTCCCCGGAGAATACGGAGAAAAGTTCCAGTTCGTCCGCCGCCAGCCCGGTTTCCTCCAGAAGCTCCCGCCGGGCTGCATCCTCTGTGCTTTCGCCCAACTCTACAGCGCCGCCCGATATGCCCCAGGTATGGTTGTCTGCCCGTAGCTGGAGCAGGATTTCCCCTTTTTCGTTTTCCACCAAAATGCCTGCGCTGCATAGCTGCACTGGCGCGTGGCCCACATGATCCCGCAGGAATTTCACATAGCCAGTCATATCCTGTCACTCCTTGCCAGCCGCCTTCGTATAGTTCAGCAACCCGCCTGCCAGCACCATCTGCCGCTGCCGCTCTGTAAGCACAGCAGTAAGCTTATAGGATGTGCCCTTGGTCAGATTCTCCATGGTAACGCCGCAGCCCTTCTGGAGTTCCTCTTTAATATGGGGCAGGCACAGATCGTCCATCTGGTCTATCTTATTGTAATCGCTCTCGTCCGTAAACTCCAGAGGGATAAGTCCGGCATTTGCCAGGTTCGCGCAGTGGATGCGGGCATAAGATTTTGCCACAACTGCCTTTATCCCCAGGTACAGGGGTACCAGGGCCGCGTGCTCCCGGGAAGAGCCCTGCCCGTAGTTGGAACCAGCAATGATAATGCCGCCCTCCTCCGCCTTGCAGCGCTGGGGGAACTCTTTGTCGCATACCCCGAAGCAGAACTGGGAGAGATAGGGAATATTGGAGCGGTAGGGCAGGATTTTCGAACCCGCGGGCATAATGTGGTCAGTGGTGATGTTGTCGCCCACCTTCAGAATGGCCTTTTTCTGAATGGAGTCCTCCAAAGGCTTTGCGATGGGGAAGGGCTTGATGTTCGGCCCCCGCTGGATTTCCACCGTCTCCATCAAGGCCTCCTCAATGGGGGGCACAATCATGTTATCGTTTATCAGGAACTCCTTAGGCATCTCAATTTTTTCCCAGCCCCCCAGGGTGCGGGGATCCGTAAACATGCCTGTGAGGGCGGAGGCTGCCGCCGTCTCCGGGCTGACCAGATACACCTGCCCGTCCGCCGTACCGCTGCGGCCTTCAAAATTCCGGTTGAAGGTGCGCAGGGAAACGCCGCCGGAGTTGGGAGACTGCCCCATGCCGATGCAGGGGCCGCAGGCGCACTCCAGCACCCGGGCGCCTGCCGCGATGATATCTGCCAAGGCGCCATTTAAAGCCAGCATATTGTACACCTGCTTGGAGCCGCAGCCAATGGTCAGGCTCACATCCGGGTGTACGGTTTTGCCCTTTAAGATGGCGGCTACCCGCATCATGTCCAGATAGGAGGAATTGGTGCAGGAGCCGATGCACACCTGATCCACCTTGATGTCTGCCAGTTCCTCCACAGGCTTCACCGCGTCCGGGCTGTGGGGACAAGCTGCCAGGGGCACAAGGGTGGAAAGGTCGATGGTGAACTCCTCGTCATATACAGCGTCCGGGTCAGATTTCAGCTCCACCCACTGATCCCCCCGGCCCTGGGCCTCCAGGAATTCCCTTGTGATCTCGTCTGAGGGGAAGATGGAGGTGGTGGCTCCCAGCTCTGTGCCCATGTTGGTGATGGTGGCCCGCTCCGGCACAGTGAGGGTGCTGATGCCCTCCCCGCCGTATTCAATAATTTTGCCCACGCCGCCCTTTACGCTCATCTTCTGCAGCACTGCCAGAATCACGTCTTTGGCGGAAACCCAGGGGGACAGGCGGCCTGTCAGGTTGATTTTCGTCATTTTCGGCATGGAGATATGGTATTCCCCGCCGCCCATGGCCACAGCCACGTCTAGGCCTCCCGCGCCGAAGGCCAGCATACCAATGCCGCCGCCGGTGGGGGTGTGGCTGTCAGAGCCAATCAGGGTTTTGCCGGGAATGCCGAAGCGCTCCAAATGAAGCTGGTGGCAGATGCCGTTGCCGGGCCGGGAGAAATAGATGCCATGCTTCTTGGCAATGGACTGGATAAACCGGTGGTCATCGGCATTTTCAAAGCCGCTTTGCAGGGTGTTGTGGTCGATGTAGGCCACGCTTTTCTCGGTTTTCACCCGGGGCACGCCCATAGCCTCAAACTCCAGGTACGCCATAGTGCCGGTGGCGTCCTGGGTCAGGGTCTGGTCGATTTTCAGGCCGATATCCGCCCCCGCCTGCATTTCACCGCTGAGGAGGTGCGCCTCCAGAATCTTTTGTGCGATTGTTCTGCCCATACATTTTCTCCTTCCTGGCAGGCGCATGAAAGCCCGCCTAAACAAAATTCCTGTATGCGTACAGGGCCTGCCCCACACCATATGGGGGTGCCCCATGTTTTCAGCCACACTCCTATTATCCCTGAAAAGCCTGTCCCTGTCAATGGCAGAAAGGCAAATTTTGCAAGTTTAAGAAAAGAAAATTGCAAAAAGCGCGCTTTTCTCAGAAAATCAGCCGCCACATGCCCCTAAAAATGCAGGCAGTTCCCGCCAGACCTGGACAGCCAAATAGGGAAACGGCGCATCCCGCTGTTTTTTTCCTCCAAATGCCCCTTCGCAATACCAAACTGGGAACATCCCAGCATCATGGGAGCCACAGACATCTTTCTCCCAGTCATCTCCGCAGAACCAGACGGCAGAAGCCAGCAGTCTGGCCTTTTTCAAAGCAATTTGAAACAGCATAGGGTCAGGCTTGCGTATGCCGTATTCGCTGGAAGCCAGAACAAAGCGGAATTTATGTAAAGGGAAAAGCTTTTCCAGGCGGTATGTAAGGGCTTGGCCCGACCATCCGATGTTGCTGACAACCCCTGTAGGAATGCCCAGCCTGTCCAGGAAAGCCAGCAGTTCACCTATGTCGGGCATGGGCTTACAGAGGCTGGAATTCTCCATCAGCACACATTCTATGCCGGAAAGGGGGAGGGCAGGTTCCAACCCTAGAACGTCCAGCACCGTCCGGAGCTGCTGCCACTCATGGGTTTCAAACCCGCCTTTGCGGGCGGCGGACAGGCTGCGGGACGCTGAAAAGCGCTGCCAAAGGCTGTCTGCCACCTGGCATGCCTGCTCGGGTGTAGCCCCGTCTGGATTCTTGTCAATATACTGGAACACGGCCCGCCATCCCCGCAGAAAATCCGGGGACGTTTCCTGCGCCAAAGTGCCGCCGTAGTCAAATAAAATCATTTCCGGTTTTTTCATTTTAGAAAAACGCCAGCTCCTTTAACCCAAAAATGAACAGGAACATGGTAAATACGGACAGCAGGGAGCTGAACACGACAAGCTGTCCGGCCAGCTTGTCGTCGCCCCCCATCTGCTGGGCCATGGTAAAGGAGGATACGGCGATGGGAGAGCCGAACACGGTCAGCAGCACCGCCAGGTGAGCGTCCCTAAAGCCCATCAGAATTGCCAGGGCTATAAACAAGAGGGGATAAGCCACCAGCTTGGCCCCCAAAGTAATGCACAAATCCCGCACACAGCGGCCTGTCTCCCCAAAGCTGAAGGAGGCGCCCAAAATCACGAAGGCCAAAGGCGTGGCGATTATAGACAGGTCTGAAACGGTTTTATACAGCACCGTAGGCAGTGGAATGTGGAACACCACAAAAAGGATACCCACAGCGGAAGCGATAATCAAGGGGTTTGTAAGGATACCCACCAGGATTTTCCACAGGCTGGGCTTTTTGCCGTTAAAAGATTCCAGGGAAATGACCGCCAGCATATTGTACAGGGGGATAACCACCGCTATCAGGATGGAGGCAAGCCCTGCGGCAGAGTCCCCAAACAGGGCTGTGCTGATAGGGATGCCGAACAGCACGAAATTGCTGCGGAACATGCCCTGGAGCATAACCCCCCGGCGGGCGTTGTCGTGCTCCAGGAGGATTACCAGGCACAGGGAGATAATGAATTGCAGCAACACCCCCACCACCGCGAAGAGCAGCAAGCTCATGTCAAAGCTGCTGGAAAGGTCGGTTTTATAGATGTTGAAAAACACCAGCAGGGGCAGGAACACTTTGAAAATCATATTGTTGGTCTGCCGCACAGAGGTTTCGTTCATAATTCCTGTCAGCTTAATGCAATACCCCACTGCCAGCAGCAGGAACAGGGGCAGCACAATTTCCAGCGCAATGCGCAGGCTTTCCATGGAAACAACTCCTTTTCATATCCCGGTAAAGTTTGGATCTATAGTATATAGTGTAAGTATACCACGAAACTGTCCGGCAGGCAAATCTTTCTTTTCCAGGGAGCGCCTGGATTTCCCAGTGCAGCCCGGAAAGGAAAAACGCGGTACGCAGGGGAATCCCCCGCATAGGCCGCGTTTTCTTTTTCTGTCTTACCTTTCTGCCTCCGGGCTGTAAAACCCCTCATTGGGCAGTGCGGACTTCCAATGGAAAACGCCCGCAATTTTGCTGCCTGCAAAGCACAGCGCAAAAGAGAGAATCATGGCAAGGCAGGCGTAAAGGGGGCCGTCCGGGGTGGTGAAGCCGGAAAGGGCCGCCGGCAGGAAGGCTGTGAGAAAGCCCCCCAGCATGCCGGCCCAGGCCCCGGCCCGGTTGATGCCCTTCCAGTACAGGGACAGCAGGTAGGGCGCCAGGAAGGAGCCGGAGATAATCCCCCAGGAGTAGGACATCATCTCCAGAATGGGGGTGGGATAGTTTGCGATAACATAGCTGAGCACCACAAAGGCCAGGCACAAAATGCGGGTGAGGGCAGCCAGATTCCTGTCCTCCATCTTTTTGGCAAAGGTGGCCTTCACCAAATCCATGGAGACAGTGGTGCAGGCAGTCAGGGTGATGCTGGAAAGGGTGGAGACAGAGGCGGAAATCAACAGCACCAGAATTACGCCGATAAGCAGGT
>Ga0137310_100997_pt1 | contig 18560 bp, 27 predicted proteins | sample NAcewiD2O_June_2_FD_97183 | JGI IMG/M metagenome (GOLD analysis project Ga0137310, IMG submission 97183) | Mouse cecal microbial communities from Vienna, Austria - N-Acetylglucosamine amended D2O_June | ecosystem: Host-associated > Mammals > Digestive system > Large intestine > Cecum | place...
CCAATCAGGCTCTTGATCAGTTTCACTTTCATGGCAAAGCCCTCCCTTACAGAATTTCCTTGACCTGCTTGCCCCGGATGGCGGCCACCTCTTCGGCGGTGCGCAGTTGGGTCAGCCCGGCCAGGGTGGCGCGGACCACGTTGCAGGGGTTATTGGAGCGCAGGGCCTTGGTGCGGATGTCCTTAATGCCCGCGCTCTCCACCACGGCGCGCACCGGGCCGCCGGCGATAACGCCGGTACCAGGGGCGGCGGGCTTCAGAATGACCTTGCCCGCGCCGAACTCGCCCACAATCTCGTGGGGGATGGTGCTGCCCCGCAGGGCTACGTGGTACAAATTCTTCTTGGCGTCCTCAATGCCCTTGCGGATGGCATCGGGCACCTCGGCGGCCTTGCCAATGCCAAAGCCCACAGTGCCCTTGCCGTCGCCTACCACGACCAGAGCGGAAAACTTCATGACGCGTCCGCCCTTTACGGTCTTGGATACGCGGTTAATAGCCACCACGCGCTCCTGCATTTCCACGCCGTTTGGATCGAAATCTCTTTCTCTAGCCAAAACTCAATTCCTCCTCGCTTAGAAGTTCAGGCCGCCCTCGCGGGCGCCCTCGGCCAGCTCTTTAACCCGGCCGTGGAAGATATAGCCGCCCCGGTCGAAGACCACGTTGGTAACGCCCTTGGCGGCGGCTCTCTCGGCGATCAGCTTTCCTACCTTGCGGGCGGCCTCTTTGTTGCCGCCAGGGCCCTCAAAGCCCTTTTCCAGGGTGGAGGCCGCGCAGATGGTGCTGCCAGCCACGTCATCAATCACCTGGGCGTAGATATTGGCGCTGGAGCGGAACACATTCAGCCTCGGCCGCTCCGCCGTGCCGGAAATTTTGCCGCGCACGCGCTTGTGCCGGCGCAGCCGCGCCTTGTTGGTATCTGGTTTATTGACCATGGAAATTTACCCTTCTTTCTTTAAACGCTTTGCATACGTTTAAACTATTGGCATATCTGGAATGTCCTAAGCCTTTTGCCTTAAGAAACTTCAAAGGCTTTTCCGCCGCCCCGCGGGGGGCCTTCTGGCAGACTGTTCTGTGCTGGCCCGCGCGGCCTCCTGATCCTAACAACCGGAAAGCAAACAGCGCGGCGCCCTGCCAGAAGTTTTTCGGTTCCGCTGGGCGGAACCCCAGTCCTTTGGACTCAAAGACAAAATGGGAGCTTACCTTCAGACGCAGCTTACAATTAGCCCTTCGCGCCCTTACCGGCCTTGCCTTCCTTATGCCGCACATACTCGCCCGCATAGCGAATACCCTTGCCCTTGTAGGGCTCCGGCGGACGCTTCTCGCGGACTTCCGCCGCGAACTGGCCCACCTTCTGCTTGTCGATGCCGGAGATCACGATGGTGTTGGCGTTGGGCGCCTCAATCTTGATGTCCTCGTTCTCGCTGACCACCACCTGATGGGAGTAGCCCAGGTTCATAACCAGGTCCTTGCCCTGCTTCTGCACGCGGTAGCCCACGCCCTGCACCTCCAGGGTTTTCGAGAAGCCCTCGGTCACGCCCACCACCATGTTGTGGATCAGCGTGCGGGTCAGCCCGTGGAGGGACCGGCTCTCCTTCTGGTCGTCCGGCCGGGTCACCAGGATCTCGTTGCCCTCCTGGGAAATGGCCATCTTCGGGTTAAAGGTCTGGGAGAGGGCGCCCTTGGGGCCCTTCACGCTTACTTCGCTGCCGTTGAGCTTTACCTCAACGCCAGCGGGAATATTTATGGGTTTTCTTCCAATTCTCGACATTTCGCCGCGCCCCTTTCTTTACCAAATGAACGCCAGCACTTCGCCGCCGACGTTTTGCTGCCTTGCGGCCCGGTCCGTCATCACGCCCTTGGAGGTGGAGACAATGGCCACGCCCAGGCCCTTCATCACCTTGGGCAGCTCTTGGGCGCTGGAGTAAATGCGCAGGCCGGGCTTGGAAACCCGCTTGAGGCCCTTGATAACCGGGGCCTTGCCCTGGGCGTACTTTAAGGAGATGGTGATGACGCCCTGCTTGCCGTCTTCTTTTACGGAGTAGTGCCGCACATAGCCCTCGTCCACCAAAATCTGGCAGATGGCCTTTTTCATTTTGCTGGCAGGCACCTCCACGGTATCATGCTTGGCCGCCTGAGCGTTGCGGATACGCGTCAAGAGGTCCGCGATGGTATCTGTAACTTGCATGAATAATACCTTTCCTTTCTCGCTGGTTTTGTTCGCCTGGCTTGGCTCACCAACTAGCCTTCTTCACGCCGGGAATCTCGCCCTTGTAGGCCAGCTCCCTAAAGCAGATGCGGCAAATGCCAAACTTGCGAAGATAGGCGTGGGGCCGGCCGCAGATCTTGCAGCGGTTGTACTGCCGGGTGGAAAACTTCGCGGGCCTTTTCTGCTTAATTTTCATTGATGTCTTTGCCACAAAAATCCCCTCCCTTTATCGTGTGAACGGAGCGCCCATAAGAGTCAGAAACTCACGGGCCTCTTCGTCGGTCTTCGCGGTGGTTACAAAGCAAATGTCCATACCGCGCACCTTGTCCACTTTGTCATAGTCGATCTCTGGGAAGATCAGCTGCTCGCGGATGCCCATGTTGTAGTTGCCGCGGCCATCAAAGGAGTTGGGGTTAATGCCCCGAAAGTCCCGGACCCGGGGCAGGGCCGCGTTAAACAGGCGGTCCAAAAACTCATACATCCGCTCGCCTCTCAGGGTCACCTTTACGCCAATGGGCATGCCCTCGCGCAGCTTAAAGTTAGCCACGCTCTTTTTGGCCTTGCACACCACGGGCTTCTGGCCGGTAATCTTCATCAGGTCGCCCGAGATGGCGTCAATGGCCTTGGAGTTCTCCTTGGCCTCGCCGGCGCCCACGTTAATGACAATTTTGTCAAGCTTCGGGATCTCCATGACGGACTTGTAGCCGAACTTCTTCATCAGGGCGGGGGCTACGTCCGCCTTATACATCTCTTTCAGTCTCGCTGCCATATTTTTCGTCTTCCTCCCTTACAGCGACTCGCCGCACTTGCGGCAAACCCGCTCTTTGGTGCCGTCCGGCAGGATATTGTGGCCCACGCGGGTGGGCTTTCCGCAGCGGGGGCAGACCACCTGGACCTTGCAGGCGTAGATGGCGCTTTCGGCCTTGATGATGCCGCCGGGTTCGCCCATTCTGCGGGGCTTAACATGCTTCTGCACAAAGTTGGCGTTCTCCACGATCACCTTGCCCTCTTTGGGAGAGACCTGCATGACCTTGCCTTTCTTGCCCCGGTCGCGCCCGCTGATGATCACCACGGTGTCGCCGGTCTTTACGTGTACCTTCTTATTCATTGTTGCCAACCCTCCATCAAAGCACTTCCGGGGCCAGGGACAGGATCTTGAGATATTCCTTGTCGCGCAGCTCCCGGGCCACGGGCCCAAAGATGCGGGTGCCCCTGGGGTTTTTGTCCTCGCGGATGATGACGGCGGCGTTCTCGTCAAAGCGGATGTAGGTCCCGTCGTCCCGGCGCACGCCGGAGGCCGAGCGGACGATGACCGCCTTGACCACATCGCCCTTTTTCACCACGCCGCCGGGCGCGGCCTTCTTTACCGAGGCCACAACCACGTCGCCAATATTGGCATACCTCCTGCCGGTGCCGCCCAGAACGCGGATGCACATAAGCTCCTTCGCGCCGGTGTTGTCGGCCACCTTGAGGTAAGACTGCTGTTGAATCACAGTGTGTTCCTCCTTTTTTCTCGGTCAGGTCTGGGGGCTGGGGCTTGCCCAGCGGGCCCTTACTTGGCCTTTTCGATGATCTCCACCAGCCGCCATCTCTTGTCCTTGGAAATGGGCCGGGTCTCCATAATGCGCACCCGGTCCCCTACGCCGCACTGGTTCTCCTCGTCGTGGGCCTTGCGCTTCACGGTCCGCTTTATAATTTTGCCGTACATGGGGTGTTTCACGCTGTCCTGAATGGCCACCACCACGGTCTTATCCATCTTGTCGCTGACGACGCGGCCTACGGCCGTTTTTCTCATATTCCGTTCGCTCACTTCTTAATCCTCCCTTCCCTTATGCGTTGCCGGCGTGCAGCTCGTTCTCACGGATAACCGTTTTGACGCGAGCAATGTCCTTTTTGACCGCCGGAATGCGCATGGGGTTGTCGAGCTGATTGATCGCGAGCTGGAAACGCAGGTTAAAAAGCTCCGCCTTCAGGTCGGAAAGCTTGGTGTTCAGCTCGTCGGCGCTCATTTCTCTGATCTCTGAAGCCTTCATGACTGCGCCTCCGTTTCTTTCATTACAAATTTGCACTTGATGGGCAGCTTGGCGGCGGCCAGGCGCAGGGCCTCCCGGGCCGTGGCCTCGGGCACCTCGCCCAGCTCAAACATCACCCTGCCGGGTTTTACCACCGCCACCCAATATTCGGGCGAGCCCTTACCGGAGCCCATGCGGGTCTCAGCGGGCTTTTGGGTCACAGGCTTATCCGGGAAGATCTTGATCCAGACCTTGCCGAAACGCTTGCAGTAACGGGTCATGGCCACACGGGCCGCCTCAATCTGGTTGGAGGTAATCCACGCGGGCTCCAGGGCCTGCAGGCCATACTGGCCATAGGTTACCTTGTTGCCCCGCATGGCCTTGCCTTTCATGCGGCCTCTTTGTACTCTGCGGTATTTCACGCGCTTGGGCATCAGCATTTACCTGCGCCCCCCTTCCCTGTTGTGGTTGCCGCGGCCGCCCCGGTCGTTGCGGTCCCGGCGGGGCCCCCGGTCGTCCCGGCGGGGACGGTCGGAGCGGTCCGGACGGGGCCCGCGCTCCGAGCGGCTGTCGCGGTTGTCGTTGAGCACTTCGCCCTTGTAGAGCCACACCTTTACGCCAATGCGGCCATAGGTGGTGGCTGCCTCGGCAAAGCCGTAGTCAATGTCCGCCCGCAGGGTCTGCAGCGGAATGGTGCCGTCGTGGTACTCCTCGCTGCGGGCAATTTCCGCGCCGCCCAAACGGCCGGAGACCTTGGTCTTAATGCCCTTGGCGCCCAGGCGCATGCTGCGGCCAATGCAGCCCTTCATGGCCCGGCGGAAGGAGATGCGGCGCTCCAGCTGAGAGGCGATGTTCTCGGCCACCAGCTGGGCGTTCATGTCCGGCTGGCGGACCTCGATGATATTGATGACAACGGGCTTGCCCAGCATTTTTTCGCACTGCTGGCGCAGCTTCTCAATCTCCGCGCCGCCCTTGCCAATTACAAGGCCGGGCTTGGCGCAGTGGATGTGGATGCGCACCTTGGACGCGTCCCGCTCAATCTCAATTTTCGGGATGCCCGCCTGGTACAGCTGCTTTTTCAAGGTCTTGCGCAGGTTGTAGTCCTCTACCAGGGTGTCGCCAAACACATTGTCTTTGGCAAACCAGCGGGAGTCCCAGTCCTTAATCACGCCCACGCGAAGGCCGTGGGGATTGACTTTCTGTCCCATAATGTCCCTCCTTACTCTTTCTCCGCCACAACAATGGTGATGTGGCTGGTCCGCTTGTAGATTCTGAAAGCCCGGCCGTGGTCCTTGGGGCGGATCCTCTTGAGGATGGGCCCGGGGGTCACATAGCACTGGGACACGTACAGGGCGTTCTTGTCCATCTGGAAGTTGTTCTCCGCGTTGGACACGGCGGACTTTAAGAGCTTCTGAAGGTCCTCGCAGGCAGCCTTTGGCGTGTGCGCCAAAATGGCCTCAGCCAGATCCACCGGCTTGTTGCGGATCAGGTCCAGCACCAGGCCCACCTTGCGGGGAGAGATTCGGGTGTAGTTCAGCGTTGCTTTCGCTTGCATTTTGGGTCTCTCCTTTCCGTTTACTTGCCGGTCTTCGAGCCGGTGTGGCCCTTAAAGGTCCTGGTGGGGGCAAACTCGCCCAGCTTGTGGCCTACCATGTCCTCGGTGACATACACCGGCACATGCTTGCGTCCGTCGTGGACGGCGATGGTGTGGCCCACAAAGTCCGGAAAGATCATGGAAGCCCTGCTCCAGGTCTTCACAATCTTCTTCTCCCCGGCCTCGTTCATGGCCTGGATCCTTTTCAGCAGCACGGGCTGTACAAAAGGTCCCTTCTTAAGACTTCTGCTCATGTTTCCTTATGCTCCTTTCCCGTGCTTACTTACCGTTGCGGCGGCGGACAATAAACTTGTCGCTGCTCTTGTGGTGCTTGCGGGTCTTATATCCCAGCGCCGGCTTGCCCCAGGGGGTTACGGGGCCCGGGCGTCCAACGGGGCTCTTGCCCTCGCCGCCGCCGTGGGGGTGGTCGTTGGGGTTCATAACCGAGCCGCGCACGGTGGGACGCCAGCCCATGTGGCGCTTGCGCCCGGCCTTGCCGATCTTCTGGTTCTCGTGGTCAATGTTGGAAACCTGGCCGATGGAGGCCATGCAGTTTTCCGGCACGTTGCGCAGCTCGCCGCTGGGTAGGCGCAGCAGGGCCATGCCGTTCTCCTTGGCCATCAGCTGGGCCATAATGCCCGCGGCCCGGGCCAGCTGGGCTCCCTTGCCGGGGTACAGCTCCACATTGTGGATGAAGGTGCCGGTGGGGATGTTCTTCAGCGGCAGGGCGTTGCCGGGCTTAATGTCCGCCTCGGCGCCGGAGACGATCTTGTCGCCCACCTTCAGGCCGTGGGGGGCGATGATATAGCGCTTCTCCCCGTCCTCATACTGCACCAGGGCGATAAACGCCGAGCGGTTGGGGTCGTACTCCAGGGTCAGCACCGTGGCCTTCATGTCGTGCTTCTGGCGCTTAAAGTCGATGATCCGGTACTTTTTGCGGTTGCCGCCGCCCCGGTGGCGCACGGTGATCCGGCCATAGCTGTTGCGGCCGGACTTGTTGGAAAGAGGAGCCAGAAGGCTCTTCTCGGGGCCGTCCTTCGACAGGCTGGTGTAGTCCGTAACAGACATATTGCGCCTGGCCGCGGTCGTCGGCTTGTAATACTTAATTGCCATTTGTTCTGTTCACTCTCCTGGTATCCAAAATACGTTCGCGGCCTTTGTTTAGACCATGCTCTCGAAGAACTCGATGGTCTTGCTGTCCTGGGTCAGGGTGACCACGGCCTTCTTCCAGGCCTTGGTGTAGCCCTCATAGCGCCCCTGGCGGCGCAGGCGGCCCCGCACATGCAGGGTGTTCACCTTGCTGACCTTTACGCCAAAGGCGGCCTCTACGGCCCGCTTCACGTCGATCTTGGTGGCGGCCTTGTCTACCTCGAAGGTGTACTTCTTCTGGGTGTTGCCGTCCATGGTTTTTTCGGTGATGATGGGGCGGATAATGATGTCATGGGCCTCCATTACGCATACACCTCCTGTATCTTCTCCACAGCGCCCTGGGCGACAATGAACTTGTCGGCCCCCAGGATGTCGTACACATTCAGCGTGTTCACCTGGGCGGTCTTCACGCCGGGAATGTTCCGGGCCGAAGCGACGACCTTCTCGTCCACGCCATCCAGCACAATCAGCGCCTTTTTCTCGCTGCCAATGGCCTTAAGCATGGCGGCGATGGTCTTGGTCTTGTAGTCCTCGCAGGAAATCTTGTCGATGACGATCATCTCGCCGTCCTTCACCTTGGAGGAAAGGGCGGACTTCATTGCCAGCCGCCGCACCTTCTTGTTAAGGGTGTAGCGGTAGCAGCGGGGCTTGGGGGCAAACACGATGCCGCCGTGGGTCCACTGGGGGGACCGGGTGCTGCCCTGACGGGCCCGGCCGGTGCCCTTCTGCCTCCAGGGCTTGCGTCCGCCGCCGGAAACCTCGCTGCGGGTCAGGGCGCTCTGGGTGCCCTGGCGCTGGTTGGCCAGGTAGTTCTTGACCATATCGTTCATTACAGGGACATTGGGCTCGATGCCGAAGACCTCGTCGGAGAGGGTCTGCCGGCCGACCTCCCGGCCCTGCATATTCAATACTGCTAATTCAGCCATTTTACTTCCTCCTCCCCTTAAGCCTTCACACTGTCGCGCAGGATGACGATGCCGCCGTTGGGGCCGGGGATCGCGCCCTTGATGGCGATCAGGTTGTTCTCCGCGTCCACCTTGGCTACGGTCAGGTTCTGCACGGTCACGGTCTCCGCGCCCAGGTGGCCGGCCATCTTCAGGCCCTTCCACACCCGGGAGGGGGACGAGCACGCGCCGTTGGAGCCGCCGTGGCGGGCCACAGGGCCGCTGCCGTGGCTCTCCTTCAGCCGGTGGAAGTTCCAGCGCTTGATCACGCCCGCGTATCCCTTGCCCTTGCTCTTGCCGGTCACGTCGATGCGCTCGCCGGCCTCAAAGGCGTCGGCCTTGATCAGGTCGCCTACGTTCACAGCGCCGATATCCTCCAGCCGCAGCTCCCGCAGGGTCTTCTTGGGGGCCACGTCGCCCTTTTTGAAGTGCCCGGTCAGGGGCTTGCTCACCCGCTGGGGCTTCTGGTCGCCAAAGCCGATCTGCACGGCGTCGTAGCCGTCGTTCTCCACGGTCTTCTTCTGCACGACCACGCAGGGGCCGGCCTCTACCACCGTGACGGGGATGACCTTCCCCTTCTCATCGAAAATCTGCGTCATGCCGATCTTCTTTCCGATGATCCCTTTTTTCATTGCTTTCTTTCCTTTCTACTCCTGGGGCCTCTCCCTTTGCCGGGGCGCCCCGTTAGGTTATTGGTCGGCAAGCCTTAAGGCCGCCGACATGACCCTCCGCTTTGTCGGTTGGTTGGGACGAGAGCCTTACAGCTTAATCTCAATCTCAACGCCGGCGGGGAGCTCCAGACCCATCAAAGACTCCACGGTCTTGTTGCTGGGCCGGAGGATGTCGATCAGGCGCTTGTGGGTGCGCAGCTCAAACTGCTCCCGGCTGTCCTTGTACTTGTGCACAGCGCGCAGAATGGTGATGATCTGCTTTTCGGTGGGCAGCGGAACGGGGCCGGAGACCCGAGCGCCCGTGCGCTTGGCCGTTGCCACAATCTTTTCCGCCGACTGGTCCACCAGCTGATGGTCGTACCCTTTGAGCCTGATCCTGATTTTTTCCTTGACTGCCACTTGTTTACCGCCTCCTAAAAGTTCTTTGGGCGTTGTTTTCTCTCACACTGTTCCGGGTGTTTCCCAGCTTGACATAGAAAAACCGGCGATCCGCACAGGGGCGGAACCCGGGGACAGAGTTAGAAGACTCACAATATCCTCCAAACCAGCGCACGGCCTGCCGGGGCAGTCCCGGCGGTTCCCGCTGCTTCAGATTCCTTCGCCCGGTTTCAAATCGGACATACTCCACGGAAAAACCGGCCAAGTCCCCTTCCAAGGGCTGTGGGCCGCAACCTCCCGCTTCAACGCCAGCGCGGCACACCCGCTTTGGGCGCGGCACGCGTTTTTCTGGCACGGGCTTTCCCCCGCGCCAAGTACAGGGGGATTTTCCCCCTTAGCAGTCGTACCACTGTATCTTACCACAAGGTCTTGGGTTTTGCAAGCTTTTTTTGAAATTTTTTTGAATTTTTTCCGCCCGCTTTTCGTGGCACGCAAAAGCGGGGCCCAGACCTGTCTTGGGCTTGGAAACAGGCCCCACCAGCCCTTGGAAAGCTTTTCATTATATTAATCGCTCTGGCCGCGCCCCTCTTGGGAGTGTCCGTTTCGGGGAGCACAGATAAATCCCTGTGGTTGGGACAATCCATCCACTTTCCCGCCGTTTCATTTTCTTGCTTTTTGTGTTATAATAGATACAAACTGGCGCCTGCGCCATGAAGGAGGCCAATCATGGGTCCCGCTTCCATTCGTTCCGTCCGTCCAGAGGACGCGGCGCGGCTTTTGGAGATTTACCTACCAACTGCTATGTGGAGCACAAGGCCATATCCTTTAAATATGCCGTTCCCAATCTGGAAGAATTCACCGGCCGCATAAAAACCATCGCCCGGCGCGGAGCCATAAGCATTTTGCAAAACTTTTTATTTTTGAAAGGATGAAACCATGAACGCAGAAATCATCTCCGTTGGCACCGAGCTGCTGCTGGGAGCCGTGGTAAACACCGACGCGGCCCTGGTGGCCCGGGCCCTCTCTGGCCTTGGCATCAACCTGCTGCACACCTGTGTGGTGGGGGACAACCCCCAGCGCCTGAAGGAGGCCATCGAAACCGGCCTCTCCCGCAGCGGCCTGCTGGTCATGACCGGGGGCCTGGGCCCCACCACCGACGACCTGACCAAAGAAACCGCCGCCGCTGCCGCCGGAAAAAAGCTGTGCCTCCACCAGCCCAGCCTGGAGCGCATCCAGAGCTATTTTAATGAAAAGCAGGTCAGCAAAAACCAGGAGAAACAGGCATGGCTTCCCGAGGGCTGCCATGTGCTGCAAAACGACAACGGCACCGCCCCAGGCTGCGCCTTCCAGGCGGAAAACGGCAGCACCATTTTGATGCTCCCCGGCCCGCCCAGCGAGCTGGAGCCCATGCTCCTCCACTATGCCGTGCCCTACTTGAAGCAGCGGCAGGAGTTCACCATCGTCTCCCACAATGTGCGCATTTATGGCCGGGGCGAAGCTCCGGTGGCACAAATGATGGACGACCTGATGAATGGGGAAAACCCCACCCTGGCCCCTTACGCCAACGAGGGCGAGTGCTACCTGCGGGTTACCGCCAAGGCCCCCACCCAGCGGGAGGCGGACGCCCTGTGCCAGCCCCTGATTGAGGAGATTCAAAACCGGCTGGGGGGCTTTGTGTACGGGGTGGATGTGGACAGCCTGGAGGCTTTGGTGGTCCAGCTGCTGGCCGGGCAGGGCAAGACCCTGGCCACCGCCGAGTCCTGCACCGGCGGGCTGCTCTCCAAGCGCCTGACGGACGTGGCCGGGTCCTCCCAGGTGTTCCACATGGGGGTGGTCACCTATGCCAACCAGGCCAAAGAGCAGCTGCTGGGCGTGCCCCGCCAGGTGCTGGAAGCCCACGGCGCGGTAAGCCCCGAAACCGCCCGGGCCATGGCCCAGGGCATTGTGCGGGCCAGCGGCAGCCATCTGGGCATCGGCATTACCGGCATAGCCGGACCCCAGGGCGGCACGGCGGAAAAGCCTGTGGGGCTCATCTACATCGCCCTCTCGGACGGGAAGGATACCTGGGTGGTGAAGCGCTCTCCCATTGGCCGCACCAAAAGCCGGGACTGGCACCGGCACTGCGCGGCCTCCCAAGCCCTGGACATGGTCCGGCGGTACCTGACCGGGCTGCCGGTTGTGGCGGAATAGAAGGGAGGCGGCAGCCATGACCGCGCCTCCTGTGGGCCGCTTTGCCCCCAGCCCCAGCGGCCCCATGCACCTGGGCAACCTGTTCGCCTACCTGCTGGCTTGGCTTTCGGTCCGTTCCCGGGGCGGAAAAATTGTGCTGCGCATGGAGAACCTGGACCCCCAGCGCACCAGCCGGGCCTATGGGGAGCAAATTATGCGGGACCTGGAATTTTTGGGCCTGGACTGGGACCAGGGCCCCTATTGGCAGTCAGAGCGGAGCGGCTACTACCAACAGTGCCTAGACGCGCTCACCGCCCAGGGGCTGGTATATCCCTGCTTCTGCTCCCGGGCGGAGCTCCACGCGGCCAATGCCCCCCACGCCTCGGACGGGGACTGTGTCTACTCGGGCAAATGCCGGTCCCTGACGCCCCGGGAGGCCCAGGCCCTGGCCAAGAACCGCTCCCCCGCCCTGCGGCTACGGGCAACGGGGTGGGCGGGCTTCACCGATGGCCACTACGGCCCCTTGGAACAGGACCTGGAGCGGGACTGCGGAGATTTCATCCTCCGGCGGTCCGACGGGGTCTTTGCCTACCAGCTGGCCGTGGCGGCGGATGACGGGGCCATGGGTGTGACGGAAGTCGTCCGGGGCCGGGACCTGCTGGGCTCCACGCCCCGGCAGCTGTACCTGTACCGGCTGCTGGGCCTTCGCCCCCCAGCCTTTGTGCACATCCCCCTGCTGCTGGCCGGGGCCGGTCCGGGCGAGCCTCCCCGCCGGCTCTCCAAGCGGGACCAGGACGCGGGGTTGGACGTTCTGCGGGGGCGGTTCTCAGCGGAAGAGATTTTGGGGAGGCTGGCCTATTTGGCGGGCCAGCTGCCCAAGCCAGAGGCAGCCACAGCCCGGGAGCTGGCCGGGGCCTTTCAGTGGAGCAAGGTGCCGCTGGAAGACATTTTGCTGCCCGAGGAACTGTTCACGCCACCGGGAACATAAAAGGGCGCGGCAAAAAGCGCGGAGCGCCACGCTGTGGCGTCACACGAAAAACCGGGCGCCGCCCGCACCGCGCCGCGCCTAACCGCGCTTTTGAATGAAGTAAAAACAGCGGACTCCTGGATGCCGCCCGCCCTGTTGGTCTAGCGCTGGCCCCATGGGGGAGTCCACTGTTTTGCCGCGCGAAAAGCGTTTAAGGTCAAAACCGCCTCCGGCAGGTCAAGAAACTTTGGGAACCTTTACCGGCGCTCTACCCCAGCGCCACGGGCCGCAGAATCTCATACCCCAGCCCCTCCGGGTAGTGCCGCTGGTAGCACTGGCAGGCCTCCTCGTTCCACACAAAGCGCCCGTTTCCAGCCGCCGTGCTGAGGCCGCTGGCGTCCAAACGCGCCTTCTCCAGGTCATAGTTCCAGGCCAGCTCCTCTACCCGGCGCATCACCTCTCCATTGTCCTCCATGTAGTCAAAGGGCGGGTGATAAAACACCAGGTAGTAGCTCCCCGGGAACTCCCGAACCGCAAAGCCCTCCGGCACTGGCCCGGCATAGTCCGGCAGCGCCCCAAAGCCGTAAAAGTACCGGCGCTCCCCCTGGGGGTACCACCAGCCCGCCGTGTGGGACGCCACCACCGGGTGGCTCAGGCTCCGCAGGCTCTCCACGGTTCCGCACACAGAGTCGCAGTCGTGATACCGCCAAAACTCCCCGTAATTCCGGGCCCGTTCCTCCCAGACCCCCACATACTTGTGGGCCGGAATGTACTCCACCCGCACCCGCGCTTCCCGCAAATCCTTCAAACTCATATGATTCCCTCCTTGTTGCTGCTGGCCGCGGTGCCAAGGAGAAAAAACCTCCTTGGGAAGAAAGAGAGGCAGCGGCCCGCCCCCACGGCGGAAGGCGGCGGGGGTTAGGCCAAAGGCGCTTCGGAAAGCCCTGGTCAAGGCCTCCTGGGAGGAGAACCCGCAGGCCAGGGCAATGTCCAAAATCCGCTCCTGGCTGTTCCTCAGGGCCTGAGCCGCCAGAGTCAGCCGCCGCCGGGCCGTATAGCTTTTCAGCGTTACGCCGCACACCCGGTGGAACAGCATGGAGCAGTAGGTGGGCGAATACCCCACCTGGCGGGAGAGCTCCGGCAGTGTGGGTTCCTCCAGCAAGTGGGCCTCCAGCCAATCGACCATTTCCTGCACGGCCTCATTCCATTCATACATGGGCGCTTGCCTCTCTTTCTCCGCCGCAGCCGGTGCATTAAGGATACCATAAGATGGGGACGGGCGTCTTGACCGGACTTACGGTCTTAGGCGGCCAAGCAAAACCGCGCAAAGCCCACAGGAGCCTTGCGCGGTTCTTTTTGATGAATGATATGCCTTAACGCCGGCCCGCGCCGCCGCCTCGGGAGCCGCCGCCCCCATGGAAGCCTCCGCCGCCACCGCCAAAGCCACCGCCGCGGCCAAAACCTCCACCGCCCGCGCGCCCGCCGCCGTGGAAGCCGCCAAAGCCGCCCTGCGGGGGCCGGGGAGGCCGTGGGCCGGGCCGGCCAAAGCCCCCAAACCCACCGGGCCTATGGCCGGGCGGGGGAGGCGGCGGGGCCCAGTAGGTTCTGGGGCGGCGGTTCATCATGCTGCCCAGGAACATGCCCTGCCAGAAGCCGCCCCCACCGCCGCTGCCACGGCCTCCGCCGCCACCGCGGCCGATGCTCCGCAGCACCGCGAAAATTACCATAATAACCACAACTACAATGACCACCCGCACCAGAGCGCCAACAACCTTCACCGCCCTGCCCAGCAGGGACGGGCCCCGGTGGGAACTCTCTTCATAGAGGTCCTCATAGGGGTCCTGCGCCGGGGGCGCCGCCTGATGCGCATAGTAGGCGTCCAGCTCTTGGACCACGGCGCGGAAAAACTTCCGCGCGCCCTGGTCATAGTCCCCCGCCGCAAAGTCCTCTTCCAGGTACCCGTCCAGCAGGTCCCGAAACTTGGCCCCGTCAAAGTAGTCCTCAATCCCATAGCCCGCCAGAGCGTAATAGTCCTCCTCGGCAATGGCCATCACCAGCAAAATGCCGTTGTTGCGCTCCTGGGAGCCAATGCCCCAGGTGTTAAACAGGTCGTTGGCATAGTCCTGAATGTCCTCGCCGCCCAAAAAGTCCACGGCGGCAACGACCACCTCGGCTCCATATTCCGGGAATATCTTCCGGTTTTTGTCAATAATCTCCCGCTCCGTCTTCTCCGAGAGCACTCCGGCGCTGTCCAGCACATACTGGTTCTCCGGGCGGTCCGGCACAACGGCCAAAGCCTGGGGAGCCAGCAAGACCAGGGCCAGCAGCACCGCCCACAGGGCCGCTCCCATTCTCGCGGTTCGTCTCTTCAAGGTTCCTCCCCCTTCCGATGGGAAACGCCCCATCAGTTAAAGATGCTGTCCAGAATGCCATCCACCAGGCTGTCCACCTGCTCGCCTACCTGTTCGCCAAAGGTTTCCGCCTGGGCTTCCACCTCCTGGGCGAAGGCCTCCACCCGGCTTTCCAAAGCCTCTTCCGCTGTCTGCTCCGCCTCCGCGGCCCCGGCCAGCTCCTGAGAAGCCTCCGCCCCAGCGGCCTCATCAAAAACCGCCATGGGCTTCAACAGGGCAATGGGCTTTAAGCGGGCCAGCTTTTCATTGTAATTCCGGGCCTGGTCGTTATAGCTGCTGCGGGAGAGCTTATCCTGCTCCGCCTCCATGTTGGCCAAAATCTGGGCCGGATATTTTTTATCGTTTTCAGAAAGCTCCGTCTTTTCCAGGGCCGAGGCCAAAGCTTGCGCGGGCTGGTCCAGCTGGGCGTTTAAGGCGGCGATTTTCTGAAACGTCTGGTTTTCATACTCATATCCATACGTCTCACAGAGCTTCACCTGATGCTCCAGGCTGCCGGCCAGCTTTTGCAGCTGGCTGTTCTGCCCGGCGTATTTCTCCGCCAGAGAGATCAGGTTGTTGGCCTCGGCCTGGCGGCGCTCCAAGCCCTCGTAAAGGGCATACCCGGTGTCGTCATAATAATAGTGCCCGCTGGCCTCTTCGCGCAGCTTGATAAGGGAGCGGTTGACGCCCAGGGGAATGGAGGCGGCAATGGCGGCGGCCATAAAAATGGCGGCTCCTACATGGCGTTTCTTTTTCATGGCAGTTTCCTTTCTACATAAAACATAAAGATCGAAGCGCGGGGGCGGGCCCTTTTAGGTGTGGATGTCGAGAAGCTTTTGCTTGAGTTCGCCTTCCAGGCGGCCGATCTCCGCTTCGGCGGCCCGCCGCTTGGCCCGGCCCTCGTCCTGAATCCTTACCACCTCGTCCAGGGTCTGAATCAGGGACTGGTTGGTTACCCGCAGGGTCTCCATGTCCACCACGCCCCGCTCGCTCTCCCGGGCTGTCTCAATGGTGCTCATCTTCAGCTTCTCCGCGTTCCGGCGCAGCAGCTCGTTGGTCATGTCGCTGACCTCCCGCTGGGCCCGCACGGCCTGCTCGCTGTGGGCCAGGCCCAGGGCCAGCACCATTTGGCTCTTCCACAGGGGGATGGTGTTTACCAGCGTGGACTGAATCTTGTCGCACATAAGCTTGTCGTTGTTCTGCACCAAACGGATTTGGGGGGACATCTGCACGCTGACCATACGGGTCAGCTCCAGGTCGTGGAGCTTCTTTTCAAAGCTGTCGCACTGCTGGGCGAAGTCGTTGGCCGCCTGGGCGTCCTCCGCCAAGCCGCTGCGGCGGGCCTTGTCCTGTAAGGTCACCAAGGTGGTGGCCCGCTCCTGCTGCAGCTTCTTTTTGCCTGCGATGATGTACATGGAAAGCTCCTTGTGGTAGTTCAGGTTCATGTCATAGAGCTTATCCAGCATCACCACGTCCTTCATCAGCTGAACCTGGTGACTCTCCAAAGCGGAGGCAATTTTGTTCACGTTTACCTCCGCGCTGTCATACCGGGCTTTCATGGCCACAATTTTATTCCCCGTGCTTTTAAACCGGCCGAAAAAGCCCCGCTTCTCCTCTTCGTCGATGTCAAAACCCTTAAGCTCCACCACCAAATTGCTGATTTGGTTGCCCACCTCGCCCAGGTCCTTGGTGCGCACATTATTGAGGGCCGTGTCCGAGAAGGAGGCGATCTTCTTCTGGGCGGCGGAGCCGTACTGCATCACCATGGTGCTGTTCTGCAGGTCGATCTTCTGGGAGAACTCATCCACCACCTTGCGCTCCTCGGGGGTGAGCACGTTCTCGTCCAGGGTGGTGACCTGGGCCTCCTCCTGCACAGCGGGGGCCTGGGGCTCTTCCGCGGCCTCGGGCTCCAGGGTCAGGGTAGGCATCTGGGGGGCGTTCTGCTCCAGGGCCAGCTTCATTTCATTGTCCATCCTTACGACCTCGTTTCATGTTTATTTTTTACCGTCAGTGTCCAATTTAGCGTACACATAGGTGTCTTTCCAAATGGGTCTGCCCTCCGGGTCTTTCCAAAAGAACACGTTCCGCCGCAAATGGGCTTCCCGGCGAAAGCCCAGGGCCTCCAGCAGCTTCCACGAACGGGTGTTGGCCGGGTCGCACTCCCCGTAGATCCGGTGGGTTCCGCTGGAAAAGGCCCGCCGGACCAGAGCCTGGCAGCTTTCTGCGGCATATCCGGCTCCCCAATAGTTTTGGTTGAACACATACCCTATTTCCAGCGCCTCAAACTCTCTTTTTCCCAGGTAGACATTGCCAATCAGCTTGCGGGCGCTTTTCAGCTCCACCGCAATCATTTCTTCGGTTCCCATGCGCCAGCGGAGGCTTTCCCGGGCCTCCTCCAGCGTCATGGGCCGGTAGGGCTCGAACGCCACCACCTTTTCATCGGATACATATTCGAACAGGTCCCGCAAATCCTCTTCCCGAAAGCTTCTTAAAATCAGGCGCTGGGTTTGCGCAAAAATTGTGCCGCTCTCCATGTGGTTCTCCTTTTTCTCCGGCAAGCCTATTATAAGTCCACTCTTTTACAGAGTATTATCCCATTTCTTAACAAGTTATGAATCCGGGGTCAGGGCCGCAAGTTCCATTCCCTCGGCCCTCTCCCTTTTACAGCAGGTTCCCGTCTTTATCGTAAAAAGACCGGCAGTAGACCGCCCGGCCAGAGGGCCGGGGCCTCCGGCAGTCCGGCGGGGTCAAAGGTTTTCATCTTCATGCTGTTTCCTCACTTTCCGGTCCGGCCCTCCTCCACAAAGCCCTCCTGCTTCAGCATGGTCTCAAACACGGTGATGTCCGCTGAGATGTCCATGGCCTCGTCGGAGAACAGGGAGTCCAGCTGCTTTTCAAAGGCGTCGGCCACGGTGTGCATCATCCCCGCGATGTTAAACATGGTGGAGGTAATGTTCTCCCCCTTCACCGACTGCCGGGACAGCTGCTCATAGCTGTTCAGCAGCTTCAGGGTGGTGGGCAGATAGTAGTTCATAAACTTGCGGATCTGAGGCGCCTTGCCCGGGTGCTGGGCAATGTAGTTGAAAATGTCCGCCGCGGCCCGCTCCATCCGGTCGATGTCCGCCGACAGGGCCTCGTCCGGGATGGCGTCGTTGGCGGCCCGGAGCTTTTTGATCATCTCATGGCCCTCGTCGATGATTTTGTCCACCTCCGGGTTGCCGGTGGCGGATTTCTTCTCCGGCTTGGGCTCGGGCTCCTTTTTCGGCTCAGGCTTGGGTTCGGGCTTGGGCTGTTCCACTGGCACCAACCGCTTTTTGCCCCGAAACATGGCCCCGGAGAGCAAAAATGTCAGAATCACCACAATGGCGAACACCGCCCACTGCTGGGGTTCCATCATCTGCGCGTTCATGGCGTAAAGCAGGGCCACCACGCCGGTGATGTAGTACTTGGCCGGACTGCCCATGTGCTCCACCTTCATGGGGGGCATTTGGGGCGGCGGCGCGGGGCTGACCCCGGTAGGGCGGCGGGGCGGAACCGGCTGCTGGGGCCGGGCGGTCTGGCCACCCGTGGGCGGCACAGGGGCCTGGGGTCGCCGTCCCGGCTGGGGCTGGGGACCCGGCTGGCCGGGGCCGGGATAGCGGTAGGTGCCGTTGGGATTCCGGCCGGCCTGGTAGCCCTGGGCGGCGGACTTCACCACCGGCGCGGCGGCGTTTAAGGCGGCGTCGAGCCCAGCTGCGGCGCGGCCCAAGCCCTGGGCCAGCTTATCCGCGGCGGGAATGCCTGTGCCGGTGAGGGTTTTATAGACCTGGGAGGAACGGTATTCCTTCTCAACGGGGCGGTTCGGTTTTTGATTCATGAGCGCTTATCCTTTCACAGGAGATGCCGGGCGGATGGAGCAAAGTCCTATTCTTTATATTGTACGTTTTCTTGAAGAGCATGTCAACTGATTTTTCACGGGGGAAGTGTCCCAACCACAGAGATCATCATCTATGTTCCCCCGCCCTACGGGCGGGGGAACACGAAAAGCTCTCCGAAACGGACACTCTCTTCACGGGAAGCTCCGGCAAAGCGGCACAGCGGT
>Ga0137310_100998_pt1 | contig 18541 bp, 16 predicted proteins | sample NAcewiD2O_June_2_FD_97183 | JGI IMG/M metagenome (GOLD analysis project Ga0137310, IMG submission 97183) | Mouse cecal microbial communities from Vienna, Austria - N-Acetylglucosamine amended D2O_June | ecosystem: Host-associated > Mammals > Digestive system > Large intestine > Cecum | place...
AGGATATCGACATGCAGGCTTATGGCACTATGAATGGCAAAAAAGTAATCGCTCAGGTTAAAAAAGCTTTAGGCGACGAATAAGTCACATATAGAAAGCGCAAGATAATTAAAGGCCAGGGCGAACAGAAACATCAGTCCTGGTCTTGTTCTGACATAAGCGGGCGGAATGTGCGTGGGCATGTTCTGTCGGATTCATGAATATGGGACTAAGAGTGTGATATGAAGTTTTGAGAATCGGTAAATTTGCCAAATGGAACGTGACATGGGGGATTATTCTCCGCCAGCCCGGGAGGGGACCGGCAGGCGGTGAGGCATTCAGCGATTTATGTGATTCACTATCCAGGCGTGTTAAGGGGACGCTGGCAAGACGCACCACTGTATACATTAAGTAATGACTTGAGGGGTATATAATAGTTATGGAGAAGATACTGTATTTGATGCGGCATGGACAGACCTTGTTCAATGTAAGACGTAAGATTCAGGGAGTATGCGACGCGCCTCTGACGGAACTGGGAATTCAGCAGGCCAAGAGAGCTGCCGGGTATTTCGCGGATCAACGGATTGAATTTGACCATGCTTATTCTTCTACATCAGAGCGAGCCTGTGATACGCTGGAACTTGTTAGAGATATGGATTACAAGAGGGTAAAGGGGTTAAAAGAGTGGAATTTCGGTGTCTTCGAGGGGGAGAGCGAAGACCTGAATCCAAAACTTCCTTATGGGGATTTTTTTAAAGCTTATGGTGGTGAGGGGGAGACGGAAGTGCGGGAGCGCATGAACCGGACCTTGACCGAGATTATGGAGCGTGATGGGCATCAGACCGTACTGGCTGTATCCCATGGCGCTTCCTGCAGACAGTTCATGAGATACTGGGAACACACCAGTGATGTGCGGCCTAACGGACGTCTCGGGAACTGCTGCATCCTGAAATTTAAGTATAAGGACGGAGTGTTTGAACTGTTGGAGATCGTGAACCCGAATCCGTAGGGAGACAGTTGGACATTTCGTGTGAAAATGCCGCGGAGCAACCGCGGCATTTTTGTTGTAGACGGGGCGGAGAGGAAGATAGCCGCTAAAGCGGCCCCGCCCCGGCACGGCGAATAGGGGGAAGGGCCTGCTTGACGGATGGGGAGAACCGTGTTAGAATACGCCTTGAGATTTTTTGGACAGAGGGAGAGGATCATGGGCAAGTATTTATTTTTTGACATAGACGGGACTCTTGCGGGAAAGTCCAGGCGGATCACCGAGAAAACCAGATGGGCCGCTGGACGGGCCAGGGAAAAGGGGCATAAGGTATTTTTGTGTACAGGCAGGGTGCCGGCCTCCATTGTGGGGGATGCGGCGGAGATGGAAGTTGACGGGATTGTCAGCGGAGCGGGAAGCTTTGTGGAGATTGGCGGAAGGTATGTTTTTGAACACTATATGGACCCCAGGCTCACCTATGAGGTTATGGAATTATTCAGGAAGAACGGGCTTTTGTTTACCCTGGAGACCAGGGATATGATCTATCAGACGCCAGGGGCCAGTGAGTTTTTTGAGGAGAGGACCATGGAGCGGATCCAGGAGAATCCGGAGCTGACCCGATATCATGAGCAGGTCCGCAGGGGGCAGAACCTGAAGTCCATAGAGGAATTTGATATTACCAGGACAAAAGTGGCCAAGATGTGCTTCATAGCCAGGGAGAGAGGAAGGCTGGAGGCCTGCCTTCCCTTTTTGGAAGAGCATTTTAATGTTGTTATTTTCTCCAGGGACAGTGATTCCTTTGTAAACGGGGAGATCATCCTCAAAGGCTGCACAAAAGGGGATGGCATCCGAAAGGTCATGGAGTATTTCCAGGGAGACATGAAAGACACGGTTGGATTTGGAGACAGCATGAATGATTATCAGATGCTGGAGACAGTCAGCACCAGCGTGGTCTTTAAGGATGCGCCGGAGAAGGTGAAGGCCCTGGGGCAGTATTATTTTGAGGAGCCTGACCAGGACGGGATCTATGAGATTATGGTCCGGCTGGGACTGGTGGACAGCATATAGATGAAAAAATAAAGGAGACAAGCAAGATGATTGGAATTATCGGGGCCATGAGCCAGGAGGTGGCCAATTTAAAGGAAGCCATGGACAATGTGAAGGTGGAAGAGACGGCAGGCATGGAATTTTTCCAGGGAACCATAAAAGGCAGGGAGGCGGTTGTGGTAAGGTCGGGAATCGGTAAGGTTAACGGCGCGGTGTGCGGTCAGATCCTCGCGGACCATTACCATGTGGACGCCATTATCAACACGGGAATCGCGGGTTCCCTGAGAAATGAGATCAATATCGGGGACATTGTTCTCTCCAGGGATACCCTGCAGCACGATATGGACGCGACGGGCTTTGGTTACCCGGTGGGACAGATCCCTCAGATGGAGAAGTCTGTGTTTGAGGGGGATCAGGCCCTCATTGAGGCGGCAAAGGAATGCTGCGCCAGGGTGGTGCCGGAGATCGGAGTCCATGTGGGGCGGGTGGTCAGCGGCGACCAGTTTGTGTCTGACAAGGCGAAAAAAGCGTGGCTCGCTGAGACTTTTGGCGGATATTGTACGGAAATGGAGGGCGCGGCCATTGCCCAGGCGGCGTGGCTCAATCACATTCCATTTCTGATCATCCGGGCTATTTCAGACAAGGCGGATGACAGCGCGGAGATGGATTATGAAGAGTTTGAGGCCAAGGCCATTGAACACAGCGTGAAGCTGGTGCTGGCTCTCCTTGAGAAAGTGGCTTAAGTTCATCTGCGATTTGAAGGATAATTTGACGAGCGATTCTAGGCTCCCTGAACTTCCCAAATGAAAATCCGGCGGTTATAATAAAGACCGTCCAAAAATCATTTTTGAGAAGAAAGGGGAGCTTTTTATGTTGTTGGAGTTTTTAGAGACAGGAAATGCCCTGTATGTGCTGGCAGCCGCGTGTTTTCTGGGGCTGGCCGGCAGGCTGACAGCCCGAAACATTTACAAAAGAATGATGAAAGAAACCGATAACATGACACTGACAAAAAACCGCTATCTGAGAGATTTAAAACAGAAGACGGAGAACGCTTACCGACTGAACCAGGGGATCCGCGACAGCAGGGTGTATCTGGAAAAGCAGCTGAGTACATATCGTTTTTTGGGAATCACTCTGAGCGGTTGGGGAAGCTTCGGAGGACAGATGACCGTGCTGTGCTTCCTTCTTGGAGGAGCGGCGGCTTTTGGGGCTTACTGGTACCGCTGTGACAGCTATTACATCGTGCTGTATGGTTCTATGGGGATTCTGGCGGGGCTGGTAACCATGGTGGCGGACTACTGGGCCAACCTGGGGGAGGGGAAACAGCAGCTTCTCAATTCCCTTCAGGATTATATGGAAAATTCTCTTTTTAACCGTCTGGCGCGGGAGACAGCCTCCGCTGCCGTTGAGGAGGGCAGGCGGGACAACGTTAGGGAACGGGCGGGAGAAAGGAGAAACCGCTTAGACAGTCCTGCCCGGTCCATGGCGGGGCAGACGGCAAATGGGGAGGAGGCTAAAAAGAATCCTTCCGGGGTTTTGGACCGCAAGGAAGAGGATGACGACGACATGGACTTTGCTCCCCAGGATCTGGAGACCGTGGGCCGGGGCCAGAGGCGGGGGAGCCGTATGGAGAGGAGAGCCAAAGAAAACGACGGGCCTAAGGAGGGCGACAAGAGCCGGAGAGACGTGGATTATCTGAAGACAAGCTTAGAACAGATCGCGGCCAGCCGGGAGAGGAACCGGATGGATGGCGACTGGGTGAAGGACATGTCCCAGGATGAGCTGGAGCTGGTGGGACAGATCCTCCGGCAGTATCTGACATGACGAATCACGAAAAGTCTCGCCAAGTTGAAAAAACTATGATATAATTTAAAGAAACCCGGGCATGGTTTTGTCCGCGGTATTGTGGGCTGTCTGTGAGGCGCGAACTGGCCTGACCGGACCGCCCTGTACCAGACCCCGATCTCTCCGCGGAGGGACCGGGGTTTCCTGGCTCAAAGAAAAATACAGGAGGCGAAGACCATGTTCCGTATGTGGGGAAAGCTGATAAAAAACAATCGTCTGCTGGACGACACCACCATTTGTATAGGAGATTACAGCTTAAGCCGTACCCAGATGGTGTTTCAGGCATTGGATGAGATGTGCTATTATTTTGATCTGGGAAAACCGATCTGGCTGGATTCCAATGTGCGAGATTTTCAGCTTCACGACAAGACCCGCTTTAAGCAGGACAATTTTATCGAACCTATTGAATTTGATTTTCTGGAGATCCAGGTGATTGAGGAATGATGGAGGTTATTGCCAATACTTTTTATTGTAAAGCCGCCTTTTAGGAGTTATAATATTTCTATCAGGAAACGCATGCGGCTGTGCCAAGGAGGAAGGGTGAATGGGTCAGGCCATTACGGATTACGGGACGTTTTTGATGGAAGCCAAGCAGGCAGTGACGGATTTGAGGGACATGGAACAGAGGGAGACAGCTTTGTCCTCCCAGTTAAAGCAGAGCCGCCGGCAGCTGGAGGCAGAGGAGAAAGCGTTGGCGGACCGGATCAGCCAGACCGTGAGGCGGCGGGCTTCTGATATCGCTGCCAGCTATGACAAGGAGCTTGGGAAAGGCCAGGAACAGTTAAAGAAGGCAAAGGCCAGGAGGGAGAAAGCCAAGAGCCAGGGGATCCGGGAGCGGATCGCCGAGGAGACGGCTGCCCTCAGGGAGGAAAACCGTCAGTTAAAGCTCCGGTTAAAGACCATTTTCCAGCAGAACCATGTGCCCGCGTTTTGCCGGGGCAGCTGGTATTACCGCCTGTTCTCCCCGAAGAGGATAGGGGAATACGGCTCTCTTCTGCTGGTGCTTCTGGTGTGCTTTTTTGTCATCCCATATGGAAGTTATCTGCTGATACCGGAACACAAGCCGTTGCATCTGGTGCTGATCTATCTGGCGTGCATCCTGGTGTTCGGGGGCTTGTATGTGGTGGTGGGAAACCGGACCAGGGACAGCTATGCCGCCACCATCAGGGAGGGGCGGCAGATCCGGGACCAGCTTCATGTCAATGGGAAGAAGATCAAGAGGATCACCAGGGACATCAAAAGAGATAAAAACGAGGCCATCTACAATCTCCAGAAGCATGACGATGAGATCGCCCGCATTGAGCAGATGATGTCCGAGACAGCCGCAAAGAAGAGCGAGGCCTTAAATACCTTTGAGTCTGTGACCAAAAACATTATCACAGACGAGATCACTGCCGGCAGCAGGGATAAGATCGACCTTCTCAGGGAGACCTGCGAATTCCAGGAGGGCGAATTGAAGCGGCTGCGGGAAGAGGTGAAGACGAAGAACCTGTTTATCACTGACAAGTACGGCGCTTATCTGGGGAAGGAGTTTCTGACCCCGGCCCGCCTGGACGCCCTTATGGACATTATGCAAAACGGGGTGGCGGTGAACTTAAGCGAAGCGATGGATGAATATAGAAAACAGCACGCATAATCAAAAGAAACCTGGTCTATAATATGACTAAGAATGAAGACCAGGTGAGACATGATGAGCGTATGGAAACGGATGGCTCCCTTGAGACAGAGGGAGCTTTATTATTATGATACAAACCAGGAATTTGAGTCAGCGGATCTGGCTGCCAGATTATATATGATGATCCGGGAGGAGTTGGACAGGAGCGGAAAGGATCAGGTTCTTTTGCTGTGCATTGGCACGGACCGCTCCACAGGGGACAGTCTGGGGCCATTGATCGGATACCAGCTGAGGAACCGGGGGCTGAAGCACATCCGGGTTCTGGGAACATTAAACCGCCCGGTTCACGCCATGAATCTGGAGGACACCCTGAGCCTGGTGGAGCGGTATTACCAGGACCACTTGATCATCGCGGTGGATGCCTCGGTGGGGATGAATGACCATATTGGGTGTATAACCCTTGGCCGGGGATCTTTAAAGCCAGGTCTTGGAGTCAGCAAGGAGCTTAGGTCTGTGGGGGATCTGTTTATCACGGGGATCGTCAGCGGAAGCGGCAGCTATGACCCGGTGATGCTCCAGAGCATACGTTTAAGCGTTGTCATGAGGATGGCGGAGTGCATCAGCGAGAGCGTGTGCCTTGTCGAAAAATTATGGGAATCCATGGCCCTCGTTTGACATTTTTCGCGTAAATATCGTGTTATGATTTTTCTTATCGGAAAGAAGAATGATAGCGGGGTGAGCCTATGGGAGAATTATATAATCCATTTCCCAAGCTGCCGAAAAATATCAGGCAGATCGGGGAAAGAGACCAGTCAGTCAGGCTGTATGTGGAAGACTATGTGAATACGTATCTGAAACGCCTTTATCCAAGAGGTGGACAAGACTTAAAAGCAGGGCTTTTGCTGGGAAACGCGGAGGAGCATGAGGGCACGCCGTACCTGTTTGTGGACGGTGCCCTGGAGATGGAAGATGTGACAGAAAGCGGGGAAAAGGTGGCGTTTACAGAAGCTGCCTGGAAGAAGGCCTACCAGAACATGGAACAGATGTTTCCAAAACGGGTGATACTGGGATGGTTCCTGTGCGGTATGCCGGGGAGCACCTTAAGCCCGCTAAATTACTGGAAACAGCACGGCCAGTATTTTGCGGGAAAAAATCAGCTGATGTATCTGAATTTTGGCCTGGAAGGAGAAGAAGCCGTATATGTGACATCAGAGGATGGCTTCTATAAGCTGCGGGGCTACAGCATCTATTATGAGCGCAACCAGATGATGCAGGACTACATGATCCAGAGAAAAGACGCCCGCCGGGTGGAGTCCGGCACAGGGGATGCGGTGATACGGGATTTCCGCCAGAGGATGGAGGAAAATAAAACCCAGGCGATATCCAGGAGAGGAACCATAAGGGTTCTGGGGAGCTTGTGCAGCGCCCTGTCCATTGTGGTTCTGGCCGGTGGCGTGGTGATGTTCAACAATTATGAGAAAATGCAGGAGATGGAATCGGTGCTGACCTCCGCTCTCCCGGTGGCGGGAAGAGAGAGACAGGAGACCGGAGCCCTGGGACAAAAGGGCGGGGATCCGGACAGCGAAGGGGACAGTGAGGTGATCGTGGAACAGGCAAAAAACCAGATTTCGCCAACCATACCTCCGGAGACCATGTCTCCTACATATCCAGGTGAGACAGAAGGGGTGTCTGAAGTACAGGTCAATATGGGACAGGCTGAGGCAGTTACGGAGCCAGCGGTGCCCCAGACCAGCCCTGAGCCGGAGACCGCTCCGCCCACAAAAGCCCCGGCGGAAGAGACCGAGGCGGCAGCGGAGGTTTCGGCAAACCCCATCACCTACCAGGTTCAGGATGGGGAGACGCTGTACAGCATCTGCCTGAAAGTCTATGGCAGTCTCAGCAGAGTAGGGGAGGTCTGTGAACTGAATGGCCTGGAAAATCCGGACAAGATCATTTCAGGACAGAAATTGATTCTTCCGTAATCAGAAATGGTGTGGTATACTGTCCATAGAAAGAGTGGGCAGCTGCCTGTACGGGAGAACCAAAGATGACAGATATGAGTTCCATGAACAGAGAAACGAAAAAGAAGCATTTGCGCAGCCGGGTCATCACCCCCAACCGCCCTCCAGCGCCGGATCCCCAGGAATCCAGCGAGGAGATCGTAGAAAAGGCGGAGCGGCGGGTTCGACACCGCCGTCTGATCCTTCTTCTTGTTCTTCTGGTGTTGATCACGGTCATTTCCATTGCCTACTATTGGTACCAGAGGAGATATCAGTACAAAGAAGCGACGGTGGGCTGGGAACGCCGATATGAGAGGGATGAGGCGGGTTTTGTGCAGTATCAGTCCTTTTTGGACAACCTGATACGATACAGCAAGGATGGCGCGTCCTACATAGACGCTAATGGGAAGGATGTGTGGGTTCAGCCATATGAGATACGGGATCCTATTATTGCTGTCAACGGCGGTTACGCGGCCATAGCCGACAGGCAGGGAAACCACATTTATATATTTGACAAAAACGGCCTTTTGGGAACCGCCACCACGGTTCTTCCTGTGATGAAGATTACAATTTCCGCCAAAGGCCTGGTGTCCGCCATATTGGAGGGGCCTACCACCAGCCATATCTACTATTATACAAAGGAGGGGGTGGAGATGAGTATCTGGCTTACCGGATTTTTAAACGGTGAGATCGGCTATCCTTTAGACATCAGTCTGTCCCCTGACGGAAAAATCCTTATGGGCTCTTTTACTTATCTGAAAGGAGGAAGACTGAAAAACAGGGTAGCGTTTTACAATTTCTCCGAGGTGGGAAAGAATGTGCCCGACCGTTTTGTGGGCGGTTTTCATGAGATGTATGACGAGAGCATGATACCTAAGGTATGTTACCTGGATAACATTTATTCCGTGGCATTCGCCGACAGCAGCATTTCTTTTTACAGCTCCCTGGATGTTATGTCTCCGGTGCTGCTGAAACAGATTCCTGTGGAGGAGGAGATCAGGACCGTTTTCTATGGGGGACAGTACGCGGGCATTATCGTGGATAACCAGTCAGGCCAGGAGGATTACCGTCTGGACTTGTACTCGGCGGAAGGAAATCACATATTTAGCAGGGATTTCAGCTATGAGTATGAGCATGTGGATATTGACGGAGATAATATCTTTTTGTATAATGAAGACTCATGCAGGATTTATAATCGTTTTGGAAACCTAAAATACGAAGGCGCATTTGATTTCCCGGTCTCCTCGATACGGGGCGGGGATCTCCCTAACGAGATCATCGCGGCAGGACCCCAGGCAGTCAAAGAGATTAAACTACATTAGGAGGCATACCAATGAATAAAATCCATACTCTGTCAGTAAATACCATCCGGGTATTGTCAGCAGATGCCATTCAGAAAGCCAACTCCGGCCATCCGGGACTTCCCCTGGGAGCCGCGCCCATGGCTTATGAGCTGTGGGCCAACCACATGAACCACAATCCGGCGGACCCTGACTGGCCTAACCGGGACCGTTTTATCCTTTCGGGCGGCCATGGATCCATGCTTCTGTATTCCCTGCTTCACCTTTTCAAGTATGACAATCTGTCTATAGATGATATCAAGAATTTCCGCCAGCTGGGTTCCGTAACCCCGGGACATCCGGAGTACGGCTGCACCGTGGGGGTGGAGGCTACCACAGGCCCTCTGGGCGCCGGCATGGCCATGGCGGTGGGAATGGCCATGGCAGAGGCTCACCTGGCCGCTGTTTTCAATAAAGAGAATTATCCGGTGGTGGATCATTATACCTATGTACTGGGCGGGGATGGCTGTATGATGGAGGGGATCACCTCCGAGGCCTTCTCCCTGGCAGGCACCCTGGGGCTGTCCAAGCTGATCGTGCTCTATGATTCCAACAGGATCACCATTGAGGGAGACACGGACATCACTTTCACGGAGAACGTGGCCGCGCGTATGGAGGCTTTTGGTTTCCAGACCATCACCGTGGAGGATGGCAATGACCTGGAGGCCATCGGAGCGGCTATTAAGGAGGCCAAGGCGGATACAGAGAGGCCGTCTTTTATCACCGTAAAGACGGAGATCGGTTATGGCTGTCCGGCAAAGCAGGGCAAGGCCAGCGCCCACGGCGAGCCTCTGGGAGCGGACAATGTGGCTGCCCTGAAGGAGAACCTTGGCTGGCCGTACAAGGAGGATTTTTATGTGCCGGAGGAGGTCTATGCCCATTTTCAGGACCTGTCCGGGGAAAAAGCGGAGACAGAGGCGGCCTGGAACGTGATGTTTGCCGCTTATTGCCAGGAGTATCCCCAGATGGAGGAGCTGTGGAGCCAGTATCACGACACCGGACTGGGGAGACAGTTTGAGGATGATGAGGATTTCTGGGCCAGCAGCGCCAAGTCGGAGGCTACCAGGAGCCTGTCCGGGAAGCTGTTGAACCATATGGCGGAAAAGATGCCGAACTTATTCGGCGGGTCCGCGGACCTCGCGCCCTCCAACAAGACCTTTATGAACGGAAAAGGGGATTTTTCAAAGGAAACCCCGGAAGGAAGCAATATCCATTTCGGCGTCAGGGAGCTTGCCATGACAGCCATCGGCAACGGGGTGATGCTCCACGGCGGCCTTCGGGCATACATTGCCACCTTCTTTGTGTTCAGTGATTATATGAAGCCCATGGCCAGGCTGTCCGCGCTGATGGGACTGCCCCTGACCTATGTGCTGACCCACGACAGCATCGGGGTGGGAGAGGACGGACCTACCCATGAGCCGGTAGAGCAGCTTGCCATGCTCCGCTCTATCCCTAATTTCCATGTATTCCGTCCCTGTGATTCCGTGGAGACCGCGGCTGCCTGGTACAGCGCGGTGACTTCCCAGCATACTCCCACGGCCCTTGTGCTGAGCCGTCAGAACCTGCCGGCGGTGGAGGGCACCAGGAGGGATGCCTTAAGGGGCGGTTACGTGCTGTCTGACTGTGAGGGAACTCCGGAGGTGATCCTTATGGCCACAGGGTCTGAGGTGAGCCTTGCCCTGGAGGCAAAGAAAGTTCTGGAGGCAGAGGGAAGAAGGATCCGGGTGGTGTCCATGCCCTGTATGGAGCTGTTCTGCCAGCAGACGGACGAGTACAGGGAGTCTGTTCTGCCCAGATCCGTGACAAAGCGGGTGGCCATTGAGGCGGGAAGCGCCTTTGGATGGGGCAGCTTTGTGGGCCTGGAGGGCGCGTGCGTGGCCATGGAAGGCTTTGGAGCCAGCGGTCCGTCCGGGGAGCTTTTCGCGCGTTTTGGTTTCACCGCGGACCATGTGGTGGATACGGTGAGAAGTCTGTAAACGTAAATACGGGAATGAGCCTGAGGCATATGCTGTCCAGGCCATTCCTTTTATTTAAAATAATACGATGAGGAGGAAAATACCATGGGGAAGAAATGTATCGGAGTTGACGTAGGGGGAACTACTGTCAAGCTGGGACTGTTTGAGGTCACGGGAGAGCTTTTGAAAAAGTGGGAGATTCCCACCAACAAGGAGGAGCAGGGAAAGTATATTGTCAGTGACATCGCGGAGTCTGTCCGTCAGGTGCTGGATCAGGAAAATATCCCTCTCACAGATGTGGAAGGCGCTGGTATGGGCGTGCCGGGACCCGTGATGCCTGACGGCTATGTGGAGGTATGTGTCAATTTAGGCTGGAAGGACAAATATCCGGCAAGAGAGCTGAGCGACGCTTTAAAGGGTCTTCCGGTAAAGTGCGGCAATGACGCCAACGTGGCGGCTCTGGGCGAGATGTGGCAGGGCGGCGGAAAGGGTTTTACGGATATCGTTATGGTGACCCTGGGAACCGGAGTAGGCGGCGGCGTGATCATAGACGAGAAGATCGTTACAGGCAAGCACGGCCTGGGCGGAGAGATCGGCCACATCCATGTGAGAGATGAGGAGACCGAGCACTGCAACTGCGGCGGTGTGGGCTGCTTAGAGCAGGTGGCTTCCGCCACAGGTATTGCCAGGGAGGCCAGAAGAAAGATGGCGGCTTGTGATACCCCCTCCCTTATGAGGAAGGCAGGAGATCAGGTGACGGCAAAGGATGTGCTGGATGCGGCTAAAGAGGGAGACTCCCTGGCGCTGGAGGTTATGGAGGTTGTGGGACACTATCTGGGAGTGGCCCTGGCCGGCCTGGCTCTCACCGTGGATCCTCAGATGTTTGTCATCGGAGGCGGCGTGTCCAAGGCAGGACAGTATCTGGTGGAAGTGATCAACCGCCACTATGCCAAGTATATGACCATCTCTGAGAACAGAGGAACCATCGGACTGGCCAAACTGGGAAATGACGCGGGAATCTACGGCGCCGCGAGACTTATGTTGGAGTAAAGTCCGGCGGCAGTGGTTTTAGACAATCGTTCCGGGCGGGGTTGAGGGGAAGAGTATCAATATTCAGGAGGGGACTATGGAATACAACAAGAGAAAAACAGTTGTGATCGGGCACAAGAATCCGGACACGGATTCCATATGCTCTGCCATATGCTACGCAAATTTAAAGAGCACCATTACCGGCATGGAATATGAGCCGGGCCGGGCCGGCCATGTCAGTGAGGAGACCCAGTTTGTGCTTAACTATTTTGGGGTGGACGCGCCCAGGCTCATTAAGCATGTAAAGACAGAGGTGAGGGATATTGAGATCAGGGAGACCAAAGGGGTAAAGAAGAATATCTCCCTGAAAAAGGCGTGGAACACCATGCAGGCCTCCAACGCGGTGACCCTCCCGGCGGTGACAGACGACGGGATGCTGGAGGGGCTTATTACTGTGGGGGATATCACAAAGTCCTACATGAATGTGTATGACAGCAAAATCTTATCCAAAGCCAACACCCAGTATTCCAATATCATCGAGACAGTGGAGGGCGATCTGATCGTAGGGGACGCGGATGCCTATTTTTCTGAGGGGAAGGTTCTGATCGCGGCAGCCAACCCGGATCTGATGGAATACTATATCAATAAAAATGACCTGGTGATCCTGGGCAACCGCTACGAGTCCCAGCTGTGCGCCATTGAGATGGAGGCGGCCTGCATCATTGTCTGCGAGGGCGCGGGAGTGTCCATGACCATCAAAAAGCTGGCCCAGGAGCGGGGCTGCACGGTTATCGCCACCACCTACGATACATATACCGTTGCCCGTCTGGTGAACCAGAGTATGCCCATCAGCTATTTTATGAAGACCGACAACCTGGTGACCTTTGACGAGAATGATATCATTGACGAGATCAAGGATGTGATGGCCAGCAAACGGTACCGGGATTTCCCCATCCTGGACAAAAACGGCAGATACAAGGGCATGATCTCCAGGCGGAACCTTCTGGGGGCCCAGGGGAAGATGCTGATCCTGGTGGATCACAACGAGAAATCCCAGGCCGTGGATGGCATTGAGAACGCCAGGATCATGGAGATCATTGACCACCACCGGCTGGGGACCATTGAGACCATATCTCCTGTGTTTTTCCGGAATCAGCCCCTTGGCTGCACGGCGACCATTGTATACCAGATGTACAGAGAGGCGGGGGTGGAGGTGGACAGGACCATAGCGGGCCTTCTGTGCAGCGCCATTATATCGGACACACTTCTGTTCCGCTCCCCCACCTGTACGGAGGTGGACAAGAAGGCGGCCACGGAGCTGGCGGTCATAGCCGGAATCCAGCTTGAGACCTACGCGGGGGAGATGTTCGCCGCTGGAAGCAATTTAAAGAGCAAGACAGATGAAGACATTTTCTATCAGGATTTTAAGAAATTTACCGCGGGCAAAGTATCTTTCGGCGTGGGCCAGATCAGCTCCATGAACGTGCAGGAGCTGGATACCTTGAAAACCCGCCTCATCCCCTATATCCAGCAGGCTCACAAGGAGCAGAGGGGCATGGATATGATATTCTTCATGCTGACCAACATCTTAGATGAGTCCACCATCCTGATCTGCGAGGGGTCAGGGGCGAGAAAGATGATTATGAGCGCGTTTCATATTGAGGAGGTCGAAGGAGGCGGATGGGGCTGCACTGTGGTGCTTCCGGGAGTGGTATCCCGCAAGAAGCAGCTGATCCCGGCCATAGGCATGGCCCTTCAGGCGTAGGAGGACAGGAGGCGGAACATGACATTTATTTATCCGGCAGTATTTACTCCCCACAAGGAGGGAAAAGGATATCACGCGCGTTTTCCGGATCTGGAGTGCTGTGAGGCCGACGGCCCGGATCTGGAGGATGCCATAGAAAATGCCAGGGACGCGGCTTACAACTGGCTGTGGGCCGAGCTGGAGGAAGAGTCTCCGGAGTTTCCCATGGTGACCCATGAGGAGGATATCCTTCTGGCTCCAGGGGAAGAAGTGCGGCAGATCATGACTGTGATCCGGCTTCTGCCGGACAATGACTGAGACTGTCTGAAAGGCAGGTGTTAGGTGTGGGAAAAGAAAAAGAGCTGTGGAAGCCAGGGAACATGCTTTATCCGGTGCCGGCGGTGATGGTAAGCTGCCAGAGGCCGGGGGAGGCTCCCAATATCATCACGGTGGCGTGGGCCGGAACCATCTGCTCCGACCCGGTGATGCTGTCCATCTCCGTGAGAAAGGAGCGGCACAGCTACGAGATCATAAAACATACAGGAGAGTTTGTGGTGAACTTGGTGACCAGGGACCTGGTCTATGCCGCTGATTACTGCGGGGTAAAGTCCGGGCGGGATGTGGATAAGTTCAGGGACATGAACTTAACGCCCCGGGCCTCCGTCCATGTTCAGGCTCCGGGCATTGAGGAGAGTCCGGTGAATTTAGAGTGCCGGGTAAAACAGGTAATCGAATTGGGCAGCCATGACATGTTTCTCGCGGAGGTCGAGGGAGTGACTGTGGACAGGGAATATATAGATGAGAAGGGAAAGTTCCATCTCAACGATACAGGACTTGTCAGCTATTCCCATGGAGAGTATTTTCAGCTGGGAGAGAAGCTGGGGAAATTCGGCTACTCTGTGAGGAAGAAGAAAAACAGCCATTGACACAGGGAATTGACCGGGGAGAGAACAGGAAATATGACAGGGAAAGAGAGAAATTATACGCTGATCGGCATGCCGGCGTCAGGGAAAAGCACGGTGGGAGTCCTTCTGGCCAAGCGGCTGGGGTTCTCCTTTGTGGACGTGGATATTGTGATTCAGGAGAAAGAGAAAAGGCTTCTGAAGGAGATTATTGCCCAGGAAGGGATTGACGGGTTCATGGCAGTGGAGAACCGGATCAATGCCTCCCTGGATGCGGACCATTCGGTGATCGCTCCGGGCGGCAGCGTGATCTACAGGAAAGAGGCCATGGAACATCTCAGGGAGATCAGCACTATCGTATATCTGAAGCTGAGCTATGAGGATGTGAAAAAGAGGCTGGGCAATCTGGTGGATCGGGGAGTGGTGCTGAAAGACGGAATGACGCTGTTGGATCTGTACAACGAGAGAGTTCCTTACTATGAGAGGTACGCGGATATCACCGTGGATGAGACCGGACAGACGGTCGGGGAGACCGTGGATTATCTGAGGGATCTGATCGAAAAGAGGCTTGGGCTTTAAAATGGAGGGTACTCCTCAGTCATCAAAAACAGATGACCGAGGAGTACCCTCTTTGTATTTACCTGCGGGAAAGGAGATTTGCGGCGGCAGCCCCGCTAAACGATACCTGCCTACAGCATCTCCATATAAGCCAGGACCTGGTCTAATAGGATCAGACCATAGTGTACAAACACAGCCAGGATAGCCAGGGTTATGAGCAGGAATATGGTCTTGTAGATCAGGTAGGCTTTGGCAAAATCCTTTTTGGCCCCCGCGGAGGGGCTGCAGGCCAGGATTATCAGGTAGATCCACCCGATAATGGGAATGTTCATGCACATGAAGGTTACGAACCAGCTTCTCACGGGAACAGCGGCGGCAGGCTTTTTGGAAACCGGGCCGGATTCATCTGGAGAAGGTTCTTCCGGGGTTCGGCGCGACCACGGCCACAATGGTATTTTCACGATCATCTCACCCCCGGTCCTTTGGACGGTGTCCAGTAATATTGTTCTGTCTGATACAAATCATAAAGCTCCTGCTGCTCCCTGTCCTTTCGCTGGGCCTGGTAGGTGTTCCACTGGGCCTGGGTGGGCAGCGTCCGGATCCTGGTTATGGCCGCTTCCAGACGGGCCCGGTATTCGTCGGTAGCGGTGTAGCCGTAAAGCTCACCCAGCTTGTCGATGGCCGTGGTGACCAGCTGGTCCGCGTCAGAGGACCGGTATTGTATGGCCTCCACCATCTCAAGGGCTGTCTCAAAGGCAGCGATACGGTTTTGGATCTCTTCCTCTTTCCGCCGCCCTTCGGCTTCCTGGTCAGCCTTGCGGCGCTCCCGCTGCCTTGCCAGCTCCTGCCGCTCATCGTAAACCCGGATGGCATCTGCCATGGAATCCATGATCTGTGAGAATTCCTCCCATCTGGTCTCAGCCCTGTCGAAAAGCTCTTTTCTCTTGTCGCCATCCTCCAGCCTGGTTAAGCCCTGGGAAATGGCCTGGTATTCGCTTCGGACTTCTGGAACGTCTTCTACAGAGTCAATGGTCCTGTCCTCAAAAGCGGCAACCATGTTTTCCAGTTCGTCTGTAAGTCTTTTCTGTGTCTTTTCCGTGATGTTCTGCTGGGCCCGGAACTGGGAGCTGGTGCTGAAATAATCTACTAAGTTGGTGCCGGCGGTGTAATCCGGCTCTATGTAGAGTCCGTCTGCCAGGTACACCACAGGAGGAGCCGGCAGAAGGGGAGGCTCGACGGGCAGTTCTTCCGCCGGGGTCTCTGGGGTTTCCGCCGGAGGTTCTTCCCCCTGCCCCTGGATCTCGGAAATTTCTTCACTGCTTTCCCCGGTCTGGGGGCTTTCCTCAGCCGGGTCAGGCGATGAGGGAATCCCTGGCCCTATGGGGGCGGGACGGGTGGGCTGGGGTACAGGCTGGCTGCCCACTCCCGGCCCCACGCCGGGCCCGATCTCCTGAGATGTGCCGGGTCCCGCGGGGGTCTCTGAAGCGCTGCCGGGGCCTGCCTCCTGTTCCTGGGAACCGCCCGGACCAGGTACTCCCGGTCCGGCCCCGGTGTGCATGTAGTAAACAGCCTCCTCTTCCTGGACAGCGGCGGCAGTGTACACAGGCTCCGCCGCCGCCACATCCGGTGCCGCTATGACGGTGCTCATAAGCTGTCTTGACTCGGCATCCTCCCTGGAGATGGAGGTCAGGGATGGATGGAGCCGTTCTCCGGTGACGGAGTTGTAAGTATCTTTCACCACGGTTTCAGGGCGCTCCCAGTCCCAGGGCTCCAGGTTCTCGTGTAGCTGGTTCATGACGTTTTTCCATATGGCCCCGGCATAGGTGCTGCCGTAGACTCCCGGCATGGCCCTGGGGGTGTCGTAGCCCACCCAGACAGCGGTGGTGTAATAGCGGGTGTACCCGCAGAACCAGGTATCCTTGCTGCTGTTGGTGGTTCCGGTTTTTCCCGCCGCGGGCATGCCGCCCGCGAGCCCCAGGCCCCTGCCTGTGCCGTAGGGGGAGGTGAAGGTGCCCTTTAACACGTCCGTAAGCATAAAAGCGCTGTCGCTGCCATATACCTGTCTGGTAATGGAGGGTATGCGGGAAGTGAGGGTGCCTTCGTGCTCATGTTCGATCCTGAGGATACAGGTGCGGTCATTGTAAAGGCCGCTGTTGGCCAGGGTGCTGAAGCCCTTTGCCATATCCACTACCCGCACGCCGTTGGTAAATCCGCCGATGCTCAGGGACTGAACACCATTGTCCACATAGGTGAGCCTGTGGAACTGCATGCTGTCCAAGTAGCTGAGTCCGGTGTCAATGCCGATATCCTCCAGAACCTGCCAGGCCACGGTGTTTAAGCTGCGGTTTAAGGCTTCCCGGACAGTGACAGGACCGTAGTACCGGCCTCCGCTGTTGGAAGGCCCATCCTCCCACTTGTGGTCGTCTACCACCCGGGAAGGATAATATTCGCCGGTGTCAAAGGCAGGACCATAGTCAATGAGGGGCTTGATGGTGCTTCCGGGCTGCCTGGCGCTTAAGTAGCCCCGGTTGAACTGGTCCTCCGTACCCCGCCCGCCCACGATGGCCACCACGTAGTTGGTCTGATTGTCCACAATTACCCCGGCTCCCTGGAGGGCGAACTTCCCGTTCTCCTGAATCTCCGTAAAGGGGGAGAGAACCTGATCCAAATGGGTCTGGAGCATCTGCTGGATATCCTGGTCAAGGGATGTGTAGATCTGATAGCCTCCGCTTCGTATGGAGTCATTTTTCTCATTGTACAAAGTGGTGTAGAGTTCTATGTACTGGTCATAGTCCTGCTTGTCCGCGAAGGTGTAGCGGAAAGAAAATTCCTCCTGCTTCATCAGCTCCAAGGAGGCGCAGTGGACCGCGTAGCTGGTGAGATAGCTGTCGTCAGTGCCTTCCTGCTCCTGCCGCTGGATGCGCAGAGGCTGGCTTACCGCTTTGGCGTAGGCCTCCTGGGACAGCATGTCCACCTCCAGCATGCTCTTAAGAACCTCATCCCTTTTCCTGCGGGAAGCGTCGGGGTGGGTGATGGGGTCGTAGGCTGACGGGCTGTTGCTGATGCCTACAAGGACCGCGGCTTCGTAAACCTCCAAGTCCGCGGCGTCCTTGCCGAAATAGTATTGGCTGGCGGCCTGGACCCCGTAGCACCGATGGCCGTAAAAATTGGTGTTGCAGTAGAATTCCATGATATCGGCCTTGGAGTAGGCCTTCTCGATCTCAGGGGCCAGCAGGATCTCCACCATCTTGCGGGTAAAGGTCTTTTCCTGGGTCAGGTAGGTGTTTTTAATGATCTGCTGGGTAATGGTGCTCCCGCCCTGGGTGATAGCGCCCTTGTGCTTTACCAGGGCAAGCCCTGCCCGGAAGGTGGCGATCCAGTCCACCCCGCTGTGGGTCTTAAAACGCCGGTCCTCCTGGGCGATGTAGGCGTTTTGCAGGTTCAGGCTGATGTCCGAGATGTCCGCGTACTCGTAATGGCCCGCGTTGATAATGCCGATACGGTTCCCGTCCTTGTCAAAGATCTCTGTATCGGACAGCATG
>Ga0137310_101002_pt1 | contig 18517 bp, 15 predicted proteins | sample NAcewiD2O_June_2_FD_97183 | JGI IMG/M metagenome (GOLD analysis project Ga0137310, IMG submission 97183) | Mouse cecal microbial communities from Vienna, Austria - N-Acetylglucosamine amended D2O_June | ecosystem: Host-associated > Mammals > Digestive system > Large intestine > Cecum | place...
ACCCGCCGAATCGCCCCAGAAATGGACCCCCTGCGCGTGGGCATGGGCTGGTCCCCGGAAGACCTGGAAAAACCCCAGATTTTGGTAGAAAGCACCTACGGCCAAAGCCACCCCGGCAGCGCTCACCTGCTGGAGCTGGCTCAGGCTTCCTCTCAGGCAGCCGGTCAAAATGGCGGCAAGGCCGCCCTCTACTTTGCCACCGACATCTGCGACGGCATGTCCCAGGGCCATGACGGGGGCAACTATTCCCTGGCCTCCCGGGATATTATCGCCAATTTGGTGGAAATTCATGCCAAGGCCACCACCTTTGACGCGGGCGTCTTTCTGGCTGGCTGCGACAAGTCTGTGCCTGCCCTGCTTATGGCCATTGGCCGCATCAATATGCCCAGCGTCTTTGTGCCCGGCGGCGTTATGGGCGCTGGCCCCGGCCTGCTGACCTTGGAACAGATCGGCAAGTACAGCGCCATGTTCCAGCGGGGCGAAATCACCCAGGAGCAGTTCACCTACTATAAGCTTCACGCCTGCCCTTCCTGCGGGGCCTGCTCCTTTATGGGCACAGCCTCCACCATGCAGGTGATGGCCGAGGCCCTGGGCCTGGCCCTGCCCGGCACGGCCCTGCTGCCCGCCGGTTCCCCCGAGCTGGCCCAAGCCGCCCGCCAAGCCGGGGAACGGGCGGCCCAAATGGCCCTTCTCGGCCCCTCCGCCCGGGAGATGGTTACCCGAAAGAGCTTTGAAAACGCGGTGATGGTCCACGCGGCCATCTCCGGCTCCACCAACACGCTGCTGCACCTGCCCGCCATTGCCCGGGAGTTCGGGGTGGAGCTTACGGCGGACGACTTTGACCAGATGCACCGGGGGGCCCGCTACCTGCTGGATGTGCGCCCCGCCGGACGCTGGCCCGCCGAGTTCATCAGCTATGCGGGCGGCGTGCCCCGGGTGATGGAGGAGATCCGGTCCATGCTCCACCTGGACGTTATGACCGTGACCGGCAAAACCCTGGGGGAAAACCTGGACGCTTTGGCCCAGTCCGGCTTCTACGCCCAGCGGGAAAAGGCCCTGGAGCCCTTCGGCCTCAAGCGGGAGGACGTAATCCGCCCCTTTGACGCTCCCATTGGCCGCAACGGCGCTGTGGCGGTGCTCAAGGGCAACCTGGCTCCCCAGGGGGCGGTGGTAAAGCACAGCGCCGTTCCCCAGGAGATGCACCGGGCGGTGCTGCGGGCCCGCCCCTTCGACAGCGAGGAAGAGGCCATCGCGGCGGTGCTGCACAAGGAAATCCACCCCGGCGAGGCGGTGCTCATCCGCTACGAGGGCCCCCGGGGCAGCGGCATGCCAGAGATGTTTTACACCACCGAGGCCATCTCCTCCGACCCGGAGCTGGCGGCCTCCATCGCCCTGATCACCGACGGACGTTTCTCCGGGGCCAGCAAGGGCCCGGCCATTGGCCATGTGTCCCCCGAGGCGGCCAGCGGCGGGCCCATTGCCCTGGTGGAGGAAGGGGACCTGATCGAGATCGACATTCCCGCCCGGGTGCTGCGCATCTGCGGCATTGGGGGCCAGGAGCGGACCAAGGAGGAAGTGTCCGCTGCGCTGCAAGAACGCCAAGCCCGGTGGACCCCCAAGCCTCCCCGCTGCCAAAGGGGCGTTCTGTCTCTGTTTACCCAAAACGCCGCCCCGCCCGCGCTGGGGGGATATTTGAACTGAACCGCCCGCTCTCTTTTTTGTGCAAGAATCGAGAGGAAACAGGAAGGAACAGGCCTTATAATAATAAAGACAGATTCATGCGCAAAACCCAATATGCGCAAAAGAGGAGGCTTTTCATGGAATGGGTGGAACGATTAAATCAAAGCATGGCGTATATTGAGGAACATCTGGCAGGTGAAATAGACTATGAACAGCTGGGGCGGATTGCCTGCTGTTCCACCTACCACTACCAGAGGATGTTCACTTATATGGCGGGCATCTCTCTGGCGGAGTATATCCGAAGAAGGCGGATGTCTTTGGCGGCCGTGGACTTGCAGGGCGGGGATGAGCGGATTATCGACATCGCGCAGAAGTACGGCTATCAGTCCCCCACCGCGTTTAACCGGGCGTTCCAAGCTTTCCACGGAACAGCCCCCTCATCTGTTAAGAGCACAGGGGTATCCGTGAAGTCCTTTTCCCCCATTGCGTTTCGAATCGCTGTGAAAGGAGCGGCAGAAATGAATTACAGGATTGAGACAAAAGAAGCGTTCCGGATTATTGGCGTATCCGCGCCGCTTGATCCGGAAATGGAAAACAACTTTATGGTTGTGCCTAAGATGTGGCGGGAGGCGTCCACAAATGGAACCATACAGAAATTGGCGGGAATGATGGATGCGCCGCCCATGGGGCTTTTAGGCGTGAGCGCCTGCCATGATGAGGAACCATGGAAATACTTTATTGCCGTTTCCAGCACAAAAGCAAGCGGCGAGTTTGAAGAATATACCGTTCCCGCATCCACTTGGGCAGTCTTTTCCGGAACGGGCACAAATCAATCCATACAGGAATTGGAGCGGCGTATTATAACGGAGTGGCTTCCGTCCTCTGGGTATGAATATGCCAACGCTCCCGATCTGGAGGTTTACTTAAATCCAGACCCGCGGAACGCGCAATATGAGGTATGGATCCCCGTATCAAAAAAAGCATAAGCGGTTGCCCCAAAGAGCGGAATGTTTTCCGTTTGCCATTCCCGGCCTTTGCTTTCACGCGGAGCGTTCCCCGCAGGTTCGCTTGGCGGGTATAACCGCCAGAGGCAAAAAAGCAGGATGCCATGTGACATCCTGCTTTGCTTTTTTAGATGGAAAGCCACCAGCACACCCCGTACCGGTCGATAACCGTGGCGCAGCATGTGCTCCAGGGCAGTTCCCCAATGGGGGCAATGACCACGCCGCCCTGGCTGAGTACCTGGAAGGCATGGCGCACAGCCTCTTCGCTGCCCATCTCGAACGCGTTAAAGGTCATAACCTGCCACTTTTCCCGGTGGATGAGCCCCACATCGTAAGGGGCGGGGGTTTCAGCGGCGGCTAGAAAGGGCTCGCCCTTTACAGAAAGCTCGCAGTGCTCATACGCGTCTTGGGCAGGGTTCTTTATTTCAAAGGTCACCTCCGCCCCAAAGGCGTCGCAGTAATGCTCCACCGCCTCTAAGCTGTTTTGCACATAGACTTGGGTATAATTTTTCATGTTTTTACACCTCCGCTTTACCGGCCAAAATATTCTGATAATCCTCCCAGTTCCGCTTGAGCAGGGCGGGAGTGTCCAGCTCATAGGGGCATCTGCCCGCGCATTGGCCGCATTCTAGGCAGTTTTCGATGTTCTTCATCATGGCCTGGGCCTGGGGCGTGAGCCAGTTGGCCGAAGGGCTGCGGCGGATGAGCTGGCTCATGCGGGCGCACTGGGGAATGTTGATGCCCGCCGGGCAGGGCAGGCAGTAGCCGCAGGACCGGCAGAAGTTGCCCACCAGCTCGGCCCGGTCCTTCTCAATCACCGCCTGAATGGCCGGGTCCTGGGTGCTGGGCGGGTTGGAGGAGGCCCCATAGCGCAGGAACTGGTCCAGCTCCGCCTCCCGCTGCACGCCCCAAATGGGCAGCGCGTGGTCAAAGTCCGCCTGCCAGGCATAGGCCGCGGCGGAGTTGGTAATGAGCCCCCCGGACAGGGCCTTCATGGAGATGAATCCCATGTTCTTCTCTTTGCACAGGCGCACCAGCGCCAGATCCTTCTCCGTGGCCAGATAGCAGAAGGGAAATTGCAGGGTCTCGTACAGGCCGGACTCCACCGCCTCGGTGGCTACGCCCAGCCGGTGGTTGGTAATGCCAATGTGGCGGATCTTCCCCTGGGCCTTGGCCTCCAGCATAGCCTCATAGAGGCCGGTGCCATCCCCGGGCTTGGGGCAGAAGGCCGGGTTGTGGAACTGGTACACGTCGATGTAACTGGTTTTCAGCAGACCCAGGCTGGTTTCCAGGTCGTTCCAGAAGCCCTCCACAGTGGTGGAGGGGGTTTTGGTGGCTATGTAGATGTTCTCCCGCACGTCCGCCAGGGCCAGGCCCATTTTTTCCTCGCTGTCCGAGTAGGAACGGGCCGTGTCGAAAAAGTTCACCCCGGCCTCATAGGCCTTGCGCAGCAGCATGCCCGCATAGTCCGCGCTGACTCTCTGAATGGGCAGCGCCCCAAAGCCGTTTTTGTTGGCCACAATTCCTGTGCTTCCTAATACTACTGTTTTCATGTTGACTTCACTCCTAATTTCGGCCGCCTCCAGCGGTCCAGTTTGCATGGCGGGCTGGCCGGAAGCTTTCCCGCTTCATTCCCGGCAAAGCCGCGCCCCTTTCAGGGCCTTGTGAGTCCGCGCGTTGGCAAGGCGTGCGCCCTCCGCTATTCTGTATTATACTATATGGAGCGGAGTCCTTGTCAAGGCGGGAGAAAATTTTTTTGCGAGGTTGAGATATTTAGCCCCGCCAAAGGGTACTATTGGTGAAAAGCTTTTCAAAACCAAGGGAAAGGGGGCGGGACCATGAGCGATGAGGAATTTACCGGCTATGCCCAGGAATTCGCCGGGACGGTTTACCGGGTGGCCTTTCACACCTGCAAAAACGCCGCTGACAGCGAGGACGTGCTGCAAGACGTGCTGCTTAAGCTCTACCAGGAGAAAACGCCCTTCGAGAGCCGGGAGCATGTGCGCCGCTGGCTCATCCGGGTGGCAGTAAACCAGTCCCGCAAGCTGCTGCGGTCAGCCTGGTTCCGCCGTTCGCGGCCCCTGGAGGACTGCGCCGCCCTGCTGGAAGAGGCCGCTCCCGAGGAGAGCGGCGTGTTCCAGGCGGTGATGAACCTGCCCCAAAAGTACCGGACGCCCCTGTACCTGTATTATTACGAGGGCTACGCGGTCCGGGAGGTGGCCAGCCTGTGCGGGCTCAAAGAGTCCACGGTCTCCACCCAGCTTCAGCGGGCCCGGCAAAAACTAAAACAAATGCTAGAGGAGGGCTCATAATGGAATTTCATCCCGATGTATACAAGCGCGCGTGTTCCAAACTGAACGCCCCCCCGGACGCTGTAAAGGAGGCAATCGAGATGATTGAACAGAAGCGCAAACCGAGAAAGGCCGTTCGCAACCTGCTGGTAACCGCCGCCATTCTGGCCCTGGCTGTGCTGGCCGCCATGGGGGCCAACGCGGCTTCCGATGGCGAGCTGTTTGAGGAGGTGCTCTTCTTCTCCGTCTGCAAGACGACCGATGAAAGCGGAGAAGTGAAGCTTTCCATGGACGTGGCGGAGAACGGAGGAGAAGTGAAGCTTTCCATGGACGTGGCGGAGAACGGAGACGCGCTTCAAAACGCCCAGAAGTTCACCATCACCGAAGACGGAGAGGGCAAGGCCTACCTGACCTACACCGATGAAAACGGCATCCAGGTTCGGGAAGAGCTCGACTTGATGGAAGACAAAGCCAATGCCCAGAGCGCGTCCGCCGGCCAGGAGAACCCTGAAGCTGACGCGGAGCAAAGGGCCGCGTCAGACGCTGGATAAGCCCGCGCAAAAAGCGCCTCCCAATGGGAGGCGCTTTCGCTTTGCTGTTTCTCAAGTGCGTTGACTATACCCTAAGAGCACAGGTCCAAATCCCTTTTACAGGGCGGCCCACCTGCCGGACTCCGCCGACGCGAGAATAGCGTCTACCACATGCTGGTTGGCCTGGCCATCCTGGATGCGGGCGGCTTTTCCCTCTTCCACGCCCTTGATGATGTCCGCAAAGGACTGCATCTGGTCGCTGTAGTAATGGGCCGGAATGTGCAGCTTGGTGTAGGCGTGGGCCTCCGCGTTGATATCTCCCGAACAGACCTCGATCTCGTCGTCAACGCCTTGATTTGCGTCCAGAGAATACACAATAGCGCCCTCGCTGCCGTAAATCTCCATACGCTGGTAATTTCCCCGGCCAAAGGCAAAGCGGGTAATCTGGAAGCTGGCGGACACACCGTCCTCCATATCGGCCATGTAGTTGCAGAAGTCGTCCACATCCACCGGCCCCATGCCGCTGCCATCCAGCCGCTGGCGCTCGGTTACATAGGTTCCCGTGTGGCCCACTACCCGCAGGTACTCTTTATCCAGCACAAAACGCACCAGGTCCAAAGCGTGGCAGCCCAGGTCTCCCAGGGCCCCTGAGCCCGTGTGCTTTTTCTCATACCGCCAGACCAGGGGGCATTCCGCCCGGGGCAGGCCCCAGGCCTGAAAATACTGTGTGTCCACATGGTATACCCGGCCGATTTTCCCCCGTGCGATCAGGTCCTTGGCAAAGCGCGCCGCCGCCTTGAACCGGTAGGAGAAGCACACCATATTGGGCAGGCCCTTTTCCTCCGTGGCCTTGGCCAGAATATCCGCTTCCTCCGCTGTCATGGTGACGGGCTTCTCCACATCATAGGGTTTGCCCGCCTCCACAGCGGCCATGGCCACGGGAAAGTGCACATCGTTGGGGGTGCAGATGTCCACCGCGTCCACATCGGGGCAGTTCACTAAGTCGCGATAGTCCAAAAAGCGGTGGGCGGGGTCAATGCCCAGGCGGTCGCCGGTCTCGTTCAATTTCGTTTCGTCAATGTCGCAAATGGCGGTAAGTTCCAGGTCAGGGCTGCGGTCAATGCCCGGCTGGTGCACGCCGCTCCAAATGCCGCCCAGGCCCACGGAACCTACGCGAATTATTTTCTTTTCCATACAAAAGGCCTCCATTTATAAGCTGTAAATTCCTTGCTGGTCCGCGTCGTCGAAAATCAGGCCCAAATACCGGGCCGCCTCTCGAAGCACAGGCTTGTAGTTTCCGTATACGCCGCCAATGTGGTGGATATAGGGTCCAAACATAAGCTTTTCTTCCCAGCGCTTCCAATTGTCCGCCTCAAACCAGACGTAGGTGCCGGTGGTCTTTGGACCATCCACGGCCCTGCCCTCTCCGCCAAACAGGTAGTACTCTCCCCCAGCCTCGTCAAAGCGGCAGAGGGTGATTGGGCCCTTTTTCAAAGCAAAGCGCTCCTGGCCCTCCGCCAGGCTGGCGGCGCTTGCGGGGTCCTTTAAGGAGTAGGGGAAAGGCCCGCAGTGCCAAAGCAGCTCGGCGTTGTCGTTTTGCGGGTGGCGGATGGTCAGGTCGGCCAAAAACACCGCCTCTTCCCCCAGCGCCGCCGCTTGCAGCATGGCCATGGTCACCGCGCCGTTTACGTCCGTCTCACAGGCCAAAGGCAGGCCCAGATCCGCCAGCTCCCCCAGCACCGCGCACACCGGCGCGCCAAAAATAGAGGCGGCGCTCCAGCACTCCATGGCCCCGGCGGTACAGCGGTTTTCCTCCATCAGCCGCTTGACCGCCAATTTTAGGGCCGCGATGCGGTCCACGGTTTCCTCCGGGGTGCCGCTGGCGTCAAACCGGGCTCTCAGGTCCTCCCGGCAGGCTTGGTAAGCCTCCGAAGCCTCCTTTTGCAGCTGGTCCGCCCGGGCCGCCGCCGCGTTGGGAGAAATGGGAATTACCGTAACGCCCAGCCTGCTTGCCAGATCCCCCTCGTTGGCCATAACGCTCATGAAGGGCTGGGGCCGGGCCCCGAACTTGGCAACCCGCAGGTTTTTCACGGTTTTCACCACCGCCGCCACCCGGATGAAGTTCTCAAAGCCCTGGCGGAAATCCTCGCTTTCGGTTTCGCAGTTCCATATGTAGCTGTACGCCACCCCAAACCGGCGCAGGACCTTGGTGCAGGCAAACATGCCGCACTGGGTGTCCCGGCCCCGGCTCTGGGGGGTGTTGGGCCGTTCGTCCCGAGGCCCCCACACCAGAGTGGGCGCCTTGAGGGCAGCGGCCACCCCGGCGGCGCACTGCTCCTCTCCAAAGTCGCAGTGGGGCAGAAACAGGGCGTCGATTCGGGCGTCCTTAAACTTTTCCACCACAGAGGAGATCTTATCTGTCTCAAACAGAATCCCGTTCTCACAGATGTCATCGATGTCCACGATTTTCACGAATCCAGGCTTCACCGCGCGGACCACCGCCATGAATTTGTCTTTTTGGCGCTTCGCCTCTTCCATGCTGAGAAATCCCCGCTTGGTGGGGGCCACGCCCAGCACGACTGTGGGCTTGCTCATTCTGTTCCCTTCTTTCTTTGGGCGCAATTTATTTTTGAAGAAGCCGCCGGAGGCCCGGCCCAAGGGCGCTGGGCGGCTCTGTCACAGCTGCAGCCGCTCCGCGTAGAAGGCGGCCCGCCGGTCGATCTCGGTGTAGTCCACCCGGCCGGTTTTCAAAAACTCTTGGAGCTCCTCCCAGTCCGGCACACCGGCCCGCCCGCCCATCCGGGTGCACTTGACGCTGGCGGCGGCAGTGGCCACTTTCGCGGACTCGATGGAATTCAGCCCCCGGAGCGCCCCAGCCAGATAGGCCCCGTGAAACACATCCCCGGCCCCGGTGGTGTCCACCACGGGCACCGGGTAGGCGGGCAGGCGGAAGCCCCCGCAGTCTTGGCTGAACCCGGCGCAGCCCTGGGGCCCCAGGGTAAAAATTACGGTGGAGGGGCCTTGGCCGCAGAGGGCTTTGCAGTTGGATTCATAGTTCTCATCGTGAAAGAGCACCTTGTAGCAGAATTCCGACCCGATGAACACATCGATCAGGCCGATTTGGTCCATCAGCTCCGAAGAATAGGAGTCCGCGTCCACAAGAATCTTCGCCCCGGCCTGTTTGGCTTTTTGCACCGCGGCCATGGCCACGCCGGTTACATGGGAGATGAAAAACCACTGGCAGTTTTCCAGAATCTCCCCGTCCAGCTCCTCCCGGGCCGGGGGCTGGGCAGAGCCCCGGCGGTAGACGATGCTGCGGCCCTGGGTCTCCCGGTCGCTGATGACAATGGAGAGGGATGTGGTCTCCCCCTCCCGGCGGAGCAGGTTGGAGGTATCCACCCCATGGCGCTGAAAGTCCTTTTGGCAGAAGCCGCCATAGTCGTCGCTGCCCACAGCCCCCAAAATGGCGCACTTGGCTCCCAGCCGGGCCGCGGCGGTCAGGCCGGAGGCCACCTTGCCCCCGCCCTGCCAGCTCAGGGCATTAATCCCAGCCCCGCCGTTGGGCTTGGGGAACACGTCCACATTCACCGCCAAATCCACGCAGGGCATGTCATAGCCGGCAATTTCAAATTGTTTCACCGCGCTGTCCTCCCTCACAGGGAAAAGCCGTTGGGGTTCAGCAGGCGCATTTTCCCCCGGACAAAGTCCACGGCCCCTTGGGCGGCCTCCTCCATCAGCCCCGGCAGGCCGCCTTTGGCCCCCGCCTCCATGGCCCCGGCAACGCTCTGGCAGCAGGCCTGGAAGTACTCGGTGGCAATGTTGAACTTGCTCATGCCCAGGCGCACGCTCTCCCGCAGCTGGTCATGGGGGATGCCGGAGCAGCCATGGAGCACCAGCGGTACGGGCGCCGCCTTGCGCAGGGCGGCAATCCGGCCGAAGTCCAGGCTGGGGACCTGTATGTACTCCCCATGGGCGTTGCCCACCGCCACGGCCAAAGAGCCGCAGCCGGTTTTCTCCACAAATTCCTGGGCTTGGGCCACGCTGGTGTATTTGCCGGAGTCGGTGATGTCTTCCAGCCGGGTGCCCGAGCCCACATGGCCCAGCTCCGCCTCCACGTCCACGCCGAAGACCGCGGCTGTGCGGGTCACGGCGGCGGTCAGCGCAAGGTTTTCCTCATAGGGCAGGGCCGAACCGTCCACCATCACCGAGGGAAACCCGGCCTTTATGCCCTTTACCGCGATTTCATAGCTGGCGGAGTGGTCCAGATGCACGGCTATGGGCACCGGCGACTGGGCCGCCAGGTCCTTGGCAATGGCGGCAATGTGCTCTAGGGCAATGTAGCTTTCAAATCCGGGGTACAGCTGAATAATCACAGGGACCCGCTCCCGCTCCGCTGCCTGGGCCACCCATTTTACCGTTTCATAATTGAACACGTTCACAGCCGCCACGCCGTAATGGTTTTCTGTCGCGTGGGTTAAAATATCCTTTACCTTTGCCAGCGGCATGGTACCACACCTCTCCTTTTTGCTTATTTTGGCTGGTGCAGCCCCTGGATGCTGTGCTCCAGCTGGGCCTTAACCTCCACCACAGGCGGGGGATTGCCAAAGGTGGTGTTGGGGAACCGGATGGGCGCGGCCCACTTGACCGCGTTGGTGATGACCTTCTGAATCTCCGGCTGGTGGTAGATGGGGAACACCTCGTGGCCGGGCCGGAAGTAGAAGATTTTGCCCTTGCCCCGGTGGTAGCAGCAGCCGCTGCGGAACACCTCGCCCCCCTCAAACCAGCTGATAAACACCAGCTCGTCCGGCTGGGGGATGTCAAAGCGCTCGCCGTACATCTCCTCGTGGGGGATGATAATTTTTTCGTCCAGGCCGTCCACAATGGGGTGGCTGGGGTCAATCACCCACAGAATTTCCTTCTCTCCGTCCTCCCGCCATTTGAGCTTCCAAGTGTCCGTGCCGCAGACCTTGTTGAAGATTTTAGAGGCGTGGCCCGAGTGCAGCACAATAAGGCCCATGCCCTCCAAAATCCGGCGGTATACCCGGTCCACAATCTCGTCCTCCACCTGGTGATGGGCCATGTGCCCCCACCAGACCAGCACGTCGGTATTGTCCAAAACCTCCTGGGTCAGGCCATGCTCCGGCTCTTTCAAGGTGGCGGTGCGCACGTTCATGCCCGCTTCTTTTAAAAACCCGGCGATGCAGCCATGGATGCCCTGGGGGTAAACCTCCGCCACCTCGGGGAACTGCACCTCGTGCAAATATTCATTCCATACGGTTACGTTGACAGACATGGAAAAAAACTCCTTTCAAATCGTTTGCAGTCCTTAAAAATTGGATAAAAGCCTTCCGCTTTTACCAGAACTTTTCCCTCATTATAGCCGGGACGCCCGGCAAAAGGAATAGAGGATTCAGCCTTCTTTTTGGACATTTCCGACTTTTATCGTTAACGCAGTTCAAAAGAGGTGACCCCTCTTTTGAACCTGGCGGCACGGGCATGCCCGCGCCGCTCTGCTTAAAAATCAGTATTTACTGATTTTCAAGCGCGTTTACTATACCGCACTCCTTCCGTAAGGGAGGCGTTTTTCAGCGGACATGCCCTTTGGCATAAAAGGCCGGCGGCATGCCCGTGTGCTTTTTAAACTGGCGGCTGAAGTAAAACTGGTCGGAAAAACCGGTTTCTTCCGCAATTTCCCACAGTTTCATGTCCGTGGTGGCCAGCAGCTCTTTGGCCCGGTTAATCCGCACCCAGGCGAGATATTGGAAAATAGACCGGCCGTTCAGCCGGTGGAAGATGCGGTTTAGGTAATCAAAATTCATGCCCAACATGGACTCCAGCTGTTTTCCCGTAATCTTCTCCCCATAGTGGCGGTTCAGGTAGGCGGTCAGCTCCTCCAGCCGGCGCAGCGTCCGAAGCGGCAGCTGGCCGCCCCGCCCGGCCAAAGCCTCCTGGGCGCTGTTTTGGGACAGAGCGACTAAAATCTCCAAAAGCTTGCAGGCCCACAGGGTCCGGTAGTTTGGCGAGGCCCCCCGGGCCGCGATGGCCTCCTCAAAATACCCGGCCAGCCGGGCGCGGGCCTCGGGGCTTTCGATGTGGGCCAGCTTGGGCAGCAGGCAGCGCTGCATGTCAAACTTCGCCTCGCCCTCTTCCGGATACCCGGCGGCTGGCGGCTCCCCCGGCGGGACGGGCAGCAGGGCCAGGTTGCTGAAGTGGACGAAATAATAGTCGCAGCGGGCGGGCTTTGTGCCCTCGTGAACCAGGCCGGGATGCAGCAGCAAAACATCCCCCGGCCCCAGGGCAAAGTCCTCCGCCTCCTCCCGCAGGTGCATGGCCCCGCCGGTTAGGTAGTAAAGGATGAACTCCCCGTTGCGGCGGCGGAAATGGGTCCACTCCCCTTTGGGCGCGAAGCGGTTTAAAAAGCTTACATGGGGCAGCGTGGTCAGGCTTGCCAAATAATCCATGAAAAAAACCTCCTTTCCTGGGCGGGCTTGCGCAAGAACCGGGGCGGTTCCGCCTTTTGCGGGCCCTCCCGCCTATCTCCCCGTCCTCTTGAATTCCACAAAGGGGCATGGTATAATAAATTTATATTATGCTAAAAACAGCCGGAGGGCTCCCCCCCCCCCCCCCGCTGAAAAAAGGGAGGCCCGGTTATGAAAGAATGCCCTTGGCGGGTCAAGATTTCCTATCTGCTTACCGCTGGGTTTATTGGGCTTGTGGTAGCGCCTTTTTTGCTTTTGGTGTTCTATAATCTGCGCTCTTTCGACTACCAGGCCAACGAACGGCTTTTGCAGGATGGAAACTACATCCTCCACTCCACCGAGCGGAGCATCTCGGAAAAACTGGACTCTGTGGAGACCATTGTCAGCGCCTTGGCCTACAACAGCAATCTCTCCTCCTTCCTTGCCCGCAGCTATTCCGGCGCGGCCTCCTTTGAGGAGTACAGCCAGACGGTGCTGCCCATTTTGCAAAGCGCCGCCGATTCCGCCTCTCCGCCCATTCAGCGGCTCTGGGTGCTGTCTCAAAACCGCACCCTGCCCAACGGCTCAACCCTGCTCAAGCACGCCTCCACCGCCCAGCTGGAGGCTTTGGAGGAATTTTTGGACGGCCGTCCCAACGGCGGCTGGCACTATTCCCCCGAAAACCTAATTCCAAACTCCCTGGAGTCCTACCTGCGGCAGGATTTCTACTTTGTGCACGCCATTGCTTCGCCCTATGGCCGCCAGGTGGGCTATGTGGTGGCAAAAGTGCTGTCCTCCACCCTGTTTGGAGAGTTCCTCTTGTCCCAGGACTCCCAGAGGGCCTTCTTTTTGCTGGACGGGGAAAACCGCCCCTGCATGTCCAATGTGGCCCTGGAGGAAGGGCTGGTGTTCCCCACCGGGCCGGAGGTTTCCCGCAGCCCCCAGGTGCTGTACCTAAGCACCCAGGCCAGCCGCCTGCCGCTGGGGCTGGGCCTGGCCTTCTCCTCGCCAGACCGGCAGGTGCTGCTGGACAAGTCCTTTACGGCCATTTTGGCGGTGCTGGTGGTTTCTGTGCTGTTTCTTTTCGGTTTTTATTACATTCTCCATATCATCGCGGTCCGCCTGCGGGCCTATGCCCGCGACATGGAGCGCATTGCCGCCTCCGGCTTCAAGGGCAGGCTGAATGCCTCCCACCTGTATGAGCTGGGGGAAATCGGCGTTCAGTTTAACGACACATTAACGGAGATCCACTCGCTCATGCGGGAGAAAATCCGCCAGGAAACCGCCTACAAAGACATTCAGCTGCAAGCTCTTATGTCACAGATCAACCCCCATTTTATATACAACACCTTGGATATGTTTTCCGCCAAGCTGGCGCTTAATGGGGAATATGAGATTTCGGACTATATGAGCGACTTCGCTGGGATGCTGCGCTATAACACCACCACCCCCGGCATGTTCCTTCCTCTTGGGGATGAGGTGGAGTACACCAAAAGCTATGTGAATCTTCAGCGCTGCCGCTACGGCTCCGCCATTGCCCTGCGCATCCATATTCCGCCGGCGCTCCTTGGGGTCCAGGTGCTGCGGCTGCTGCTGCAGCCTGTGGTGGAAAACGCCTTTGTCCACGGCTTTGTGCAGCTGCCCCCCAACGCCCGCCGGGAGGTGGTGATTACCGCCCGGGCCTCGCGGGGCCTTCTGCTTTTGCGGGTTCGGGACAACGGCCAGGGCATCCCGCCGGAGCAGGTCCGCCAAATGAACGAGACCTTTGCCCAGCCCTCTCCGGTCCTGAAAAAGGACAAATGCAAGGGCAGCATTGGCCTGGAAAACATCAACCAGCGGCTTCAGCTGTTTTATGCCGGTCAGGGGCGGATCTTCCTGCGGAGCATTCCCGGCGGGCATACCAGCGTGTTCCTCGTTTTCAAAAATCAAGGGGGCGATGTGGGATGATTCAGGTGTTGATCGTAGACGACGACTCCCTGCTGTGCCGCGCCATGGCCAACAAGCTGGAATATGTGAACCAGGAGGGGGGCCTGGATTTGGCCCCGGCCATAACCGCGGGCACGGCCCGGGAGGCCCTGGCCATTATTCGGGAAAAGCCGGTGGACATTTTGATTACCGATGTGCAGATGCCCTACCAGTCCGGCCTGGAGCTGATCGATGCGGTTCGCGGCCAGTTCCCTTTGATGCAGCTGGTCGTGCTCAGCGGCTACAGCGACTATGACTACATGCGCAGCGCCCTGCGCTCCGGCGTGACAGACTACCTGCTAAAGCCCGTTAAGATTCTCCAGCTCAAGGAGATCATCCAAAAGTGCATTGACAACATCCACGCCAACCTGGACTCCGGCGAGGCCCTGGCCATACAAAAGCAGGCGGCGCTGAACGACCGGACCGGAAAATACTGCAACGCCCTGCTGCTGCGCGCCCCGGCCCCCGCCCGGCCAGAGGGCCTGACGCAGCCCGCCTTTTTTGCGGCGGTTTTTTCCGCCGGTTGTCCAGACGATCGGTTTTCCGAGCTTCTCCGGCAGTTTTCTCAAAAAACGCCCCCGGAAAGCCCGCTGGTGCTCCGCAGTTTTCAAGACGTGAATCAGTCTCAAATTCTGCTGGCGAACGCCCCGGAAGACGAAGGCCGGGTGCGGGCCTATTTGGAACGCTTTTGCGCCTTTGCCGCCGAAAAGGGCCTGGCCTGCCGCTGCGGGGTCAGCCGGGCGGGCGGCAGCCTGGACCAGTTCCCCAAGCTCCACCGCCAGGCCGGGTATGCCCTGGCCCACCAGATGATTCAAAGCTTCACGGTGAAGATGGCGGAAGAGGCCCCCGAAAAGCTGGCCCGCAGCCCGGAGGACCTGTTCCGCAAATCCTCCCGAAGAATTCAGGCGGCGTTTCAAAGCCGCAATTTTGGCCAGATATACGCCGCCCTAAACGAAGTGTTCACTTTAGAGTATGTTTCCGCCCACCAGGCCGCTCTGGGGGACATCCTGGACTATTACAACGGCTTCAGCGACCAGATCCGGCAGCTCTCCACCGCCTTGCAGGTGGATTTGGAGCGGATCCGGAGCTTCCCCCTTTTCACCAGCCTGGACGACCTGCGGAGCTATTTTCAAGAGCTTCTCTACCGGCTGCAATGGCAGAGCGAAAAGGAGACCGAGAAGACCCATTATGTCATTACCCAGGCCATTAGCTACATGGAGCGGCACTATAACCAGGACATCACCATGAAGGACGTTGCCGCCGCCATGAACATGAGCTACACCTATTTCAGCAAATTTTTCAAGGAGCAAACCCACCAGAGCTTCTCCGAGTGCCTGACCAGCATCCGAATGGGCGAGGCCAAGCGCCTGATTATGGAGGACCCCTCCATTAAAATCAAGGAGGTGGCCCATCTGGTGGGCTATGAAAGCGTCTACTCCTTCTCCCGGGCCTTCAAGCAGTACTACAAGGTATCCCCCACGGCCCTAAGCGGCGGCCCGGCCTCTGGCAGGGGCGGGCGTTAAACCGGCAGCCATCTCTGCTCTCCGGCAGAGCGGATAATGCTTTCCAGGGCGTGCTGGATGCGGCAGCCCTCCTGGATGGAGGCGGCCATGCCATCACCCACCCCGTTGAGGATGTCCGCAAAGGACTGCATCTGGTCCGTGCGGAAGCGGTCTGGAATGGGCAAGGTGGTGAAGGCCCCGGCGCGGCCGGTCACCGGCCCAATGCACACCTCAATCTCGTCCACGCCGGGAGCTTTGGCGTCCAGGGTGTAAACCACGGCGCCCTGACTGCCGTAAATCTCCAGGCGCTGGTAGTTGCCCCGGCCATACGCAAAGCGGGTAATCTCAAAATCGGCGGCTACGCCATCCTCCATCTCCATCAGGAAGTTGCAGAAGTCGTCCACATCCACAGGGCCCAGGCCCTCGCCCTCCTCCAGCCGGCGCATTTTCGTAAAGGTGTCCGCATGGCCCACGGCTTTTACATAGTCCTTTCCCGTGACAAAGCTTACCAAGTCCAAGGCGTGGCAGCCCAGGTCGCCCAAAGCGCCGGTGCCGGTAAGCTCTTTGATGTACCGCCAGGACCGGGGCAGGTCCCATTCCGGTCCGCCTCCGGCTTGGAGATACTGCATATACACATGATAGATTTTTCCAATGTGGCCCTTCCCTATAATATCCTTCATATAGCGCGCCGCGGCCTTAAAGCGGTAGGAGAAGCACACCATGTTGGGCAGCCCCCGCCCGGCGGTCATCCGGGCCAGAATGTCCGCCTCCTCCGCGGTTATGGTAACGGGCTTCTCAATGGAATAGGGCTTGCCCGCCTCAATGGCTGCTTTGGCAATCTCGAAATGGGCGTTGTTGGAGGTGGAGATGTCAATGGCGTCCACATCCGGGCAGTTGATCAGGTCCTGATAATTGGCAAAGCAATGGGCGGGGTCAAGGCCGTATGTTTTCCGCGCGTATTCCATGCGTTCGGGTTTGAGGTCACACACAGCGGCCAGCTGCAGGTCTGGGCTGTTGGCAATGCCGGGCAGGTGCACGCCTTGGGAAATTCCCCCAATGCCTACGCTGCCAATGCGCCAAATTTTCTTTTCCATGGCGGTTCCTCCTAAACTTAAAAATATTGTGATTTTTGAAATATATGGAAAAATAGGATAGCCTCTGGCAGGCTTTGGCTTACCAGAGGCCAAAATACCTTTTCACTAATCTTTTTCTTTTCTATGGAGAGAGCCCGGAATCAAATCCGGGCTCCTTTCCTGTTCTATTGCAGCCGCAGCGGCTTTTGGTTTATCCGGCGTTATAGGCGTCCAGAGCCTCCTGATAGATTTCCATCAGCCGCTCCAGGCCCATTTGATTCAGCTGGGAAATGTAACCATCCCAGTCGTTCTCAATGCCGCCGTTTACAATCCAGTTGGCCCAGCTCTCCTTCACATACTTGTAGATGTCCACCGTAAGCTTGGAGATCTCGTCCATCTGCTCGGGGGTGTAGTTCACCTGGGGATAGGGCTGCGCCACAAACTCCTTGAAGTCCTCGTCGCAGGCCAGCTTGGCGCCGTCGCCGCTGTCAGCGGGCAACTGGATTTTGGCCTCGGTCTCCGGGGAGACATACTTGGGGCCGTAGTCGCGGCAGGTAATTTCCCAGTACCACACGTCGCCGGTTTTGCCCTCGGGCGGGTCCAGGAAGGTGATGGTGCCATCGTCGGCCTTCTCCAAAGCCTCGCCAAAGGGGCCCCAGTAGGACTGGATGGAGATGTCGTCGGAAGAGTAGTAGTCGGCCCAGCGCATGGCGATTTCAGGATGCTCACAGGCTGTGGTCACCGTGAACTCGTTGCGGCGGTAGATGATGATACCGTCGTTGCCGCGCACATAGCGGTCGCCCCGGGGGCCGGCCAGAGGCAGCATGGGCACATACTCGTCAGAGTGGGGGGTGGTGGCGGAGCTGACCTCCCAGGCAATGCCGGTGCCAACCAGAGAAACCTCTTCGTTCTTCAGCTTGGCGTCAGACTGGCTGCCGTCCTGGGTGAAGTATTCCTGGTCCATAATGCCCTCGGCATAGAGCTTCTCAAAGAACTGCACCGCCTCTTTGTAGCGCTCGTCAGCGGGGATGAAGATGGGCTCGCCGGTTTCCTGCTCCAGGGCCAGGTAGTTGGTCTCCAGGCTGTCGGTAATGCCCCAGGGGTTGATGTAGCGGATCCAGTCGAACATGTCGCCCTTGCCGCTGCCGCTGAGGGGCACCTCATCGTTGGGGTCGCCGTTGCCGTTGGCGTCCTGCTCTTTAAAGGCCTTGAGCACATTGTACCACTCGTCTACCGTGGTGGGCATTTCCAGGTTCAGGTTGTCCAGCCACTTCTGGTTGATGAAGGGGATGTCGCAGGCCTTGGGACGCATGGGCAGCTTGCTGGACAGGGTGTAGATGTGTCCGTCAGACTGGGTGACCAGCTTGCGCATAATGGGCTCGGCGTCGTAGGCCGCCTTAATGTTGGGGCAGTACTGGTCGATATAGTCCTCCACAGGCACAAACAGGTCCAGGTTGGTGAGGATGTCCATGTCGCCCAGGCTGTTGTTGCCAAAGAACACGTCCGGCAGGTCGCCGCCGGCCAGCAGCAGGGACTTCTGCTCCGCCCAGTCCGCGTCGCCGGCATACTGCCAGTCGATGCGCACATTGGTGGCTTTCTCCATCTCCTGGAACATGCTGTTCTCGTTCAGGTCCCGCAGGCTGGCTCCCTTCACGTACAGGAAGGTCAGGCTGACAGGCTCGTTGACGATGGGTAAGCCGGTGGCGTTAAAGTTGGAATCTCCCGCCTCCGCGCCGCTCTCCTGCTGGCTGGAGGCGCCGCTTTCGCCGCTGGAAGAAGTGCTGCTGTTGGTTCCGCCGCCGCAGGCCGCGAACAAGGAAGTCACCAGACAGAGGGCCAGCAACAGGCCCAGAACCTTTTTCCAATTCCGCTTCATGATTTTCTGCTCCTTTCATATAGCAAATGAATTTATTTGACAGCGGCCGGGAGCTTTTTCCTGGCCGCGATGCCACAACCATCAGCCTTTAATCGCGCCGATCATTACGCCCTGGCTGAAATATTTCTGCACAAAGGG
>Ga0137310_101003_pt1 | contig 18513 bp, 10 predicted proteins | sample NAcewiD2O_June_2_FD_97183 | JGI IMG/M metagenome (GOLD analysis project Ga0137310, IMG submission 97183) | Mouse cecal microbial communities from Vienna, Austria - N-Acetylglucosamine amended D2O_June | ecosystem: Host-associated > Mammals > Digestive system > Large intestine > Cecum | place...
GCCCAGCAGGCCGCCTTCGCCACTGGTGTTCCTCCCGATCTCTACGCATTTCACCGCTACACCGGGAATTCCGCCTGCCTCTACTTCACTCAAGCCCTACAGTTTCAAAAGCAGTTCACGGGTTAAGCCCATGGATTTCACTTCTGACTTGCAAAGCCGCCTACGCACCCTTTACACCCAGTAAATCCGGACAACGCTTGCTCCCTACGTATTACCGCGGCTGCTGGCACGTAGTTAGCCGGAGCTTCCTCCTCTGCTACCGTCATTATCTTCACAGAGGACAGAGGTTTACAATCCGAAAACCGTCTTCCCTCACGCGGCGTTGCTGGTTCAGGGTTTCCCCCATTGACCAATATCCCTCACTGCTGCCTCCCGTAGGAGTCTGGGCCGTGTCTCAGTCCCAATGTGGCCGTTCAACCTCTCAGTCCGGCTACCGATCGTCGACTTGGTGGGCCGTTACCCCGCCAACTATCTAATCGGACGCGAGCCCATCTTTCAGCGGATTGCTCCTTTGATTATCAGGCAATGCTGCCCAATAATATCATGCGGTATTAGCGTTCGTTTCCAAACGTTATCCCCCTCTGAAAGGTAGGTTGCTCACGCGTTACTCACCCGTCCGCCACTAAGCTAAACAAGATTCAATAGCAAGCTACGTCCTCAGCGTCTAGCTCCGTTCGACTTGCATGTGTTAGGCACGCCGCCAGCGTTCGTCCTGAGCCAGGATCAAACTCTCTAAAATATGGTATCTAATCATCTTTCGATGGTTAAATCTACTCTAGAGCCTCAATCGACTCAACGAAGCACTTGGCTTCCGTCACAGATTTATTACAGGTTCTGTTCCTGTTTCCTTCTCAAGAGTTTTACTCTCAAGAATTCACGGGTCTTCCTATCTTCTCGTTGTTTAATTTTCAAGGTCCTGTCTCATTGAACTCCGTTTTCCCTAGAAGCTCTAGGCTTTCCGGCGTTCGCCGCGCTCTCTGTCTCTCAAGCGGCTTGACTATCTTACCACACTTGGCTTCGTTTGTCAAGTACTTTTTTCGAGATTTTTTTCAGCCTTCGTTTTCCTTCCGGCTGGCCTCAAAAGCGCTTTAACATTTTACCACATTCGGTTTCGTTTGTCAAGTGCTTTTTTCGACTTTTTTCGAGGTTTTCTTTCGGCTTCCGTTTCCGTCTGCCTCGTCTCAAAAACGCCTTAACATCTTACCACATTTCCTTTGGCTTGTCAAGACCCTTTTTTAACTTTTTTCGCCGTCCGCCTCGGCTTACCGCCTCCGCTTTCGGCTCCCTCTCTCGAGCGCTTGACTACTTTACCATATCTTTCCGGATTTGTCAAGCCCCTTTTTGAATTTTTTCAAAAAAGTTTTTGGCTCATTCCTTTGCCTTCCCCTGTACAAGCGGGACGGACTATGGTATAATAGCCGCAGGCCGGGGCGTTGCCGCCTCGCGACTGCAAGGAATATTATACCGATTCACCCCGATTATGTCAACCCCTTTTTCGTCTTTTTTCGCATCTTGGGGTTTTTACCAAGTATTTTCCAGAAGGGTTGTGTGTTTTTGCCCATTCGCATCCAGGCGGACCTTCCAGCCATTGAGGCGCTGGAGTCCGAGAACATCTTTGTGATTACCCATGAGCGCGCCGCCGTCCAGGACATCCGGCCTCTGCGCATCGCTATTCTAAATTTAATGCCCAACAAGGTGGAAACCGAAACCCAGCTGCTGCGCCTACTGGGCAACACCCCCTTGCAGGTGGATGTGGAGCTGCTGCACCCGGCCACTCATGTGAGCAAAAATACCAGCCGCTCCCACCTGGACCGCTTTTATAAGACTTTCGCCGACGTCCGCGCCCGCCGCTTTGACGGGCTGATCATCACCGGCGCGCCTGTGGAGAAGCTGCCCTTTGAGGAGGTGGATTACTGGCGGGAGATGTGCGCCATTATGGACTGGACCCGGCAGAACGTCTACTCTACCTTATATATATGTTGGGCCGCCCAGGCGGGGCTCTACTACCATTATGGCATTGAAAAGCATCCCCTGCCCGAAAAGCTCAGCGGCATCTACAACCACCAGGTGCTCAACCCTTACCATCCTCTTCTGCGGGGCTTTGATGACAACTATTTCGCCCCCCATTCCCGCTACACGCAGGTGTGCCTGGAGGACGTGCGGGCCTGCCGGGACCTAATCCCCCTGGCGGTGTCGGATCTGGCTGGGCTGCACATTGCCGCCCAGCGGGGAGGCCGGCGCATTTTCATCACCGGCCACGCGGAGTACGACCGGGACACCCTGGCCAAAGAGTACTTTCGGGACCTAAATAAGGGCCTGGAGCCCCAAATCCCCTATCACTATTTTCCCAACGATGACCCGGCCCAGCCTCCGCCTTTTACCTGGCGTTCCAACGCCCACCTGCTGGTGGCCAATTGGCTGAACTATTATGTATACCAGCAGGTGCCTTATGATTTCATTGGGGAAGGAAGTACTCTTTCATGAGCAGCCAAAATGTGAGCCTGACTGCCCAGCTGGCCGCCCTGCTCCGAGCAGGCGGCGCGGACTTGGTGGGCTTTGGGGATATCAGCGCCCTGTCTGATACTTGGAGCCGGTGCGTATCCCTGGCGGTGGCGCTGCCCGCCTCCACAATATGCGGGATTGCAGAGGGCCCCACTCAGGACTTTTACGAGCAGTATTACGCCCTAAACGCCAAGCTGGATATCCTGGCGGAAACCGCGGCCTCTTTCCTCCAGGAGCGGGGATTCCGGGCTTTGGCCCAGACCACCACCTCTGTGGCGGAGTCCGCTGGGTACAGGACCCCGCTCCCCCACAAGACCTGCGCCACCCGCAGCGGGCTGGGCTGGATTGGGAAATCAGCCCTGCTGGTCACCCGGGAGTTTGGCCCGGCAGTGCGGCTGAGCTCTGTGCTGACGGACGCCCCCTTTGAGAGCCTGGGCCAGCCTGTGAACAGCTCTCAGTGCGGCGGGTGTACACGCTGTCAGGAACAGTGCCCGGGGAGAGCAATCCAGGGGGCGCTTTGGAATGTGAAAGTGGAGCGGGAGGCCCTGGTGGATGTAGAGGCCTGCCGGAAGGCGGCGCGGGCGCTGGCCTTAGAGCGGGTGGGGAAAGAGATTACTCTGTGCGGGAAATGTATTGAGGTGTGCCCGTATACCCAGGCATGGATTGGGAAAGGGGCCTGCTGAGCCTGACAGTTTAGGGCAACGGCATCTCCCCTGGTTACAGCCAACAGCTCCCATCTTAAACCTCATACTATAAAGTATAAGTTACCATACTCTACATAAAGGAGACTGCAACCATGAACTGCGACGGCGTCATTTTTGATTTGGACGGCACCCTGTGGGACGCCACAGAAGAGCTGGCCGCCTCCTGGGCCCAGGCCTTGGCCGGAGAGCCCGATGTGCCCCGCCCCCCTACCAAGGAAGAGCTGGAAAAAGTCATGGGCATGACGGACAAGCAGCTGGTGGCGGTAATCTTCCCCCAGGTGGAGCAGGCCAGGGGGCTGGCCCTGTTCGAAAAGTGCTGCGCCGCGGAAAACATCTACCTGCGCCAGCACGGGGGCCGGCTCTATGAGGGCCTGGTTCCCGCCTTGGAGGCCCTGGCGGAAAAACTGCCCCTGTTCATCGTCAGCAACTGCAATTTGGGCTATATTCCCGCCTTTTTGGAGGCGCATAAGCTGGAAAGCCTTTTTCAAGACTGGGAATGCATCGGCCGCACCGGAAAGGAAAAGTGGGAGAACATCCGTCTGGTGGCCGGGCGGAACGGACTGAAGCACCCTGTTTATGTGGGCGACACCGCAATGGACCAGGCCGCGTGCACAAAGGCCGGGGTGCCCTTTGTGCACGCGGCCTATGGCTTCGGCCAGGCTCCGGGCGCGCCCGCGGTCCACAGCCCCCAGGAGCTGCCAGGGTTGCTGCTGCCATGAACCTGGACCTGTTGTTTTCCAGCTTCCCCTTTTACACCGGCCACGGCGTCACCCTGGCCCGCATGACCGACCTGGACCTGGAGGCCCTGTGGGAAATCTGGGGCGATGAGGAGAACTTTCGCTGGGCCCCCACCGCCGCCCTGCGGTCCCCGGCCCAGTGCATGCGCAAGCTCCAAAGCGCCGGGGCCATGTTCCGGGACCGGACCGCCATCATGCTGGGCATTTACCCCGACGGGGGCGGCAGCCGGCTGGCGGGGGTCTTTGAAATATACAGCCTGGACCCTGTGGTGGAGTCGGCCACCATCCGCTTCACCCTCAGCCGCCGGCGCACCGGCCGGGGCTATGCCTCGGGGGCGGTCCGGGCCAGCGTGGACTACCTGATGGCCGCGATCGGCGTCCACCGGATTCAAGCCTATGTGCTGCCCACCAACCACCGGGGCATTCTGGTGCTGGAGCGCTGTGGCTTTGTGAAGGAGGGCACCATCCGGGAAGGCTTCCTCTGGCCGGACAAAGGCATTGTGGACCTAAGCCTCTATTCCCTGCTGCCCACAGACCTGCGCCGGGAAGCCAGCGGCATTGTGTTTTAGCCGCAGCCCTGCCCCTTATGCGCGGGCCCATTGCCCCTGGCGCTGTTTGTCCCTTGCCGGGAGTTGCCTTTGACCGTCTCCCCTTGCCTCTATCCCACAAAAAGGAGCCATTTATGGAACCCATCCTATACCTAGCCTATGGAAGCAATTTAAACCTGGAAGACATGGCCCGGCGCTGCCCCCAGGCCCAGGTGGCTGGCCGGGCCCGGCTGGAGGGCTGGCGGCTGGCTTTTCGCGGGGGCGGCAGCGGCTTTTATTTGACCTTGGAGGCCTGTCCCGGCTCCAGCGTCCCGGTAGGCGTTTGGGCTGTGGAGCCAGAGGGCCTGCAGGCTCTGGACCATTATGAGGGCTATCCCCGGCTCTACACCCGGGAGTTCTGGCCCACCGCCTATCAGGACCAGACGGGCCGGGAGCACCAGGGCCGGGCTCTTATCTACCTGATGCGCCCCCACTTTCCAGCGGGGCGGCCCACCCAGACCTATTTGGAGGCCTGCCGGGCCGGATACCGCAGCTTCGGCTTTGACCCGGCCCCCCTTGAAGCCGCTCTGGACCGCCTCTCCGAAAGGCCGGAGCCCTGGAACCACCAGGGAATTGCCGCCCCGTAACGGACAGATTCCCGCCGCATGCGCCCGTTTTTGCGCGGCGGAAAGGCCCGCAAATGCTTTGCCGCCAGCAAGCGGAGCTGGCCCCTTATGAACTTCCGCCGAAAAATCCACCGCAAAAAAGGAAGCCGGGAATCTCCCTGGCTTCCTTTTTTATGCCTATTCACAGCGCCCGCTCCAGGCTACCCGGCCCAACCCCTGCTGCGCTCCACCGCTTTGTGCCAGCGGGCCAAGTCCGCCTCCCGGCGGTCCTGGGGGTAATCCGGCGTAAAGGCCGCGTCTTCCCGCCAAATGGCGGTCAGCTCCTCCGGGCTCTCCCAAACGCCTACGGTCAGACCCGCCATCATGGCCGAGCCCAGGGCGGTGGTTTCCAGGCACTGGGGGCGCAGCACCCGGCGGTCCAGCACATCCGCCTGGTACTGCATCAAAAACCGGCTGCGGGAGGCGCCGCCATCCACCCGCAGCTGGGTCAGGGCCGTGCCGGACTCGGCCTCCATAGCCTTAACCAAATCGTAGCTTTCCAGGGCGATGCTCTCCAAAACGGCGCGGCACAGGTGGGCCCGCTTGGTGCCCCGGGTCACGCCCAGCAGGGCTCCCCGGGCGTACATGTCCCAATAGGGCGCGCCCAGGCCCGTAAAGGCCGGCACAAAGCTGACGCCCCCCGCGTCCTCCACGGTCTCGGCCAGCTGGTCCGCCTCCTGGGGGGTCTTGATGATTTCCAGCTCGTCCCGCAGCCACTGGATGGCCGACCCGGCGTTAAAGGCGCTGCCCTCCAGGGCATAGACGGTTTTTCCCCCCAGCTTCCAGGCAATGGTGGTCAGCAGCGCCTGGGAGCGCACCGGCTCTTCCCCAGTGTTCATCAGCACAAAGCAGCCTGTACCGTATGTATTTTTTGCCATGCCCTTGTGGAAGCAGCACTGGCCGAACAGGGCCGCGTGCTGGTCCCCGGCCATGCCCGCGATGGGGATCTCCCGGCCCAGCACATCCGCGCCGCACAGGCCCACCACCTGGCCGCACTCCACCACCTGGGGCAGGGCGCTTTCGGGAATGCCCAGCTCCTGTAAGAGAGTCTGGCCCCAGCATTGGCGGCGGATGTCAAAAAGCATGGTGCGGGAGGCATTGGAAACGTCGGTGACAAAGGCCCGGCCCTCGGTAAGGGAATAGGCCAGCCAGCAGTCGATGGTGCCAAAGCGCAGGCGGCCTTTTTGAGCCAGCTCCCGGGCGGCGGGCACATGGTCCAGAATCCACTTCATTTTGGTGCCGGAAAAGTAGGGGTCGATGAGCAGGCCGGTGGTCTCCTTGATGTAATCCCCCAGCCCCGCCGCCTGCAGGCGCCGGCACTCTGGAGCGGTGCGGCGGCACTGCCAGACAATGGCGTTGCACACAGGAATGCCCGTGGCTCCATCCCAAGCCACGGTGGTCTCCCGCTGGTTGGTGATGCTGATGGCCGCAATATCCCCCGCCGAGGCCCCGGCGCTCTGCACCGCCTGGCGCATGGCGTAGAGGGTGGTCTGCAAAATCTGTACCGCGTCGTGCTCCACATAGCCCGGCTGGGGGTAAATCTGCCGGAACTCCTTTTGGCCCATTCCCGCGATGCCGCCAAAGGCGTCGAACAGCACCGCCCGGGAACTGGTGGTACCCTGGTCAATGGAGAGAATGTATTTCCCGACTGTCATAATTGCCCACTCCTTTTTGGGGGATGGGGAATTTGCCATGCCCGCAAATCCCCTTGAGATGCCCTGTAAGCTTCCGCGCGCAGGGCGGGCCTCCGCCCCGCGTGCTTTGCGCATATTGTAGCACAAATTCAGGCCCCTTGCAACACGGTACGCCCCGCAAAACTTTACCTTATGAGAGCTTTTGGTGATGATACGCCACCACTCCTGTATCAAATCCATCACAGCCGCCCGGCTTTATCAATTCCCTAACATGCCGCGAAGGGACACTTCCTTAATTGAAGTATCCCTCCGGCGCTCCGTCTTTTTTCTCCGTTTTTAAGCAAATGCGCGTGCGGCAGAGGCTTCCGCTTCCCCAAAACCGATGGCGCAAAAGCCGAAGCACGGGCAGGAGCGTAATGTTACCAAAATGTGTAGGTTTTTGCAAAGGCTGGCAACCAGTCCTTTTATGATGATAATACCATAAATTCCCAGGAATGGCAATAGTTTCCACCACAGAATTTCGTTAATTTGCCAAAAGCGAAATTCTGTCGGAAAGAAGCAGAAACCTACACATTCTTGTGATTTTTTGAGAAATACCGCATGAACGCTATCCGGCATTCGGATAGACTTGGCTGGACAGGCCGCAGGGCACGCCACCGGCTTCGGGTACGCGAAAAACAGCCGCCAGCCGCAGGGCACAGATGAATACGCTGGAAGACCGCCTGTGCGGCCCGAGGCTGATTCATAAATTCAGCAAGGAAAGGGGGGATTCGGTTATGAATCTGGGAGGGATGCCGCCGTAAGCGCCACCCGCGGCACGCGCCGGAACGCGGGCGAAACCAGGCGCAAGGGCAAACCACTGGAAACAGTGGGACCGCAAAGCTATGGGAACTAAGGTATCGAAACGATGCTATGTTAGCCCGGCTGCTGGCACTTTAGTAAACCGGCCGAAAGGACGGGACACAAAGCAAGGGGCCTAAGGCAAACGCACTACGCTATGGCAGCCCAGCCGCCGGATACTTTGCATCCGACAAGCAAGCAAAGAGAGGTATGAAGATGAAACAGTATAAAAACAAATTCCACCAGCGGGTTTTGGCCCTGGCCCTGGCGCTCATGCTGTGCGTGGGCATGCTGCCCATGGCCGCCTTTGCCGAAGACGCCCCCGAGGCCCCGGCCCCGGAAGGCCCCCAGGTGACCGAGACGACCGTGGGCGACCTTATGGCCCTGGCCGGCGGGGAGGACGGAGCCCCCGTGGACGAAACTCCCGAGGACGCCGATGCCCCCGAGGAAGACGAAACCGCTGATGAGGACGGCAACACCGTTACCACCGAAGACGCCGTTGGCAAGGACGATGCGGAAAAGCTGGAAACCGTCCCCACCCCCGCGCCCGAGAACACGCCCACCCCCGCGCCCTTGACGGACGAGGAGCTGGCGGGCGTTGAGCGCCCCGGCCAGAGCGGCACGGTTGGCGTAAAGCCCGGCGAAGGCTTTGCCACCCCCGCGCCGGGAGAAGACAACCCCGAGAACCAGGAAGTCAATGCCGATGAGCCGCTGTACGTTCCCACTCCTTCTCCGGAGCCGGAAGCGTCCGGCACTCCCGCGGCTTCCGAGCCCCCAGCGGAGACCGAGGCCCCCGATGCCACCCCCGGCGAGACCACCGGGTCTACCATTGAGACGGGCAGCTCTACGGTTACCACAGAGGGCCAGACCAACTGGGAAATCTTCTATGATGAGGAGACCGACACCTACAAGATCACCTATGTCATAGACGAAGAGGCCGAGGGCGACCAGACCCTAGACCTGAGCATTGCGCTGGGAATGTTGAACGCCTATGCGCAAAGCGGCAAGGTTCAGCTTGAGAAAGAGAAAGCCGAGCTGGAGGCCAAATTGGCCGAAAACGAGGCGTATGCAAAGTATCAAGAGGAACTTGCTAAATACGAAAAAGCCCATGAGGAAGACATGGCGGCTGTCAAACAGATTTTGACGATGCATGGCAGTGGTTACGACATTACTGGTAAAACCGAGGAAGAGCTTATTGCGGAATTTGACAGACAATTTGGCAATATGTTCGGTGAACTTGCCAAGAAGCCTGAAATTCCTGATGACATTAAAGAACTGGAAGCACAGATGAAGGAGCTGGAAGAGAAGTATAATCATCGGAACGAAGCCGATGTTCTTCAGCCCGGCGACATCCTCAAGTTCCAGTTCGACATCGTCAGCAAGTCCGGTCACACCTACCGCTACAAGGATGGCAGCTTTATTCTGGCCACCCCCAACTGGACGGAAGGAAACGGCAGCGGCACCACTGGCTTTGATGGCCAGGAACTGCCGGAAGAGTATGTGGACAAGGCGAACTATCATGTAACGGTGAGAGCGGAACCCATTCAAGAACTGCTGAAGGAGGCTGGTATTGACGACTGGGGCCGCTTTAACGGTTCTTGGACTAAGTACGATGAACGACAGATCAAGAAACTCCTGGACAAATATGGAAACGATTCGCTTCAGGAGAACATGAACGCGTATCTGCTGGAGTATTACCGGAAGAAGACCGGCGTTGCGTACAAAGATATCGCTGACCTGGTGGCCAAGAACGAAGAGGCGCGTGCCGAGCTTTCCAAGACCGCAACCAGCGGCAACAAGTACTTCAAAATTGACAAGGAAGAATTTGTTGTGGAAGCCCACATGGGCAGTGTCCTGTATGATGAGTTCTACAAGAACCTCATCTCCTTCGTGTTTGGCGATAAGGAGGACATTGACGAGGCTACTGGCGGCAAGAAGTACCAGCATGCCGATGGCTCTTGGGCTTATGAGAACGAGAGCTGGAACTCCAAGCAGAACTATGAAAAGATGCTGGCCGAATACATGCAGCACAACGCCGCATGGGTGCAGGCCAACGACTATTTCAAGGCGCTGCTGAAAGCTGGCGTTTCCGCCGAGGCCGCTACGTGGACCTCCTTTATGATGGCCATGAACCTCGATGGCGAGCTCATGGGCAATGACTGGCAGGACACCAAATGGCCCTGGTACAACTCCATCCAGCTGGAGCAGCGGGATGAGGACCTGACCATCAACAAGACCGATGAGGACGGGCAGGTTATCACCGGCAGCGAGACCGGCTTCCAGATTTGGTACAAGGATGAGGAAACCCAGACCAACATGTACTGCATGTTCGATGAGGAGAAAAACTCCTTCACCTTTGTGTCCGACCCCAATGCCACCATCTACACCCAAAATGGCGTGCTGGACGTGGAGAAGGCCCTGATGAAGGACATTCTCTACTACCTGCAGGAGGTTGTTCCGCCCGAGGGCTTTGACCAGGACACCACCATCTACATTGTCTGCGACCCCACTTTGGTCGATGTGGAAAAGGCCCTGGCCGAGGCGCAGGACGAGTATGGCGAGGTTGCCAAGTACCTGGGCAGCCTGGGCGATGGCAAGCTGACGGTTAATTTCGTCAACGTGCGCACCCCGGAGGAAACTCCCGCCCCCACTCCTTCCGAGAGCCCTGATCCCTCCGAGAGTCCGGACCCCTCTGAGAGCCCTGAGCCCGATGAGCCCATTGAGGACCCGGATGTCCCGCTGGATCCCTCTCCGGAAGACCCGGATGAGCCTATTGAGGACCCGGACATACCCCTGGACCCCACTCCGGATATTCCGGATGAGCCCATCGACGATCCGGACGTGCCGTTGGATCCCACCCCGGAAGACCCGGATGAGCCCATTGAGGACCCGGACGTGCCCCTGGCTCCCGGCGAGCCCGAGGAGCCCATTGACGATCCGGAGGTTCCCCTGGCCGACGTGCCCAAGACCGGCGACATGGCCGGCCTGTGGTTCCTGCTGGCCCTGGCGGCCGCTGCCGGCCTGACCGGCGTGGCCCTCGCCAGCAAGAAGCGGGAGGCCTAAACGGTCCGAAGCTTTCGCTGCTTCACAGCACAAAAACAGGCTGGACCCTGAAGGGTCCAGCCTGTTCGGTTTCTTCCGGGCCTCTTAGGGCAGCAGCTGGTTGTAGATGCTGTCCACCCGGCCCCCTTTCAAGTACACCCGGGGCACCCGCTTGGAAAGGGCGCAGACCACCTCATAGTGAATGGTCCCCTCCCAGCCGGCCACCTCTCCGGCGGTAATCTCCTCCTGACCGTCCCGGCCAATGAGAGTGACCCAGTCGCCGGTCTTAATCTCCTCCAGGCCGGTCACGTCCGCCATTAGTTGGTCCATGCAGATGAGCCCCAGCACCGGACAGCGCCGCCCGTGGATGAGCACCTGAGCCCCTCCCGGAGAAAGGGCCCGGGGGTAGCCATCCGCATAACCCACCGGCACGGTAGCCACCTGCATCCGGCGCGGGGCGGTAAAGGTCCGGCCATAGCTGATGGCGGCTCCGGGCTCCACGGTCTTGACATGGGAGACCACCGAGCGCAGGGCCAGCACAGGCCGCAGGTCCGGCTGGGACCGCAGGTCCGCGGAAGGAGCCAGCCCATAGAGCACCACCCCGGCCCGCACCATGTCCAAATGGGAGAGGGGATAGTCGAACACAGCGGCAGAGTTGGCGCAGTGCCGCACCTGGAACGGAACTCCCGCCCGCTGCAGGGCCTCGGCCATCTCCTTAAAGCATCCAAATTGGCGCATGGTAAAAGCGTCCCCGCCGGGGCCTTCGTCCGCTGAAGCGAAGTGGGAGAAAAGCCCCTCCGGCCGCAGGCCGGGCAGGGCGCAGGCGGCCCGCACCTCCTCCACAGCGGCCTCGTCCCGGTTGATGTCTTGAAAATAGAAGCCCAGGCGGCTCATGCCCGTGTCAATTTTTATGTGGACCTTCACCGTCACGCCCGTCTTGAGAGCCTCTTGCGAAAGGGCCTGGGCATAGGCGGTGGAGTAGACGCACTGGGAGATATTCCGGCCGGCAAGGAGGGGGGCCTCCCGGGGCGGGGTAAAGCCCAGCACCAAAATGGGCTTTTCGATGCCCTCCTGCCGCAGCTGCAAGGCCTCTTCCAGGTTGGAGACCGCAAACCAGGCGGCTCCCAAGGCTTCCAGCTCCCGGGAGACCCGCTGGGCCCCGTGGCCATAGCCATCGGCCTTGACCACACAGCAAACCTGGGCTTTTGGGCTGGCGGCGCGGCGGACCTGCTGGAAATTGTGGGCCAGCGCGTCTAAATCAATTTCGGCCCAAGTCCTTCTGATAATCTCTTCCATTGTGGTGAAACAGCCTCCTTTGCGGGGAGTAATCTTGATGCATAAACAGCGCGCGGCAAGCCAGGAAACATAGCGCCTTACCATGTACGCATTGGGTACATTATAGCACGGATGGCAGGGAATGGCAAGGCGGCGTTCTTCGGGGGATTGTCCAAACCACAGAGAGAACTATCTGTGTTCCCCCCGCCCTACGGGCGGGGGGAACACGAAAAGCTCTCCGAAACGGACACGCCCTTCTTCGCCCCTCTTAATACCCCATCCGCCAACTATACGTGGACAAACAGGCGAGCCGGGCGGACGCGCCCAAAAAAAGCTCCCCAAACCAGGACGCCGGTACGGCCTGATTTGGGGAGCTTTATCAAACGCCCTTGGCGGAAGCGGCCCGCCGGGCTAGGCGTTTTCGGCAATGTAGAAGAGCAGCTTGCGGGTATCGGCCCAGCCCAGGCAGGGGTCGGTAATGGACTTGCCATACACCCGCTCCCCCTCAATGGGCTGGCAGCCCTCTTCCAGGTAGCTCTCGATCATGACGCCTTTCACCAGCGCCTTTACCCGGGGGTCATAGCCCCGGCTGTGGAGCACCTCGCTGACGATGCGCACCTGCTCCCGGTACTTTTTGTCCGAGTTGGAGTGGTTCACATCCACAATGGCCGCGGGGTTTTTCAGGTCCCGGCCCTGGTAGAGCTGGCACAGGCGCATCAGGTCCTCATAATGGTAGTTGGGCACGCAGGTGCCGTATTTATCCACGCCGCCCCGCAAAATGGCATGGGCCAAAGGGTTGCCCCCTGTGGTAGCGTCCCAGCCCCGGTACAAAAAGTTGTGGGAGCTTTGGGCCGCCTGGATGGAATTGAGCATGACGGAAAGATCCCCGCTGGTGGGGTTTTTCATGCCCACAGGGATGTCCATGCCGCTGGCGGTGAGCCGGTGCTGCTGGTTCTCCACCGACCGGGCCCCCACCGCCTCATAGCACAGCACATCGTCCAGGTAGCTGCGGTTTTCGGGGTACAGCATCTCGTCGGCGGCGGTAAGGCCGCACTCCTCCATTACCCGGATGTGCATGCGCCGGATGGCGATGATGCCCTCCAAAAGGTCCGGGGCTTTGTCCGGAGAGGGCTGGTGGAGCATGCCCTTATAGCCCTGGCCGGTGGTGCGGGGCTTGTTGGTGTACACCCGGGGGATGAGCACCAACCGGTCCTTTACCGCCTCGTTCATCTCGGCCAGCCGGTGGACGTATTCCAGCACCGCGTCCTGGTTGTCGGCGGAGCAGGGGCCCACAATGACCAGAAACTTATCGGACCGGCCCTCGAATACCGCCCGAATCTCCTGGTCCCGCTGGGCCTTCAGCGCATGGTTGGCGGGCGAGAGGGGATACTGGGCCTTAAGCTCAGCGGGCTGGGGAAGCTGGCGGTTTAGCTGCATGGACATGGGTATCACGCTTTCTGTTTCAAATTTAGCCGCACTGTTTTCACTGGAAGTATTCCACCCCGGACTGGAACAGCTTCTGGTCCTTATGTCCGGGCACATTTTTGTAGAGGTCCCGGCCCCGGCGCTCTGAGTGGCACATCTTGCCGAGGATACGCCCATCCGGGCTTGTGATGCCCTCAATGCCGCACACCGAGCCGTTGGGGTTCCACAAGATGTCGCCGCTTACCGCTCCGTCCGGGTCCACATACTGGAAGGCGATCTGGCCGTTTTCAATCAGCCGCGCCAAAGCGGCCTCGTCCGCCACAAACCGGCCCTCGCCGTGGGAGACCGGGACGGTGTGCACGTCCCCGGGGTTCACGCCCCGCAGCCAGGGGGATTTCACGCTGGCCGCCCGGGTGTACACCATGCGGCTGACATGGCGGCCCAGGGAGTTGAAGGTCAAGGTGGGCGCGGTAGCAGAGGGCTGGGTAATCGTTCCATAGGGCAGCAGGCCCAGCTTAATCAGCGCCTGAAAGCCGTTGCAGATGCCCAGCATCAGGCCGTCCCGGTTTTCCAGCAGGTCCGCCACTGCCTCGGCAATGCGGGGGTTGCGGAAGGTGGTGGCAATAAACTTGCCGGAGCCTTCCGGCTCATCGCCGCCGGAAAAGCCGCCGGGCAGCATGATGATCTGGCTGGCCCGGATGGCCTTTTCCATGCGCTCCACGGTTTCCGCAATGTCCTGGGGGCTCAGGTTGCGCACCACCAGCACATCGGTAAGGGCCCCCGCCTTTTGAAAAGCCCGGGCAGAGTCCACCTCGCAGTTGGTGCCCGGGAACGCCGGAATAAACACCCGGGGCTTGGCATACCGTACCGCCGGGGCCAAACCGCCGCGCTGGCTGTACAGGGGCACGTCCCGGGGCATGGGGGCGGGGGCGGCGCTGCTGGGGAAGACCCCCTCCAAAACGCCGGTCCAAGCCTCCGCCACCTGGTCCAGAGGAATTTTTTCCCCTTCAATCTCCACCGCGGCGCAGCCGGTGGCCCGGCCCAGCAGCGTGCCGTTGACTATGTGGGCCTCCTCCGAGAGGGCCACCACCAAGGAGCCCTGCAGAGGGGCGTACAGATCCTCCTGGGTCAGGCCCTTCTCAAACTTGAAGCCCAGCTTGTTGCCCAAGCACATGCGCATGGCGCAGGCCGCCGCGCCGCCTTCCCGCACTACCCCGGCGGCTACCACATCGCCGCAGTGAATGTGCCGCAGAAGGCTCTCGTACATGGCCTTCAGCCGGGGCCAGTGGGGCATGCCGTTCTCTTCCGCCGGAACCCGCAGCAGCACCAGCTGGGTCCCCGGATGCCGCACACAGGCGGAAAGGGTGCGGCTGGCCTTGGTCATGCACAGGGCAAAGCTCACCAAAGTGGGCGGCACATCCAAATCCTCAAAGGAGCCGGACATGCTGTCCTTGCCGCCAATGGCGGGCAGGCCCATGCCGGTCTGGGCGCTGAGGGCCCCCAGCAGGGCGGCGGCGGGCTGGCCCCAGCGGACCGGGTCCTGGTGCAGGCGGGGGAAGTATTCCTGGAAGGTCAGCCGGGCGGTCAAGGGGTCCGCGCCCACGGCGGCCAGCTTGGAGAGGCTCTCCACCACCGCGTAGGCCGCGCCCATAAAGGGGGAATACTTGCTCACCCCGGGAATGTAGCCATAGCTCATGGCGGTAGCGTCGTCGGTCTCGCCGGCAAGCACTGGCACCTTTGCCACCATGGCCTCCTCGGGGGTCAGCTGGTAGCGGCCCGCGTAGGGCATCAGCACCGTGGCCGCGCCAATACTGGAGTCAAACCGCTCTACCAAACCCTTTTGGCCGCAGACCTCCAGCCGGGCCATGTTGGCCAGCAGGGCCTCGCCGCCGGTTTTGCCCGCCAAAGCCTGGGGCACGGCGGTGCGGTAGTCCGCTCCCTCCGGCGCGGCGATCACCGCCTCCGCGTTCTGGGTAACGCCGTTGGTGTCCAAAAAGGCCCGGGACAGGTCCACCACCTGGTCCCCCCGCCAGCTCATTTTCAGCCTGGGTTCTTCCGTCACCACGGCCACGGGCTGGGCGTCCAGGTTCTCCTCCGCCGCCAGGGCCCGGAACGCCTCCACGTCCTCGGGCGCCAGCACCACGGCCATGCGCTCCTGGCTCTCGGAGATGGCCAGCTCGGTCCCGTCCAAGCCCTCATACTTTTTCGGGACCTTGTCCAGGTCGATGGTAAGGCCCGGGGCCAGCTCGCCAATGGCCACGCACACGCCGCCCGCGCCGAAGTCGTTGCAGCGCTTGATGAGCTTGGCCGCGGCGGGCTCCCGGAAGAGCCGCTGAATTTTCCGCTCGGTGGGCGGATTGCCCTTTTGCACCTGCGCCCCGCATACCTCCACGGACTTCTCTGTGTGGGCCATGCTGGAGCCGGTGGCCCCGCCAATGCCGTCGCGGCCGGTGGCCCCGCCCAGCAGGACGATTACATCTCCCGGCGCGGGCCGCTCCCGGCGCACGTTTTCCTTGGGAGAGGCTCCCACCACCGCGCCGATTTCCAGGCGCTTGGCCACATAGCCGGGGTCGTAGAGCTCCGTAACCTGACCGGTGGCCAGACCCACCTGGTTGCCATAGCTGGAATAGCCCTGCGCCGCGCCGGTGGTGATCTTCCGGCTGGGCAGCTTGCCCTGCAGAGTGGCCTCAATGGGCAGCGTGGGGTCGCCGGAGCCGGTGACCCGCATGGCCTGATAGACGTAAGCCCGGCCAGAGAGGGGATCCCGGATGGCCCCGCCCAGGCAGGTGGCGGCCCCGCCGAAGGGCTCAATCTCCGTGGGATGGTTGTGGGTCTCGTTTTTAAACTGAATCAGCCAGGGCTGGATCTCTCCGTCCACGGTAACCGGCGCTTCAATGGAGCAGGCATTGATCTCCTCGCTTACGTCCAGGTCCGGGCAGAGGCCCTTTTTGCTCAGGTACTTGCCGCCAATGGTGGCCATATCCATTAAAGAGACCGGCCGGTCCGTGTCCGGGCCATAGAGCTCTCCCCGCAGGGAGAGATAATCCGTCAGGGCCTTTTCCACAGCCTCCCGCAAGGGGCCATCCTCCACCTTAATCTGGTTCAGCCGGGTGAGGAAGGTGGTGTGGCGGCAATGGTCGCTCCAATAGGTGTCGATGACCCGCAGCTCGGTCAGGGAGGGGTCCCGATGCTCCTGGTCCCGGAAATACTCCTGGCAGAAGAGCAGGTCGGAGAGGGTCATGGCAAAGCCCATGGAGCCGTAAAACTGTTTCATCTCCCCATCGTCCCAGCCGGTAAAGCCCTCAATCCGGGCCACATCCGGCGGGTTGGGGCTTTCCATTGCCAACGTGGCGGGCTTGTCCATAGAGGCCTCCCGGCACTCCACCGGGTTGATCAGGTAAGACTTCACCCGGGCAAAGTCCTCCTGGCCGCAGTCCCCCTTTAGGCCGATGAGCTTGGCGGTGCGGCACAAGGGGCGTTCGCCGCCGGTAAGCAGCTGGATGCATTGAGCGGCGGAATCGGCCCGCTGGTCGAACTGGCCGGGAAGATACTCGGTGACAAACCAGCGGTGGTCCTCCGGCAGGGGGTAGTCTTCCGGAAACACCTGGTCCACATTGGGCTCGGAGAGAACCGCCTCTACCCCAGCCTGGAACTGCTGGGGGGACAGGCCCTCCACGTCGTACCGGTTCAAAATACGCAGCCCGCTTAGGCCCCCAAGGCCCAGGCTTTGCTTCAAGTCGGCCAAGAGGCCGGCGGCCTCCACGTCATAGCCCTTTTTCTTTTCCACATAAATCCTACTGACCATATGAAACCCTCCATGACCCAGATGTGGGGTGAAATAAAAATCCCGCGCGCTTGGCGCTGTCTTTATTTTAGCATAAGAAGGGCGGAAAGGCAACAAGATTTGCGGCAGGGCGGCGCGGCGGGAGCTTGCGGGCTTCTTTTTTTGCTTTGTCCCTTTTTCCCCGCTTTTGTAAACATTCCCCTTGCTTTTCTCCCCCAAATGCGCTATCCTTATACCAATATCCCAAAGAAAGAAGGTCCCCTCTTATGGAAAAAGTCAAACTGGGCGTTATTGGCCTGGGCAATATGGGCAGCGGCCACACCCAGAATATTCTGGCCGGAAAAACCCCCGAAATCACCTTGGCCGCCGTTGCCGACCGCCGGGAGGCCCGCCGCGCCTGGGCCCAAGACAACCTGCCCGGCGTTCCGCTCTTCACCGAGGGCAGCCAGCTCATCCGCAGCGGCCTGTGCGACGCGGTGCTTATCGCCACGCCCCACTACCAGCACCCCACCCTGGCCCAAGATGCCTTCTCCCAGGGCCTCCATGTCATGTGCGAAAAGCCCGCCGGGGTCTACACCAAGGCCGTGCGGGAGATGAACGCCGCCGCGGACCAGAGCGGCAAGGTCTTCGCCATGATGTTCAACCAGCGCACCAACTGCCTCTACCGCAAAATGCGCCAAATGGTTCAAGAAGGCCAGCTGGGCCAGCTTAAGCGGGTAAACTGGATTATCACCGACTGGTACCGCACGCAAATTTACTATGATTCCGGCGACTGGCGCGCCACCTGGTCCGGCGAGGGCGGCGGCGTCCTGCTGAACCAGTGCCCCCACCAGCTGGACCTGCTCCAGTGGATCTGCGGCCTGCCCCAGCGGGTTCAAGCCTTCTGCCACGAGGGCAAGTGGCACGACATTGAGGTGGAAGACGATGTGACTGCTTACCTGGAATTCCCCGGCGGGGCCACCGGCGTGTTCGTCACCACCACCGGCGACGCTCCGGGCACCAACCGCTTTGAGGTCACCGGCACGCTGGGCAAGCTGGTCTGCGAGGACGGAGCCCTGCGCTTCTGGCGGCTGGCCCAGGATGAGCGGGACTTCTGCCGCACCTCTCAAGAGGGCTTCCAGAAGCCGGACTGTCAGGAGGTCCCTATTGAGACCGATGGGGAGAACCCCCAGCATGTTGGAGTACTGAATGCCTTTGCCGCCAACATCCTGCGGGGCGAGCCTTTGGTGGCGGATGGCCGGGAGGGCATTGGCGGCCTGACCCTTTCCAACGCCATGCATCTTTCCAGCTGGCTCCAGAAGCCGGTGGACATCCCCTTTGACGAGGAGCTGTTCCTGCAAGAGCTGGACCGCCGCCGGGCCGGCTCCCGGAAAAAGGA
>Ga0137310_101017_pt1 | contig 18377 bp, 14 predicted proteins | sample NAcewiD2O_June_2_FD_97183 | JGI IMG/M metagenome (GOLD analysis project Ga0137310, IMG submission 97183) | Mouse cecal microbial communities from Vienna, Austria - N-Acetylglucosamine amended D2O_June | ecosystem: Host-associated > Mammals > Digestive system > Large intestine > Cecum | place...
AAGGTACTCTCTGTGGCTGATCACAGCCTTCTCCTCCATAAGCACCTCTTTTTCCTGCCCGAGAAAGCTTTTCCGGTATTCCAGGGACATCGCCGCCCCCATGGCCAGAAGCTCATCACTCCTGGAAGCTTTGACGGATTCGGGGATCTGGCCCTCCATCCTGGCGGCTCTGGTTCCCTCTCTCCTGGAGTATTTGAAGATGTGAGTCTCATAAAAACGGATCTCCCTCAAAAAATCCGCGGTCTCCCGGAATTCCTCTTCCGTCTCACCCGGAAATCCGGTGATCACGTCAGTGGTTATGGCCGGATTGTCAAACCAGGTCCTGAGAATCCGGCACACCTCCCTGTATTGGGCAGTGGTGTAGCGGCGGTTCATCCGCTTCAGCACAGAGTCGCTTCCGCTCTGGAGAGATAAGTGAAAATGAGGGCATATGGTCTTAAGGCCTGCCAGGGTTCTGGCAAAACCCTCGGTGACGATCCTGGGCTCCAGAGAGCCTAACCGCAGCCTTTTTATTCCGGGGATCTTGTCCAGCCTTACCAGAAGATCCACAAGGGCATTCTGTTTCCCATCCTCAAATTCCGCCCCGTAAGAGCTTAAATGGATCCCCGTCAGCACCATCTCCTGGTACCCCTGACTCCCAAGGTTCTCCACCTCTTTTATGATCTCCCCTGGCTTTCGGCTCCTGATCCGCCCCCTTGTGTAAGGAATAATGCAATAGCTGCAGAACTGGTCGCACCCATCCTGGATCTTAATAAAAGCCCTGGTGTGTCCTGCCACTTTGTCGATGTTCAGTCCTTCATACTGTCTGGTCTTTCCAATGTCGATCAAGTACTCCGCCCGCTCCAGCTCTCTCCCCGCGAAAAATTTCTCCAGGATCCGGGGCAGGTCCATCTTTTTATTGTTCCCCACTATGATGTCCACAGCCGGGTCCTTCTCCAGTTCCTCCCCCGCGGCCTGGACATAACAGCCTGCCGCCACCACCACTGCCTGGGGATTCCTCTTTTTCGCCCTGTGGAGCATCTGCCTGGACTTGCGGTCCGCTATGTTGGTGACCGAACAGGTGTTGATCACATACACGTCCGCCCTGTCCTCAAAAGCCACGATCTCATACCCCGCCTTCTCCAGAAGCTGGGCCATGGCTTCGGTCTCATAATAATTGACTTTGCACCCCAGATTGCGCAAGGCTGCCTTCCTCATATCTTCCTCCATTCTCTACAGCATTGCCTGTGAACAGTAACCAGTTATTGTATGTTTTTTCATGCAAACTCACTATTGACTTTTAAAGGCCTTATCGGTACTATTATTAATCAGGGAAACATTTTTCCTACATTCATTGACATCATTAAAGGAGGTTTTCTATGAAAACAGTACGTATTTCTTTAAACTCTATTGATAAAGTAAAATCCTTTGTCAACGACCTGACAAAGTTCGACGTAGATTTCGATCTGGTATCCGGCAGATATGTCATCGACGCGAAGTCCATCATGGGTATCTTCAGCCTGGACTTATCCAAGCCCATTGACCTGAACATCCACGCGGAGACCGAGAGCAGTGTGGAAGAGATCCTCTCCGTACTCTCACCGTACATTATCAAATAATGCCTGTCCGGAACCTATCATCGGAAGCGTATCAAAGACAGAACCCGACGGGATGCGGGGGAGCAAGGCATGGCTCCCGATCCGTTCCCGGCAGGTCCTGTCTGTTTTGTTATCCCCTATCTCTTACCAGCACATCACGGTCTCTCTTCCCTCAATGGCAGTCTTTACCATAAGGCCGATCTTCTCCGCCAGTTTCTCCTCCGAGTGCCGGATCACCTTCACATTGGGCTTTGTCACCGGATGCTTGGCCACAAAGATGGTGCAGCAGTCCTCGTAGGGCTGGATCGAAGTCTCATAGGTGTTGATCTTCTCCGCGATATCCACGATCTCCTGTTTGTCAAATCCAATAACCGGCCGGAACACCGGCATATCACACACCTGGTTGGTGGCAGCCAGGGACTGGACGGTCTGGGAAGCCACCTGGCCGATGCTCTCCCCTGTGATCAGGGCCAGGCATTCTGTCTCCTGGGCGATGGACTGGGCAATGCGCATCATATAGCGACGCATGATGATGGTCAGCTCCTCATGGGGACACTGCTCATAGATATAGAGCTGAATATCCGTAAAATTCACGATGTGCAGCCGGATAGGTCCAGAGTAGCGGGCCACCAGTGTCGCGAGATCCACCACCTTCTGCCTTGCCCTCTCACTGGTGTAAGGCGGAGCGTGGAAATACACTGCCTCAATCCTCACGCCTCTCTTGGCGATCATGTACCCTGCCACCGGGCTGTCGATACCGCCTGAGAGAAGGAGCATGGCCTTTCCATTGGTCCCCACAGGCATGCCGCCGGGGCCGGGGATCATCTGGGAGTAGATGTTCACCATGGTCCTGACCTCCACTCTGACCATGATCTGGGGATGGTGCACATCCACCTTCATCTCCGGGTAAGCGTTCAGCAGCACTTCTCCCAGCTCCCGGTTCATCTCCTCCGAGGTCAGGGGATACTTTTTGTCCGCTCTCCGGGAATCCACCTTAAAAGTTAAGCGCCGGTCCGGATACACCTGGCCTATATAGTCCACCACCTCTTTTTTCAGGTTCTCAAAATCCCTGTTCTCTGTCTGGAACATGGGGCAGATCCAGGCAATGCCGAAGACCCTCTTTAAAGCATTGATCAGATCCTCGTAATCATAATCCCCTTTGGCCCGCACATAGATCCGCCCGGTCTCTTTTGCCACCGAAAAATCCCCATCCACTTCCCTGATGGCGTGGCGGATCTGCTTCATAAGGGCATCCTCAAACAGATACCGGTTCTTTCCCTTTGTCCCGATCTCCGCGTATTTAATTAAAAATGACTGATATAACATGTTGTTTTCCTTTCCTGGCTGATCCTCCCTATGCCCTGCGGTACCTGCGCAGCACAGGCAGAAGCTCCTTCAGCACTTCAATGGCATAGTCGATCTCCTCTTTATTATTGAACATGCCGAAACTGAACCGTAGGGTAGCGTCAAGAAGCTCCTGTGGCACTCCGATCCCCTTTAAGGTCCCGCTGATTCCCGGATGATTGCTGGAGCAGGCTGAGCCGGAGGACACATAGATGCCCCTGTCCTCAAGAGCGTGGAGGAGCACTTCGCTCCTCACTCCCTCAAAGCTGACGCTGACGATCTGGGGAGCGCTCTCTCTTCCCGGCTGGCTGTTGACCTGACAGCCTTCCACCTCTTTGATCCTGGTCATGAGATGGTCCTTGAGCTCATACAGATGATCCACCTTCTCCTGGTGGTTCTTGTAGATCTCTTTCACCGCTGCCCCAAGTCCCGCCACTCCGGGCACATTTTCCGTTCCCGAACGCATCCCTCTCTGCTGGCCTCCGCCGTAGATCAGAGGCTTTACCTTTGCCTTCTCATTGATATACAAAAATCCCACGCCCTTGGGACCGTGGAGCTTGTGGCCGCTGACACTGAGAAGATCAATCCCCAGACGTTTCGGGTAAATCTGATATTTCCCATAGGCCTGGATAGCGTCCACATGGAAAAGGGCCTGGGGCTGTTCTTCCTTGATGACTTTCCCGATATCCTCAATGGGCTCCACGGATCCCACCTCGTTATTTACATACATCACGGACACCAGGATGGTCTCCGGCCTCAGGCTCTCCCGAAGTTGGGAAATGCTTATATGGCCATTGGAGTCCACGGGAAGATAGGTGATGTCAAACCCCTGGTCCTGTAAAAATCCCAGGGTATTGTACACCGACGAGTGCTCCACATTGGTGGTAATGATGTGTTTTCCCCCCCGCTGGTTGGCCATGGCCGCGCCGATCAGGGCCATATTGTTGGACTCAGAACCGCCGGAGGTAAACACAATCTCCTTCTCCTCCACCTTAAGACTCTTCGCGATAATGCTCCTGGCCTCCCGGATATACCGCTCCGCCTCCACGCCCTTCGTATGCTTGGCGGCAGCGTTGCCGTAATCTTCTGTCATGGTTTTTACCACAATATCTTTTACAGAGTCAAATACTCTGGTTGTAGCCGAATTGTCAAAATATGCTTCCATCTGTCTGTTTCCTCTGTTCCAAAACTGTGAAAATGGCTTTGGGGCAGCTTAAATACCCTTGCTCTCCAGCAGATATCCTGCCACCGAAAGCACCATAAGGCCCGCTGTCTCTGTCCTTAAGATCCGCTTACCAAGGGAGACAGGCTCCACTCCCTGTCCCTTTGCCACCTCAATCTCCCTGTCCTCAAAGCCGCCTTCCGGACCTATATAGATTCCCACATCCATGCTAGGCCCTATGCTCTCCAGCTGTCTCTTTGTCTCCGCCATCCCTTCCGCGTGTTCATATGGAATAAGCCTTACCTGAAAATCTTTCCCATAGCCCAGGGCCTCCTCAAAGGACATGACCCGGGTTACCTGGGGAATCAGGCTCCGCCCCGACTGTTTTGCCGCGCTCTCGGCGATGGCGTTCCATCTAGCAAGCTTTGCGGCCTCCTTGTTCTTATCCAGCTTCACCACGGTCCTGCGGGTCACCACGGGCGTGATCTCAAAGGCTCCCAGCTCCACCGCTTTCTGGATAATCAGCTCCAGCTTGCCGCTCTTTGGCAGCCCCTGAAACAGGTGAAGGCGGGCCGGCAGCTCCCTTGTGGCCTCTGTCCGGGAAAGGATCCGGGCCTCCACCGCCTCACTCCCAATCTCCGCGACTTGGCACTCATAGCCCCTGTCCCCGTCATTTACAAAGATCCTCTCTCCCGGCTTCATCCGAAGCACATTGCGGATATGGTTCACGTCCCCTCCGCGGACCGTGACGGTCTCTGGTCCCACCTGGTCTTTTGATACAAAAAAATGGTACACGTTGTCTCCTTATCGTCTTCTCGCCGTAATGGACACCCACTCCCCCTGATATGTGGTCTCCACAATCTCCAGTTCCCTGTTGGCCTCCAGGGCCTGCCGCACCGCCTCCTCCTTGGTATTGATGATGCCGGAGGTGATGAAGATGCCGCCTGGTTTTAAGTGGAGGGGGATCTCTTTCTGCAGAAGTATGATCACCGGAGCCAGGATGTTGGCCACCGCGATATCGTAGCAGCCATGGCCTGCCAGGGCCTGTACCTTCTCATCGTCAATGATGTTTCCCTGAACCACCTGAAAGCTGTCTTTCCCGACGCGGTTGGCCTCCAGGTTCTCCCCCACCGCCGCGATGGCGTTCTCGTCCAAGTCTGTTCCGAACACACTGGCCGCCCCCAGCTTCAGAGCCGCGATACCCAGAATACCGCTTCCGGTTCCCACATCCAAAAGCCGCGAGCCTGGTTTCACATACTTTTTCAGCTGCCGGATACACAACTGGGTGGTCTCGTGCTGTCCTGTTCCGAAAGCCGTCCCCGGGTCGATCTGGATCAGAAGCTTGTCCTGGTCTGTGTCCGGGATCTCCTCCCAGGTAGGCTTGATCAGAATGTCGTCCACCGTAAAGGGCTTAAAATACTGTTTCCAGTTGTTGATCCAGTCCTTGTCCTCTGTCTCCGAGGAGGTGATGGTTCTCTCCCCCAGGTCCACAAACGGACTTAGCTCATCAAGCCCTTCCTTGATCTCCCTCATGATCCGGTCAATTTCTGACACATCCTCCAGATAAAAGCTCACCTTGGCCACCCCGTCGTCCGGCCCCATATCCGGAAGGATGTCGATAAACATGCCTTTGGTCTCCGCCTCAGTGAGGGGGACATGGTCCTCAATCTCAATTCCCTCGATTCCGATCTCGTCAAGCAGGCTGCTTACCAGATCCACCGCCGCCGTGGTGGTGGTCAGTGTAAATTTACTCCACTTCATAATTTATACGTTCTCCTTTATGGGTTTTAAGCCATTGCCGTCAGACATGTATCATATCATAGTTTGGCCGGATTTTCCACTGTTCTTTTTCGTTATCCCCCTGATCACAATCAAAAAGCCCGTAAAATGCCCCATGTTCCCTGTACACAAAAAGTGTGGGAACATGGGGCATAACACTTAGGAAAGGTATTCCACAGATTTAATTATTCCTCCGCGGGTTTTTGGTGATTGGATATTAATACAAAAGGCGTGTATACTACCGCTGCCAGAAGAATACAGAGAAGCTGTGTAATAGCTGCTCCAACAGAACCGCCTGATGACAGGAAAGCCATCAGCATGGGCGGTGTCGTCCACGGAGAGTTTACTACCATACGTCCGCAGAATCCGATACTTGTCATAAAATAGGCAAAGCTGGCGGATACAGCCGGCGCGATCATAAAAGGCACGGCCAGAATCGGGTTCAGCACGATAGGAAGCCCGAAGGTAACCGGTTCATTAATGTTAAAAAAGGCACATGGGATAGCGATCTTCGCTACCGCTCTGTAGTCGTCTCTCTTGGAGAACAGCAGAATCGCGATCAGCAATCCTCCAGTGACACCCGCTCCGGTGATAATGGAAAAGCAGGACAAAAATGGAGAACAGATAATATTGGGGATAGCCGTCCCCGCCGCGTAAGCTGCCTCATTTTCCGCGTAAGCAGACAGAAGAATGGGAGAATACACCGCTCCAAGAGTCTGGGTTCCATGAATACCAAACACCCACAGCACTGTGGTCATAAAGATCAGGAACAGATATCCCGGAAGTCCTGTCAGTATGTTCATAAGAGGTTTCTGGATAAAGGTGGTAATGGCCACAAACACGGACATCCCTGTAACCATCTCAAACACAAATCCCACCGCGGAGATGGTGAGGATGGTCAGCGCGGCCGGGAACAGGATGGTGAAGGAACGGGCCACATTAGATGGCACGCTTTCCGGAAGCTTGATCTCCAGCTTTCCGCTTTTGATCAGACGACAGTAGATCTCCGTGGCGCACAGGGCCGTGATCAAACCCACAAAAAGACCCTTGGCGTCTGTGTAACCCGCCGAAAGAACGCTGGCGACCTCATGGATCACACCTTCCTGTACATCGCAATTGACCGTCGCGGTTGTGATGCACAGAGAGATATAGGAACCCAGCGCCACCGGGGCAACGGTCAGATCCTTTATTCCATAGCTCTCCGCCAGTCCCAGAGAGATCAGGATAATGATTCCAATACTGATAAAATTCATGGTACCATAGTTGGCGGCTGTAAAAATAGGAGATAAGTTAGACAGCCAGCTCATGCCAGGCAAATTTGCCAGACTTACATATCCCGGTCTCACATTACATACTACATTGGAAATCAGCGTACAAAACGCGCCAGTGACTACTACAGGGAGAAGCATGGTAAAAGCGTTTCTGATTGCTCCTAAATGCCGCTGATTGGACAGCTTTGCCGCAAATGTCAGCATCCCGTTCATAAGCTTTTCTACCATCTCGCGGCACCTCCCTTCCTCTGGCTTATTCTTCTGTGTTTGATCGTTCTTTTGTTCATTATGCAACCTCCTGACTTTCTGTTAGGTTTTGATGATTCGATTATAGAATTTCAACTCGCTTTTGGCAATATTTCCGGCCTATTGCGGTATTTTTTACCCAAATCAGAAAATTGTCAGGAAAATATTTTGGGACATTTTACCATTCTGGCCGTTCTCTCTCCTTGGTCCATCTTATCATGTTCCCAAAATTCACCTCATAATCTTTCATAAAAAGAATCATATATAAGAGATCCAACACATAGGATAATGCGGTTCTGGAAGCGAAATTGCCGATTTTCCCTGTCACCGCCTCCTCACTTTCAACCACAACAGCATGGTGGACCCGGTTGATATTGGGACTGTCCGGATTCGCTGTAATAAGGCAGATCTCGCTTTTCATGCTCTTCAGCTCCCGAATCCAACGGCTAATCCGACGGCTGTCCGCATACTGAGAGATCAGAAGAGCGGCTACCTTTTTACAGCCCTTCCTGTTGTAAAGATTGTTGTTAAAGCCGTTGTTCATAAGAGGATTAAAAAAGGGTAAGCCCAGCTTAGCGCATTTGCACAGGAAATCCATAGCCAGGATCAGAGACTGCTGTGAGCCTAAAACAAAAGCACTGTCTGCCTGATACAAAATATCCGCCACGACTTTCAGTTCTTTTATATTGATGGTATGGTAGGCGTCTGCCAGAGCCTGGTAATGGAGGTTAAAAAAGATCTTGGGAAAATCATCAATCTGGTCATCCGGGCCTACCGGTATGGTCACATCCACTGTGCCCGATTCCACCACAAGGCGGTCCAGCTCCGTGGCCAGCTTAATCTTCAATTCTGTAAATCCATCAACCCCCACCTTTTTGCATACTCTCCCAATAGTAGATGGAGAAGAGTAGGTCAACTCCGCTAATTCCCGGATAGTCGCCTTCACCGCTGTCTTTGGGTGGGATACAATATAGTTTACCACTTCCATCTCTGAGCTGGTAAAAAGCTGTTCTTTTTTTAGCTGACTTAAAATCGACATATTATCCTCCGCCTTATGTATGGGACCCAAAAGCTGCCAAAAATCCGCTTTCCACGCTTATGACAGGCTCCGCAGGTACTCTTCGATGCTGCAGTATTTTCCCCCCGCGCTGTCCTGGATATTGGGATCCCGGCACAGCATGAACCTTTCTCTAATGGGGCCGAACCGCTTTTCGATCTGACGGTATTTCTCCGTGTCAGGAACCCTCCTGTAGCGGTTGGAGACCGCTGTATTGCTCCCCCGCACCTCGCACAGGGTACAGTTGTTGTCCTCGGTGTCATAGACCACCATGTCGAACTCTCCGGTGGCAAGCTGCATCTTAAACACCTGGTATCTCCCCGACAGCGCTTTCTCTGTCTCCATGAGCACCATCTCCTCCAGCATCCGCCCCCGGACTTCCATAAGGATCCTCTCTCTAAATTCTTTTTTCTCCATCTGGCTCAAGACAGAGAACCGCTCTCCGTTCAGCAGGTCCTCCAAAAGCATCTGAACCTGGCAGTACCTCATGCCCGGCTGAGTGAAGATCACCTTCTCCACTGCCTCGCCTCCCTGCCTGGTGGTTTCCGACGGACATTCCACGATCAGGTCCAGCGCGACCAGGGCCTCCTTGATCTGCGCCAGCTGGGCCTTCGTGATGCCCTCCGCCTGCTCCGCGCGGCTTCTGTCATTGCGCTGGTTCCACACCGCGATCCTCAGCTCATGAAACGCGGGATTTGACGACGCTGTCAGGAGAAGGAAATTGAGATTCATATTCTCCATGACCTCATTGATCACCCGGATCAGCTCCCCGGCCTCCATAAGGGACCTGAGAGCCGCAAACTGGCTTTTGTCCTTGCTTCCCAACAGGGAACGCTGGATATTGCGGCACACGGCGCTCTCGATATATTCCCTGGTGGATTCCCGGTTCCGAAACAGGGCAAAGGTCTCCTTGTCATCCGAACGGCTGTCGGAAGTCTCCTTGGATTTGCGCAAAGTCCCTCCGTAGCGGATATACTGGTCAATGCTGTCCACATCCAGAAGGCGGCTGTACTCTCTGAAGGGAATAAATGTGGTCCGTATGGTAATGGCCCTGTCAAATAATTCCTGCCGCAGCGCCAGGGCAAAGGACAGGGTGTCTGTCCCTGTCAGCACGATCCGCATCCCCTGAGCGGCGTAGATGTCCGATAAAACCGCCGCCGAATCCACAAAATCGTCCATGAGCGTCACCTCGTCCATGAACACATACTTGTAGCCCTGCTGGTTAAGCCGTTTTAAATCCCGGCTCATGATATCCATATTGTCCGCTGCCGTGGTCTTTATGTAGGCCGCTCTTTTCACCTGCTCCGGCTCCATATCCAGAATCGCCTGCCGGATCAAGGTGGTCTTCCCTGTCCTGCGCAGCCCCAGGACAATACAAACCCTCTCCCCGCCCTCTCCCCGGAGATAGGCCGAAAGCTGCTTATAGCAGTCTCTCTTTTTATCGCTCTCAATATTCCTTGCCATGGCAAGCAGCTCTTCCCCTGTGAGCACATTGGTCTCAAATTCCATCTCAGCATATGCCATGTCAAAACCTGCCTTTCGACCTTCCCCTGAACCGGTTCTCCTTGGTTCCCTTGTCTTCTTCCCCAGCTCCTTAAGCCTCTGCTGCAGTTCCCGGCGGCGGGCGATCTGCTCCTCCACTGTCTCCAAGTCCTCTTCCTTGATATACTGGCTCTTGATCTTTCCGCTTTCTGTCCACTGGCGGTAGTAACGAGTCTTCCCATGGATATTCTTCCTGGAAATATAACCTACGGGCAGTTCCCCGATCTGACGCTCAAGCTCCGCTATCTCATTGACTTTATCTTCCATTTCCACCCAAAACACCTCCGTTTCTCCTGTTTTTATTGTAACCTATCTATACGTATATTGTCAATGAGGTTACGCGGAAAACCCTGCGGCGCGTTCACGGCAGCTGACAAAAATCCGCGAAAATGCCCAAGAAAGCGCCAAGGGCCCGCGGAGCTTGTTTAGGGAGGGTCAGAACAAAGCGCGGACCAGTCCGGCAGGCACCAGACCGGAACCGTAATCCTGTACCACCATGAGAAACGGGGCATGGGGGGGGGCGCAAGCCCCCGAATCCACTCCAGAATCTTCCACAAAATATTTTTCTCCTCCCTGCAATAAAAACAGTCCCTGACGCATTATCTTATTGAACGGATGAAAAACACTTTTGTTTCTCCCAAATCCTGATAAAGCAACTGAAAACTGAATAAAGAAAAATAAAAAGACGATTAATACGAAATTCCTATTGCATTACACATTACAACCTCAATCACAATCTTTCAGGAGATTAAGAGGAGCAAAAGCAAGACCGGCAGGCCCTGTTATATGGCCTGCCGGTCTGTTTTTCTATTTGTTTACGCTCCTGTACCCTCCGCTGCCTCTTCCTGCCGGATCCTGGCTCCGTCCGGCCCCACCTGATACCCGTCAGGGGTCACGGCACTCACCAGCATGGCACCATACACACCTTCCGAGGACATATTAAAATAGTACTCTTTTCCGTCTATTATCTGCCAGCCTGTCCTCATGGCACCAAAGCTTCCGTCGTCCACAGGGTTGAGATAATAGTAGATCCCGTCTTTTAAGAGCCAGCCGGTCTTTAAGTGCCCTGTCTGTTCAAAGAAATACCACCTGCTGTCAATACACTTCCACCCGCCCGCCGGCCAACTGCCGTCGCTGTACTGATACCACCATCCGTCAGGGCTGTAGCGCCAGCCCTGCTTGTAACTTCCATCACTGCCATAATATGGGCCTGAAGGCCCGACTCCACTGTAGTCCCAGCTTATGACCACATCTGTGCCCTTTGGACCAGCTCCCTTAAAGCCCGGGTAGTCGTAGATTGTCCCGTTGTTTTGGGCCGGAGCCGTATCTCCCGGACCCCCGTGGGCAAATTCACCGGGCCCCGCCGCCAGAACCGGGACAGACAGCAAAAGAATTGCCGCCATACAGGCCGGGGCCGCCGCCATATGATGTCTCTTTTTCATTCTAATTAAGAACCTCCATTCTGCCGCCTTCCGCGGCGCAGAGAGCAGGGCAAACTCCACTCACTCTTATGTTTTGATATACTTTTGATTTCGGCTGTTTGGTTTCACCAATATCTCCTCCATCTCCATCACCTGCTGCCTGGTCTGGTACTCGCCGCTCATCAGCCCTCTGTCCTCAAATTCCGCCTCGCCCACCTGATTATCGTAGGGGTCCTCCCTCATAAAAGACTTTGGCGGCATAAATTCATGCTGGAACTGGCCGCAGCACGGAATCCGGAATGGGTCCAGATTTCCAAAGTAGAAATCCCATCTCTCCATGGCTCCCGTGCGGTAGGCCGCTCCCCCGAAGGAGCAGTCCGCATACAGCCATCCATAGGGCTCCGCGTAGAACTGGGCCCAGTCATGACACCCGATCTCCAGCGGAGTGGCATAAAGCCCTGACTGCCACCTTGCGGGAATCCCGGCCGCGCGGCACATGGTGATAAACAAAAGGGCATAGATCCCGCAGTCTCCCTTAAGGCCAGAGGCCATGTACTCCGGCAGGTTGGCGATGGTGCTGTACTGCCTGACAAAAGAGTAAGCCACATGGGTGGTAATGTAGTCATAGATCTTTCTGGCCTTCCTCAAGGGATTTCTCTCCTGGCCAACAGCCTGCCTGGTCAGTTCCCGCAGATAAGGGGTGAACCTGATGTGGGGAAACTGTTCTTCCAGGCAGGCGGCCAGTTCTCCACTCACCTCACCCTCAAAAGCTTTTTCCTCCTCAAGCCCAACATATGTGACATGGTTTTCCATCTCATACTCCACCCAGAATTCCTGTCCCGGCTCCAGGGTGGTCTCCATGCACACTGTCCTCTGGGGATAGTCCCCGGGGGACACACACACTGGTTCCAGGGAAGTTCCAAGAAGCTTAAAATTCTTCACCTGTCCCTGCTCTATGGGGATGGGCAGGTGAACTCTGATCCACGCTCCTTCCCTCCCCACAGACCTCTCCACCCGCAGAAAAGCTCTGACCCGCATCCGGTAAGCCAGCCAGCCTCTTTCCTTCATAGCGGAAACAGTCTCGTCAAGAAGACGGCTCCCCCTGATTCTTCCTTCCACTCTGGAAGGGTCCCGAAGCCGGGGCCACAGATCCTGCCTTGTCTTTAAGAGATTTTCCAGGAAATCATTTTTGTAGCGGACCTGTCCCTGGACATAGATCCATTCCACCGCTCCCTCGTCTCTAAGCTGTTCCAGTTCCTCTTCCCCAGCTCCCTCCAGGGTCTCTCCCATCTGTCTCAGGGCCTCCTCTTTCGTGTAGACATATTCCAGCGGAAGCCTTTTTAAGATCCATTTTTCCAGCTCCAGTCTCTTTCTCAATGCCTCCGGCAGGTTCTTCGCGAGCCTCATGCTGATCACTTTCTGGGCTCTCTCAAAGTCACCGTACCACTTCAATTTCTCGATGTCCTCCGGCAGGCTCACTGTCAGATATGGAAGGTCATCCATGTACGTCATAATGTCTGCCTTCCTTCGATGGCGTCAATGGCGTCAATAACCGCGGACCGGAAGCCCTTTCTCTCCAGAGCCGCCACTCCCTTTATGGTCGTGCCTCCCGGCGAGCACACACCGTCCTTCATGACTCCCGGATGCCGGCCTGTGGCAAGCTGCAGCTTACCTGTCCCCACCACCATCTGACTGGCCAGCTTGTAGGACAGCTCCCTTGGAAGGCCATGAAGCACCCCGCCGTCGCTCAAAGCTTCTATAAACATGGAAGCAAAAGCAGGGCCGCATCCACTTATGGTTCCCCCCACCCCAAGCTGCTTTGTATCAACCATCTCCACAAGGGCTATGGCGGAAAACAGTTCTTTTATTCCGGCTAATTCCTCCTCTGTCAGCGAATGCTCCCGCTCACACAGGATGATCCCCTCGCCAACCGCCACAGGAGTGTTGGGCAGGGTGCTTAAATGATGAGTGCCTGGCAGGAGAAACTCTTCATATTTTTTAAATGGATAATTCACTGCCACGGAGATCACAATCTTGTCCCTCAGAACTTCCCTGATAGGGGTGAGCACCTGCTCCACCAGATAGGGCTTCACCGCCACGACGACCACATCCGACTGCCTCGCTGTCTCCAGTGGGCTCTCTAAGGCCCTGATCCCGTATTTCTCGGCGTTTTTACACATTTTATCCCAGTCCCGGGCACAGGCGCGGATCTTGTCCGCCTTCACTGCCCCTTTTAACAACATCCCCTCGGCCATGGCCTGTGCCATGTTGCCAAATCCTATAAATCCAATGATCCAGTCTTTCATCGCGGTCTCCTCCTTAACAACTAGATTTTATCACATTTTAGCTGTTTATGAAACAACAAAAAGAGACAGCCCGCTCCTGACTGCCTCTCTCTGTCAATTGTTATTGGAATCCTTTTTATTAAAGAAACCTTTCTTTTTATGGCCGCCGCTCTCCTCCTTAGTTGGCGTCCTTCCGTTCATCAGATCATCAAAACGCCGCAGGGCTTCCTTCTGCTCCTCACTCATCCTCTCCGGAACCTGAATCACCAGGGTTACATAATGGTCTCCCCTCATGGCCCTGTTCCTCAAGGATGGAACACCTTTGCCCTTTAGGCGCACCCTGGTATCTGTCTGGGTTCCCGCCTTAACCTCATACTCCACTTCCCCATCCACGGTCTTGATCCGGATGGGACCGCCTAATGCCGCCGTGGCAAATGAGATGGGCACCGTAGAGTAGATGCTGGTATCTTTCCGCACAAATACGGGATGTTTGGAAACCACAGCCTCCACCAGAAGGTCTCCTCTCTCTCCGCCGTTGGCCCCCGGCTCCCCTGAGCCTGCCATGCGGATGCTCTGCCCATCGTCAATTCCTGCCGGGATGGTGATCTTCAGTCTCTTTCTCTTTGTGATGTACCCGGTTCCGCGGCAATCCGGACATTTCTCCCGAATCACTTTCCCCGTTCCGCCGCACTCCGGACAGGTCTGAACATTCTGTACCATCCCTATGCCAAAGGGGGACTGCTGAACATCCACGATCTTTCCCTTACCCTTGCACCTTGGACAGGTCTCCGGGGAGGTTCCCGCCTTTGCCCCAGTACCGTGACATGTTCCGCACTCTTCTTTATAATTGATCTCAATCTCTTTCTCACATCCAAAGATCGCCTCCTCAAAGGTGATCCTGACACTGGTTCTCACATTGGCCCCCCGCATGGGACCATTGTACCTGGAACCGCCTCTGGAACGGGTCCCGAACAGGTCGCCGAAGATATCTCCGAAGATATCGCCCATATCCGCTCCGTCGAAACCGCCGAAACCTCCAAAGCCTCCGAAGCCCCCTCCGCCAGCGCCGCCCTCAAAAGCCGCATGGCCAAACTGGTCATACTGCCTTCTCTTCTCGCTGTCGCTCAAAACGCTGTAAGCCTCCGAAGCCTCCTTGAACCTCTTTTCAGCCTCCGCATCCCCTGGGTTGGCATCGGGATGATATTTTTTTGCCAGGACCCTGTAGGCTTTCTTGATGGCCCCGTCATCCGCGTTCTTGGGGACACCCAGGACTTCATAGTAATCTCTCTTGCTCTCTGCCATATTGGCCTGCCTTTCCGCTTTCCATACACCGCAGAAAAGTGCTGTACTGCTACAACACTTTTCTGGTATGCTTATCTTTTTCCTTTACCTTATACTTCTCTGAAATCTCCGTCAATGACATCGTCGTCAGCCTGTCTCTCAGCGCTCTGTCCCGCTCCCATATCAGGACCCGGGCCGCCTGCTGCCTGGGCCTGCTCATAAACCTTGGCGAACAGCGCCTGGGCGCTGGCCATCAGCTTCTCCTTGCCGGACTTGATATCATCTACCTGGGCATCGGTCATCTCCTCCACAGGAGCCCGGTTGATGGCTTCCTTCAGGGCATTAAGATCCGCTTCCACAGCAGACTTGTCGGTGGCGCTGATCTTGTCGCCTACCTCCTCCAATGCCTTCTCGGTCTGGAATACCATAGAGTCCGCGTCATTTCTGGCGTCAATGGCTTCCTTGCGCTTCCTGTCCTGAGCCTCGTACTCAGCCGCTTCCTTAACCGCCTTCTCAATATCAGAGTCAGACATATTGGAACCAGAGGTGATGGTGATGTGCTGCTCTTTACCTGTTCCTAAGTCCTTGGCAGATACATTGACGATACCGTTGGCGTCAATATCGAATGTAACCTCGATCTGAGGAACGCCTCTTCTTGCCGGCGGAATTCCATCCAGACGGAATTGGCCAAGGGTCTTGTTGTCTCTGGCAAACTGTCTCTCGCCCTGCACCACATGGATATCTACCGCGGTCTGGTTGTCAGCCGCCGTGGAGAAGATCTGGCTCTTCTTGGTGGGGATAGTGGTATTTCTCTCGATCAGCCTTGTGGCCACTCCTCCCATGGTCTCAATGGACAGAGACAGCGGGGTCACATCCAGAAGAAGAATATCTCCCGCGCCCGCGTCGCCTGCCAGCTTGCCGCCCTGGATACCCGCGCCGATGGCAACGCACTCGTCGGGATTCAGGCTCTTGGAAGGCTCATGACCTGTAAGCTGTTTTACCTTCTCCTGTGCCGCGATCATACGGGTGGAACCGCCTACCAAAAGCACCTTGCCAAGCTCGGAGGCGGTGATGCCTGCGTCTTTTAAAGCGTTCTGTACGGGAATGGCTGTCCTCTCGATCAGGTCGTGGGTCAGCTCGTCGAATTTTGCCCTGGTCAGGTTCATGTCCAGATGCTTTGGTCCCTCGCTGGTAGCGGTTATGAAAGGAAGGTTGATGTTGGTGGTGGTGGCGGTGGAAAGCTCCTTCTTGGCTTTCTCCGCGGACTCCTTCAGTCTCTGGAGAGCCATCTTGTCTCCGGACAGATCCACGCCTTCCGCTTTCTTAAATTCGTCGATGAGCCACTGGGTGATCCGGTTGTCGAAATCATCTCCGCCCAGTCTGGTGTCGCCGTTGGTGGACAGAACCTCAATGACTCCGTCGCCGATCTCAATGATGGACACGTCGAATGTGCCGCCGCCCAGGTCGTACACCATGATCTTCTGCTCTTTCTCATTATCCAGGCCGTAAGCAAGAGCCGCGGCTGTGGGCTCGTTGATGATCCTCTTTACATCAAGGCCCGCGATCTTGCCGGCATCCTTGGTTGCCTGGCGCTGAGCGTCGTTGAAATACGCCGGAACCGTGATCACGGCCTCTGTCACGGTCTCTCCCAGATAGCTCTCCGCATCCGCTTTCAGCTTCTGCAGGATCATGGCGGAGATCTCCTGGGGGGTGTACTTCTTGCTGTCAATATCTACCTTGTGATCGGTTCCCATATATCTCTTAATAGAAGAGATGGTCTTATCCGCGTTGGTCACTGCCTGACGTTTGGCGGGCTCGCCCACCAGCCTCTCTCCTGTCTTCGTAAACGCCACAACAGATGGTGTGGTCCTGACGCCTTCCGCGTTGGCGATAACCGTTGGCTTGCCGCCTTCCATCACAGCCACACAGCTATTGGTTGTACCTAAGTCGATACCAATAATCTTACTCATATTTTTTCCTCCTATATAAACTTCAATATGTGTTGTCTAGTTTGCCACCTGCACCATGCTGTGTCTTACCACACTGTCACGGTACATATATCCCTTTTGAAGCTCCAGGGCCACCACATTCTCCCCCAGACTCTCATCCTCAACATGCATCACCGCGTTGTGGAAATTCGGGTCAAAGGGCTGACCCACAGCCTCAATAGGCTTCACTCCCGCTTCCTCCAGGTTCTTCAGAAGCTGCTTATATATCATCTCCATGCCCTCGGCAAAGGAGCTTCCCTTCACATCCTCAGGCATAGAGCTTAAGCCTCTCTCAAAATTGTCGATCACCGGCAGGATCCTCTCAATGATGTCCTTGGCTCCGATCTCAAACATGGCTGACTTTTCCTTCTCAGATCTCTTCCTGAAATTGTCAAATTCCGCCATGGTCCGGCGCACCCGGTCTGTCAGCTCCTCGATCTGAGTGTCCTTTGGATCCTTCTTCTTTCCGAAAAATCCTTTTTTAGCAGGCTCTTTGGAGGGATCCTTGGTTCCTTCCTGTTCCTCTTCCCCGGCGTCCCCGCCCTCCGCGTGGTCCTGGGAATCCGCCTGGTCCTTCTGTTCCTGTTCCGCCTCCGGGCTGTCTGAAAGCTCCGTGTCAGAGCACTCCTCCGCCATGGCCTCTTCCCGCTCCAGACCGTCTTCTTTTCTATTCTCTTCGTTCACTGCTATCTCTACCTTTCTTCTTTTTTGAAAGTCGCGTCCAGCTGTGTCATCAGATTTCTCAATGTCCGCAGCACCTTCTCATAATCCATCCGCTTGGGGCCGATGATTCCAATGGTGCCTTTGAGTCCCTCCCCCAGATCGTAGGTGGCTGTCACCACGCCGCAATCCTTCATGGCCTGAACCGGAGACTCGTCGCCAATGTAAACCTGGATCCCGGTCTCGCTCTGGTTTCCTCCTGCCTCGCTCACCAGCTCCTGAAGAGTCTCTGTGTGTTCCAAGGTGCTTAACAGCTCGCTGGCCTTTTGGCTGTCGCTCAGTTCCGGATACTTGAAAATATTGGTAGCCCCGCTGGTGTAGATCTGAAAATCATCTCCATCGGCCTTGATCACCGCGGCGACCTCGTTCAGCACCAGGTCCACCACCTGCCTGTGAACTCCCGCTTCCTCCTTCAGCCTGCTGATGACCCCCAAGTTGATCTCCTCAATGGTGAGGCCGTTTAAATTGGTGTTCAGAAGGATATTCAAGTTGAGCAGTTCCTCGTCGCTGATCTCCCCATCAATGGTCACCATGGTGTTCTTGATAATGTTGCCCTCCACCACGGTCACAATGAGAAGCTTGTTGGCATCCACTTTGGACAGCTGGATAAACTTCAGTTTATTCCGGTGGTACTGGGGACCGCTGATCATGGCCGCGTAGTTGGTGTTGCTGGCTAAGTTCTTGGCAAGGGCCTTGAGCACCAG
>Ga0137310_101021_pt1 | contig 18343 bp, 19 predicted proteins | sample NAcewiD2O_June_2_FD_97183 | JGI IMG/M metagenome (GOLD analysis project Ga0137310, IMG submission 97183) | Mouse cecal microbial communities from Vienna, Austria - N-Acetylglucosamine amended D2O_June | ecosystem: Host-associated > Mammals > Digestive system > Large intestine > Cecum | place...
AAATGAACATCCCAAAGAATACAGCGATAAAATGAAGAAAATTCTATACAAAGAGAGGAGCCCCGCTGAATCATGACTGACAGCAAACTGGTACTGGCCTATATTGGCAATGGAAAAAGCGCGAACCGCTATCATATCCCCTTTGTCCGGCAGAGGGAAGACAAATTTGTGATCAAGACCATCTTCAGCCCCCGCATCCATCATGACGTCTGGGCGAAGCTGGAAAATGTCCACTATACGGAGAATGTGGATGAAGTGTTCGGGGACCCGGAGATTGATCTGGTGGTGGTGAACACCGGGCTGGCTTACCATTATGAGTACGCGAAACGGGCTTTAGAAAGCGGAAAACACTGTCTCTGCGAGAAGCCGTTTATGCCATCCAAAGCCCAGGCCCAGGAGATTTTCGACCTGGCCCGGGAGCGGGGATTGTACTGCTGGGCCTATCAGAACCGCCGCTATGACAGCGATTTTTTGACGGTTCAGAAGGTGATCGAGAGCAAAAAGCTGGGAGAGCTTTTGGAACTGGAAATGCATTATGACTATTATCGTCCCCAGGTTCCTGAGGGGGCGGCTTCCTTCAGCCCCCTGTCCTCTTACCTCTATGGCCACGGCTGTCACACCCTGGATCAGGTTATCAGTTATTTCGGGAAACCGGACCGTGTTCACTATGACGTGCGCCAGCTCTTAGGGGAGGGGCGCATGAACGACTATTTTGACTTAGACCTGTATTACGGTATCTTGAAGGTGTCTGTAAAGTCCAGCTATTTCCGGGTAAAGAGCAGGCCCAGATTTGTGGTCTACGGGAAAAAGGGCATGTTTGTGAAGGAGACCGAGGACCGTCAGGAGGAGCATTTGAAGCTGTTTTACATGCCGGGACAGCCCGGGTTCGGCCTGGACGAGCCAAGGCACTATGGAGTGCTGACCTATTATGACGAAAACGGAGAATTCCATGAGGAGAAGGTTCCCAGCGCGGCCGGGGATTATGGCCGGGTCTACGACGGGGTCTATGAGTGCGTTGTGAACGGAAAGGAGCCCGAGATCAAGCCATGGCAGACCCTGCTTCAGATGGAGATGCTGGAGACCGGGGTCAAGGGTCTTAAGTAGCCCCGGGCAGTCATGGAGGACTCAGAAGCATTGATGGATAATAAAATCTTACTGGTTGATGATGAGAAAGACATCGTGAACCTTTTGAAGAAGTTCTGAAAAAAGAAGGAAAAGGTTGGCGGACTATCATGGACAGTGGTAGGTGCCAACTTTTTATGTACACGGGACAAAGAAAAAATTTTTTATTTTTTTCCATAAATTTCCCCCTTCTCAGACGTATCGTAAGTACAAGGCCAAAGCGAAAGAGGGCACTGCCATGAATGACCAGCAATTTGAGGGAAATATCCGCCGTATCTGTCAAAACGACAAAGACGGGCTGAAAAATATTTACGAGGACTACTGTCCCATGATCTTTTCCGCGGTTTTCGACATTTTAAAGAACCGGGAAGACGCTGAGGACGTGACTTCGGAGTTTTTTATACGTCTGTGGAACATCGCGGATACCTACCGGGGAGGCAGAGGGCACCGGGGGTGGCTGATCACGGTTGCCCGAAACATGGCTGTTGACTATGCCCGGAAGAAAAGCAGGGAGCTTCCTGCCGGGGAGATCCGGGAGGACCGGCAGGAGAAATCATCAGCTGAAGACCGGGTCTTATGTAAGCTGAGTCTTGAACAGGCACTGATGACATTAAAAGAGGAAGAAAGGCAGATTGTGAATCTGAAGATCATGGGAGAGCTGACCTTCCGGGAGATTGCCAGGATCTTGAAGAAACCTCCGGGAACCGTGGCCTGGCGCTATCGGACTGCCATGGAAAAATTAAAGGAGGTGCGGCTATGAGGCGGATTTCCCGGTTGGAGCAGGAGTACAGGAATTTAAAACGTCAGGCAGCGCCGGATCTTTGGAGCCGAATCGAAGAACGTTTGGAGGAACACCCGGAACGGAGCGTGATTCGGGGAGAACAGCGTCTGGAAGAGGAATACCCGGAACGAGGCTTGAATTTAAAACAGCGGCATCGGGGGGAGAAGGGAAACAGGAAAGCTGCCGGGCTATACAAAGGCAAAGGCATTTTCCGCCCCAGGGTTGTCTTTGGGGCTGCGGCGTCCGCGGCAGCCATATTTCTTTTTATGGCCGCGGGTTCCTGGTATGATGAACCCCGGTCTCTTGTGAGGAATGAGAAGATTTTTGGGGAGGGGTCGGAAATGCTGGGAGGAGAGGCCGGCGCGGACTGGGAAACCACTGCTTTTGTCCAGGAAACTTATTTGGCGGCAGAGGAAATTGACGGGGAAAATCACCAGATTAAAGGGGAAACAGCCCCTCAGGAGACCGCCTGTCCGGGCCCGGACCTCTCAGCCTATGCCGGGGGGAATCCGCCTGCCAGTGAAGGGAAAAAGGCTGAGGGAGCTCCGGGAGTGCTCCTCTACAGCCAGTTGGAACTGGCTGATTACCAATCCCTGTCCCTTCCCGCCCAGGCCGTGACCGTATCAGAAGATGCCATGTATTTCTCGGAGGAGATCCTGGAGGATACGGAGCTTCTCTGTGTGGGGACGGTGGCGTCCGTGTCCCTGGAACCAGACGACTCAGGCTGTCCGGCTTTCCTCGTCTATGAGATCCCGGTGGATTCGGTCTGCTACAGCGAAACCTACACCACAGGACTCGCTTATGTCCAGGTGAAAAGCCCCATTGTCAGGGCAGTGGGAGGCCATAATCAGATCCTGTATCAGATGCAGGTTGGTGCTTCCTATGTACTTTCCCTGAGAAGCGCGGATGATGGCTGGGAGCTGCTGTTTCCCTATGCGCCTCAGATCCAGGTCACTCCGGGCGGAGGGTATCTGTTTCACTCCGGTTATGGCAGCCTGGCAGATGACAGCGCCTTTGTGGTGGTGGGGCAGCAGGAAGGGGACAATGATTTCTACTATGACAGGATGCTGCTGAGAGAGGACGGCGATTTCCTTTCCGACCTTATTTCGCTGGTCATGAACCAATCATCTAATGGAGGAAAAGGGTGAAAATATATCACCTATCCCCCGCGCCCCATAAGACGGGGCATGTAATGCTGTAAAACACGCGCGGAATGGAGGAAATTATGAAAAAAAATTTGAAATGGCTTCACAGGGGATTTTGTTTGGTAACCGCGGCGGCGTTGCTGGCAGGCTGCGGGAACCCTTTTTCAAGCATCACCGAACAGATAGACGGAGACTTCTCGGGCGGGTCAGATTATAGGAACATGGCGGCGGAGACGACGGCGTTTTATAACGGCGGTTCCGGAGATGAAGGCGGGGCGGAGGGGGCTGCCACTGACGATTCCCTGGCCATGAAATATGAGGCCGCGTACGGAGACCAGGATTTTAACACAGAGGAATACAGCTATATTTCTGAAAACGGCTTCAAATCCACAATAGATGAGCCTCTGTCTACCTTTTCCGTGGATGTGGACACCGCGGCATACAGCAATGTGCGCCGCTATCTGAATTCCGGCCAAAAGGTTCCGGCGGATGCCGTCCGGATCGAGGAAATGCTGAACTATTTTAGCTATGATTATCCAGAACCGGAAGATGGGGAGCCTTTTTCCGTCACCGCGGAATACTCGGACTGTCCCTGGAATGAGGACAGCCGGCTGCTGCTCATCGGCCTCCAGGCAGAGAAAATTGATTTTGACAACCGCCCGGATTCCAACCTGATTTTCCTGCTGGATATCTCCGGCTCCATGTATTCTGAGGATAAGCTGCCCCTGGTGCAGAAAGCCTTCACCATGCTGGCGGAGAACCTGACTGAGCGGGACCGGGTTTCCATTGTCACTTACGCAGGTTATGATTCCGTGGTATTGGACGGAGTACCTGGCAGCGAGACAGCGAAGATCGCCGCCGCCATCGATGATCTGGAGGCAGGAGGCTCCACCGCGGGAGCCGCAGGCATTGAGCGGGCCTACGCCTTGGCGGAGAAAAATTATATTCCCGGCGGCAACAACCGGGTGATCCTGGCGACAGACGGGGACCTGAATGTGGGAATCAGCAGCGAGGGGGAACTGACCCGGCTGATTCAGGAGAAGAAAAAAAGCGGCGTCCACCTGTCGGTCATCGGCGTGGGCACAGGCAATCTCAAGGACAACAAGATGGAGGCCCTGGCGGACAACGGCGACGGAAATTATCATTATATTGACAGCATATTCGAGGCCAAAAAGGTGCTGGTGGACGAGATGGGCGGAACTCTGATCACGGTGGCCAAGGATGTAAAGATCCAGGTGGAGTTTAATCCTAAATATGTGGCCGGATACCGTCTGATCGGATATGAAAACCGGCTTTTAGATAAAGAAGATTTTGATGACGACAAGGTGGACGGGGGGGAAATCGGCTCCGGCCACAGTGTGACGGCTCTCTATGAGATCATTCCGGCAGGAGAAGGGGGAAATGGGGATGGAGGGGGTCTTAAGTATCAGGCGGCAGGGGAGCTGGTGGACAGCACGGAACTTCTCACGGTCAGTCTGCGGTACAAAGCGCCTAACGGCAGCAAGAGCACCCTTCTCACCTACCCGGTGGAGTCTGGGAGCTACAGCCCCGCGCTCTCGGAAAATTTGTCCTTTGCGGCGGCTGTGGCGGAGTTCGGCATGGTGCTTCGGGACAGCGACAACAGGGGAAATGCTGACTATGATACGGTTCTGGCGCTGGCGGAGTCCTGTATCCACAGGGATACAGATGAGTACAGGAAGGAGTTTTTAAAACTGGTCAGCATGGCTAAGGAGCAGTAATGGTTATGGAGTAAACCGTAACGCCATGCCTTTCAGGCATTAGAAACCCCTAAAAAACAGGTATTGGATTTTTCATTGTTTAGACGTTATAATGATGATACCGATATAGTTTGCCTTAACGTCTTATACAAGAAGAAGGAGGAAAAGGATGATGATACAGAGAAGTGCCAGGGGACAGGCGGTGCCTGAAAGGACGGAACCCATGGGCAGGGAAGCTTTCGAAAGGATCGATCACACGGAGATCCGCTGGCTAGGAAACGCGGGAGCCCTGATCAACAGCAGAGGAACCACCATCATGACAGACCCGGTGTTAAGCGGTTTCGACATGCCTCTCCTCATAGAGATGCCCATCGCGGAAGCGCAGGTGCCTCATCTGGACGGTATTTTGCTGACCCACTGTGACAATGATCATTACAGCCGCGGTACCTGCAAAGCGCTGAAAGAGGTGACGGACGGATATCACGGGCCTCACTATGTGGCAGGGCTTTTGGAGGAGGAACTGGGGATTTCCGGCCATGGCCATGACATCGGGGAGCGATTCACAGTGGGAAATACGGGGATTTCTCTGACCCCGGCGTGGCACAACTGGCAGAACGAGTCGCCAAAACACCATACCAGGGAGTTTGCCCGGGAGGATTACTGCGGCTTCTGGCTGGATACGCCTGACGGAAGCATCTGGATCCCCGGGGACAGCCGCCTGCTGGAAGAACAGCTTCACATGCCTGTACCGGATGCCATCCTGTTCGATTTTTCCGACAGCCGCTGGCATATCGGCATGGATGGAGCGGTAAAGATGGCCGCGGCCTATCCGGACACCCCTCTGATCTTGTGGCACTGGGGGAGCGTGGATGCCCCGGAGTGGAAAGAGTTTAACGGGGACCCGGACCAGTTGCGGGCCAGGGTGGTGAACCCGGAGCGGGTTGTGGTACTGAATCCCGGGGAGGCTTACAGACTGACCCGGCTGTCAAAGCAGAGGTAAAAATGTGATGAAAAAAAGACTGTATCTTGTCCGCCATGGCCAGACCATGTTTAACCGCCAGCACCGGATCCAGGGGTGGTGTGACTCTCCTCTGACAGAGGTGGGAAAGCGTCAGGCCAAGGCTGTGAAAGAATATTTTGAAGAACACGGGATCAGCTTTGACCATGCGTATTGTTCTACAAGCGAGCGGTGCGGCGACACGCTGGAATTGATCACAGACATGCCCTATACCCGGACCAAAGAACTGAAAGAAATGTTTTACGGGGAGCTGGAGGCTGAGAGCGAGCGCTTAGGCACCAGGGATCCCAGGGAATGCGAGACTTATTATCTCCGTTTCGGCGGAGAGTCCTCCAACGCGGTCAGGGACCGGATGATTTCTGCCTTAAGGGAAATAATGGAGCGGAATGACCATCACAGTGTCCTGGCCGTCAGCCACGGGGGAGCCAGTTTTAATTTCCTCCGGGGGATCGGGGCGGATATGAGGACGTATGCGGATGGGATTACCAACTGCTGCGTCTTTGTGCTGGAGTATGAGGACGGGAAGTTTCATCTGACAGATTGTATCCCCAATCCGGTGAAAGGGTAGCTGCCCCCAACCGTCCCCGCCTCTGACAGGTACGCGCGGCCTTGGCGAGATGCCGGGACCGGGCAGGAGACTGCCATTATTTACCACAGGCCATTAAAAACTGTCTTTCCCAACAGATATGGAGAAGACAGTTTTTTTATGTACACGGGGCGGAGAAGAAATGTGGCCGTTTGCGCGGCCCCGCCCGGGCACAGCGAGGAGGGGGAGAAAATCTCCCCTACTCGATTGTACACGGGGCGGAGAGGAGTATGGCCGATTGTTACTGATTTATGGTGTGAACAGAAATGGTTGATTTAACCATGTGATATTGATATAATGTAGCCAAAAGATACAAAGAAACCGGAGGAAGGTATGGTTACATTTACACATAAGATTTCCGATCCCAAGGGACTCCACGCCATAAATGCCGCCCGTTTTGCCATGTTTTGCCGGGAGTGCCCCTGCGTGGTCCATGTGGCCCGCGGGGACATGGCCGCCGATGGCAGGCAGATGATGGGGCTGATGAAGCTGAGGGCAAAGAGGGGGGAGGTTTTGGAGTTCAGAGTGGATGGGGCTGGCGACGAAGAGGCGGCAGAAGAGCGGAGAGAATTGGCGGGGGAACTTTTGTAGATGAGGAAAGTTCCCCTTTTCCTAGCAGTTAGGAATCCGGTTTCTCCGCGGCCTGGGGTGATTTTAAGTTATGATAGAATCACAGGATACATAAAGAGAGGACGTAAGTGACAGTAGGAGGGATCATGTTGAACAACAGGCAGGAAAGGCTCCTTGAGTTGCTGATGGAGAGACAGGACTGGATGACCAGCCGCCAGCTGGCACGGCTTTTGAACGTGACGGACAGGACCATCCGGTCTGACGTGGACGCGGTGAACAAGCAGCCGGGGGTGGTGGGGATTGAGTCCAACGTCCGCAGAGGATACCGGGCCGTGAAAAGGCAGGAGCAGGGAGAGAAACCCGAAAGCCAGGGGGACATAAGCCATGTCGGGACGGACATTCCCCAAACGCCGGGGGCCAGATGCGTCTACATTATCCAGCGGCTGCTGTTTGAGAGCAGGGAGCTGAATCTGACGGAGCTTCAGAGCCAGATCTATGTCAGCGGCTATTCCATTCAGAATGATTTAAAGAGGATCCGGAAGATGATTGAGCCCTACGGGGGCTTAAAACTGGCGCGGAATCTGGAGTGCGTTTCTCTTCAGGGGGACGAGCATGTGAAACGGAAATTCTACCGGGATCTTCTGTTGGCTGAGGTTCAGGAAAATTTTCTCAATCTCAACAGGCTGGCCCATTTGTACAAACATTTTGACCTAATTGAGGTGAAGGATATTTTCGTGAAGGTGCTGGAGGAGTATGATTACTCGATTCATGAGTCCATGTTCCCCATGCTCATCGTCCATGCGGGGACGAGTATTGAGCGGATCCGCTCCTATCACTATGTCTGCCCGGAGGAGATCAGGCCGGGGCTGAAAGACACCATTGAGTACCAGATCAGCGACACGTTTTTTGAGCGGATCGCCAGAAGGCTCCATATCCAGGTGAAGGAGGGGGAAGTGGGCATGTTTGCCCTGGTGATCATGGGACGGCGGGCATCCAACTATGCCAGCGATCACATAAAGCTGGGGGATAAATGGCTGAACACCCGGCGTCTGGTGGAAGGTTCCCTGGTACGGCTTATGGAGGTGTTCGGAGTGGATTACCGGGATGACGAGGATCTGACGGCAGGACTTAAGATGCATATCCAAAGCCTGATTGAGAGAGCCAGAAACCAGGTGGTGCTGGAGGACATTTTTCTGGAGGAGATCAAGGAAAATTACCCACTGGTTTTTGAGATGGGGGTGTGCGTTACCGGATATCTGGAGGAGGAACTGGGGCTTCCTATCGCTGATATGGAAATCGGTTTTCTGGCCCTTCACCTGGGGGCGGCCAGCGAGAGGCTGAACTCTGTCAGGAAGTACAGGGCCATGATGATCATGCCCTACAACCAGACATTTTTTGACATGTGCGAGAAGCGGATCATGGAGATGTTCAGGGAGAGGATGGAGATCGTCAAGCGGTGCGGTTACTTTGAGGAGCGGGAGGTGAATCAGGCGGCTCCTGATCTGATCCTGACCACCACCCCCATTGACCACAGGCTGAATATCTTGACAGTGCCTGTGAGCGTATTTGTGGATTCGGAGACAGAGGCCAGGATCCTGGAGGCTTTGAATAAGCTGGATAAAAACAGATTCCGCCTGGAATTTGCCTCCCACATCGGACATCTGATGCGCGGGGAGCATTATCACGGCGGCCTTGTCTGCCAAACTCCCAAAGAGGTCATCGGGATTTTGTGCAGAGGTCTTATGGAGGAAGGGATCGTGGATGAGGGATTCCAGGATTCAGTTCTGGAGAGGGAGCGTATGAGCCCCACGTCTTTTGCCAACGCCCTGGCGGTTCCCCACGCCTTCCAGGCCTATGCCAGCAGGTCCACCATCGCGGTGGCCAAGCTGTCCCAGCCCGTAAAATGGGGAGGGTTTGAGGTACGTCTGGTCATGCTGTTTGCTGTCAACGGCAGCGACCGGCGGATGATCAAGATCTTTTTTGACTGGGTGTCCAACCTCATCGGCAGCCCCAGGCAGCTGGAGAGGCTGACGGAAGAGTGTTCGTATGAAGAATTTGTAGAGAGAGTCATGGAGTAGGGTCCGCTTAGCGGGCCCTTTTCCTGTGTATACGGGGCGGAGATACATGGGGTGGAGAGGAATATGGCCGCTAAAACGGCTCCGCCTTTTCCCATGATATTTCTTGTTAATGTGCACAATAGATTTTTTCCTTACAGCTAGGAAATGGCTTTACTGCACAAAGAGATGATTTGGACATATAATGGGGTCAGAAAATGAAAGGAGGGGAAATGGTGGAAGGATTAGAGATGATATGCTTTCAGATTATTTCCAACGTGGGCACGGCCCGGTCCAGCTACATTGAGGCCATCCACAGAGCCAAGGACCGAGACTTTGAGGGAGCAAAGCAGTGTCTGAAGGCGGGACAGGAAGAGTTTTTGAAGGGACATGAGGCTCATTTTGAGCTGCTTCAGAAGGAGGCCAAGGGGACGCCGGTGGGAGGTTCGCTGATCCTCATTCACGCGGAAGACCAGCTTATGAGCGCGGAGGGGTTTAAGATCATCGCCGAGGAGCTGATCGCCAGCTACCGGCAGATGGAGGCTCTGGAAAAGAGACTGGAAGAATCAGGTAAATAGGAAACAGGAGAAGAAAAGGAGAATGGTTATGAAGAGAGTATATTTATTCTGCAGCGCGGGGATGTCAACCAGTATGCTGGCCAGCAAGATGCAGGGGGTGGCTCAGGACCACGGACTTCCCATTGAGGTGGAGGCGTTTTCTGACGGAAAGATCGGACAGATCATTGAGGAGCGCCACCCGGACGTGATCCTTCTGGGGCCCCAGGTGAAGTTCCGGTATCAGGAGATCGTCAGCCAGTACGGCTCCACGGGGATTCCCATCGCTGTCATCGACCAGTCGGCCTACGGCATGATGGACGGGGAAAAGGTGCTGAAGACGGCGGTGAAGATGATGAAGGAAGCAAAAAAATCGTAAGAGGGGACAGAAAGGGGGTTTATCATGTTACAGAAATTAGAAAAGGTGTTCATGCCTCTGGCTGAAAGAATCGGAAGAAATAAATATCTGATCGCTATCAGGGACGGTTTTCTTCTGTCCATGCCGCTGCTGATCGTGGGTTCCTTTTTCCTGCTGATCGCCAATTTCCCCATACCGGGGTGGACCCAGTTCTGGGGAAGATTTTTCGGCGACAACTGGGCGGCTTATTTTTCCAAGCCCACGGATGCCACATTCTCCATCATGGCGATCCTGGCGGTCATCGGAATCGGGTATTCCTTCGCGGGGCAGATGAAGGTGGATAAGCTGTTTGGGGCAGCCATCTCTCTGGTAAGCTGGTTTCTGATCATGCCCTATGAGATTCTCTTTGAGGACCAGGTAGTCACCGGGATCCCTCTGGGCTGGGTAGGCTCCAAGGGAATCTTTGTGGGAATCATCTGTGCCTTCGCGGCGGTCCACATCTATTCATGGGTGGATAAAAAGGGCTGGGTCATCAAGATGCCTGACGGGGTGCCGCCTACGGTTGAGAAATCTTTTGCGGCTCTGATTCCGGCGGGAGTGTCCCTTCTGGTGTTCTTTTTGATCAATGTGGTGTTTGCCATGACGCCGTTTGAGAACGCTTTCAACTTTGTGTTTGTAATTTTGCAGACTCCCCTGCTGAAGCTGGGCAATACCCTGCCGGCCATGGTGATCGCCTATATTTTCCTCCACTTTTTCTGGTTTTTCGGGATCAACGGCGGCTCGGTGGTAGGCGCGGTGTTCAATCCCATTCTCCAGACCCTGTCGGCGGAGAATCTGGCGGCGCTTCAGGCGGGACAGCCCATACCCAACATTATTTCCCAGCAGTTCCAGGATCTGTTCGCCACCTTCGGCGGGGCGGGTTCCACCCTCTCCCTCCTTATCGCCATGCTGCTGTTCTGCCGCTCCAGGCGGGTGAAGGAGTTGGGCAAGCTGGCTTTGGTGCCGGGAATCTTCGGGATCAATGAGCCCATTATTTTCGGCCTGCCGATTTTGCTGAACCCTCTTATGCTGGTGCCGTTTATGCTGGTGCCCACCATCAACATCATTATTTCCTACTTCTGCATGAGTATCGGGCTGGTTCCTCTGTGTACGGGTATCGCCATTCCCTGGACCATGCCGGTGATCGTGTCCGGTTTTCTGGCCACAGGATGGCAGGGGTCGGTGCTCCAGGCTCTTCTTCTGGTGCTGGGAGTATTTATCTACATGCCGTTTATTAAGATGATGGATAAACAGTACCTGGCTGATGAGACCAAGGCGGTGGAGAGCAGCGATGACGATGACATTTCCCTGGACGATCTGTCTTTTGATGATCTATAATAGGGATTTGGGAAAGATAACAGCGGGATTTGGAGGATCGTGAGATGAAGATTGTGATGATATTTGACCAGATTCAGTCTGGGCTGGGGACAAAGGACGACACCATGGTTCCCTTGACCGGCAAGAAGGAGGCCGTGGGGCCCGCGGTGATGATGCAGCCTTTTTTGAAGGAAATCGACGGCCGGGTGGTGGCCTGCCTGTGCTGCGGCAATGGTACTTATTTGGAAAATCCGGATGAAGTCAGCAGAAAATTGTGCGCCATGGTGAAGAAGCTGCAACCGGATGTGGTTATCTGCGGACCTGCCTTCAACTATGGGGATTACGGGGAGATGTGCGCCAGGGTGGCGATGGATATCAACGCCGCCACGGATAGCCGGGCTTTTGCCGCCATGTCCCAGGAAAATGAACAGGTGATCTCCAGGTACAAGGACCAGGTGATGATCGTGAAGACCCCGAAAAAGGGCGGTTTGGGCCTGAATGATTCGCTAAAGAACATGTGCCGGGTGGCCAAGGCCATGGCAGATGGCGGTGATCTGGAGAAACTGAGGGCAGAGGTGTGCTTTTGAGAGGAGGAGAATGGCTATGTGGGGTATGATCGCGACCTGGAGAATGGCTCTGGAGGGAGTCAGCAAAGGTGCCGAAATGCTGGGACAGGGCGGTGACGCGGGCGACGCGGTGGAGACGGCTGTCCGGGAGGTAGAGGATTTCCCGTATTACAAGTCCGTGGGTTACGGCGGACTGCCCAACGAGGACATGGAGGTGGAGATGGATGCGGCTTTTATGGACGGGGATACGCTGGACATCGGTGCCGTGGCGGCTATTAAGGATTACGCGAACCCGGTGTCCATCGCCCGGCGGCTCAGCGGGGAACCGGTGAACAGCGTCCTGGTAGGCGAGGGCGCGGAGCGGTTCGCCCACAAGGAGGGCTTTGAGAGGAAAAACATGCTCACTGACCGGGCAAAAGCCTTTTACCGGAAACGGAGGAAGGAGACGGAGCAGGAGTTAAAGCCTTATAAAGGCCATGACACCGTGGGCATGGTGTGTCTGGATCAGAAAGGGAAGATGACGGCGGCTACTTCCACCAGCGGCCTGTTTATGAAGAAGAAGGGACGGGTGGGGGATTCTCCCATTGCCGGGTCCGGATTCTACGCTGACAGCAAGGTGGGAGGCGCAAGCGCCACGGGGCTGGGGGAGGACCTGATGAAGGGGTGCGTTTCCTATGAGATCGTCCGGCTCATGAGGGAAGGGCTTCACCCCCAGGAGGCCTGTGAGAGGGCGGTACATTTTCTTGACAGGGAGCTTACAGAGCGCCGGGGCAAGGCGGGGGATCTGTCCCTCATCGCCATGAACAACAAGGGAGAGTGGGGCGCTGCCACCAATATCCAGGGATTCTCTTTTGTGGTGGCCGCGGAAGGGGAGGAGCCTAAGGTGTATCTGGTGACTCCTGGGGAGGACGGTCACTGTACGTTCCAGGAGGCCTCTGAGGAGTGGATGGAGGATTACATGAGGACCAGGATGGCTCCTGTGGAGGAGTAGGTTTTTCGTCGTAAGCCATCATGCGCCTGGCAGCGTATGTGCCACCACCCATGAAAGTTATGGCGGGCGCGGTTGGTATACCTGAACTTAGATGGCCCGGGGCGATGGAATTTTTATGGTAAAGCAGTGTCATTTCGTTAAGGCGGCCTAAGGCCCCAGGGGAGCCGTCTCCAGCCATGGTTTGGAATTGCCAACAGCATTCATTTACCTTGCCTGGAGACGGCTCCTCTGGGGCAAAAGCGGAATTCGGTTAACGAAGTGACATTGGAGATGCTTGAGGGGAGATTGAATTTCGGAAAGGAGAGGGCGGGGATTTGGAAGAAAAGATTATTGAGATGATGGAGAGTTTGAAGGACCGGATGACAGAGGGGATTCTGGAGATGGTCAGGATCGACAGTGTTGAGTCAGAGGCGGAGCCTGACGCGCCTTTCGGGCCTGGGGTGAAAAGGGCGCTTTTAAAGGCCCTGGAGCTGGGGGAGAGACTGGGATTTCGCTGTGTGAATCTGGACAATTACATCGGATACGCGGAGTATGGCCGGGGTCCGGATTATGTCTGCGCCATGGGACATGTGGACGTGGTGCCTGTGGGGGACGGGTGGAGACAGCCGCCTTTCAGCGGATATATGGCTGATGGGGTTATCTACAGCCGGGGGATTCTGGACAACAAGGGGCCTTTGCTGTCCTGTCTTTACGGGCTCTATGCCTTGAAGGAGCTGGGATTTGAGCCGAAACACAGGATCCGGATTATTTTCGGCTGCGACGAGGAGTCCGGGTTTGAGGATCTTCGTTATTATCTGGAGCGGGAGAAGCCGCCTGTGTGGGGATTTACTCCGGACTGCAAGTTTCCTGTGGTCTACGCCGAGCGGGGCAGGGCCGTGGTCCGGGTCAGCGGATGGGAGCTGGAACCGTTTTTTGAGTTTGTCACGGAATATTTTATCGGGGCGAAAAATACGGGGGACCGGCTGGGGATCGATCTTTCCCACAAGGAGTACGGCACCATGGAGATGAGAGGGTATAAGCTGGGGGTGGATGAGGGAAGGCCTTATTTTGAGGCGTCTTTAAGCTACCCGGCAGGCTGCGGCATTGAGGAGATCCTAAAGCGGATCCAGGGGAAGGCCGGGGATCTTTTGGTGGAGCTGAGGCACAATTACAATCCGGTGGTGTTTGACAAGGAGAGTCCTCTGGTCCTGGCCCTGACGGAGTGCTATGAGAGGGTGACGGGGGCGGATGGGGCTCCGGTGACTACCACGGGGGGGGACTTACGCCAAGGCTATGCCCAACATGGTCCCCTTTGGACCCAGTTTCCCCGGACAGAAGGGAATCGGCCACAACCCCAATGAGTGGATGACCGTGGAGGATCTGATGAAGAACGGGAAAATCTATGCCCTGGGGCTGTACCGCATGGGGAATCTGTGATATTCTGATAACGGCGGACCCGGGATAAGAGGGAACTTTTTGGGAGAATGGAGGAAATGTTTATGAGTCCTGTTGTGGAAATTTGCTGCGGAAGTTATTATGACGCGAAACAGGCGGCCCTGGGAGGGGCCGGGCGGGTTGAGCTGAACGGGGCTTTGATGCTGGGGGGACTGACCCCTACGGCAGCCACCGTGGCCATGGTGAAGGAGAACCTGGAGCTGGAGGTGGTGGCCATGGCGCGGCCCAGGGGAGCGGGTTTCTGTTATCTTGAGGAGGAGTTTGCCGTGATGAAGCGGGAGTGCGTGGAGGTTCTTGAGGCTGGGGCCGATGGAATCGCCTTCGGGTGTCTTCTGGAGGACGGTTCTGTGGATCAGGAGAAGACCAAGGGACTTCTGGACATTGTCAAGGGCATGGGGCGGCAGGCTGTGTTCCACCGGGCTTTTGACTGTGTGGAGGATCCTTTCCACACTATGGAACAGCTGATCGGTCTGGGAGTGGACCGGGTGCTGACCAGCGGTTTGAAGCCCACGGCCATGGAAGGTCGGGATATGATCCGGCAGCTGCAGATGATGTTCGGGGACAGGATCCAGATTCTGGCGGGCAGCGGCGTCAACGGAGGTAACGTCAGGGAATTGGTGGAGTATACGGGGGTCAGCCAGGTTCACAGCTCCTGCAAGGCATGGCGAAAGGATCCGACTACGGCGAGAAACGGGGTTTCCTACAGCATGGCGGGGGGAGACAAGGCCATGTGCTATGATGTGGTCTCCAGTGAACTGGTGGCGGAACTTATAAAAAGAGGGAAAGAGTTATGAAAAACAGATACTTCATTATGGCGGCGGCGGTGACAGCCTCCGCCCTTTTGCAGGCATTTGCCATGAATGTATTTCTGGAGCCGGTGCAGCTTCTGCCCAGCGGCTTTACGGGAATCGCCGCGCTGCTGTCAAAGATCGCCGGGGCTGCCGGTTTTGCCTTTACCACGTCTATGGGCATGGTGCTTCTCAATATTCCGGTCGCGCTGTTCTGCTACCGTCATATCGGAAAAAAATTTGTTCTGTTCTCCATGGCCCAGGTGGTGCTGGCCAGCCTGTTTTTGCGTGTGATAAAAAGCGACCCCCTGTTTGACGACGTACTGTTGAATATCTGTTTCGGCGGTTTTCTCTACGGACTGGCGGTGTCGGTGGCCCTGAAGGGAAACGCTTCCACGGCAGGCATGGATTTTATCGCCCTGTATGTGTCCAACCGGATGGGGAAATCTATCTGGCAGTATGTGTTTGTGTTCAACTGCGGTCTTCTGTGTGTGTTCGGGATTTTGTTCGGCTGGGAGCACGCGGGGTATTCGATCTTGTATCAGTTTATCGCCACCAGGACCATAGACAGTTTTTATCACCGGTTTAAGCGGGTGACTCTTCAGATCACCACCCAGAAGGCGGATGAGGTGGTGAGGGAGTACGTGGGCACATGCCGTCACGGGATCTCCGTGGTGGAGGGCCATGGGGGCTACAGCGGAAAGAAAATGAGCCTTCTGCACACAGTGGTCTCCACTTATGAGGTCCATGATATCCTTCTGCGCCTGAAAGCCATTGACCCGGCGGTGATCGTCAACGTGCTGCCCACAGAGTCTTTTGTGGGATCTTTTTATCAGAAGCCTCTGGATTGATGACAGGGAGCCTGTGGTGGGAAGAGAGGGCCGCGAAATATGGTAGGATGAGGAGTACAGAAGGAGGGAAGAAGATGATTTATGATGTGATCCAGTTTCAGGCAAAGCCTTTTGATTACAGATTGTCTTTTACCAGCCGCAAAAAGGAGAACATATGGACAGAGAAGCATGGAAGAGCCTTTCCCTGGAACATGCTGTCAGCATTCAGACAAAGCTGAGGCCCATGGTGGTCCAAAAGGGAGAAAAGAGGGCGGAAGAATTTGAGACAGTGGCCGGAATCGACCTGGCTTACTGGAGTCAGGGGGAACGGGAGTACGCGGTATGCTGTGTGGTGGTTCTGCGGCAGAGCACAAAGGAGGTGGTGGAGAGCGTGTATTCGTTTGGGGAGGTGGAGGTTCCCTACATACCGGGCTGTCTTGCCTTTCGGGAGCTGCCGCTGATCCTGGAGACGGTGAAAAAGCTGACAGCGGAGCCGGAGCTGTATCTGTTTGACGGAAACGGGTATCTTCACCCCCGCCGCATGGGAATCGCCACTCATGCTTCTTTTTATCTTGGCAAACCTACCATAGGGGTGGCGAAACATTATTATAAGCTTGAGGATGCCCAATTTACCATGCCGGCCAACGAGAGATTCGCTTACACAGATATTGTGGCAGAGGGAGAGGTGTGCGGCAGGGTATTGCGCACGGTAAAGGATGTGAGGCCGGTTTTTGTGTCAGTGGGAAATTATATTGATCTGGATACGGCCACAAAGGTGGTCCGCGGGTTTGTCAATGGGGAAAGCCATATTCCCATGCCTACCAGGCTGGCGGATATAGAGACCCACAGGAGGCGGAGGGAACTGAGCGCTGTGTGATCATCCCGGCGGCTAAGGAGCCGCCCCGGTGTCTTTAAGAGGCAGGGCGGAAAAGGAAAGCCACTGCTCCCGGGTTCCGCCAAAGGCGTTCAGGTCCACAAAGGCTTCTTCTCCTGAAAATCTTTTCATTCTTCCCTGGTTGGTATACTGCCAGAAGGTCCAGCCGCGTTCCCCGCCGTCATCGGCAGGGGATTTTTAATGGGCATATGCTGTTACGTTCACAGGGTACCTGTGAACAGTAACAAGCAAAGCGTTGGATTTTCCTGTTTTGACCTGATTTTCGTTGAGGGGGGAGGCTTTTTTTGTATACTTTAAGGCAGACGGAAAGGAAGAAGAGGGTCGTGATTTTGGGATAGGAACCAGTGGAAGGAGGATTTTTATGAAGGGGATGTTCTTGTGCCGAAAAATGAGATCAACCAGATTCCCTGCATTATGGAGAAAGCCAAAGGCCTGGGGATGAAGATTGTGCTGAACCCGTCTCCCGCGGACCAGGACATCCTGGAGCTGCCTCTTGGTGATGTGGATTATCTGATCCTCAATGAGGTGGAGGGAGCAATAATCAGCGGAGTCTCCCAGTCAGATGAGGAGGGGAGAGGGAAAACGGATTGTCGCGGAGTATTGGGTCACAGACGTCTTGCTTAAGTGTGTTTGTCATGTTATAATAGAATTATTACAGCCGGGTTTCCCGGATTTCGGACTTTTAATGTGACTTAAGGAAAACGCCTAAAAAACGAGGAGTGCGACATGGAAAAAGTATTGATCGTTGACGACAGCCCCATACAGGCTACTCAATTAAAATCTATTTTGGAAGCTGATTATGACATCAGAGTTGCCCAGACGGCGGAGGACGGTTTAAACTATGCCAGCTCCGGTGACTATTCCCTGATTTTGCTGGACGTGGTCATGCCGGGGATGGACGGATTTACGCTGCTGAAGAAATTACAGGAGGAGATTATCACCCAGAGTATCCCGGTGATTCTGATCACAAGTCTTTCGGATATTCAGCATGAACAGCTGGGCCTGACTCTGGGGGCAGTGGACTACATATCAAAGCCCTTTCACCCTCTCATCGTCAAGGCCAGAGTCAACACCCACATCAAGCTGTACAAGTACCGCAAGCAGGTGGAGCACCAGTCCATGACTGACCAGCTGACAGGGATCGCCAACAGGCGGCAGCACGACACTTACAGCATTGTGAAGTGGAATGAGGCCACCCGTCTGCAGGTACCCTTTTCTGTCTGTATGTTTGATATTGATCATTTTAAGGCGTATAATGACACCTTCGGCCACCCGGCGGGGGACAAGGTTATCGCCGGGGTGGCGAAGACCGTGTCCTCTTATTTGCAGCGCAGTACGGATTTTCTGGCCAGATATGGGGGAGAAGAGTTTGTGGCTTTCTTTTTGGGCGACAACGCCAAGAGGGCTTTTGAGTATTTAAAGAAGATCCGCCGGGCCGTGGAGGCCCTTCACATTGATCATGATCCTTCTGTGTCTCAGTGGGTGACTGTCAGTATCGGAGGGATCACGGTGATCCCCCAGAGGGAGAATTCCTACGAGGTCTATTTGAAAATCGCGGACACCATGCTTTATGACGC
>Ga0137310_101025_pt1 | contig 18297 bp, 19 predicted proteins | sample NAcewiD2O_June_2_FD_97183 | JGI IMG/M metagenome (GOLD analysis project Ga0137310, IMG submission 97183) | Mouse cecal microbial communities from Vienna, Austria - N-Acetylglucosamine amended D2O_June | ecosystem: Host-associated > Mammals > Digestive system > Large intestine > Cecum | place...
CCTGGAGCTGCGGGACGCCCGGAACCTGGCACTGGATAAGCTGTCCGGGTATATGAACATCGAAGTGACCTACTCCATGGAACGCATCGACCAGTTCTCCGAGGTGGAGAAGCTCACCGTGACCATCGCGGGCAGCAAGGGCCCCGATGGAAAGCCCATCAAGCTGGTGGACGGCATCTACGGCGGGCAGATCACCATGCCGGGGCGGATGCCGAATCTGAACCCTAATTATGACCCGGAAAAGGTGAAGGACCCGGCCTATGACCCCACGAAGGATGGTAAATATTTGCTGTCGAATGGTGCTACCACTGATGATTGGGATGAGGCGACCTTTTTTGACCCCACTGACCCCGACAACAAGAATGGTAAAAATGAGGGGTACTTTAACTTCGATGAGAAGGATCCTACCGAGGCTGAGAGCCGCTACCTGATGCGGGTGGAGCCGCTCATCGACCAGCGGGGCCGGAAAATGGAGGATAAGGGCACCGCCAGCGGAAAGAGCGAGATCATCGCCTTTACGGACACCACCTTCTGCGGCAGCTATACCAACCCCGACGGCACCGTCCACGCCACCACGGCCCTGGGCAGCATCCAAGCCATCCGTGAGATGCTGACCCGCGAGGGCGAGTACTGCTCGCAGGAAGACCTGGACCGCGACGCCAATGCAAACATCAAGCGTGGCATCCCCTACTACGAGCGGGCCCTGGATAACCTGGCCAAGGAGTTCGCCAAGGTGTTCAATGAGATGAACCAGATTTCTTTGAATGTGGTGTATGACATGGGCAAGGACCCCGTGGATAAGGACGGAAATCCGATCCTGGACGCCAACGGGGCCGCGATTACCTGGAATAAGATTACGGAAACGTTAAAGGACAAGGATGGAAACCCAATAACGGACAAAGACGGGAATGATATGGTCGTTTTCAAACAGCAGGCTACTGCTGAGGAAGCGGCGATGATCGACCTGGTGCGGTCCCAGGCCGTCAAAGCGCCGGGGTACAGCTTCTATGACGGCGGCGTCCTGCTCAGTAACCGGGGCGACAACAACGACCCCACGGGGATCACCGCCGCCAATATCTCCATCTCCGACGCCTGGGGCAACCATACCGTGCGGATGCTGCAAACCAAGCAGAAAAGCGAGGTCAAGGAGGACGGCACCGAGGTCAGCCATACCACCGAGAGAGACAATATTATCGATATGATCGCGGAGTTTACAAAGAAAAGGGACTTTATCGCCAAGGATGTCCAGGATGACGCCCACGCCATACTGCCCGTGTTCCACGGGTCCTTCCAGGAGGTGTTTACCGCGATCTCCGGCGTGCTGGGCGACGATGCCCAGGCTACCAATGGGAAGGCGGAGAACTACGCCCTCTCCACCTTGGACCTGGAGAACAGCAGGCAGAGCATTTCCGGCGTGGACCTCAACGACGAGGCCACCAGCATGATGCAGTTCAGCAAGTCCTACTCTGCGGCCTGCCGCCTGCTGACCACCATTGATTCCATGCTGGATACGCTCATTAACGGCACCGCCCGGTGATGATTGGACTGAAGGAGGATTTTTGATATGCGTATGCGCATTACCACCGGTATGGCGATGAATACCTACCGCTATAATCTGCAGAAGTCGACACAAAACAGAGACGATTCCATGAACAAGGTGCTCAGCCACCGGAAGTTCAACAGCTTTGCAGAAGACCCTGCCTCCGCCATCCAGGCGTGGCGTATCAGGCGGTCTATGGTCAACACCGCCTGCTATTCCAAGAATAATCAGGATACGCTGACCCGGTTCGATATCGCCTACGCCACCATGGCGGCCGTTACCCATGAGCTGACGGACCTGGATGGCCGCAGCGCCGATATCTATGCCGCCAGCGACCCCACCGCCTCCGGGCGCAATGAGCTGGGCAAGGTGCTCAGCGAGACCGCCGAGTCCGTGATCCACGCCATGAACGGCGCGAAGTCCGGATCGGACTTCGTCTTCTCTGGCGACGATGAGCTGAACGCCCCCTTTACCTGGAACGCGGACCGGACCATTCTCTATTACCGCGGGGTCAATGTCAACGCGGGCAGTGTGAAAAGTCCGGCGGAGGCTCCCGAGTGGGCGCCGAAGGATGCGAACGGCAAGGCTGTGGCAAATACGGATGATGCCGCGCTGGCGGAGGCCTTCCGGGACAGCATCCCGACCGAGACCGAGGCCGATATCGAGTGGGCGGCGTATTATAAGGACCCGAATGTTACCACCAAGCCTACCAGCCAGGCCCCGGACTGGGTGCCGAAGGACGCGAACGGGGACCCTGTGGGGAAAACAGATGCGGATCTGGCGCAGGCGTACAAGGACAGCCTGCCGGCGAAAGGCAGCGCGGAATACGAGCAGTTGAGCAGCGCCGAAAAAGCGTGGGTCAATTATTACAAGGATGGCGCTGACAGACCGGACACCGAGCCGGGGTGGGCGACCACTGCCGCCAAGGACGATTTTGACGTACCGGAGGGCTCCAGCAAAAAGCTGGAGGACCCGAACGCCACCGAGCTCGACAAAGCCTGGGCCGAGTACTACCTGGATCAGGGCGACGCCAAGCAGCTCAAAAAAATGTCCGAGGAGGAGGCCCCCATCGATTTGGGTATGGGCCTGCTGCGGGACGATGATGGAAACCTGATTCAGGGCACATACTACAGCAGGGCCCTCCCCGGCATCAATATGCTGGGCTTCGGCATAGACGATGACGGAGACCCGAAAAACGTGTGCATGATCATGAAGCAGCTCGGCGAAATCTATAGCCGGTGTGATAAGGACACGGGCAAATACGCCAGCGACCAGGACTATAAGGACGCCATGCGCCTGATGAATAAGCTCAAGGACGCCCAGGGGGCCGCCTCCGGCAAGTATGTGGATATCAGCGCGGAAGCCTCCTTCCTCAAGCAGAATCAGGAGCGGCTGGATCTGCAGGTCAATTACCTCAACGAGCAGCGCGCTTCCGTCGAAGACGTGGACCTTGCGGACGCCATCCAACAGTTCTCTTGGGACTACTACTGCTACAGCGCGGCGCTGAAGGTGGGCACCCAGCTCCTTAGCCAGTCGCTGATCGATTACATGAGCTGATCTCTTAATTTTCTTATTTCTGGTGTGTTACGGCAAGGAAGCCGCTAAAATAGAGCAGAAGGGAGCGCGCACCGAACAATGAAACCGTTGATTGAGATCACCACCGTGCCTATTCAGATCGAAATGAAGACCACCAACGCAAAGCTGGAATACGCCCGAGGCACGGCGGAAATGGAAATTTCCAGAGACAAGAAGGGGCTCCAGATCAAAAGCCGCCCCATCCGGCTGAACATCGACACGTTCGAAGCCCGTAACTCCATCACTCCCACCCTGGCCCGCAGTCAGGAGCAGAACGCCAAGAAGGGCATCGAGGCCTCCTATAAGGCTACCGCGACCTTTGCCCGGGAGGGCAAGCTGATGATGGAGACCAAGCTGGGGGAGGAGGTCATCACCCTGCTCTCCCGGCAGTCCCTGACGGAGGGGCTGAAGGATGTGGGCCTGCAGTTCCTGCCCTCGGTGGGCCCGGAGATTACCTGGGACCCCGGCGAGATGAACATCCGGTATGAGATGGATAAGCTCAACTTCGACTGGAAGATCGGCGGGGGCAGCTTTGAGTTCACCCCCGGCGACATCGAGCTGACGGTCACCCAGCGGCCGGAGGTCATCATCAAGTATATCGGCGGCCCCATCTACGTGCCGCCCTCCGCCGACCCCAACTACGAGCCGGTGGACGTGAGAGCGTAAGCGGGAGGATCACACGTGCTGCTGCAGACCAAATATTTCGGCGAGGCGGACTGCGAGCATCTGCTCCGGTTCGAGAAAGGGCTCTTCGGCTTTGAGGAGGAGAAGGAGTTCTGCCTCATGCCCTTCGAGGGGAGCGGCGGGAGCCTGCTGTGCTTCCAGAGCGCGCGGACGCCCCAGCTGGCCTTCGTTGCGATGAACCCCTTCTCCCTGAAGCCAGACTACGCCCCCGTCCTCACGGGGGAGGAGCTTGGGGAGCTGGGAGTGGAGCGCAGCGAGGAGCTGTGCTTCTATGCCCTGTGCGTGGTGCGCAGCCCGGTGGCGGACAGCACGGTGAACCTCCGCTGCCCCGTGGCCGTCAACGACCGGACCGGGCAGGCCATGCAGGTCATCCTGGAGTCGGGAGACTACCACATGCGCCACCTCCTTTCGGAGTTCGGCGCGGGGAAGGGGGAGGGCCTATGCTGATCCTTCAGCGGAAGGCGGGGGAGTCCCTGCTCATCGGGGACGGGATCGAGATCACGGTCCTCTCGGTGGATTCGGGGCGCGTCCGCCTGGCCATCGAGGCGCCCAAGAGCGTCCCCATCCTCCGCAGTGAGCTGAAGGCCGCGGCGGAGGTCAACCGGGAGGCGGCGGGGGAAGAGCTGCCGCCCCTGGCTCTGCTGGACGTCCTGCGGGACACGGGCGGGAGACAGTGAGCTCGTCCAGCTTTTTCCACCATATTGTCATAGAACGTCCACGGGCTTCATAGGATAGCTCGTGGACGTTTTGCCGTCTTTAGCCGCCCCTTCCGGGGAAAATACCTTCCAGAATTTAACTATTTTGGAGAATTTGGTAATTTTTTTGGAAAAGTGTCAAAACGGAGCCTCGTAAGATGACAGGTTATGGATAGATTCGACAATTTTTGATTTTTATCTTGCTTCTGGAGCGAAAGTATAGTATACTTAGCGTGTCGCATATTCTCATGGAAAAGAAATGGACGGCGGAAGCGCCACGCGCTTTCCGGCAGCGGCGGCCCCGCTTCATCCGGCAAGGTGAAACGGTTAGTTTTTCGAGTTTGCGGATCAACGGAGAGGAACGATCATGTCAGATTTTTTCACATCCAATTCCATGATGATGCTCGAGCGCGCGGCCCACTTCCAGTGGACGAAGCAGCGGGCGATCCTGGACAATATCTCCAACGCGGAGACCCCCAATTATAAGGCCAAGTATGTGACGTTCGAGGAGGCCCTGCGCAGCAGCATCCTGCAGGCCGCCGGCAGCGGAGGCCCCATGGGGGACGTGCGCGCCGCCATCGCCTCCTCCGCGCCCGTGGTGCATACGGCGGTGGACGAGTCCGCCAGGATGGACGAGAACGGCGTGAACGTGGCCGAGCAGTCCATGGAGCTGGTGCGCAACGCCTACCAGGTGCAGCACGTCTACCGGGCCATCAGCGGCGATATGTCCCGGCTGCTCGTCGCCATCCGCGGACAGTAAGGGAAGCAGAAACGTTTCCGGGGCGCGCCCCGGGGGCGGCGAATGATAGATAAGGAGAACGGATATGTCTTTTCTCAGTACCATCAATATCATTGGTTCCGGTATTACCGCCCAGCATCTGCGCCTGGACGTGATCAGCCAGAACATCACCAATATCAACACCACCCGCACCGAGGACGGCGGCCCCTACCGCCGGAAAGTGGTGGTGTTCCAGGCACAGAACGCCACCCGGGACGCTTTCCGCGTCGCCATGGACCGGGCCCAGGGTATGGTCAGCAACGCGAGGGCCGCGACCAGCGGCGGCGTGCGGGTGGTGGAGATCGCGGACGATCCCTCGGACCTTAAGCTGAAGTACGATCCCACGGACCCGGACGCCAATGAGGAGGGCTATGTGGAGCTCCCCAATGTGGACCTGGTCAAGGAGATCACGGACGCTATGGCGGCCAGCCAGGCTTATTCCGCCGACGTGACTGCCTTCAACGTGCTCAAGGGCGTTATCAGCGCTGGCATGGAGATCGGCAGATAAGAGATAGATGAAGTTGGGTCAGTTTGATCAGAGGCAGGCGTTTGTTTCATGGTCTGACCCGCTTCTTCATGTTTTCAGCCGGTCCGCCGGGACTGGCCCATGAAATTTGAAGCGCGGCCCCGCAGCGGGCCGCGTGTCTGGAGGAAACGGATATGAGTATGGAGTTTCAACGGATCGCCCCCCTGTGGGAGGCTCTCCCCAGCCGCGAGGCACAGCCCGCCGCGAAGAGTCAGGCGGCGGAGGGCTCTGTTTTTGCCGACGTGTTCCAGGCCCTGGTGGACAACGTCCGGGAGGCTGAGGACGGGGTGGCCAAGACGGAGTACCTGCTGTCCACCGGTCAGCTGGACAATCCCGCGACGCTGAGCATGGCGCTGTATAAGGCCGAGGTGGCCACGCAGCTGTTCGTACAGGTGCGGGAGAAGGCGCTGAACGCCTACAACGAGTTGAGCCGCATCAGCCTCTGAGCGCGTAGTGCGTAATCGATAGAAAGGGCCGGGGGAATTGCCTGTGGATACCTCAAAGCTGAAGAGTCTTTGGGAAAAGATCAAGGACTTTTTCAAAAATATGAGCAAGAAATTGCGCATCATACTGGCCGCCGCCCTGGCCGTGATCCTGATCGCTGTGATCGCGCTGTCGGTGACCATGAGCAAGAAGCCGTACACGCAGCTGTATCAGGACCTGACGCCTACGGAAGTCAGCGAGATCATGACCTACTTCCAGAACAACGGCATAACGGATTATCAGGTCAACGGCAACGTGATCATGGTGCGCGACGATCAATACGCCGCCCTGCTGGCGCAGATGGCCCAGGCGGGCTATCCCAAGAACGCCAGCCTGTACGGTTCCTACTATGAACACGTGGGCGCGTTGTCCACCTCCTCCCAGGAGGCGCGGACCTGGCAGATCTCCGTCCAGGAGCGGCTGGAGGCCAGCATCCGCACGATCCCCAACGTGCTGGACGTCCAGGTGTATATCAACCCGGGACAGGAGCGCACCTACGTGCTGGAGGATGTCTCCACGGAGACCACCGCGTCGGTCAGGGTGCAGATGCGGAGCGGCACCATGCTCACCGACGGCGAGGCCAACGGCATCCGCCATCTGGTGAGCCACGCCTGGTCCGGGATGACCTTGGACAGCGTGTCCATCACGGACAGCGCGGGCAATACCTACAGCGCGGGGGAGGATTCCCCCAGCGACGCCGCCGAGCTCCAGTACCGGATGCAGGAGCGCACCAACAACCAGCTGCGCACCCAGATCAAGCAGCTGCTGGACCCCCTCTACGGCGCGGACAACGTCAGCGTGGCGGTCAACTCCACCGTGGAGGTGGCCAAGCGCTATCGCGAGGACACAACCTACCGCCAGCCGGCCGGATCCTATGAGAGCGGCGGTCTGATCGGCCATGAGATGGGCCAGTTCGCCCTGACCAGGGATGGGATAGAGATGGTGGGCGGCGTGCCCGGCACCGAGACCAACGCCGGCATCCCCAACTACATAGCAGATGCCGCCCAGGGCGTGCAGGACGGCGACGGCGTGTCCACATGGTATGAGCGGGACAACAATATCGACACCACTGTAGAGCAGGTCGAGTACTATACGCCCCGGATCACCGATATCGGCGTGGCCGTCACCATCACCGCCAGCGAAGATGTGGCGGGCGAGGTGGACGAGGCGCGCCTGAGCGAGCACATCGCCACCGTCACCAACATCGGCGGCGAGGACCCGCAGGACCGGGTCAGCGTGCTGGTGGTGCCCCGTCAGGCGGAGCCTGTGGTGGATACGGCGCCTGCCGGCCTCTTTACGCCGGAGAACATGCCCTATCTGATCATCGCCGCCGTGGCCCTGCTGCTGCTGATCATCATCCTGGTGGTGATCCTCAGCATCCGCAGGAAGAAGAAGCAGAAGGAAGAGGAAGACCAGCGGATCATCGAGGAGCAGCTCAGCGAGCTGGGCGCCTCCGGGATGCTCAGCGAGCTTGGCATCGTCCCGCCGGGCGAGGAGGGGGTCCAGCCTCCGCCCACTACCGGCGCGGATATCATGGACATCAATACCGAGAAGAGCATGGAGCTGCGTAAGACGGTACGCCAGTTCGTACAGAACAACCCCGAGGTTGCGGCCCTCATGCTCAAGACCTGGCTGAAGGGAGGAGAGGACGACAATGGCTGACGTCTTGAGACCGGAGCTGACCGGCCCCCAGAAGGCTGCGGCCGTCGTCGTCTCCCTGGGAGCGGATAAGGCATCCCTTATCTACCAATACATAGACGCCTCTGACCTGGAGACCCTGACTCTGGAGGTGGCGCGCCTGGGGATGCTGGACGCACAGCAGACCGAGGACGTGCTCAGCGAGTTCTACCAGAGCTGCATGACCCAGAAGGCGGTCACCGAGGGCGGCCTGGAATATGCCCGTACCGTGCTGGAGAAGGCCTTCGGCGTGGCTACGGCCACCAGCCTGCTGGAGAAGGTGACCAAGAGCCTGAAAAACCGGGAGTTCGCGTTCCTGGACAAGGCGGACGTCAAGAGCTTGTACTCCGCCCTCCAGAACGAGCGTCCCCAGACCGTCGCGCTGGTGCTCAGCTACGTGGACCCCAGCAAGGCGGCGGGCGTTATCGAGCAGCTGCCGCCTGAGCGGCAGGTCCGGGTGGTGGAGTCCATCGCCACCATGGAAAGCGCCTCCCCTACCGCCGTGAAGATCATCGAGGCGGAGATGGAGAAGAAGTTCTCCAGCATGCTCACCACGTCCAACGTCAAGGTGGGCGGCATCGATTACGTGGCCGGCATCATGAACAACCTGGACCGCTCCAGCGAGAAGGCCATCTTCGACCGCCTGGGCGTGAACAACGCCGAGCTGGCGGACGAGATCCGCAAGCGGATGTTCGTCTTCGAGGACATCGTCACCATGGACGACCGGTCTGTCCAGCGCTTCGTCCGGGACTGCGACCCCAGAGACCTGGTGCTGGCCCTCAAGTCGGCCAACGGCGACGTATCCAACAAGCTGTTCATGAACATGTCCGCCCGTATGGCGGAGAGCATCCGGGACGACCTGGAGATCACCACCAACGTCCGGATGAAGGACGTGGAAGATGCGCAGCAGCGGATCGTCGGCATCATCCGCGACCTGGAGGAGAAGAACGAGATCGTAATCCTGAAGGGCGGAAAGGACGATATCATTGCGTAACATACTCAAGGGGCTCCTCGACCCTGAGGCATACCGTTTCCCCAGCGCTGAGGAGCTGGAACTTGAGGCGGAATCCCCGCCGGAGGCTCCCGGCGAGGAGGAAGCGTGCGAGGACATAGCCGCCCCTCCCGGGGAGGAGGCGGCCCTGGAGGAGGAAGCGCCGCCCTCCGGAGAGGAGGCGCGCGCCGCCGCTCCCCAGGAGCAGCATACCGGGCCCGTGCAGTACGCCCAGCTCCAGGCGGAGCTGATCCTGAAGCAGGCCAGGGAGGAAGCGGAGCAGCTTCTGACCAGCGCCCGCGCCGCCGCCAAGGCGGAGCAGGAGGAGATCCGCATGGGCGCCCGGGACGAGGGCTACCGCGAGGGCTATGCCCAGGGCATCGGCAAGGCCATGGAGGACGCCCAGCGGGACAAGGAAGCGGTGGCCGAGCGCTTGGAAAAAGAGGTGCAGGCCTTCCTGGAGAAGGCCGGCATGGCCCGGGAGGAGGTCCTGCTTCAGGCTCAGGACGAGCTGCTGGACCTGTGCATCGCCATCGCGGAGAAGGTGGTCCGGGTCAGCCTGAAGAGCAGCAGCGAGGTCATCGTCCGGATGATCCAGACGGCGACGGAGCGGCTCAAGCGGCAGGAGTGGGTCCACATCTACATCTCCGGCTGCGACACCAAGAGCGCCGCCCAGATATCCCCCGCGCTGACCACGGCCCTGGGGGCTTTGAGCCAGCACGTGAAGATCATCCCCATGGGGGACGACGAGGGCGGCACCTGCATTGTGGAGACGCCGGAGGAGATTATCGATGCCAGCGTGTCTACCCAGATGACCAATATCCGGGACCTGCTCCGGGACCAGATGGGGGCGTTCTGAGAGCGCCCCCCGCAGCAGGGACCGTGACCGTATCAAAGGACGGCAAGGGAAAGGATGGCTATGTTCCGCGAGTTGATCCCACAGATCAGGTCCGCCGAGACCATGAGCAGGACCGGGAAAATCGAAAACATCGTGGGCATGTCCATCGAGGCCTCCGGCGGCCGGGCCGCCATTGGGGACATCTGCCGCATCTATTCCAACGAGTCCGGAGGCCAGATCCCCGCCGAGGTGGTGGGGTTCAAAAACGACCATATTCTACTCATGCCCTATGCTAATATGAGTGGGATATCTGCGGGCAACTTCGTCCGCAATACCGGCAAGCGGCTGACGCTGCCGGTAGGACCCTTTCTGCGGGGGAGGGTCATCAACGCCCTGGGGCAGCCCATCGACGGGCTGGAGCCCTTCGGGCGGGGGGACACCTTCTCCATTGACAGCGCCTACATAAATCCCATGACCCGGCCCCCCATCCGGGAGCGGATGGAGTTCGGGGTGAAGGCCATCGACAGCCTGCTGACCATCGGCAAGGGCCAGCGTATCGGCATCTTTGCCGGTTCCGGCGTGGGCAAGTCCACCCTGCTGGGCATGATCGCCAAGAACGTGAAGGCGGACATCAACGTTATCGCCCTGGTAGGCGAGCGGGGCCGCGAGGTCCTGGAGTTCATGCAGAAGGACCTGGGGGAAGAGGGGATGCGCCGCTCCATCCTGGTAGTGGCTACCTCCGACCAGCCGGCCATGCTGCGGATGAAGTGCCCCAGCGTGGCCACCAGCATCGCCGAGTACTTCCGGGACCAGGGGTACGACGTGCTTTTGATGATGGACTCCCTGACCCGTTTCGCCATGGCCCAGCGGGAGATCGGCCTGGCCATCGGCGAGCCGCCGGTGGCGAGAGGGTACACGCCCTCCATGTACGCCGAGATGCCCAAGCTGCTGGAGCGCAGCGGGAACTTTGAGAAGGGTTCCATCACCGGGGTCTATACGGTCCTGGTGGAGGGCGACGACACCAATGAGCCTATCGCGGACACGGTCCGCGGCATCCTGGACGGCCATATTGTGCTGTCCCGGCAGCTGGCCAACGCCAACCACTTCCCGGCCATCGACGTGGGGGCGAGCATCTCCCGTCTGATGGTGGAGATCGTCTCCCCGGAGCACAGGCAGCTGGCCAGCAAGCTGCGGGACATTATGGGCGTGTATGAGAAGAACGCCGATCTGGTGTCCATCGGGGCCTACAAGGCGGGGACCAACGCCAAGCTGGACCACGCCCTGGGCAAGATCGACGGCATCAACCAGTTTTTGATGCAGGGCATTAACGAGAGCTTTTCCTATGAGGAGAGCCTGGAGCAGCTGCGGCGCATCCTGCGCTGACGGGTGTCCGCCGGAGGGGCGGGCGAATAGAATGACCTGCGGCCCAGACCGCGCCCCCTGCGGGGAGCGGACACGGATACGATACGGGAGAGCGCATATGAAAAAGTTCCGATTTTCTCTGGAAACAGTTTTGGAATATAAACAGCAGATCCTGGATTCCCTCCAGGCCGAGCACGGCGCCATCCTTGCCCGTATCCGGCAGCAGGAGGAGCACATCGAGATGCTGGAGGCGGAGTACCGCCACCTGAGCCAGGAGTTTAACCGCCGGAAGACGGAGGGGATCAGCATCCTGGACGCCCTCAAGTACGAGCAGTATCTGCGGGCCATGGAACGGCAGATCGAGGAGGCCCGGCAGTTCCTGGCGGAGCTGCAGAAGCAGGAGGAGGCCAAGCGCAGGGAAGTGGTGGAGGCCAAGAAGGATACCTCCTCCATTGAAAAGCTCCGGGAGAGGAAGCTGGAGGTCTACAATAAGGCCGTCCAGAAGAGCGAGGAGAACCTGATCGACGAATTTGTCACCACCAAGCGGATCATGGAGGCCCAGAGCGCGTAACGATGCGAGCATCGTCCTGCGGGACGTTCTCAGATTTACATAAATCATTAAAGGAGGTGAGGCCGGTCTCAGGCGCAGTTCCCATTCCGATTGGAAGGGAGGTGAGCGGGCAAGGCGGCGCGGAGCCGTTTGAAACGACTTACCCACGCGGATGCGCGGAGAAATGACGAAGGAGAACAAGGAAACATGGACATTGGCAGAGTTTACGGCAGATACTTACCCCTAGTTCCCGGGCAGACGCCGGCGGCGCGTTCCGATCCGAAGAGAAGCTTCTTCGGAAAGGAAAACCTGATGCTCAACCGAACCAACGCCTATGCCTCCAGCGGCCGGCCCAGATTGACGGACGCGGAGGTCAACGAGCTGGCCGTCAAGTACGACTTCCGGAACATGACCCGGGAGGATTACGACGGCTTCCTGGACGATCTGGTGGAGAAGGGCGTGCTGACCAAGGCTGAGACGGCATACTTCGGCTATGGCGGCACGGTCCGGCTGGATGCCATGGACAGCAAGATTATGGTGGTTTCCCTGGCGGGACAGGATCGCAATTACGGCCAGAATACGCCGTTCCTCAGAGACGGGGTACACGGCGACGGCGACATGGTGGCCTGGCTGGCGGAGCTGATGGAGTCAACGGACTATTCCGCTGATCCGGAGGCGTTCCAGAGAGTAAAGCAGCGGTGCGAGATGTACGGCGCGATCTATGACGTTGTCGCCCGAGCCACAAATTCTCCGGCCTATATGGGCGGAGACCAGGAAAAACCCAGCATCGTTGACCAGGTCCGGGACCCCAACAGCCAGTTCTATCAGGATATGTTCCTGCGCCTGCGGGTCCAGATGGAGAAGTCCAAGGAAGAGCAGGAGAAGCAGGCCATCATCGACGCCCTGGACGCCATCCTGGAGAGCCTGAGCGCCAAGAAGGACGATCAGCCTCCCAAGAAGACCGCCGTGCGGTCCATGGCGGAGCTGTCCGAGACCATCGACTCCCTGGATAAGGACGATCCCCGGAAGGAGCAGCTGACCCTCTTGAAGGACCGGCTCCAGCAGTTGGGCATCTACGCCGATCTGGACGTGGGCGTCAAGGACGAGGACGAGAGCTGGGAAACACTGACCGGGACCCTCATTCGTGAGGAAGCAAAGGAACCCGATTTGAGCGATATCATTTGAAGCGAGGTGAACGCAGAAATATGACGAACGTTGAAAACGCCCTGCTCCGGCAGATGCAGAAGATGTCCGTGGCCATTGGGGCCATGCAGGGCGCGGCAAGCAAGGACAAGGGCAGCCAGGCCGCCGTCAGCTTCCAGGAGATGATGCAGCAGTCCGGAAACAAGGTATCCTCCAAGCAGCCCGAGAAGGACGCTCCCGCCGAGAAGCCCGTGGAGGGCCAGGAGGAGAGTCTGGAGGAGGGCAAGCTCCCGGTGGAGAAGCCGGAGGAGGAGCTGAAGCCCGAGAATCTGGTGGGCAACCCCAACGCCGTGGTCATGGCGCTGTTCCGGCCCGACATTGTGGAGAGCGGCGCTGAACAGGCGGCGGCTCCCGTACTGACCGCGCTCCCCGAGGAGACCGTTCAGGAGACGGCCATGGAGGTAGACGCCCAGGCCCCCGGAATGGAGACTGCCGTTGACAGCGAGCTGGGCGCGGAGGTGTCCATGGAGCAGCAGCCCAAGGACTTCGGCCAGGCGATGGAAGAGGCTCCTGCGGAGGAGACCGTCCAGCAGGCGGAGCAGGTCCGCGAAGGCGCTCCGGAGCAGGCGGTGGAAGAGGCAGACAAGCCCGACCTGCCGGAGAAGGTGGAGGTCCGTACCGATAAGGGCGAGGACGTCCCCGAGGAGGCCCCCGTGGGGGAGCAGCCCGTATTCCATGAAACCCGCGCCGTTCCCGTGAAGGTGGGCGAGCGGTATGAGGCCGTAGACACCCAGAAGCCGGAGATGGACAACCAGTTGGCAGACGCCATCCGCAGCGCGGCGCAGGCCGGTACGGAGCGCATCCAGATCCGCCTGGCTCCCCAGAACCTGGGCAGTCTGGTGATCGAGATGACCAAGGACGCCAACGGCGCTTTGCAGGTGGTGCTCCACACGTCCAACGCCAGGGCGGCGGGAGTGCTCAACCAGCATCTGGACGGACTGCATACCGCCCTCCAGAACTACGGCCAGGAGGAAGTCCACGTGGAGGTCCAGCGGGGCCAGGAGAGCCAGGAGCAGCACTTCAAGCAGGCCGATCCCGACGGGCGGGGACAGCAGCAGAACCGCCAGCAGCAGGAGCGCCGGGAGGAAGCCCCCGAGAATGGGCAGGAATTTCTCCAGAAGCTGCGCCTGGGACTGTTCGGTACGGACGAACTCTAAAAAGGAGCTAGAATATGAGCGATCTGAACGCAAGCGTCGATATCTATAACTACTACAATAACCAGAAAACCACCGGAATCTATCAACCGGCCAAGGTGCCGATTCCTACCAGCGATGTGGGACACAAGTCCACAACCGTGCTGGCGGATTCTGACGAGGCCAATAATACGCTGTCCTTTGAGGATATGCTGCTTCTGATGGTGACCCAGCTGCAGAACCAGACCATCGACAACACCGCCGATACCAACGACATGATGAACCAGATCATCCAGATGACCGTCATGCAGGCCATCACCGACATGAAGTCCCAGGTGGACGATCTGACCGAGGCCAACATTCTGAACTATACCGCCTCCCTGGTGGGCCAGACCGTGACCCTGCCCGTGTACGACAAGGAGGGCAAGCTGGTGGGCGAGAAGGAGGGCGTCGTTACCGGAACGGGCCTGTACAACGGTCAGCGGGTCATCTTCATCGGGGATGAGACCTATCTGCTCAACCAGATCATGGCCGTGGGCAAGCTGCCCGCGAAGAAGCCCGAGGAGGGCGATGAAACCGAGAAGCCCGGCGAGGGCGAGAGCGTCGATAAGCCCGAGGGACCCGGCGAAGGCGAGGCCACGCCTCCTGAGACGGACGAGGGCGGCGCCGAAGAAGAGACGTTAGAGAAGGCACTGGGATAACGACGGCGCCGGAGCGGAAATGAGGATGAGCATATGGCAGAGCGAATCACACCGATCATGCCAATAGAGCGGCTGGGCCAGGTGGAGCAGGTGCAGCCGGTACGCCGCAGGGACGCGGGAAGCTTCGGTACCATGCTCCAACGGGAGATCCAGAGCGCGGCCCCGGCGGAGGAGAGCTTCTCCGTGGCCTTTTCCAAGCACGCCAAGGCGCGGGCGGAGGAGCGGGGCATCGAGGTGACGCCCGCGCTTATGGGCCAGCTGGCGGACAGCGTGGAGCGGGCCAGCGCCAAGGGAGCCACCAATATCCTGGCGTTTGACTCCACACGGGCGTTTATCATCAACATCCCCCACGGGCGGGTGATCACCACCATGTCCCAGGAGGAGATGCAGGAAAACATTTTTACCAACATCGACGGCGCCGTTCTTTTGAAATAAAGAAGAGCAGGACCTTTCAGGATGCCTTGCCCTCCCGCCCGAATGGCGGGGGAGCGGCGGCGCCAGAGGCAAAAAGGAGATTATGATCGCATGACTGGAGCAATGTATGCCGCCATCGGCGGACTCAAAACTCACATGACCAACCTCAACGTCATTGGCAACAACATCGCCAATGTCAATACTGCGGGCTACAAGGCCCAGCGGATGATCTTCCAGGAATCCATCTACACCACCAGCCGGGCGGGCAGCAACGGCACCGCTGTCCGGGGCGGCAACACCCCCTCCCAGATCGGCTATGGCTCCCAGGTGGGTTCCATCGACCTGAACATGTCCCCGGGTACCTTCAACCCCACCGGCGTGCGTATGGACTGCATGCTGGAGGGTGACGGGTTCTTCCTGGTGGGCAATAAGGACCTGAAGTTCGACAGCGCGGAGGACTATACCAAGCTGAACCTGACCCGCGTGGGCGACTTCAGCATTGATCCCCTGGGCTACGTCACGGACGGCAACAAGAATGTCGTCTACGGGTTCAAGATGGTGCAGAATCCGGATTATGATCCCAACGCAAAAGAGCAGTATAAAATAGATGAGAACGGCAACAAGATCAATATTCAGGATAAGCTGATCGTCAGCACGGAGCTGGTGCCCCTGCGGGTGCCTATTGCCGCCACAGCGCCTACGACGGGCAACGGTGGGCTTAACGCCGACGGGAGTACTAAGTGGCAGGCCGGCGATCCTGTGTATGACCTGCTGGGGCCGGCGGGAGATGGTTCGACCGCACGGAAAAACTATTCCCTGATGGATGCTAAGTACGATGCAGACGGAAAACTGGAAGAACTGCCCGAAGGAGTAGGCGGCAAAATGCAGCCGGATGGTACGGTTGAGGATATGGCCAATGCTTACGATGGCCCCCTGCCCGACATGAGCGGTAAGCTGGTCACCCTGAACGGACTCAGCATCAACTCCAACGGCGCGATCACCGGCGTAGCGGAAAACGGCGATACCGTGGTCATCGGTTACGCCGCCATCGGCAAGGTCACCGCTCCCGACGGCGTGACCCACATCGGCGGCCCCTACTACAAGGCCATGGAGGGCGCTGGCGAGATGAACGTGGGTATCGCGGGCGGCCTGCTGGAGCAGGGCACCTATCTGAACAACCAGAGGGTCACGGATGACGGCGCCCCCGGCATCAAGGATCTCCTGGCCCAGAACAAGAGCAACGAGATCCGCAACGGCGGCCTGGAGTCCTCCACCGCCGACGTGGCTACCGAGTTCGCCAACATGATCGTGACCCAGCGCGGCTATCAGGCCAACACCCGTATCATCACCGTCACCGACTCCATGCTGGAGGAGCTGGTGAACATGAAGCGGTAAGGCTCACCGGTAAGTAAACGCAACAGGAACTAAGCCCCAATCCCCCGGCCGCCGGATGGCGGCCGGGGGGAGAAGAAAGGAGAACGCTATGATCGTACTGACCAAGCGGAACAATGAACGGTTCCTTATCAATCACAATCAGATCGAGAGCATCGAAACGATCCCCGAATCCAAGATCATCATGATGAACCGGGACTATTTCATCGTCAAGGAATCCCCGGAGGACATCATCAAGAAGATCCAGGACTACAATGCCAAGGTACAGGATGTTCACCGGATTGTCACGGTGACCGACAAACGCTGAAGCGCGCGGGGCGCGTTTGAGGGACGTTGAGACGGCGCGGCCGGCTGGACGGGCTTCAAATGCGCCCTCGTGAGAGACAATTTCTCCCTGCGGGAGTAAAATGGTGGTTGTAAAATATGAACATTACATATATAATCGGTGTTGCTGGTGCAGTAGTGATCATGCTGATCGGTATGATGTTCGGCGGCGAGGGCGGTCTGCTGACGCCCAAACAGGTCGGTAACTTCTGGGACCCGGCCAGCGTGTTTATCACCATCGGCTGTACGCTCTTCATCATCGTAGCCTCCTTCCCCCCCAGCGCCCTGAAGGATATCCCCAAGCACTTCAAGGTCCTCATGAACACCAAGGGCAATAACCCCCTGGCGATCATCGACGAGCTGGTGGACCTGGCCCAGGTGGCCCGTAAGAACGGCCTGCTGGCCCTGGAAGAGCGGGGCAACCAGCAGGAGGACCCCTTCTTCAAGCAGTGCATCATGCTCATCGTGGACAACAACGACGCCGACCAGGCCCGTGAGATCATGATGAACGATATCGAGCAGTCCTCCGCCCGGCACGAGGCCGGCGCGGGCATGTACGATCGAGGAAGCTCCGTGGCTCCCGCCTTCGGCATGGTGGGTACGCTGGTCGGTCTGATCAACATGCTGAAGGCCATGGACGTGGAGAGCGGCGGCGGCAATCTGGGCCCCGCCATGGCTACCGCCCTGGTCACCACCCTGTACGGGTGCGTGCTGGCCCACATGATCTTCGGCCCCATCGCCAACCAGCTCCGGCAGCGGGATGAGGAAGAGATGCTCTGCAAGCTGATCATTGTGGAGGGCATCATGTCCATCCAGGCCGGTTCCAACCCCAAGGCCCTGCGGGAGAAGCTGCTGACCTTCGTGGCCCAGCGCCAGCGCGAGGGCGGCGGCGACCAGAAGGGCGGCAAGGGCGAGGGCGCTGAGTAAGCCCTGCCCGTGAGAATGAGGTGAGCGAAACATGGCTTCCATAAAAAAGAAATCAGGCGGAGGCGGAGGCGGCGCCAACTGGATGGACACCTACGGCGACATGGTGACCCTGCTGCTGTGCTTCTTCGTGCTTTTGTATTCCATGTCCACCATCGACCAGGAGAAGTTTATGCTGATCGTCCAGAGCTTCAACAAGGACGCGGAGATCAGCACCGACGACTCCCCCCGGGGGCCGGACGGCACCCATGACGCGGAGCTGGGCGATGACATGCCCATGACCCAGGACGAGGTCAACGAGCAGGTGGAGGTCATCCTGGAGTATCTGGCGGAGTACGCGGCCTCCCAGCAGTCCGCGGCGGATTCCAGCGAGGACGAGGTCACCTTTACCAAGGGAGATAATTTCGCCTTCTTTTCCTTCCCTAACTCCGTGTTCTTCGGCGGTGACAGCGACGTGCTGCGCCCGGAGGGCAAGGAGGAACTGGATAAGCTGATCCCCATCCTGAC
>Ga0137310_101026_pt1 | contig 18294 bp, 17 predicted proteins | sample NAcewiD2O_June_2_FD_97183 | JGI IMG/M metagenome (GOLD analysis project Ga0137310, IMG submission 97183) | Mouse cecal microbial communities from Vienna, Austria - N-Acetylglucosamine amended D2O_June | ecosystem: Host-associated > Mammals > Digestive system > Large intestine > Cecum | place...
ACCATAAATGTCCGCAGGGACATTCAACAATTCGGGTACTTTGAGACACATTTTCTCTCTTCGGCAACGCATCGCTAAAAAGACAGCAGGCGCTCATCTCCCACTGGTTTGGAAGAGAGCGCCTGCTCATGCGTTTGCTTACATAATGGTGGGAGTTATAGCTGTGTGATCTCCTGCCTTGTCAGGCCGGTATAACTGCTCATTAAGAGTTCCCCTGCCATCTGTAACACCTCCTTTGACTGGATGACCTCGTTCACCTTTCCCTGCACTGGCTGTCATTAGCGTACCGAAAGAAAAGCGCCCACTTTTCCAGATCTGCCATTGTATTGACAGGCTTTTTTAGCAGTTCCTTCAGCTTGCTCAGTTCTACATAAAAAACCCGAATCGCATTAGACAGCAGCTCGTTATCCCTGTCATGACGCAGCGAAAAGAAATTGACAAACTCTGTCCGATTCGGAAATACCGCGTAGGAGCAAAAGGTCACTTGATATGTCCGGGCTAACCGATTTTTCCCAGCATGATCTGAAATATCCAGGGAATATGCGAAGCTAAAAACTATGGTATTCGTGCAAAGACCATAGTATCGCTGCAAGATGTCTCAAAAATTGGAGAAATTTCTGCTGGTGTTCGTGCGTTTTGGCTGAAATGGGGGAAAATTGGACGCTATAAGTTGCAAAATTCTTGCGTGGAATCCTTAAATATATGTGGGTGAATAAATTTTCCGGACTGGCTGCTCCCGGAAAAAGAGTTTTTGGGCCGGCAAGAAAAAGCGGCTCACTTCTCGTGTCAATACCTATTGCCTTGTTGGAAGGAGTGAAGTGTCCCCTTGCCAGTAGAAAGTCAACGGTTACGCTTCACACAGCAGCAGCTTGCTCTTGCCGGCCAAAAACCTTCTCCTGTGGAGAACACCGTTTGCAAACGCCTGGTTCCGGTTCAAACGTCTTCCGTTCAAGACATTCTTCATATAATTTATCAGCGAAAAAGAGCCTGCCCCAAACACTGAATTTGCATCTGTAATTTTGGAGTATTTGTTTTTGTTTCCGCAGAAACACTCGAAGAATCGCAGAAAATTGCATCGATTTTGTTCAAACAAGCCTTGCGTTGAAATTGCACTTTTTAGCGCGGACATCGAACACAATGGCCCCCTACACTTCTTATTTCTCCGCTACGGCGAAAAAAAGAGCCTGCGGTCGAAAATTTCCTGTTTTGGGCGACCGGATATGCTTTGATTGTAGATTGTGTCTGTTCGTCCGGGAACTGTAAGCCCTATCACGCGCTTACTTCACCGCTCCTTATTGCCGCATTCTTCTTCGGATCTTACTTTTTATATGGGAGCATGGAAAAAGCGGGGGACCTTTTGATGTCCACTAACTCGGGGGCTGAAAATACAACTGTCTAAAATCATGGTCTGCACTTTTTAATTTGTCTTTGACATGGAGTACATCAACCGCATGGCGCCGATACGGAAATCTGGCGGAATTTGTACGGAAAATTTACGGCAAAATAGTGGAATAAAAATTTTTCTTGCTCTGGTGTTTACGGCAAAATGGTGGAAAAAGGGTGGAAATTGTACGGCAAGGCCACCAGGAGCAAAATTTCCGAGAGTGGTGTCGGCCTGGTTGTAATATTTATTTTGCATTTTACATACAACGAACCAATCCGATAAAAAAGGATGATTTCCTAGTATTCCATCCGGACAGTATTTAAACTACAGTAGGATAGAGTCTGGCCAATTTAATACGAGCGTCGTGGTTTTTGAACTGCCAGGAGATTTTTACACATTTAGAATTACGTCTGGCCGTCCAAGCACGAACCTGCTGTTTAAAACTATCCAAATCCGGAAGTGGCTTTCCTAGGGCTTGGCGGCTCATGATACCGATTTCTATCTCAGCCATGTCCAGCCAACTGCCATGCTTCGGTGTGTAATGCCATTCAAACCGTTCTGCCAGTCTGCGGGCTTCCTCCGGCGGGAATGCCTTGTATAAAGAGGACGGAGAATGGGTGTTAAGGTTGTCGGTGACAAGGACAATCTTTTCTGCCCTTGGATACAAAGTGTCAGAAGTGTACTGGAGTATCTGCGCAAAATCCAGTGCTGTTCGGGTCTGCGTCACAACGGTTTCCCTCCTGCCTGCCAGTGGCTCACAGATCATGAATACATCTGCGACTCCGTTGCGGATATACACGGAATCCACCTTTTCAGGATGCCCCGGTTCACATGGGATGCGCTTTTCCTCTATAAGTTGCTTGTTCGTTTCATCTATGCAGACAACAGGGCGCAACGGATCATAAGGACGCTGGTAAACCTCCAGCACATCCTCCATTTTTGCTACAAAATCAGCATCAGCCTCCGGTATGCACCATTCCTTCACAAGCCACGGTTTGATTTCGTTTTTTTCATAACCTCGCAGATGGTGCTGTCAGTAATGTAATCCACCACTTCCAAACGAATCAGCTCATCCGCGATTGCCTGCATAGTCCAGCGTGAGGCACCTTCCGGCGGTTTTGAACAGGCTATGGTGCATATCCGGGCTTCCACATCGCCGGTCACTTTGCGGTGCCGGTTTTCTTGCACCTTCCTTCCAAGGGCGGCCTCCATGCCCTCCATAACGAATCGCTTCGCAATTCCTGCTATCGTGCTGCGGGAAGCTCCGTATGCATCTTTGATTCGATCATATGTCCATGCCTTGTTTTCTGGCTTCTGATCCAGTTTTAGAAGTATTTGTGCATGTTTAATACGATATCCTTTTCCCCCTTTTTGCACCATTGTTTTCAATTCCTGCACTTCCACATCTGTCAGCGTTACAATATAGCGTGGCATTTTTCCATCCTCCAATCCGTTTTGGAGAAGTATACCTTATTTCCCCATCTCCGTAAAGTCTTGTTACTAACCGGATATACTACTAGAAGGGAAGATGCCTATTCCTAGTCAGAGCAAAGCCGTATTTACAGGGGAATTGTGCCTTTCGTAAATTTATTACGGAGGACAATGAATGGCGAAAAAGAAGCAAAACGACTATGGTACCGGCATCCCGCTCCACGAGGTGGAGGCTCTAGCGAGGGTCCTGCTCCCGGAGATACAAAAATTCTTCGAGAGTGAGGAAGGGCAAAGGGAGTTTCGGGAGTGGAAAGAGAGGCAGAGAGGCAAAGCAGAATAATAAAATAGTGGATCGGGATTGCTTCCAGTCCACCAACATTTGATTATTTCAGATAGTCCTGGACAGCTTTCAATAGCTTTGACATCTGTACAGAATGGAACCGCACCATTTGCGGCCAATCATCTTCCGAACCGATGCTGGCCTCTGTCAACTCATCCGAAATCTGTGAAGCGCGTGTCTCGTCTGACCGGTTCCATATCAGCGCGCTGCCGTATGTGGCCTCAATTTCCGCTTTATGAGCAAAAAGTCGGTCAAAGATGGCTTTGTTTTTCTGCTTATCGCCTGCGTCAATGTATATCTTTACGAAGGCGGAATTAAAATTCGCTACGCACTGCGCCTGTACGCCTGGAACAGAGGTAATCCCGGACACTGTGTTGCTGGTGGTATCGCCGCTGTATGTAAAGGTGCCGGTGGCCTCACGGATGGCCGGCATAGCGTACTGCCAGTACTTCTTGCGGACGGTATGGCGTCCTTCGGTAACATTGTCCGCCTGCTCTGTTTCATCCAGACAGAAAATCAACTGCTCCGGCTCCTCGTCAAAAAGAGGAAGGAGCTTTTTCAGCATATTGATTTTCGACTGGGTGTCCGTTCCGGTCAAAACAAAAATACTGTCTTCAATTCTTCGGGAGGAATGAAACTGGTCCGGCTGATTAGAAAAATGAGAGGACATATCCTCATTAGGATTGCTGCTGCGGGCCAGACGGGTCAGTACAGACTTATCCTTTTCATGCAGCTGCATCAAAACCTGCTGGTACATCTCGGCCCAACTGCCCACGCTCTGCTCAACACCGTGGAAGATATAGCGTGAAATATTTTTTCCAGTCAGAATCGTGTCCTCGTCCAGCGTCACGCGGTCCATTTGGCGTACCGGAGGACGATAGGCGGTCTCCGGCCTGGGCCAGAGGGCCACAGCCTCATCCTGTAAAATAGCGTCCCGCTGTTCCAGCTCCACTTCCGTCCACTTTTCCTGATTCTTGATCCAGCGGTTGATGTGGAGACCGCCCTCATCAAAGCCGCCGGTCATCGTCTTTTTCTCCGGGAAACGGGCGTTTTGGTACTCGGAGTTGTATCCGGTCAGGGTCAGATTTGCCAGCCTGTGCAGCCACAGTTCGTAAATGCGCTCATAGTCTTCGCCCAGATCTTCCATCCAGCCCCGTGTCAGGGTCTGCGGCATGATATGCTCAATGGACAGGTCCCCGCTGTCCAGCTTGTTCCAAACGCCGATGGAACCATCCTTCAGACCACCGTTTTCCAGCCGCTCAAAAAGATACTTTTTATTTTCACCTCGCATTAGATAGATGCTTTTCTGGGACAGTGCTACGCGAAATTCTTCGTCTGTCGGGAACCGTCCTGACTCCCGTTTGCCATTGAGCGTATAGGTGAGCTTTTCGCAGTAGCCCTCTGCCGTCCCGTCCAGGTTGATAATATCGCGGTGCAGAAACAGGAATATTTTGTTCAGCGCATTGGTTGGAAGGTCGCAGATCGTTCTTCGGAACAGGTAGGCTTCTGTCTGACGGAATGTTTTGAGGATATCTGCCTGGCTCAGCGTCCCGGCGTCCCCCAGCCGCAATATCTCCAGGAAGAACGGACGGGTAACGGTGGTTTTCAGACGGTTCAGACGGTAAATGCACCAATCCAATTCTGTAGAACCGGCGGAGACAACATCCGGCTGAGTCAGCCTGCGATACCGTTTGGCGTAAGCGAGCATATCCTTCAGAATATCCTCTGTAGTCTGCCCATTCCGCTCAGCCTCCTGCCGGAAATTTTTAAAGCTGGGATAGACATTTTTCAGGTTGGGTATCATCTGCTGCTTGATGCTGAGATAATCCCGAACAAAGGAACTGACATCGTAGCCCGTATTCTTCTCGATTTCGTTCCAATACTTCGTGTAATAGACTTCCTGTTCATGGAGCGAAAGTCCCATCAGGATGTAATTACGAATCTTATCTCCTTCGCTCAGTGCAAGACCGGTGGAGTTCAGGCTTTCAAAAATAAGCTGCGGGTCGTCCTCGTGGTTCAGGGTAATATTGATGATCTGCAATTTGCTGATTGCGCTGTAAAGAGCGTCGATGGAAATCTCCTGCCGCTGGATACGGTCACGGAAATAGCGGTAGTTAATGGTCAGGTTGGACTCCACGATTTGTTCGGCATCAGTGTCAAACAAACTGATAAACGCCCTTTGATCGTCTTTAATTGGCTTGAGCTTGATTTTCTGACTATCGTTTTCAAATTCATCGATCAGATATTTTTTGAGCAGCAGCGAGGCCAGATTTTTTTGCTCAGCCTGCACTGTTCCCTCCTCCAGCAAACGGTGTATCGCAAGCATCAGCAGGGAAACCGTGGTAAGCCGCTGCTGGCCATCAATAATCAGGTAATCCATCATTTGCCCGCCTGGGTCGCTGACCGAAACAACGCTGCCGAAGAAGTGGCTGTTCAAACCTTTCCGCGCAACTGACACCAAATCATCATACAACTGACGGCACTGTTCAATCTTCCAGTCATAGTTGCGCTGGTAAACAGGAATGATGAGATGGGCGCTACCGCCCATATACTGAATCAGCCATTGCTCATATCCCTTCATGGAGAGGCCCCCTTTTCTTTATGTGCAAAGCTATTATATAGGTTTTTCATACACAAGTCAACCAGGGGATAAGTACAGACACAGGAGCATCTACAGCCCCTGCGTCTGAATGTTATAGGATATTTTCGATGCAAATGATAAATCCGAACGCCGTCTCCCACTTGGAAAATAGCGTTCGGATTATCATGAGATGGTCCGAGTGACTGGATTCGAACCAGCGGCCTCTTGAACCCCATTCAAGCGCGATACCAAACTTCGCCACACCCGGATGGACCATACGACTGACTTCATCTGTCAGCTTAGACAGGATAGCACATCTCGAAGGATTTTGCAAGAGTTTTTTTCAAAAAAAGAGAAAAATTTTTTTAAGGCCCCGGGGAGGGGCATCCCCCTCCCCGGCAGGTCCGCCGGGATGCAGGTCCCGACGCCTCTCCGGTCAAGCCAGCAGTCCCCAGACTAGGTGCACTCCCACGCACAGCGCCGCCCCGATGCAGGTGGGCAGGGCGACGGCCAAAGCGGTCCATTTCCAGCTTCTGGTCTCCCGCCAGATGGTGAGGCAGGTAGTGCCGCAGGGGAAGTGGAAGAGGGTAAAGAGCAGGGCGCTCAAGGCGGTAGCGGCGGTCCAGCCGTGGCCGGCCAGAAGCTCCTGGAGCTCGGCGAGGCTCCCATAGTCCGTCAGCGTCCCGGTAGAGAGGTACCCCATGAGGATGCAGGGCACCACGATCTCGTTGGCCGGGAACCCCAGCAGGAACGCCAGCAGGATGATGCCGTCCAGCCCCATGAGGCGCCCCAGAGGCTCCAGAATCCCCGCCAGGTGCAATAAGACGCTCTCCCCGCCCACGGAGACATTGGCGGCGGTCCAGATGAGCAGTCCCGCCGGGGCAGCCACCGCCACCGCCCGGCCCAGGACGAACAGCGTCCGGTCCAGGATGGAGCGCACCAGCACCTGCCCCACCTGAGGCATCCGGTAGGGGGGCAGCTCCAGGGAGAAGGAGGAGGGCTCCCCCTTCAGCACCGTCCGGGAGAGGAACCGGCTGGCCCACAATGTCATGGCCACCGACAGCACCACCGCCCCCATCAGCATAGCCGCCGAGGTGAAGGAGCCCCACAGGCCCTCCCCGGCTACAAAGAACATGGAAATGAGGGCGATGAGGGTGGGGAAGCGGCCGTTGCAGGGGACGAAGGCGTTGGTAACAATGGCGATGAGCCGTTCCCGGGGGCTCTGGATGATCCGGCACCCCATGACGCCGCAGGCGTTGCACCCCAACCCCATGCACATCGTAAGCGACTGGCGCCCGTGGGCCCCGGACTTCTGGAAGAAGTGGTCCAGGTTGAAGGCCACCCGGGGCAGGTACCCCGCGTCCTCCAGCAGGGTGAAGAGGGGGAAGAAGATGGCCATGGGCGGCAGCATCACCGACACCACCCACGCCACGGTCCGGTATACGCCGTCCACCAGGGCCCCGGTGAGCCACCAGGGGGCGTTAAGGGTCTCGCAGATGCCCCGCAGGGGCTCCTGCCACCCCATGAGCAGGCCGGAGAGGAGCTGGGAGGGCACATTGGCCCCCGCCATGGTCAGCCACAGCACCAGGGCCAGAAGCCCCAGCATCACCGGGATGCCGGTGGCCCGGCTGGTCAGGAGCCGGTCCAGGACCCGGTCCCGGTGGTGGGCGGACCGGGGGTCCATCGCTGTCACCTCGGCGGCGATGGCCGCGGCCCGCTCCATCACCGCCTCCGCCCGCCTGCGGGCGCACCCGGCGCAGTCCCCGGCGCAGTCCAGCTCCGGCAGGGGCCGCGCTCCGGGGCGGTCCGCTGCCTCCTCCAGGGCCTGCCGCAGGGCGTCCAGCCCCCTGCCGCTCCGGGCGGCGGCCCCCACCACTGGACAGCCCAGCCGCTCCTGCAACGCCGCCAGGTCCACGGTGATCTGCTTTTTCGCCGCCTCGTCCAGCAGGTTGACGCACACCACCACCGGCCAGGACACCTCCAGCACCTGGAGCACCAGGGCGAGGTTCCGCTCTAGCCCCGTGGCGTCCGCCACCACCAATGTCACATCCGCCTCCCCGGAGAGGAGGTAGTCCCTTGTGACCTCCTCCTCCGCACTGCCGGGGCGCAGGGAGTAGGTCCCCGGCAGGTCCACCAGGGTATAGGTACGCTCGTGATATGTATAGGCGCCCCGGGCGGTGGCAACGGTCTTCCCCGGCCAATTCCCCGTATGCTGATGCAAGCTGGTCAGGGCGTTGAAGACGGTGGATTTGCCCACATTGGGGTTGCCCACCAGGGCGATGACCGGCGCGGTCCTCGTAGATCCAGCCATGGCAGATCCCTCCTTTTCATACTAAGCCCACTGTATGCGCGGAGGGGGCTGCTGGTGAAAAAAGGGGCGCGGAGCGTTTTAAAAACGTCCCGCGCCTCCGATATGTTCTAACGGACAAGGATCTGCTGTGCGTCGGCCCTGCGCAGGGCGATCACCGCCCCGCACACGCCATAGGCCACCGGGTCCCCCCAGGGGCTCTCCTGGAGCGCCGACACCGGACGGCCCGGCACGAATCCCAGGTCCAGCATCCTCTGCCGCTGTGCCTCCGGGGCGTTCAGGGCGGCAATGGTCGCCCGCCGTCCCATGCGGAGACGGTCCAGCGTCTTGGTCTCTTCCATCAATGGTCCTTCCTTTCCAGAAGCTCGGGTGTAGGGGCGGATAGTATCCGCCCGTTCTATCGTTACCCTGTGCGGTATCGTTCGGGCGGATACTATCCGCCCCTACGGGATCAAACGTATCTACACCCCACCATATGCGGGCAGGGAGGAAGAGGTCCCATCACGTCTCCCGGGATTCCCGGGGCGTCTCGTCCAGGCGCACCTCCCGGAAGCCGTCCAATAGCGGCTCATGCCGCTTCTCCAGGAGCCTGCGGGCCAGGTCCATCTGCTCCCCCCGGACCTGGAGCAGGGCGTCCTCTCCCCGCAGGCGCAGGCGGAAGTCTGTGAGGCCCTCCCGCATCAGCGCCGCCTCGCCCCGGGAGACCCTGCCCAGGTCCCGGGCGGTGATAGCCGTCCCCGCCGGGATGCGGGTGGCCAGGCAGGCGTAGGAGGGCTTGCTCCACACGGGCAGCTCCGCCTCCCGGGCCAAGCGGCGGATGTCCGCTTTGGTCACGCCGCACTCCCGCAGGGGCGAGCGCACCCCCAGTTCCCGGAGGGCCCGCATCCCGGGCCGGTCCCCGGCGTCGTCGGAGGCATTGCTCCCGTCCAGCACCAGGGGGAAGCCGCCGGCCCCCGCCGCCTCCAGCAGGCGGGTGAAGAGGGCCTTTTTGCAGTAATAGCACCGGTCCGCCGGATTTGCCGCCACAGCGGGGTCCGCCAAAATATCCAGCTCCACTACCGTCAGGGACGCCCCCAGCCGCGCCGCGGTCTCCCGGGCGTCCTCCAGCTCAAAATCCGGCTGGAAGGGGGTGCGCACGAAGTAGGCGGCGGTCCTTTGGGCATAGCGCACCGCCTCGTGGAGGAGCCACGCCGAATCTACGCCCCCGGAGAAGGCCACGGCCGCGGCGGGGTTCTCTTTGAAAAATTCACGAATGGTCATAAGTTCTCCTTACAGCGGAATCTTCTCCACCTTCACCCGCTCCATGAGCTCCTCAGCCAGCGCCCGGGTGCCCAGCCAGTCGCTAAAGGCGGTGGCGCTCCCGGCGGCGATGCCCATTTGCAGGGCTTTCCCGAAGTCCTCCCACTGCTTGAGCCCCGTGAGGATGCCCGCCACCAGGGAGTCCCCCGCGCCCACGGTGTTGGACACCCGGCCGGCGCAGGCCTTGGCGGAGTAGAGCTGCTGGTCCTCGGTGAGGAGGAACGCGCCGCCGCCGCCCATGGACACCACCACGTTGCGGGCCCCCTCGTTCTGGAGCTGCCGGGCCAGGTCGACGCCCTCCATGAACTCCAGGTCCTCAAAGCCGAAGAGGTCCCCCAGCTCCTGGATGTTGGGCTTGATGAGGAAGGGCCGGCAGGCGAGGCACTGCCACAGCGCCTCCCCCGCGCAGTCGAGCACCGTGGTGCAGCCGCTATCGCTGAGGAGCTTCATGATGGACACATAGAAGGGGATGGACTGGGCCCAGCCGGAGAGCACCGCGCCGTCCTCCTTCTTCACGCCCCCCAGCAGCTCCAGGAGGCGGTCCATGTCCGCCTGGGTGAGGTCCGGGCCCCGGCCGTTGACGGCGGTCTCCGGCTTGCCGGTGAATTTCACGTTGATGCGGCTCTGCCTGCCGCCCTCCAGCTCCAGCAGGCGGTGGGGACAGCCCAGATCGTCCAGCAGGTCCCGGATGGCCTGCCCGATGTGCCCCGCCGCGAAGCCCAGCGCCTTGGTCTCCATGCCCAGCCGCTGGAGCATGATGGACACATTGATCCCCTTCCCGCCGGGGTAGATGACCTCACTGCGGGTCCGGTTCACCTCGCCGGGGACCAGGTCCGCGTCCACGGTGTAGTCCAGGGAGGGATTGGTCGTTATCGTATAGATCATAGCACACACCCCACACACAACAAATTTTGTAATGGGACCATGATAGCACGGAAAACGGCGGGTTTCAAGGAAAACTTGGGCCCCGGGGGAATTTTGGTGAAAACAGCACCTGCGGGCCCCGCCCTCCCCGCAGACAATTTGACGGGGATATTGAAAAATGGTCCTGTTTATCGTATAATGGTGGAAAATACCCGGAGCGGGAAAAGGAGAACCCCTATGGAATGGTGGAAGGACGCGATCATCTATCAAATATACCCCCGGAGCTTTCAGGACTCCAACGGCGACGGCATCGGGGACATCCCCGGCATCATCAGCCGCCTGGACCACCTCCAGGCGCTGGGGGTGGGGGCCGTATGGCTGGGGCCGGTGTACCGCTCCCCGGGCGTGGACAACGGCTATGACGTCAGCGACTACCGGGAGATCGACCCGGTCTACGGCACCATGGAGGACATGGAGCGCCTCATCGCCGAGGCGGGGAAGCGGGGCATCCGCATCCTCATGGACCTCATCATCAACCACACCTCCACGGACCACTACTGGTTCCGCTGGGGCCGGGACAGGACCAGCCCTTACGCCGATTACTACTACTGGTCCCGGGGCGGCGCGGACGGGTCGCTGCCCAACAACTGGACCGGCTTTTTCGGCGGGGACTGCTGGGAGTTCGACCCCGAGCGGTGCGAGTACTACCTCCACCTCTTCGACAAGGGGCAGGCGGACCTCAACTACCACAACCCCGCCGTGCTGGAGGAGGTGAAAGGCATCCTCCGCTTCTGGCTGGACAAGGGGGTGTCGGGCTTCCGGTGCGATGTGATCAACCTACTCTGGAAGGACAGTCTGGAGCGTTCCAAAAAGCGCCCCTTCCTCACCGGCCTGGAGCACTACCACACCCTGGAGGGCACCCACGACATCCTCCGCTCACTCCACGCCGTCCTGGCCGAATACGACGCCTTCACCGTGGGGGAGGCGGTCTTCGTCACCCCCGCCCAGGCCCGGGACCTCACCCGCCCCGATGAGCTGGACCTGGTCTTCCCCTTTGAGCACATGGAGTGCGACCAGTGGCGGGTGAAGTGGCTGAAGCGGAAGTTCCGGCCCAGGGAGCTCTTCACCGCCCTCCTGCGCTGGCAGAAGGAGCTCCCCTGGAACGCCCTGTACCTGGAGAACCACGACCAGCCCCGGTCCGTCTCCCGCTTCGGCAGCGAGAAGTACTGGCGGGAGAGCGCCCAGGTGCTGGGAGCCCTCCTTCTGACCCTGCGGGGCACCCCCTTCCTCTACCAGGGGCAGGAGATCGGCATGACCAACTTCGACTTCAAGCGCATCCGCCAGCTCCAGGACATAGAGAGCAAGAGCATCGACAAGCTCCTCACCCGCCTCCACCTGCCTGCGGCCCTGCGGTGGCGGATCATCTCCCGCACCAGCCGGGACAACGCCCGCACCCCCTTCCAGTGGACCGGGGAGAAGGGGGCCGGGTTCACGCAGGGCCGTCCGTGGCTGGGGATCAACCACAACTGCGAGCGCATCAACCTCGCCGCCCAGGAGGAGGACCCCCGCTCCGTCTGGAGCTGGTACAAGGACCTCGCCGCCCTCCGGCAGGAGCGGGAGGAGCTCCGCCGGGGGGACTTCACCCCCCTTGCGATGACGGAGCAGGTCTTCGCCTACCGCCGGCAGCTGGGGGACAGGGGCCTCACCGTGGCCCTCAACTTCAGCGCCGAGCCCGCCCGGGTGGTGGTCAGGGGGAAGCTGCTCCGCTCCAACTACGACCGCATCCGGTTTGAGGAGATCCTCCAGCCCTGGGAGGCGGTGATCCTGGAATGAGCACTGTCCCCCACGGAGAGCCCTGCCAGGCGGGGCCTGTCCGCTATGAGCTTCTGCGCTCCTCCCGCCGGACGGCGGCCCTGGAGATCACCTCGGATGGCCGGGTGCTGGTCCGGGCCCCCCGGCGGACCAGCCGGACGTGGCTGGACAGCTTCGTCCTGGGCCACGCCGGGTGGATCGAGACGCATCTGGAGCGCCAGCGCCGCCGTCAGGAGGCCCGCCCGGAGCCCACGGAGGCCCAGCGGGAGGCGCTGATTTGCAGGGCCCGGGAGGTCCTGCCCGCCCGCACCGCCCACTTTGCCGCCCTCATGGGCCTTACCCCCGCCGCCGTGACCATCACCGGGGCGAGAAAGCGCTTTGGCAGCTGCAGCGCCTCAAACCGCATCTGCTACTCCTGGCGGCTCATGCAGTACCCGGAGGCGGCGGTGGACTATGTGGTGGTCCACGAGCTTGCCCACATCGTCCACAAGGACCACAGCCGGAATTTCTACGCCTATGTGGAGCGCTTCCTGCCCGATTGGCGGGAGCGCCGGGCGCTTCTCAAGGAATAAAATGTTCCCCCGACCCAAGCAGGATCGGGGGAATCTTTTTTTCTTATCCCTCCGGGGCGTCCAGGTACTCCTCCAGGCAGATGCCCCGGTCATAGATTTCCTTTGCCGCCTCCTTGCCCACGTAGCGGTAGTGCCAGGGCTCGTAGATGATGCCGGTGACATCGCTTTTCCCCGTGGGGAAGCGGAGGATGAAGCCGTACTCCCAGCTGTGCTTCATAAGCCACTGCTGCACGGCGGTGTCCTCCTGGGACTCGTCCAGGTTCTGGTTGCTCCGGTCCACGATGTCCAGGGCGAGGCCCAGCTGGTGTTCGCTGGTGCCGGGGACGGCCACGGTCTTGGCCGCCTCCAGCCGGGCGGACTCCCCGCGGTACCCCTGGGCCTCAAGGCGAGAGACCTTGTTCTCAAAGAGCTGCTCCTGCTTCTCCCACGTCCGGTAGGAGGAGCAGATGAGGGGGTCGTTCCCCGCCGCCCGGCAGGCGTCCATCATGTCCTGGAGGTCCGGATAGCACCGCTCATCCACCGCGTGTCCGCCGGTGAGCTGGGTCAAAGCGGGCTCGTAGCCCTCGGGCAGGGCGTTCCAGGGGTTGACCAGGACCAGCCGCCAGTCCTCCGCGCTGGTCCCCTTGGGCCTGGGCTCTGCGGATTTGACCGGCACCGTGCCGTCCTCCGGCGCGCCCTGGAAAGCGGGTAAATTCCCGGCGCTTTTGCTCTGTCCGGGGTCCGTGCGCACGAAAAAGGCCACCAGCACCACGAAAACCAGCGCCGCCAGCACACCGGAGAAGAGGGGGGCGCGGCGTCTGCGGCGCCTCCTGCGCGGGGGACGCCGGCGGGGCGGGGCGGGTCTGGGGGCGCTCTCGCGGCGGAGGCTGAACTCTCTTTCGTACATGGCGGGGACTCCTTCCTTAGATGCAAAATATTGGTTGGCGTCCCTATCATAGAGAGGAAAACACAAGAAACGACATCTTTTTTGCATCCAAGAGGCATCCAATTTTTTAAGATTTTATTTACAATTCCGTGGCAGAGGGCATCAAACGAAAGTTTGACATTTTCCAAATTTCAAGGTATAATAAACTGATTCCCCACAGAAAGGCAGGGCAGTGCCCATTGAATAGAAAAGACGTGGTGATCCCCGCCGGGGATCTGGAAAAACAAAGAGACTTCACCCGCCGGGCTGCGGGATACCTTGCCCGCCTGGGCCGGGAGCCCCGGGCCTTCGTGGACACCTACGGGTGCCAGCAGAACGTCTCGGACAGCCAGCGCATCATGGGCATGCTCCGGGAGATGGGCTGCGTCCTGGTCCGGGAGGCGGCGGAGGCGGATATCATCGCCGTCAACACCTGCGCCATCCGGGAGAACGCGGAGAAAAAGGTCTTCGGCGTGGTGGGACAGCTGGTCCATGTGAAGGAGAAAAACCCGGACGCGGTCATCTGCCTCTGCGGCTGCATGGCCCAGCGCCCGGCAGTGGCGGAGAAGATCAAAGCCTCCTACCGCCATGTGGACCTGGTCTTCGGCCCCCAGGCCCTCTGGAAATTCCCGGAGCTCCTTTGCAGCGTCCTCTCCCGGCGGCAGCGGGTCTTCTCCATTGAAGAGGAGCACGGCTCTATCGCCGAGGGCATCCCCGTGGTCCGGGAGAGCGGCGTGAAGGCATGGGTCTCCATTATGTACGGCTGCAACAACTTCTGCTCCTACTGCATCGTGCCCTATGTCCGGGGCCGGGAGCGGAGCCGGGAGCCGGAGGCCGTCCTCGCCGAGGTCCGGGAGCTGGCGGAGGCCGGATATAAGGAGATCACCCTCCTGGGGCAGAACGTCAACAGCTACGGCAAGGACCTGGATACGCCCATGGACTTCGCGGACCTCCTCGCGGAGATCGACAGGATCCCGGGGGACTACCTCATCCGCTTTATGACCAGCCACCCCAAGGACGCCGGTGAAAAGCTCTTCCGGACCATGGCCCGGTGCGCCCATGTGGCCCATCAGCTCCACCTGCCGGTGCAGTCCGGGAACAGCCGGGTCCTCAGGGCCATGAACCGGGGCTATACCCGGGAGCAGTACCTGGAGAAGGTCCGTCAGGCCCGGGAGGCCATGCCGGACCTGGTGCTCACCAGCGATATCATCATCGGCTTCCCCGGTGAGACGGAGGCCGAGGCCATGGACACCGTCTCCCTCATTGAGGAGGTGCGCTATGACGCCCTCTTTACCTTCCTCTTCTCCCCCCGGCCCGGCACCCCCGCCGCCGTCATGGCGGACCCCGCCTCCCGGGCGGAAAAGCAGGTGTGGTTCGACCGGCTCCTGGACGCCCAGAACCGCATTTCGGCGGAGCTCCACCAGGGGTATGTGGGCAAAACCGTCCGGGTCCTGGTGGACGGGGAGAGCGGCGACGGGGCGTGGCCCCTCTCCAGCCGCACCCACGGCGGACGGCTGGTCCACCTCAGAGGCGGCAGGGAGCTCATCGGGCAGTACGTGGACGTGAAGATCACGGACAGCAACACCTGGGCCCTGTTCGGGGAGGTCTAGTCCCCAGGAGGGCCCCCGGCAGGGACAGGCCCTCCATAAATGCCCACTCGGTCTCGTATCCGGCCTGGACGTTGTATTTCTCAATGAAATCCTCCAGGAGCTTCTGCTGGTCCAGGGTCAGCGCGGCCGTCAGCGCCGCCTCGGCCTGGGTGCATTTGTCCTTTACTTTTCGATATTCTTCGTCGTATTTCAACGTTTTGTATTGGGTTTCCATGACGTAGCGGTAGAGATATTGATGCAGAATATTCATTCGTTTAACGCCACCTTTCGAGCTATTCCCAATTGGGAATATTTGCAAAGATTATAGCATGCCCGTTTGGGAATTGTCAAGGAGGAAGTATGACTTTCCCTGAGCATTTGATAAAATTGCGTGAAAATCGTGGTCTGTCCCAAAAAGCATTGGCAAAATCCCTTGATATCGGTGTGCATACGTATCAGCGATATGAATATGGAGAGCGGACTCCGCCGCTTCCCACCCTCATCCTGCTGGCAGATTTTTATAATATCAGCCTGGATGAATTAGTGTGCAGGGAGCGCCCCCAACATAAATAGAGAAAGAGGAACGGACATGGCCGACATGACCCCCATGATGAAGCAGTACCACGAGATCAAGGAACAAAACAAGGACGCCATCCTCTTTTTCCGCCTGGGGGACTTCTACGAGATGTTCAGCGACGACGCCATCCTCGCAAGCCGGGAGCTGGACCTGACCCTCACCACCCGGGACCGGGCCAAGCCGGAGGACGAGCGCACCCCCATGTGCGGCGTGCCCTACCACTCCTGCGACGGGTACATCGCCCGGCTCATCGCCAAGGGCTACAAGGTGGCTATCTGCGAGCAGACCGAGGACCCCGCCGCCGCCAAGGGGTTGGTGAAGCGGGACATCATCCGTGTCGTCACCCCCGGCACCGTGGACGCCTCCATGCTGGAGGGGGGGCGGTCCAACTACATCTGCGCCGTCTGCATGGACGATGAATCCGCGGGCCTCGCCTTCTGCGACATCACCACCGGCAAGACCCACGCCACCTCCTTCACCGGGCCCGAGCGGCTCAGCCATGTGGAAAACGAGCTGGGCCGCTTCTCCCCTGTGGAGGCGGTCCTCAATGACGGCGCGTTCCAGCAGACGGGCCTTATCGACCTCCTGCGGGAGAAATTCAACTGCCTGACCCAGAACGGCGGGGAAGCCCGCTTCCGCCTGGAGGCGGCGGCGGAGCAGGTGGAGCGGCAGTTCGGGAAGGACCAGGCGGACCGCCTGCCCAAGTCCAACAGCGCCGCGCTTCTTGCCCTGGGGGGCCTGCTGGGGTACCTCTACGAGACCCAGAAGACGGACCTGAGCCATATCCGGGAGCTGGAGTATTACGAGGAGGGCCGGTTCATGGAGCTGGACCTCACGGCGCGGCGCAACCTGGAGCTCACCGCCACCATGCGGGACAAGGAGAAGCGGGGGAGCCTGCTGTGGGTCCTGGACAGGACGAAGACCGCCATGGGCGGACGGCTTCTGCGCTCCTGGCTGGAGCGGCCCCTTTTGAGCGTGACGGCCATCAACAAGCGCCTGACGTCCGTGGAGGCCCTGGTGAAGAGCGCCATGGACCGGGAGGAGCTGATCGCCGCCCTCACCGGCATCGGCGACATGGAGCGGCTTATCGGGCGCATTGTCTACGGCAGCGCCGGGGGGCGGGACTTGGCGTCCCTCCGCGCCGCGCTGGGGAAGCTGCCGGAGCTGAAAGAAAAACTCTCCCCCTTCCCCGCCGGGCGGCTGGGGGAGCTGGGAGAGTCTTTGGACCTGCTGGAGGACGCCTATGCCCTTCTGGCCCGGGCGGTGGTGGACGAGCCGCCCTTCTCCGTCCGGGAGGGGGGCTTCATCCGGGACGGCTTCCACCCGGAGGTGGACCGCCTGCGGGACATCCTCAGCGGCGGCAAGAGCGTCATCGCCGATGTGGAGGCCCGGGAGAGGGAGAAGACCGGCATCAAGAGCCTCAAGGTGGGCTACAACAAGGTTTTCGGCTACTACATCGAGGTCAGCAAGAGCTATTACGACCAGGTGCCGGACGCCTACATCCGCAAGCAGACCCTTGCAGGCTGTGAGCGCTACATCACCCAGGAGCTCAAGGATTTAGAGCACACCGTCCTCACCGCCAGCGACCGGGTGGTGGCGCTGGAGTACGAGATTTTTACGGATTTACGCGCCCAGGTCTCCGCCCGGATGGCGCGCATCCAGAGCACCGCCGCCGCCGTGGCGGAGCTGGACGCGCTGTGCTCCCTGGCCTCGGCGGCGGTGAAAAACAACTACTGCCGCCCGGAGGTGGACGAGGGGGGCGTCATCGAGATCCACGACGGACGCCATCCGGTGGTGGAGCGGATGCTCTCCGGGTCCCTCTTCGTGCCCAACGACACCTATATGGGGGAGCGGGAGGACCGTGTGGCCATCATCACCGGCCCCAACATGGCGGGGAAATCCACTTATATGCGCCAGGTGGCCCTCATCACCCTCATGGCCCAGGTGGGGTCCTTTGTCCCGGCGCGGGCGGCCCGCATCGGCGTGGTGGACCGCATCTTTACCCGTATCGGGGCAAGCGACGACCTGGGGGCCGGGCAGTCCACCTTTATGGTGGAGATGACCGAGGTGGCGGATATCCTCAAGTACGCCACCAGCCGGAGCCTTCTGATTCTGGACGAGATTGGCCGGGGCACCAGCACCTTTGACGGCATGAGCATTGCCCGGGCGGTGCTGGAGCACTGCGCGGACCGGAAGAAGCTGGGGGCCAAGACCCTCTTTGCCACCCACTACCACGAGCTGACCGCCCTGGAGGAGGCCATCCCCGGGGTGAAAAACTACAGCATCGCCATCCGGAGCCGGGGGGAGGAGCTGATTTTCCTGCGCAAAATCATCCCCGGCGGCGCAGACCGGAGCTACGGCATTGAGGTGGCCAAGCTTGCGGGCCTGCCGGAGACGGTGGTAAAAAAGGCCCGCAGCGTCCTCCGGGAGCTGGAGGACGGGAGCGGCCATACGCCTCAGCTTCTGGCGGAGCCGAAGCGGGAGCAGGTCTCCCTGGCCGCTCTGGGGGAGGCGGAGGTCGTCGACCGTCTGAGAAGGACCCAGCCGGAGACCTTGACGCCCCTGGAGGCCATGAGCTTGCTGTATGAGCTCAAGCAGAAGCTGAATTGATCGGGGGCGGAGACGGGGGGATG
>Ga0137310_101033_pt1 | contig 18237 bp, 23 predicted proteins | sample NAcewiD2O_June_2_FD_97183 | JGI IMG/M metagenome (GOLD analysis project Ga0137310, IMG submission 97183) | Mouse cecal microbial communities from Vienna, Austria - N-Acetylglucosamine amended D2O_June | ecosystem: Host-associated > Mammals > Digestive system > Large intestine > Cecum | place...
CCGCGGGCACTAAAATCATAACAATTTCCTTATCGGGCTGAATGGTTATGTGAAAGAACTCCTCCGCCTCCTTATTGGCCGTACCGCGGGCGTGAATAACGGTGCCGCCGCGGGCGCCCACCTCCTTTGCCGCGTCCATAACCGTTTCCGAAAAGCCCGAATTGACTATACAAAAAATTACCTCGTATGCGGTATTCATTTATTTTCCTCCTGCACCGTTCTGTTATTGCTTAAAAAGCCGAAAATAAGCTTGCCGATTAAGCTTGAAAGCGGAATTGTATACGCTATTCCTTTGCCGCCCTTTATGGTTTTGAATTTTTCTTCCAGCATTCTTACGGCTTTGGGAATTTTCTCCTGCTGTATCACGCTGAAAATTACCGATTTTTCGTTATCGGAAAGTCCTAACAGCGAAAGCATTTTTTCGTTTGCGGTGCCGCTTGCAAGCGCGGTAACCTGCATATTCACGTCAAAGGATAAAATCAAATCCTCGTAATATTCCGCTTTGCTTCTGCCGACAACGGTTACAAGCAGTTCGAGGCGGTTTGAGGTGACCGTATTTGGCGCTTGCTTGGCTTTTTGCACTGCGGTTTTAACCGCTTTTTTAACGGCTCCCTTCACGGGTCGGCGTTTGGTATTTTCCAAAGGCGTATTTTCTGACATAGCCCTCTCCTATTTGAAATAAATAATCTGCTCGTCGTCGGCGGCGAGAATGCGCTTCATTGTTATCTTTGAACGCACCTTTGCCGACATAACTGCCTTAAAGCCCAAAATTTGTATTGTTATCAAGGGCGTCATTGCGACCATTGCCACAACGCCGTAAGCAAAGGAGTAAATTTCGCCCTCGCCCCACATAGTCGCACATGCGCCTATGACCATAGGCAGAATAAAGCTTGAAGTCAGCGGACCGCTTGCAACCCCGCCCGAGTCGAACGCGATTGCCGTATAAATTTTGGGAACGAAAAACGAAAGCCCCAAGGATATTAAATAGCCGGGGATAAGGTAGTACAGAATGGAAAATTTGAAAATCATTCTGATAAGCGTAAGCCCTATCGATATACCCACCGCTATCGACAGCGCGATAAGCATTTCTATCTTCTTTACTCCGCCGCCCGTTACGTCCTCTACCTGCTTGTTTAAAACGTGCACGGCGGGCTCTGCAAGCACGACGACCATACCGAGAACAAAACCAAGCACCACAAGAAGGGTCCGGCTTTTTTCCGCAATCTGCTTGCCGATTTTAAAGCCCACGGGCATAAACCCTACCTCTACCGCAACAAGGAATATTACAAGTCCCAAAAACGTATAACCGATGCCGATGCCTATTTGTATAAGCTTTTGCTTGGGAAGCTTTAACACCGTAAATTGCAGAATAAAGAAAAACGCAACCACAAGCCCGAGAGCGAGCGCGACCTCGCCCAGCTTTTTTAAAAGCAGAGGACCGAACTTTATGCCCAGCTTTTCCGCAATATCGTATATGCCCGTATTGTATGTATCCAAATCGCCCTTTGTAGTCATTGACAGCAGCATAACCGCGATAATCGGTCCGATTGAGCACAGCGCGATTAGTCCGAAGCTGTTCTCGTTGGAGCTTTTGCCGCCTATTGTGGAGGAAATTCCTACACCCAACGCCATTATAAACGGCACGGTTATGGGCCCCGTGGTAACGCCGCCCGAATCGAACGCGAGCGGAAAAAGCGTTGATTTACCGATTTCGGGCGATGCCATAATTGCGCAGACGGCAAACAGCATTAAATAGAAAAACATCAACAGCGCGGATAAATCTTTGCGGAATATGATTTTTAAAATTGCAACCACAAGGAATATGCCTACGCCAAGCCCTACCGTTATTATCAGCAGCCATTTGCTTACCTCGCCCTCGCCGGGCATTATGTCCTTGACCTGGTCTGCAAGCACTGACAAATCGGGCTCGGCAACGGTAATAAGCAAGCCCATTATAAAACAGACGGAAAGAAGTATTCCCACCTTTTTCGATTTTGTAAGACCCGAGCCGACGTGCCCGCCCATAGGCGTCATTGCAAGGTCGGCGCCGAGGTTGAAAAGACCTATACCGAGTATTAACAACACTGCCGAAACGGCGAACGCGATTGTTTCCACGGGCTGCAAATCGACAAGCGGTGTAAACGAAATTATAAGCACGATTACCGTCACCGGCAATACGGATATTAAAGATTCTTTAAGTTTTGAAAATAGCGCTTTGAACATATTTTAAATAACTGCGGAAAATTTGTTGAATATATTGAATTGTATCATAAAAATTGCTTTTGCGCAACATGCGGAAATAAAAAATACCGCTCGTTTTGCGGTATTTTTTACTGTTTTGTTTTTGACGCTTTAATCATAAAGCCCTTCGGAAAGGTATCTTTCCCCTCCGTCGGGCAAAAGCGCGACTATCGTCTTGTTGTAATTTTCTTCGCATGCGGCAATGACTGCCGCAGCGTGCAGAGCCGCGCCCGAGGAAATTCCCGCAAGAATGCCCTCCGTACGCGCAAACGCTTTGGCGGCGCAAAACGCCTCGTCGTCTGTCACGGTAACTACCTCGTCAATAACGCTTTTGTCGAGCGTTTCGGGTATAAAGCCCGCGCCTAAGCCCTGAATATTGTGTGCACCCGCTTTGCCGTTTGTAAGCACGGGAGAGCCTTGCGGTTCTACCGCAACGATTTTTATTGCGGGATTTTTGCCTTTAAAGTATCTGCCCGCGCCCGTAATAGTACCGCCCGTACCCACTCCCGCTACAAAAATATCGATTTTGCCTTGCGTATCGTTCCAGATTTCGGGAGCGGTGGTAGAAAAATGCGCGTACGGGTTGGCGGGATTTGTAAACTGCCCCGCAACAAACGCGTTTGGTATTGTTTTTGCAAGCTCTTCGACTTTATCTATTGCGCCCTGCATGCCCTTTGCGCCGTCGGTTAAAATTATTTCCGCGCCGTAGGCGGCTGTCAGTCTGCGCCTTTCAATACTCATTGTGTCGGGCATGACGACAATCACTCTGTAACCCATTGCCGCGCCCATTGCGGCAAGCGCAATGCCCGTATTGCCGGAGGTCGGCTCGATTATGACCGAGCCCTTTTTAAGTCTGCCGTCGCGCTCCGCCTGCAAAAGTAAGGCGCGCGCTACTCTGTCCTTTACCGAGCCCGCGGGGTTGAGATATTCAAGCTTGGCAAGCAAAGCGGTTTTTAAGTTGTTGCTTTGGGAAAAATTTTGCGCGCGTAAAAGCGGGGTGTTGCCCGTAAGCTCGAATACGGAATTGAAAATCTGCATTTTATTTTATTAAGTCTTTTATTACCTCGCCCGCGATTATAAGCCCCGCAACCGATGGCACGAAGGCACAGCTTGCGGGGATTTCACGCCTTTGGCTTGCCTCTCCGCTGTTTTCAAGCGGTTTTAACGGCTCTTCGCGGGAATATACTACTTTAAGCGCGTTTATTCCGCGTTTTTTCAGTTCTCTGCGCATTACCCTTGCAAGCGGGCATACCGAGGTTTGAATTATATCTGCAACTCTGAAAGCCGTCGGGTCGGTTTTGTTGCCCGTACCCATACAGCTTATTACCCGAACGCCGCAATTATACGCTTTTTCTATAATTGCAAGCTTGCCCGCAACAGTATCTATTGCATCGACCACATAATCGTACTGCGAAAAATCGAGCGCGTCCGCATTTTGAGGCAAATAAAAAATATTGTGTGTGTTTACAACGCAGTCTGGGTTAATTTCCTTCACGCGCTGTGCGGCGATGTCAACCTTGTACTTGCCAACCGTTTCAAGCGTTGCGATTATCTGGCGGTTGATATTCGTCAGACTGACTGTATCGTTGTCAATAAGGTCGAGCGCGCCGACGCCGGAGCGGGCAAGCGCCTCCACAACATAGCCCCCCACTCCGCCTATACCGAAAACCGCCACGCGCGCTGAGGCGAGCTTTTGCATTGCTTTTTTACCGAAAAGCATTTCCGTTCTTGAAAACTGATTAAGCATTATTTTTCCTTATATACAAAAGCACCCTTTCATTAGGGTGCCTGATTTTTTGGAGCAGGTGACGGGAGTCGGACCTATTTTGCAGACAAAAAAAGCACTGTTTTTTATCAAAAAATATGCAATTTAAGCCTTAAAACGCTCGTTTTATAAATACTGCCCCCAATTTGCCCCCTCAAAAAACAAGCCTATTTTATCCTTTTCTGCCCGCCGTTCGGCGGGTTTTATATTTAGTATTATATTCAATAAAATTGTTTCCGTCAACTCTAATTTTTCCGGATATGCGGAAAATTAGGGCAACAACTTCTCGACGAACCAACGGGCGCCTTCGTGGTAGAGTTCGCGGCGGCTCCCGGCAATATCTACGGTGTAACGGACAGTCGGACTGCTGCCGACGTGCCGGGGCGGGGCTTGCCGCACGTCCGCAACCTTCGTAATATCAAATCTGCGCCCGTCCTCCCACTCTATCGCGAGCGGCGCCATACGCCCGTCCTCGTCCACGCGTAAAACCACGGCGACATACACTTTAATAAACTGCGTCATAGGCGTATTATGCCCGTTTAACGCCTTATACAATCATCAACAAAAAGCAAACGATTGTACAGAGCGCCCGCGCCGGGGTATGCTGATAAGTCAACACTTATCAGCATAGTATCAAAATACGCGGGTAAGGGGCGAGCCAACGGCTCGCGCACCCTTCCGCATATTTTAGGAAATGCTCGTCAAAAAATGGACGATTGATTTACAGACAAAGCAATCCCAAATAACCAAGCGTCGGAAAAGCCGGATTTACAGCGTCCGCCCTGTGCGCTTCCGCATATCCGCCGCCCTTCGGGGCGGCATTCTGTCAATCCCTCACCGCATGCCCAAAGCAGCGGCACACAAGCCGCGGCGGTTATTGTTTTATAGTTTATATATATGGTAAGGGCTACCCGAATCCTGATTATTTTTAAGGGAATTCTGATTGTTAAGATAATCAGTATTCCGTCAGTAACTTTTGCATAATAAAACCGCGCCGGAATTATCCGGCGCGGCCGCAATCTTCTTTGATTATCACAACGACTATAAGCGCAGACGTTGCCTGCGCTTTTAAATTGCCTTATTCAATTCCCTTGGTAGTTCTTTTGTCGCGCTTAGGCGGCGAGCCGCGGCTTCGTCGGCGTTCATAGCAATCGCAAGCCGTACCTTCCGGCGTATAGCCTGTATCGTTACAGCACGTACATTTAACGTAATACTTTGAACCAAGTTGCGCCGATGACAGCCCTATACCCGTTAAAACCTCGTTCAGACGCGCGTCCAGCACGGTCAGACGTTTATTTAGCGCCTGCTTCTCAGTTAAATCCCGAGCCTTAAAATACATACTGCGCACGGAACCCATTTCCGCCGTAAGCGCTTTATAGTCAAGGCATTTAAACGCCTTATTTCGCGCTTTGGCGGCTTTCTTATCCGCCTTCGCCCGAAGTCCCGCGTAATACAATTCCCGCGTTTCTGCGGCGCTCTCAGCGTCAGGCTCCTGTGCCCTTAAACGCTTGCGGAATTGCTTTTCCAGCTTGAACCAGCGCCAGCCCTTCCTCAGATATATCCTATTCTTCTGCGAGCCGTTCCGCGCAACGTTTGACTTGGGAAAGCCTATCAGTTTCGCCCAGCGCAAATAATCCATTGCCGCCGCTACCGTGTCCGGGTCTATACCTAACTCGTCCGCAATTTCCTTATACGTCTGATAAACGCTGCGTTTAGTATAAATCAGCGCGTATACTTTGCACGTGCTCGGCGTTAAGCGCTTTGTGAACGTGTTACCGTCGTCGTCCGTCATCTCGAACTCGCGGCTTAACACTTCAAGCGGACAATGCCATTTGCGGCCGCCGACCTTGCCGTGGTCAAAAACGTATGTGCTTTGCCCGTCCTTGCGCATATAGCCCAGCGCTTTAAGGTCGCGGTTAAATCTGCTAATCGAAGGCGCGCTTATGCCCGTTAATTCTGTTATCTCGTCATACTTGCGTGTAAACGTGCTTTCGTTCCCCAGCGCGTCCTTAACGCCGGAAAAACTCGATATTAACCCACTGTAAATTTGTGCCAGCGACGACAGCGCGCTTGCTTTCAGCGCGCTGAAAAAACTGACGTAATATATCCCGCCGCTCTGTTCGGTATTCAGTTTTGCTGCCGTGTTCGCCGCCATTCTTTACTCCGCGTCTACAAATTTTGTTATTTCGCCCCTGAACCGAAGCGGCAATTTTGCAAGTTCGCCGTTACGGTGCTTTGCTATCGTCAATATCGCCGCGCCCTTGATTATGCTCTTCTTCGCCATTTCCTCGTCCGACAGTCCGACGTCCGGACGCTCGATAAACATTACCACGTCGGCGTCCTGCTCGATTGCGCCCGATTCACGCAAATCCGATAACTGCGGTTTATCATTCTTATCAAGGCGCCTAAGCTGTGACAGCGCCAACACCGGCACGTCTAACTCCTTCGCCATTAGTTTTAACGCACGCGTTACGTCTGCCACTTCCTGAGTACGGTTTTGCTCCCCATACCGCTTACCACTGCTCATTAACTGTATGTAATCCACCATTACAAGGTCCAGCCGCCCGCCGTTCCGCGCTTTGATTCTGCGGCACTTAGACAGTATTTCCGCGGGCGTTATTCCCGCGTTGTCGTCTATGCTTATACTCGCCCTCGACAGTTTGTCGCTGTACTTCGTCAGGCGCTTCCATTCCTCGGTGCCCAGACGCCCGGCATTAGCGGCCGACGAACTCACGCCCGAGGCGGCGCACAATAAGCGCCATTTGATTTCCAGCGTGGACATTTCCAAGGAGAAAACCGCGCAAACCTTTTTATCGTAAAGCGCCGCGTGCTCGATTATATTCATTGCCAGCGACGTTTTGCCCATTCCCGGGCGCGCGGCAAGGATTATAAGGTTTTGCTTTTGTAAGCCGTTCGTCAATTTGTCCAGCCGGAAGAAACCCGTCTTGACGCCCATAAACGCGTCTTTATTCATTGCAAGCGCGTTCATACGTTCCAGCACGTCGTTAAAGCCCGTTTCCCGTATATCCTCTGCCGTGCTGCCGCTTCGCTTGTCCGATACCGCGTACAACCGCGATTCCGCATACTGAATGCTACCTTCGCCGCTGTCGCTTTTACGCGCATACTCCGCTATTTCACCGGCGGCGCGGATTATGCTACGGTTCAGCCCGTCGCGCTTGACTATTTCCAGATATTCCGCATAGTTTGCCGCCGAAGGCGTGATTTGCGCAAGTTCGGTTATGTACGCAATCCCACCGACGTCCGCAAGCTTAGCCAGCGTTTCCAGCGCGTCCGTTACTGTGATTATGTCAAGCGCCTTGCGGCTCTGGTACACCGTCATTATCCCTCGATAAATTATTTGGTGGCTTTCTACGTAAAAATCGCTCTCCTGCAACGCTTCCGTTATTTCCGGGATTACTGCGTTATCCATTAGCATACAGCCCAAAAGCGCCTGCTCCGCTTCTAAATTGTACGGCATTGCATTTATACTGCTCATTTCCTTTTGTCCTTATTATTGTTAAAAATTTACAAGAATTACAGTGATTAAAGCGTGCATGGCGCGCTCATCACGTTTGCATGCACTCTGCGCGCACCCGTTTTTATGTAATTTATTATCATTTAATAAACATATCCGGCGCGATTTTAAAACTGTCACCGGTGCAGATAAGCGCGTCTGCTGCTTGCAAACGCTTGCAGGCGTTATACACCTTGCGCTTGTCCACGCCCAGCGCGTCCGCCGCTGCCGTGAAATCTATCGGGCGACTTTCCACGCCCTGCAATTTATTTAAATACTTTAAAAATTCATACTCGAAGGATATTAATTTATTAAATAACACCTGCACGTCTATTTTCTTCATCTGCCGCCCTCCTTAAACTATCTTTATCTGTTGCCCGCTTTGGTTAGATTTTACGCCTTTACAACCCGTTGAGCGGTGCCGAAGCGCACACGCAGGGCAATAACAAGTTTTGCCGTCATGCGCTACCGCCCATCCTAAATTTTTAGGCGCGCTTTTGTCCGGGTATTCTCGCACTACCACCTTGCAATCGTCGCAACCGTAAAAATACACTTTCCTTATCATAGCCTTACCCCCTTAATCTGTGTTTTCTGTTTCTTCCCCCTTGTCAGCGTTTGCGCCCATGTCCGGTTCCTCGGGTTCTGCGCTTCTCTCAGACTGCGCCGCAAGCATTTGCATTTGCTCGACGTCGTCCGCAACGTCGGTTGCCTGCTCCGGCGCCTCCTCCGACGCTGTGGTGGCTTGCTCCGCATGTTCCTGCACTTCGCCCGGCGCCGCCGGTTCTTCGACGTCAGGCTCGTCCGCAAGTTCGTATAAGGCGCTTAAATCGTCCTCCTCGTCCTCGTCCGGTTCCTCGGGCTCCTCGCTCGCCGCCGCTTGCTCCGGTTGTCCTTCTTCCGAAGGCGCCAGCGTTGCCGCCTCGCTCGCCGGCAATTGCTCCGGTTGCGCCCGTTCAGGCGGCAGTGTCCGGATATGCTCGCCAAGCAAGCCTTTGATATACTCGCCGTTTAACAATTTAAACTGCGTCGTATCTGTCTGCCGCGATAGTTCGTTGGCGATTAACTCAAACAGCGCGGCGCGGCGTTCCGGTATGCATTCCGCTTTAATGTACTCATCAATGTAATACACAAGACGTCTGCCGACGCGCTTGATTACCTTGCGGCGCTTAAACCGTCCTACTGTTTCATAAACAAGCGTATACATTAATTCCGCCGCTTCGTTCTCAGCTTCGTCATGGTCCGGCTCAATACCTTCTTCAAGTTCTTCAAAATAACCCGCCGCTTCGGACGCGATTCGATTATCCAATATCCGTTTCATCGGACTGCTGTGCCAACGAAAACATTTATAATAACTGTAAGCAGCCAATTCGTTTGCTAAGCCTTCCGCTAAATAAAACCGCTCGTTTGTTTTGCTTCGCGACTGGGCGCGTTTAAGCGCCAACTCCGATTCATATTGCTCTGCAAGCGCTGCCTGTACCGACTTGTATATTTGCGCGTCCATATAGTTTTTATGAACTTCCAAATCTATTGATTTTTCTATATACTTTTGGTTAAATTCAAACAAATCGTCTACTATCTCGTTGTAGTAGTCCGTATAGTTCTCAGTTCTCTTTTTCTTCTTCCTTTTCATACTTGCCCCTGAACCACTCCGGCTCGTCTATGTTATAAACTGCCGCCTGCTCTGCCGGCAATCGCTGTCGCTCTGACGATGTTAAATGTTGCATATACGCAAAGTCCTCTCCGCGCGGCGGGATAAAATCGCTCGCGCGCTCTTGCGAATCATAGCAAGCAAATATATTGCCGTTGTATTCGTAAGCAGTTTCTTTATAACACCGCGCATTGTTTTTTATATAGTCGTCATAGTCGCGGACGTTGTAAAATTCTCGGCAATGCCATGTTGTTTTTATTACTCTGCCTAAACCGTCTTTCTCATTCTCAACACCCTGCATTTCTATAATCTTGTCGGTTATAGCGCGCACGTTCACGTCCATTAAATGCCCGCGCTGTCCGTCGCCCCAAAACTCGATATCGAAATGCCGGCTTTCCTCAAACCATTGACTTAATCTGTCCGGGAACGTTGCGCTTTTACGGCTGTTGATTATCCTTTGCAACTCGGGGATTATTACAACGCTGCATGGCGCTACATATAATGCTGGCTTGCCGCTGCCGTCGTTGACGCCTATATAATACGGATTTATAAAATACGGCTCGTAGTATTTATAATAGCCCTCTAAAAACCGCATTCGCATAGGTGAATATATCGGCACCTTATCCGGCGGCGTCAGGTGCAAGCCATATTTTTTATTTATTTCTATCGTCTTTTCCGTTGAACGGCGTTTAAGGTATTCCCCGCGCTCGAACTTCGCTATATGCGCTTGATATGCAAGAAACGAACTTTTGCCCGTACCACGGACGCCCACTACCAGCGTTAAATTGGGCTTGCTTTCCATTGACTTACTTCTTTTTCTTCTGCTCTTCCGGCTCAAAGGTATGCGTTACCTGCCGACTCGTAGGCGCTACCTCTATCACTTTTCCGGTACACGCAAAAACGTACGCTGCATAATTCGCGGCTTCCGAAGGCGTTGCAAACGTCTTACCCGCTCTCGCTCCGTCAAAGGCTGTATACCCGCCGCTTTTTGCCACGCGCTTTAACACACGGTGTCGCGGCGGCTGCGGCTTACTTTCTCGTTTTATGATTATAGGACTTACCGAGCCTATCTTGTTTTCCTCGGCGTCACTGTGCTTTATAGGCTTTAATTTAGGCGCTTTCGCGGCTGTCGGCTTTTTAGGCGCTGCGGGCGTTTTCTTCGGCGCCGAAGGTTTCGCCGCAGGCGGTCGCTTCTTCCCCGTTGTTTTGTCCGTAGGCTTACCCGCCGGCTTCGGTTGCTTAGAAGGTTTCCCGCTCTTGCTCTGAGCCGCTCGGGTGGTCTTGTTCTTTTTGTCGTCTTTCTTCATTTTATTGCTCCTCCGCTATTGACTTTTTTAAAAATTTGAATATAATAATATTAAAGAAGTAACCAAGGCTGTTTGCCCGTATGTTTGAAGTTAATGACTCCGAGCGGTGTTACTTCTTTTTTCTTTTGTTACGGTTTCTCCATTTTTTGGCTTTACGCTTTTGCTCTCGCACTTCCTGACGCTTTACTTTCAATCTGTGCCTTAAATACTTTTTAACCGCTTTTATATCCGCTTTCGACAAATTATATCCGTCTAAAATTTCCTCAAAATTTTCCTTCAAATCGTGTTCCACCGGTTTTCGCAAATATGATTGTCTGTCATCGCCTGCTACCGGATTTGTTATAGGTATATTGCTATTTCGTCCGTGCTTTTTAGATTCCGTTAAGCCCATGTATCCGTATTCTGTTTCTAAATCTTCCACTATCAATTTTGGGTGCTTTGCTTTCTTCTCTGCACTGCCTTCATATTTTTTATAGCGACGAAATTTAAAAAGCCCTTTATCTTTGCGCCTCCAAACCACAACTATTACGCCGATTATTATTACCAGCAACGCAACCGCTACCGCGGTTATTATCAACTCGATTTTATGTATCTCGCACCATTGCAAAAATTGCATTATTTTACCCTCTCGCTCGTTTTATTTTTCCTCGCGCCGCTTGCTTCTACCGCAGGCGGCTTTTGTTTTGGCAGCGTTTTTATGGGTTTGTCCGGTGCAACGTGCCCGTTGCAATACACTACCGGCGCCGAAGGCGGCTCCGGCTCTTTCTCTAACGCGCGCCCAACTATTCTTACCGTGCCGATAAGGATAGGCACCAACAACGGAAACGGCTGCGGCATTATCCCGCACAACACCCCAAGCGCCATTAAGATTATTTCCATTACTACGCGGAAGCGCTTGCGGCGTTTCGCTTTGCGCTCGCGCTGGCTGTTTCTTTTTCCTTTCATATCCAATTAACCGTTGTTGTTTTATTTTCGCAACCTTTCACCCAGACAAACCACGCATACGCTATCGCTGAGCCGCCCGAGGTTTTTAATTGCTCAAAATCGCCGTTCTTCGCGCATTGCAAACGCTCGGAAAATACATACACTCGGCGCGGCGGGGTTGTTCGGAATATTTCCTCATATCGCGCTTTGCCTTCTAAAAACTGCAATCGCAACAGCATACAGCACTTGCCGCCATGCGGCAGCAGTTCCAAGGCTTTTATTACAAATTCCTTTGCATACCTATACGGCGGATTCGTCACTATATCGAACGGCTGATTAAACGGTACAGTCTTTGCTTTCAGAAAGTCCTTAATTACTGAAAGCCGCTTATAGCCTCTGTCTTTTATATCCGAACTGCAAACGTAAAAGCCGTGTTCCGTCAGTCGTTCCGATAAATGCCCGCCGCCGCAGGCGCACTCCCATATGCGGGTATTTAATTGCGCTACCGATAGTAACTTATCAATCGCTTTCGGGTCGGTTGCGTAATAATCGTCCGGCTCGCGCTCGTGTTGGCTGTGACTTGTTGCGCCCAAAGTCTTAAACACTCCGTTTACATTACCGCTCATTCTTCCTATCCCTCGATTTTTTCAAGGCAACCTATATCAAACGTGCCTTTGCGCTCGATTTTTACGCACCAAGTACCGCCGATTTGATAAGGTTCAGATAGTACTTCAAATGTTTCGCCGGCATAGCGTTCAGCTTCAAGGCAATGCACTATTTTAACCCTGTCGCCCTCGCGTATCGTTGCAAGGGCTTTCATTGTTCTTTGCTGTCGTTCTCTATATTCTTTTGTCGGTATCATTTTTATCCCCCTTTAAAGCGCCACCGGCTTTTCAAGCCAAATCTGTAACCACTTGTAAATCCTATCCGGCATTCCGGCGCCGAAGTCCTCAGGCATACTTTTCACTCCTTGCGTTACCACAAATAAAAAATTTGCGCGCGTATTACAAGTTTGCAAATATTCCCAATTTGTCTTTTTGCCTATTTCTATGGGTGGTTTAGTAATTTTCGGCGCGGGTTCGGCAGCGGGCTCAACGTTCACCACAAGCCCGTCGCGCGACGCTTTCCACTCTATATACGCCGCTTGCTCGTCCGCGCTTAAATACTCGTTCAATTCTATCAGGCGGCTTATCCGTCCCGTGACATACGTCCACGGCAATTCTATCTTGCTGTTGTCTTTCCGGATAATTATTATGCCTATCTTTGGTCCGTAGTTAAAATTGATTACCGGGCTATGGTATTCTCCAATCCCATATAAATCAGTTATAAAATTGATAAATTCATTTCTGCTCGGCGACTCGTTAAACTTTGTATAAATTTCAAACTTTTTTATTGTTACCATTCGTCTTTTCAGACAATAGTCAATCAACTCACCGTCCGTCATCTGCTCCGCCATGGGCGCGGGCGCTGCGGCTACGGTTTCCGGCTCGTCCGTAACCTCGGATTTTTCCGGATTTCCGGAAAAATTGCCGACTGCATTAAACTCTTCAACGGTTTGTATTTCCGTTATATCGATTACCGTCTGTCCCGGCAGTTGCCCTGCGGAAACGCTTGATTTTTCCGCATTTGCGGAATTGCTTTCGCCTGACTGTTGCGCCGCCTTGCGTTGCTCGATTACCCGCTGCACCTTGCTTAGCGGCGTTTCTATATCAATTAACAGCAAGTCGGTTATGCTTGCTATTTCCGCAGTTGCAGTTGGTGTAGCGGAATGTTTTGCTATATACTTATTCCAAAAAGTAACCGCGCGCCCGATTGTGTCCACGTTGTCCTGCGGCGTTACTATCTGTATAAATTCGTCAGGGCAGTATCTGAGCCGGCAAAACTCCGCCAATTGAGATTTGGAATACTTATCGTACTTGTCCGCTATGCGCATGGGCGATTGAGCATTGTGCGCAAGCGCGTATATTTGCATTAACTCGTATGTAACGGTTTTCTTAAAGCCGAACTTATCTTCCGCAAGTTCCGTTATGTTCTGATAGCCAAGCGCTTTGTAGTATTTCAGGTTATTCGCTTCGGTAAGGCGAAAACCGATTACAAAAAAACTATGCTTTATGTCGTTTAAATCGTTGTAGACGTTCTGCACAAAGCCTTCCGCCATTATCTTTGCTTCCTGTTCTTCAAGCGCGACGATTTCAGCGTTTTTCAGCATTTACCCACCTCGCCGGAATACTTATTTACAAAGTCCTCAACCTCTTGCTTGTCTACCAAATCGAACTCGCACAACTGTTTGGCGATTGAATACGCTCGCGCAAGCTTAGACGGTGAATACACTACTAATCGCCCGTTTTCCTCGCTCAGACTGTAATATATTTTCTATCAAGGCTTGCAATACTTCACGTTCCTGCGGTTCGGCGCTGTTTGCAATGTCGGGCGCTTCCGAAGAGCGCAAACTTGCTTCAATGTAAATTCGCTTATAAGTGCTTTCGCCGCGGTCTGCGCACGGTTCGGAAGAATACGTCAAACGCAGCCGCGGCTGGGCTTTTAAGTACTCTTTAAACGCGGTTACTTCCTCTAACTCGCCCCAAAGTCTGACTTTAATCATTCCGCCACCTCGACGCCGAGCACGGCAAGTATTTTATACGCCGTTTCGTTTGGATTTTTCTGCGAATTCACGCTCATATCTACAATATCCCAAAAATTAAAATATGAGCGAGTATCTGCTTGCCCTTCAATTTGTTCTCTCATTTGAGCACAATATCCGTGCACAATATCGCATAATTGATGGAACACCTTTCTATTAATCTTTCTACCCTCGGCGCGGGCGCCTGCAAATGCCGCGTTTAAATCCTGCATTGCCTTAATTGCATTGTCCAATGTGCTTTTTTTAACAGTCATTTTTGCAAATCTCCTAAAAAATATATTTCAACGCCCTTGCGGGCTGTTGCTTCCGTTAATCTCAACCCCTGCGCCGTTTATGGCAGTGCAGGAGCCGAGATTTGCAAGCCGGCTTGCGGACTTGAACCGCGGACAGCGCGTCACTGCTGCCCCACCATTACCGGCATATGCGCCGCGCTTTACCGCGCGGCTTATCCTATTTGCGCGCTTTCCCGCGCGGCGACGTCGTTTTCTTTGGTTTCGGCGCCGCTTTCTTCTGACGAGTAAGTACACCGTTTTTTCTGTAATGCTCGACCATTGTGTCGTTCAATTCAAACTCAGGTACTCCAGACTTTTTATCAGGTGTAAGCGTTAATATTCTGGTTTTTAATTTTCCGTCATCATATCCGCACGGCGGGGCAAAACGCTCGCTTGTTATTTTCATTCTTACTCCGCCTTGATTTACAAGCACGTCTCCAACTTTATCTGTACTTTGCTTATAAATAACTTTACCTGCATCATTCTTATATACTTTTTGGGGCTTTTGTGTTTTTTCTGTTATCTTTTTCTTCTTACCGAACATATTTAAAACTCCTTTTTATTTCTTGCCTTTGGCTCCCGTTTTGGTCGGACGCTTTGGCGGAAGGGCGGGCAGCTTAGCACTGCCGCCGCGCTTTGGCGGCGGATAAATACCGTATTTTTCGCGGGCGTTGCCCCTACCCCTGCGGCGGATTAGCCGAACTATTCCCAGCACTCCGTCCACAACGCCCGCTATCACCATTAACACCGCGCATATAATCAAAATTATTTGCCAAGGCGTTACGTTAATATCGCACTCCGCGCCAAGCACTGTCGTCATAAAGCCCAAATACGCGAGTACTGCGCCGCCCATTGTTAACATTACAAACGTCATTCTTCGCCCCCCTTCGGCGGCTTGCCCTTTAATTCCTTATAGACCACTATCACAGTAAACAGCAGCGTCAGCGCACCTAAACCCACACTAAGCCACACCAACGGCGCAAGCAGCACCGCAAACACCGGTACGGCGTCAATGTAAAACGCAAAAACCACACGGGCAATTATCAGAGCAATAAACAACAACGTAAATATTACTATCAACTTCTTCATTTCTTCGCCCCCTTCCTCTTGCGCTTCTTCTTAGCCTTAGGCGGATTTAACGCCTTGTATAACTGACGTTGCCGGCGCTTTGCCGCTATGTTTTCCGAAAGTTTTTTAATCGCTTTAAACGGAATACAAATAACCTTCCAAAGGAATTGCCCTGCCCGCTTTAAAACTTGCAAAATTACCGCAAGTATTTTCTTTGCAACAGGAAAGAATATAGCGAGTATCGCTATGACGATTATCGCAAGCACACCGAATATAATCAGCCAGCCCCACCACGGCACTTTTGCAAGCGCTTCGAGCACGTCTTTAAGCCAATCCGTTACAACGTTGCCCTTGTCGTCCAAAGGTCTGTCCGAACCGGAAACAATATTAGAAACCGCGCCCAAATTGTAGTGCTTTCCGTCCACCTCAAATTCAAGACGGAGTACTGCAACCTCTTTAACACGCGTTCCGCTCGTTTCGCCGAAGAGCAGTTCAAACCCGTTATAAAACGTACCGAACACGCCGCCGAATACCGCCACATACGCGTTGTCCGCGCCAAGCGGCACCGTGTAATCTGTTTCCAAAAAGTTAATTATCCATGTCCGCGCTTTTAAGTCCGATTTTAATTGCTCATCTTCTATATCGAGGTCCGCGATAAAGTCCGTTGTCCGAGAAATTCTGTCCCATTTGTACTTGCTGGCAAACAGCCCGTTAACGTCGTTGCCTGCTTTCTCGTCGTGGTTTACGCGTTTATACAACCGCTCAGACAGTTCGCTTTCCTTTGTGCCGCCAAGCAGCGTTTTTTTGTAGTCTTGCGTGCGATATGTAACGTCCGCCGATATTAAGCGCGTTATGTCGTAATTAGTATTGAAGGCTATAAAATGCACGTCGCAACTTTTATAGTTAGTCCAACTAACACCTTTACTGCGCCGCACAAAGCCCGGGAACGGATTATAGATTTCCACGACTTCCGTCTGCTTCAACGTGTAAGATATTTCCCCCTGCACAGTTGAGGCAGTCCATAACTTCCCCACGGGATAGGCAACCTCTTTTGTTATGACGCCTGTGTTACCGTCTATTTGTCTATCGTATTTGCGCCAGATTGTCGCAACGTTGTAATATCTCAGCGCGTCCTCTTCGAGTTCAAAATCTACAACCCTGTATTTATAAAAAACGTCATCGTACGACAGCAATTGAAGCGAATACACCCTTGGCGAGTAACTGTCGTTTATCGCTTTGGATATACTGATTGAACTTGCTTCTATGCGCCCGTATGGCTGATATGTATACACAAGCAATTCTGTGCGCGTGCTCTCCGCTATCTGGATAATTTCTATCTTGTATTCCTTGCCGCCGACGGGATATTCTTCCGCTTTGAAATTCGGGTCTTGTTGTAAATCCACCAGCGGCGAAGAGTACGCCGAAGCGGCGGAAGCGATTTCTGCCGCCCCGCCGCGATTTATAGTTATTAATAGCCCGAATATTGAAAGTATTATTGCGGCTATTGCGTATAATCTTTTAAACCGTATCATTGCTTAATACCTTCTGCCGTTCCGGCTGTTCCTGTTGCGGCGCGCATACGCTTGCTCTAACGCTTTGTTATAACACACTCTGCCGATAAGCCCGATAATCACCGACAAGCCCGCGCCCACCGCAAAGAATATCCAAGGATAGTTTTTAATGAAGTGCTGCACACGCTCTAAAACGTTTAAATTTTCGCCCATAACCGTATAATCGCCCGTTATAGGCACTTGCGCAAATTCATCAAGCGATTGTTCGCCGCCCTCGGTAATTACGGTAAGTACTTTTAAATTTAAATCTTTCGCTTCCTCTGCAAGTTCCGCAAAGGTTGTGCCGTAGTCTACCGTGCGCGTCGCGTATACCTCACCGCCAACGTAAAACGTTACGGTGAATGTCTTAATCTGCCATTTCGCAGTAAGCGTTATGTCCTCTTTTATCGCTTGTCCGGTGTATTCAGTCCCGTCTGATAAAAACCAGCCTTTAAAGTCGTAGCCCGTGCGCTCCGGCGTCGGCGGCGTAAGCACCGTGTTCCAATCAACAACCTGCGGCGAGATTGACTTGCCGCCCGCCGCGTCAAAAGTGACGTTATAGCGATTGATATTGAAATGAGCGTGAAGGTTGATATTTGACGTTACCGTTTCGCCGATATATTTCGTGCAGTTCTCGCCGTGCTCTTCGTCCGTGCCATAATACCAACCCGTAAAGGTGTAGCCCTCTTTAACGGGGTCGGGCGGTAACGGCTGCACCGCGTTCGGGTCTTGCTCAAAAATAAAGGTGATTTCTATCGCCGCGGGCAACACCATGTCAGTGTAGTAGTCCCAATGCTCAAACTTGCCTTTAAACATATTAGGCTTTTCTGTGCCGTTCACCTTGCAAACTATGTCTTTGTAAATGTAGCCCGCTTGCAAATGCTCAAACGGCACAATGCGCGGTATTAACCACGCCATTGCCTTACCCATAACGCCCGAGCTGTCTTCCATAACCTTAACGCCCGCAACCGCCGCGCTGACGGTTTGACCGTCAACGTTGTTTTTTATGGTGAATTTCGCGAGATTTTCCGCTGTCGTCAAGTCCTTATTACGAGAATTAGACTGCAAATAAGTATTGTATTCAGCTTCGGCGCCTGCGGGAATAGTGCGGGAGCTTGCCGACTGCACGGTTGCGCTTGCCGACGTTACGAATTTATATCCCGCAGGCGTCACTTCCTCCGGCGCTGCCGGCACTGCCGGAGTTTCCGGTGCGGGGACATACCCGAACCAGCCCAGAACGTTCCAATCCTCAAACCCCTTCGAACCCCAAGCGATTAACGACGTTGCGCCCGTCACTACCAGAACCG
>Ga0137310_101043_pt1 | contig 18207 bp, 16 predicted proteins | sample NAcewiD2O_June_2_FD_97183 | JGI IMG/M metagenome (GOLD analysis project Ga0137310, IMG submission 97183) | Mouse cecal microbial communities from Vienna, Austria - N-Acetylglucosamine amended D2O_June | ecosystem: Host-associated > Mammals > Digestive system > Large intestine > Cecum | place...
CTTTCGCGGGGCGGAGTGTTTTTATAGAAGCAGTCCTTCCAGGTCCTGGGCAATGTGGCTTGGCCGGACCTGCCGGGATTCCACGTCTGGGGACAGGGCCTCGCCTGGGCGGCAATGGAGCACCGTCAGCTTTCCCTCTGGGTATTTTTCCCGCAGGGCCCCCAAGACCGCCCTGTCTGGCTGGGCGCAGAGATATAAGATGTGGGAGGCACCCCCAGGCAGGCTTTCAAAATCCGGGGCTGGCGAACCGCGCTCCGCCATAAGGAGCACCCCCTGCACAACGGCTGGGGCTTCCTCGGGCTCTTGCACTTCCAAAGCCGCCAAGCCCTGGACGCTGGGAAAGCACACCAGATGCCCCGCCTCCCAGGCGGCTAAAAAGTGATGGACCGTGGCCAGCACATCCATGCAGGAGTCCGCCTCCTGGGCCTCTCCATCAAAGCTGGCTAACAGCACCACCCGGTCGCTGACCGGCAGGCTGCCCTCCCGCACCAAAATGGCCCCGGTCTTTTGAGAGAGCTTCCAGTCTACCCGGTTGAGCCGGTCTCCGGGCTGGTATTCCCGCAGACCGAAAAGCTCCGTAGGATCGCTGCCTGGACGGCGCAGAGAGTAGCGCTGGCCATCGCCTTCGGGAGCGGCCTCCTCTTCCAGACCCATAACGGGCCGGTGGACATTGGGCAGAATCAGCGTCTGGCAGAAACCCCCGCCCTTGCGGAGCCGGACCGGCAGGCTGACTAGCCCTAACAGGTCGCAGACCCAGACACGGTCCAGCCGGAAGCACAGCAGGCCGCATAGGTCGGAGGAAGCCTGGTATTCCACGGCCAAGGGCTGGCGGCTGGGGGTGAACTCCACCCGCCCCTGGCAGCGGTCCCCGGTAAATTGGTTTAAGCCGTTGACAGCAGCCCAGGCCCGGCCGCAGGGCAGGGGAGAGCGGTGGGAGGCCGTTAGGCGGAGGGAAAAGGACTCCCCTTTATTTTGAGGGGCCTCGGGGGATTCCAGGTAGAGGCGAAGGGTGAGCATGGCGGGCAGGGAGAGCAGCAAAGAGAGCACGGGCAGAGCCAGACAGGCCAAAATGGCATAGAGGGAATAGTAGCCGCTGAAGCAGATGTAAAAGGCCGTGGTGCAGAGAAGGATAATCAGATAGCGGAACCAGTTTTTCAGCACAAAGGGCCTCCTTTCCCCAGTGGATGGCCGGGCGTTAGCGTACCAGCTTTGGCGCGGGCACTTGACCCATAATCTGTTCCAGCACCCCGTGGGCGTCCTTGCCGCTCATTTTGGCTTGCGGTTCCAGGGCGATCCGGTGTTCCATCACGCTGTAAAACAGCAGGTGGATGTCCGCTGGAACCACATAGTCCCGGCCAGCCATCCAGGCCGAGGCCCGGCACACCCGGACCAGCGCCCTGCCTGCCCGGGGACTGACCCCCAGGCGCAGAGCCGCGTGCTCCCGGCTGGCAATGCACAAGTCGGCCACATAGCGGTATAGGTCGTCCGCCACATGGACCCGGTTGGCCTCCTGCTTCATCCGCTCCACCTGTTCCGTAGAGGCTACAGCCTGCACAGCCTCCAAGGGCCGGGGGAACTCCGGCTGCTTAAGCACCCGCACCTCCTCCTCGGCAGAAGGATAGCCCAAGCTCAGCCGCAGCATAAAGCGGTCCAGCTGGGATTCGGGCAGGGGATGGGTTCCGGCGGAACCCAAGGGGTTCTGGGTGGCAATGACCGTAAAAGGCTGGGGCAGGCGGCGGGTTACGCCATCCACCGTGACTTGGCCCTCTTCCATAACCTCCAGCAGGGCGCTTTGGGTTTTGGCGCTGGTGCGGTTGATCTCATCGGCCAAAAATACATGGCACAGCACAGGGCCTGGGTGGTATTCCAGCTGGCCGGAGTCTTTGTTATACATGGAGTAGCCCACCACATCGGCGGGCATGGTCTCGGGGGTAAACTGCACCCGGGCAAAGCGCAGGCCCATAGCCCGGGAAAAAGCCAGGGCCAGGGTGGTCTTGCCCACACCGGGATTGTCCTCCAGCAGTACATGGCCCCCGGCTAAAATGGCCATTAGGGCTTTGCAGATAATGGTATCTTTGCCTACAATGACTTTTCGGACTTCGTTGATGATGTTCAGCGCCATAGGCTGTGTCATAAGCGGCCCCCCATGTGGTGGAAATTGGCAACAAATACAAGAAAAGCTCCGGCAGCTAAAGGAAAAGCCAAGGCTCTTCCACCTCTGCGGGAGCAGTAAAGATAACTGGAGCGGACGACGAGGCTCGAACTCGCTACCTCCACCTTGGCAAGGTGGCGCTCTACCAGATGAGCTACGCCCGCATGTCCAAGAGTAATTATAATACGAAGAGGGTAGATTGTCAAGGGGTTTATTGAAATTTATTAGAATTTTGGAGAAGCGGAGGGCGGGGGAACACAAAAGATTCTGTGGTTGGGACGCCCCCGGGGCTGCGCCCAGCTTGACTTTTCCGCCCCGCTCCTCTATAATTGTTTCTATATTACATGTGAAAGCGGCGATGAGATGAATTATACATTTTCCCACCGGGTCCAATCCTTAAAGCCCTCTGCCATCCGCGAGATTCTCAAAAATTCTTCCGCCCCTGGGGTCATCCCTCTTTCCGCGGGCAACCCCGCCCCGGACGCTTTCCCCTATGAGGCCATTGGGGCCATCTCCCAGCGCCTTTTGCAGGATACCCCCATTGCGGCCCTTCAGTACAGCGTTACCGAGGGCTATGCGCCCCTGCGGGAGCATCTGCGGGCGTACATGGCCCAAAAGCACCAGGTGGGCACAGAGAAAGATGAGGTCCTTATTACCAGCGGCGCCCAGCAGGTGATGGACCTACTGACCAAGACGCTGCTGAACGAGGGCGACACGGTCCTGTGCGAGGCCCCCAGCTTCATTGGCTCCCTCAATACCTTCCGGTCCTACCGGGCCAAGCTCCGGGGCATCCCCATGGAGCCGGACGGCGTGAGCATTGCGGGCCTGCGGGAGGCCCTGGAAACCGAAGAGAATATAAAATATTTCTACACCATCCCCAACTTCCAAAACCCCTCTGGCATTACCATGAGCCTGGAAAAGCGGCGGCAGGTTTATGAGCTTTGCCGGGACCACAATGTGCTGATTTTGGAGGACAACCCCTATGGGGACCTGCGTTTTGCCGGGGAGGACCTGCCCAGCATCAAGTCCTTTGACCAGGAGGGCGTGGTGATGTACGCCGGGTCCTTCTCTAAGGTGGTCTCGCCGGGCATGCGGGTGGGCTATGCCATCGGCCCCCAGGAGGTGGTGCAGAAGATGGTGGTGTGCAAGCAGGGCGAGGACGTGCACAGCAACATTTGGGCCCAGATTGTGTGCCACCGCTTTATGACGGAATATGACTATGAGGCCCACCTGGAGGGCCTGCGGAGCATCTACCGCCGCAAGGCCGGGGTGTTGGTGGAGGCCATGCGGGAGCATTTCCAGCCGCTGATCAGCTGGAGCCCCTTTGAGGGCGGGCTTTTCGCCTGGTGCACCCTGCCGGAGGGCGTGGACATGCTGGACTTTGTGAAGCGGGCGGCGGACCGCAAGGCCTGCGTGGTGCCGGGCACGGCCTTTTTGACGGACGAAAGCGAGGCCTGCCAGAGCTTCCGCATCAATTTCTCTACGCCCACGGACGGACAGCTGGCAGAGGGCGTGGAGATCTTGGGCAGGGTAGCCCGGGAAATGCAGGGCTGAAGCCATGGAAGGAACAACCATAGTGGAACCCGCGTTTTCCCCCATTGAAAAAACAGTCAGCTTTTATACCAGAAACGATTTCGCCATCCTGAATAATCTGCTGCTGGGCCGGTGGGAAGACCTTTGGAAAAGCGCGTTTGCGGCGTACCAGGACAACCGGGGGATTATGGAGGAATATGAAAGCGGCGTGCGCGCCATAAAAAGCGAGTACGACAGAAAATGGCTGAACTGCTTAAAAGAGCGGCTGTTCGATGAACTGGACGGGGAAGCCAAGCGCCGGGTGATCGAAACGGCCCGGGCCGACATTGCCAACCTTTTGAATGCCATGGAACCGGCGCGGGAGGATTTGCTTCTTTTCCGGACCGCCTGGATCGACACCGGTTTTGACGCGGCGGGCGCTTATGCCTATTCCGCCCAGTATAAGGCCGTCCCCTTTACGGTTGGCAGCGTTTTTAATATTGAGACCATCTCCTCCTGCAGCCTAACGCCTTACCGGGAAGAGGAAAATGTGGGAAGCGATTTTTACCGCTATGAGATTCATGTCCCGGCGGGAAAGAGCATTTTGCGGCTGGACCCGTTCGTCACCCACAACGAAGAGGGCGAGGTCCTGCTGCCGCCCATGCGGTGCCGGGCCAGCGGAATCCGCAGCGGCGGGAGCCCCCGGCGCCGGGGCGTGATTGCCCTCGATTACTTGGGGCCCTTAAGCGAGCTGGGCCATAGTCCGGCGGACCAGACGGCTGGGTAGCCTATACCGGGGCCCCGCCAGGGAGCCTTGCCCTTTTCAAAGGCGGCGGGGCTTTTCGGGAGACTTCGCGGAGCGAAGGCCGTGAGCAAACAACACTGGAAAGGATGACAGACAGAGCATGGAAAACCAAGAAAAAAAACGCATTTTAAGCATGTACCAGTGCACGGGCACCTTTACCCTGGGCAACTACCTGGGGGCCCTGCGCAACCACATTAAGCTGCAGGAGGAGGGCTATGACTGCGTCTATGCCCTGGCCGACCTGCACGCCCTCACCGTGCGCCAGGAACCCGCCGGGCTGCGCAAGTATACCAAGGAGGCATACGCCTGGCTGCTGGCCATGGGCCTGGATTTGGAGAAAACCGTTTTCTTCATCCAGAGCCAGGTGCCCCAGCACAGCCAGCTGGCCTGGATTCTCAACTGCTACACCCAGTTCGGGGAGCTTTCCCGCATGACCCAGTTTAAGGATAAGTCCGCCAAGCACGCGGACAACATCAACGCGGGGCTCTTCACCTACCCCTGCCTAATGGCCGCCGACATTCTGCTGTATCAGGCGGACTATGTCCCTGTGGGCGCGGACCAGAAGCAGCATGTGGAGATTGCCCGGGACATTGCCGAGCGCTTTAACGGCATTTATGGCGACACCTTCACCGTGCCGGAGCCCATGATCCCCAAGCATGGGGCCAGGGTGATGTCCCTACAAAATCCCTTGAGCAAAATGTCCAAGTCAGACGAGAACCAGAACGGCAATATCTCAGTGCTGGACGATCCGGACACCATTATGCGCAAGTTCAAGCGGGCCAAAACCGACAGCGGCAGCGAGGTGCGCTTCGGCGAGGGCAAGGAGGGCGTGAACAACCTGATGGGCATTTACGCCGCTGTCACCGGCAAAAGCTATGAGGAGATTGAGCGGGAGTTTGCGGGCAAGGGCTACGGGGAGTTCAAGCCCGCGGTGGCCGAGGCGGTGATTGCCGAGCTGCGGCCCATTCAAGAGCGCTACCGGCAGATTGTGGCGGACAAGGCCTTTTTGGAGGAGACCTACCGGGCCCAGGCTCCCCGGGCCCAGGCCATTGCCCAGCGGACCCTCTCCAGGGTGATGAAAAAAGTAGGCTTGGTTATATGACGCCCTTGCGTGCAAGTGCGGCGGAAATATGCTCTGCCTGCCAATACCGGCTGGAATTAACAGAAGAAGATGGGTATCGGCTGCTGTGCGGTGATCCTGGAGACGGAAGCTACACCATCCGCCTCAGCCGTAGAGGCCACCCGGACTGGCGGATGGCCGCAGGCGATTTCGGCAGCTTTTATGAGGCGCAGGGAATGGCGTATGATTTTGTTATGTCTCAGCATGATATGGAAAGTATGCTGCAATATTATAAGGGCCACAGATATGACGACCCTTTTCTCCGTCCGGGCGAGCCTGAGGTTTTGGTCCACAGCACCCCTGAGGAGCACTGGGCCGCGATTTGCAAGGACGGCCGGCTGAAAAGCTGGAACGTATTGAAGGAGCAGGAGGCCCTGAGGGAGCAGGAATCGATTGGGGCCAGATTAGGCGATCCGGAAGACTTTCGAAAGTATATTATGTTTGGCAGCGGTATAACAGGCGAGATTATCGTGAGCTCAAAGCAAAAAGGGCGAATCTGCATGGACCCGTGCGAGGAATACCGGACTGGGGCCAGGCTGTATTTCGATGGGAAGCGGATGGCCCGGAACCGAGCGCTGCTGCGGGACGGATGCCATATCAAGGTGAGAGACTGCCTGCCATTAGAGCCATATTTGCTCTGGGCGGCAACCTGGGAGCAAGTGGGGCTGGACAGTCCGTTGTCAACCCCAAAAGAATTTGCAGAAAGGGCGGATAGGCTGTTTGCAGCCCAATTTGCAAAGACATGACAGGAGGATGCCGGATGGAATCATTAAGAGAGCTATATAGAATCGGCCGGGGGCCCTCCAGCTCCCACACCATGGGGCCCGGGCGGGCGGCAGAGCGCTTTCGGGCCGCCTTTTCAGAGGCGGACAGCTTTCAAGTAACGCTGTACGGCTCCCTGGCCAAAACCGGCAGGGGGCATCTGACAGACGTGGCCGTGCTGGAGGCTTTGGAGCCAACGCCCACCCGGGTACTGTTCGACGCCCAGACGGAGGGCCTGCCCCACCCCAACACCATGGAGCTGGAGGCCTTCCGGCTGGGGGAGCGGCTGGGCTTTTGGCGGGTGATGAGCGTGGGCGGCGGCAAGATCGAGATCGAGGGCCAGAAGGAGGCGGACCCGCCCCAGATCTATCCCCTGGGCACCTTCTCTGACATTAAGGAGTACTGCCGGGAGCGGGACATGTACCTGTGGCAGTATGTGGAACAGTGCGAGGGGCCGGAGATTTGGGACTACCTCTCCGGCGTGTGGGAGGCCATGAAGGAGGCGGTGTACCGGGGCCTGCGCAAAGGCGGCGAACTGGCCGGAGGCCTGGGTGTCCAGCGCAAGGCCATGTACCTAAACCGCCAGCGCCATATGGACGAGAGCCGGGAGACCCGGGAAAACCGGAAGGTTTGCGCCTATGCCTTTGCGGTCAGCGAGGAGAACGCGGGAGGGGGGACCATTGTTACGGCCCCCACCTGCGGGGCCTGCGGGGTGCTGCCCGCCGTGATGCTCTACAAGCAGGAGCAGCAGGGCTTTTCGGACCGGCAGATGCTCAAGGGCTTGGCGGCGGCGGGGGTTGTTGGCAATGTGATAAAAACCAACGCCTCCATCTCCGGGGCCGAGTGCGGCTGCCAGGCGGAGATCGGCAGCGCCTGCTCCATGGCGGCGGCGGGGCTGGCGGAGCTCTTCCACATGGACCTGGACCAGATTGAATACGCCGCCGAGGTGGCCATGGAGCACCACCTGGGCCTGACCTGCGACCCCATTGGCGGGCTGGTGCAGATTCCCTGCATCGAGCGCAACGCCGTGGCGGGCATGCGGGCCATTAACGCCCTAAGCTTGGCCAATTTTCTCACCTATACCCGGAAGATCAGCTTTGACATGGTGGTAAAGACCATGTATGAGACCGGGCGGGATCTGTTCAGCAAGTACCGGGAGACCAGTGAGGGCGGGCTGGCCAAAATGTATGGCAGCGAATAACAGCGGCCTTTTACCGGGGCCATCCGTTTCCCTTACGGCCCAGCCAGCTCAACACCCAAAACAGAAAGGAAGCCTCACCATGTTAACCCCACAGAAAAAAGAATTCATCCAGTTCATGCTCTCCGCCGGGGTTCTGCGCTTCGGCCAGTTCGTCACCAAGTCTGGGCGCAGCACCCAGTATTTTGTCAACACCGGCCTCTACCGCACCGGGGCGCAGCTCTCCCGGCTGGGCAGCTGCTACGCCGCCCTGGTAAAGGAGACCCTGGGCGAAGATTTTGACGCCATGTTCGGCCCGGCTTACAAGGGCATTCCCCTGGCGGCAGCCTGCGCCGGGGCTTTGTGGCGGGACCACCAGATTGACAAGCCCTATTTCTTCAACCGCAAGGAGGCCAAGGACCATGGCGAGGGCGGCGTTACCGTAGGCTACCAGCCCAAGGACGGGGACCGGATTATTATCATTGAGGACGTAATCACCGCCGGCACCGCTGTGCGGGAGTCCATGTCCATTTTGCAGGGCTGCGGTGATGTGAAGGTGACGGATGTGTTCATTAGCGTCAACCGCTGCGAGGTAGGCCAGACCCCTGGTAAAACCGCCATTATGGAGGTGGAGGAGGCCTTCGGGCTTCGGGTGCATCCCATTGTCACGGTGCTGGACATCCACGAGTACTTAAAGGAAAACGGCACAGACCCCGCTCTGGTCCAGGCCATGGAGGGCTATATGGAGCGGTACTGCGTTTTGCCCTAAGGAGGCCCCTATGCCCAGGTTTTTTGTGGACGCGCCGCCCCAGGGGAGCTATTTTCTGGATGGTGAAGCCGGACGGCACGGGGCGAAGGTCTTGCGGCTGCGGCCCGGGGAGGCCGTAACCCTGTGCGATGGACAAGGCACGGACTGGCCCTGTCAGGTGGAGGAAAACACCGGCGTGGGGCTGCTGCTGCAAGTGGGGCCGCCCTGGCCCAACCAAAGCGAGCCCCCCGTTCAGGTCACGGTGTGCCAATGCCTGCCCAAGGGAGACAAGCTGGAAACCGTGGTGCAGAAGGCCGTAGAGCTGGGAGCCGCCGCGGTGTGGCCCCTGGAAAGCGCCCGGTGCGTGGCCCGGTGGGATAAAAAATCCACGGAAAAAAAGCTGGCGCGGCTGCAAAAAATTGCCCTGGAGGCTGCCATGCAAAGCGGCAGGGGAATTGTGCCCCTGGTGCTGCCCCCGGCCAGCCTGCAAGAGGCCCTGGAAACCGCCGCCCGGGAGGGACAGGCCCTGTTCTTTTACGAAAAAGCCAGAGATGGGCTAACAGCCGCCCTGGCGGAGGGCAGTGGGCGGCTCTTCCTGTTTGTGGGGCCGGAAGGCGGCTTTGCCAGGGAGGAAGCGGCTCTGGCCCAAGACTTGGGGGCAAAGCTGCTGACCTTGGGCCCCCGCATTCTGCGCACGGAGACCGCCCCTCTGGCCGCTCTGGCGGCGGTGATGTACGCGAGGGGAGGGATGGAGCTGTGAGCCTCTTTCAGGCGGTTGTGTTCGACGCTTACGGCACGCTGCTCTCCACTGGCACAGGCTCCCGGGACGCGGCGGCGGAGATTCTGCGGCGCAACGGACGGGAGGACCTTTCCGCCAGCGCCTTTTACAGGCGTTGGAAGGCGCTGCACCGGGAGCATATAGACGGGCTGGCCGGATTCCAAACAGAGGCGGTTCTTTTTGAAAGGGACCTGCGCCGCCTGTACGCGGAATATGGCTTTTCCCGCGACGCCCGGGAGGACGTGCGCCTGATGCTGGACACCTTGGGCAGGCGCCGGGCTTTCCCGGAGACCCAGGCCGTGTGGAAAAGGCTCTCCACCCAATACCGGCTGGCAATCGGCTCTACCAGCGATACCGCGCCGCTGTTGGCGGACCTGGCCCGGGCGGGCGTGAATGCGCCCCATGTCTTTACATCGGAAAGCATGAGGGTCTATAAGCCTAGGCCCGCCTTTTACCGGACCATTTTGGAGGCGCTGGGCCTTGCCCCAGGCGAAGCGCTGTTTGTGGGGGATTCCCTGGGAGACGATGTGGCTGGACCAAAGAGTGTGGGCATGAGCGCCTGCTGGGTAAACCGCGCCAACCAAGCCCTCCCGCCCGGCGGGGAAGCCCCGGATTTTATGGTTGCGGACCTGACGGGATTGGAAGAAATTTTAGTACAAGGCGGTGGCCGCTATGGCAGCTGATTTCATGGACCGAAAGACCGTCCTGGTTACCGGCGGGTCCGGGGGCATTGGGCAGGCCATTGCCAAGGCCTTCGCCGCCCGGGGGCATTGGGTGGCGGTGCATTACCGCGGCAACCAAGCCGGAGCTCAAGCGGCCTGTGAGGCCATTGCCCAAAAGGGCGGGCGGGCGCTGGCCTTTCCGGCGGACCTCTCCCATGAGGAGGAGGTAGACCGGCTCTTTACCGGGGTGGAGGCCCGGCTAGGCCCGGTGGGGATTTTAATCAACAACGCGGGCATTGCTTGGCAGGGCCTTTTAACGGACATGACTTTGGACCAATGGCGGCAGGTTTTGGACGTAAACCTGACCAGCGCTTTCCTCTGCTGCCGCCGGGCCCTGCCGGGCATGATCCGGGCGAAGTCCGGGTGCATTGTCAATGTCAGCTCCATGTGGGGCCAGCGGGGGGCCTCCTGCGAGGCCGCCTACTCTGCGGCGAAAGCCGGGCTCATTGGCCTGACCCAGGCTCTGGCTCTGGAGGAGGGGCCCTCCGGCGTACGGGTAAACTGCGTCGCCCCAGGGGTGATTGACACCCCCATGAACGCCCGCCTGGGTCCAGAGGCCCTGGCGGAACTAAAGGAGGAGACCCCGCTGCTGCGCCTGGGAACTCCGGAGGACGTGGCGAAAGCGGCGGTATATCTCAGCGAGGCGGAGTTTGTGACCGGGCAGGTGCTGGGTGTAAACGGCGGGTTTATCCTATAACAGGAAGGATACGCAAGAGCCCTTCCTTCCGGCCAGCCGCTTATCCTTCGCACCGAGAATGAAACCGCCAATGGGAAACAAGGAGGACGCTATGAATCATCTTTCTGAAATTAAGGAACAAATTTGCGATGTGTGCCACAAAATGTGGCAGCTGGGCTGGGTGGCGGCCAATGATGGCAATGTGACCGCCCGCCTGGAGGACGGAACCATTTTGGCCACCCCCACGGGAATGAGCAAAAGCTTTATTACCCCGGAAAAACTGGTGCGGCTGGACGGGGCTGGCAACCTGCTGGAGGCGCCGGAAGGCTGTCTGCCCTCCAGCGAGATTAAAATGCACCTGCGCTGCTATGAAAAGCGCCCGGATGTAGGCAGCGTGCTGCACGCCCACCCGCCGGGAGCCACTGGCTTTGCCGTGGCCCATAAGGCGATGGATATGTATAACATGATTGAGGATGTGGCCGTGATTGGCGCGGTGCCCTTGACCCCTTACGGCACGCCCTCCACCCCGGAGGTGCCTGGCGCCATTGAGCCCTATTTGGACGAGCACGATGTGATGCTGCTGGAAAACCACGGGGCTTTGGCCGTGGGCCAGGATGTGCTGACCGCCTTCTACCGCATGGAGAGCTTGGAGCTGTGGGCTAAAATCACCATTAACGCGGTAATTTTAGGAGGCAGCTATGACATCAGCCGGGAAAACATACAAAAGCTCATCGGCCTGCGGAGCTACTACCAAGTCACTGGGCGGCACCCGGGGCACAAGGTATTCCGCCCGGAGGACGAGACGCTGCATAAAAAGCAGGAACCTTAACTTTTAATCAAGGAGGCAGCAAGCATGGAATATCCCAAAATCGGCATCCGCCCGGTGATTGACGGTCGCTGGGGCGGCGTGCGGGAGAGCCTGGAAGCCCAGACCATGGGGATGGCAAAAGCGGCGGCGGAGTTAATCACATCCACCCTGCGCTACCCGGACGGAACCCCGGTCCAATGCGTGATAAACGAGGGCACCATTGGCGGCGGGGCAGAGGCCGCCCAGTGCGCCCAGTTCTTCGCCGCGCAAAATGTTGTAGCTACCTTAAGTGTTACCCCCTGCTGGTGCTATGGGTCCGAGACCTTTGACATGGACCCCCAGACCATTAAGGCCGTGTGGGGCTTTAACGGCACCGAGCGTCCCGGAGCCGTTTACCTGGCCGCCGTGATGGCTGCCTATGCCCAAAAGGGCCTGCCCGCTTTCTCCATCTATGGCCGCGATGTGCAGGACCTGGGGGACAGCGCTATTCCCGCCGGTGTGGCGGAAAAGATTCTGGCCTTTGCCCGGGGCGCGGCGGCAGTGGGCTGGATGAAGAACAAATCCTATGTGAACCTGGGCGGCGTGGCCATGGGCATCGCGGGCAGCTACTGCAACGCGGACCTGTTCCAAAAGTACTTTGGCATTCGGGCCGAATGGGTGGACATGACCGAGATTCTGCGGCGCATCACCCTGGGAATTTACGACCAGGCGGAGTATGAGAAAGCCCTGGCCTGGATCAAGGCCAACTGCAAGGAGGGCTTTGACCTGAACGATGGCAAGAACCTGCCGGAGATCATCACCAAATCCAAGGTGGTGGCCCCGGACAAGGACTGGGAGTTTATCGCCAAGATGACCATCATTGTTCGGGACATCCTTTACGGCAACCCCAAGCTGGCGGAGCTGGGCTGGCATGAGGAGGCCCTGGGCAAAAACGCCGTGGCCGGAGGCTTCCAGGGCCAGCGCCAGTGGACCGACTGGCTGCCTAACGCGGACTTTACGGAAGCCATTATGGCCTCTACCTTTGACTGGAACGGCCCCAAGGCCCCCACGGCGTTTGCCACGGAGAACGACACCCTTAACGGCGCGGCCATGCTGCTGGGCACGCTGGTAAGCGGTACGGCGCCCTGCTTCCACGATGTGCGCACCTATTGGAGTCCCGAGGCCTGCCAGCGGGTTACGGGCCACAAGCCCCAGGGCGTGGCCAAGGATGGCTTCATTCATCTGATCAACTCCGGGGCCACGGCTCTGGATGGCTCCGGCGCGGCGAAAGACGCCAGCGGCCAGGGCTGCATGAAGCCCTTCTGGGACATGACCGAAGAGGACGTGAAGGCCTGCCTTTCCGCCACGGACTGGTGCCGGGCCAATTATGAGTACTTCCGGGGCGGCGGATTCTCCAGCCACTTCCGCTGCCAGGCCGAAATGCCTGTTACCATGCTGCGGGTGAACGTGGTGGAGGGCATTGGCCCAGTGCTGCAAATCGCCGAGGGCTGGACCGCCAGCCTGCCGGATGAGATTCACACGGTCATCGACAAGCGCACAGACCCCAGCTGGCCCACCACCTGGTTTGTACCCCGCCTCACGGGCCAGGGCGCCTTTGCGGACGTTTACAGCGTCATGGCCAACTGGGGCGCCAACCACGGGGTGACAGTTTACGGCCATGTGGGAGCCGGGCTTATCACGCTGGCCTCTATGCTGCGCATTCCGGTTAACATGCACAATGTGGCTGCCGGGAAGATTTTCCGCCCCCACGCCTGGGCCGCCTTTGGCACCGAGGCCCCGGAAGCCGCCGACTACCGGGCCTGCCAGAACTATGGCCCCCTTTACCGCTGAAGTCCCTCTGTCCTTTATCAAACAATCCGCCGTGCTTTCGGGCCGTTTCCCTTTAGGTGAGCCTATGCATTCCCAGCTGCCCCCTCCTGCCGCCCCCAAAATAGAACCGCCCCTGCTCCCCTTGGCCGCGCTGGGTTTCCCGGCTATGGCCGCGCTGACCCTGGCCGCTGCCATAGGGCCCCGGGGGGCTGGCCTGCTGTGGCCGTTTTTGGGGGGATTGGGGCTGCTGCTGGCCTGCCTGATGGGAGCCGCCGGGGGCCGGTTCGTTCAGCTGCCCAAAAAGGGGAAGCGCGTTCTGTCCGCGCTTCCCCTGGTGGCGGCGTTCTGCCTCAGCGCCGCTTTGGCGCTGGGGCTTTATTGTTTCCGCTGGCAGGCGGCGGTTCTTCCCGCTCAGGGCCTGGAAGGTCAGGAGCGGGAGGTGGAGCTGCTGATTCTGGACTATCCAGAGGAAAACTTCGGCCGTTTTTACTACCGGGCCCAGGCCGCTCCCGAAGGCCGGCCCTTTGGCGTGCTCCTTTCCAGCGGGACCCCGCTGTACTGCCAGCCAGGGGACGTCCTGCGGGGGAACCTGCGGTTTTATGGCTTTTCCTCCGGCGGGCTCTACTCCACCCAAAACCGCCGGCTGGCCGGTGGACTGGCTCTGGGGGCTTACCTGACCGGCGGAAGCGTCCGGCAAGCCGGAGCCGGGCACAGCTGGCGGACCGCTTTGGCGGAGGTTCGAAACCGGGCGGGCCGCGCTGTGGCCGCCCTGCTGCCCGGGGAGCTCTCCGGCCTGATTCGGGCCGTGCTGCTGGGCCAGCGGGACCAGCTGGAGGGGAGCGCCTCCACGGATTTCCGGCAGATTGGAGCCTCCCACCTGCTGGCGGTGTCCGGCCTGCACCTGACCGCCGCCGCGGCCTTTTTGTCCCTGCTCATCCGGCGCATGCCAGGCCGGAGGCCCCTTAAGGCCCTGCTGGCCGCTGCCGCTGTACTCTGCTACTTGGGGGTCACAGGGGCCCCCGCTTCAGCGGTGCGCAGCTTCTTTATGTTCACCCTAACCCTCACAGGCGGCGCGCTGGGGTTTCGGGCCCACCCGCTTAACTCTCTGGGCGGCGCGGTGCTGGCCATCTGCCTGTGCAACCCCTTCGCGGGGGGAGATCTGGGGTTTGCCCTGTCCGTGCTTTCTACCTTGGGGCTGATTACCCTATGCCGCCCCTTGGAGCGCTGGCTGGCCGGGCTGTTGAGGCCCTGGCCCCGGGTCCGGCGCTTGTTGCGTCCCGTAACGGCCTCGCTGGCGGTTACCCTGTCTGTTACCGCCGCCACGCTCCCTTTACAGCTGGTGGAATTCGGCGGGCTGTCTCTGGCCGCTCCCTTGGCCAACCTGCTGCTGGTTCTGCCGGTAACCGCTTTGCTGTACCTTTCCCTTCCCATGGCATGTTTCGCCCTGCTGCCCTTTGGGGCCTCCTTGGCGGAGCCCTTGTCCTTCTGGGCCGGATGGCTGGCGCGGGGCATTCTCTGGACCGCCCGCCAGCTAGCCGCTGTGCCTCTGGCCTTTTTCCGGGTGCGGGAGCCAGTGTGGGTGGGGCTGATTCTCTGCCTTCTGCTGGCGCTTTGGCTTCGCCGCCAAGGAAAGCCCTTGGCAAAGCCTCTGCCTCTGTGTCTGGCGGGGCTGGTGCTGGCCGGGGCCTGCCTGACCCAGGCCGCGCTGTGGCGGGGGACTGTCACGGTGGCGCTGGCGGGAGATGAGAGCTCCCTGTGCGTGCTGCTCATACAGGACGGGCAAGCGGCGGGGCTGAGCTTGGGAGGCTACAACAGCGGGCTGGCCCAGCAGGCGCTGAACGCCCACAATGTGCGGCGGCTGAACAGCCTGCTGCTGCCCAGCACCGGGCCGGACGCCCGGGCCATGGCCCGCCAGCTGCTAAACTCCCGGTCCGCCGGGGCGCTGCTTTTGCCCGAGGAGGCCTACCGGGGCAAGGACTTGGAATCCGCCGGAGTTCCGCTGTACGGGCTCCCCCAGGGGGCGGCCTACCAGGCGCTGCCCGCGGTGGCGGTGCGGGTGGGGGAAAATTGGGAAAGCCTGCGTTTTTCTGCCAATGGCCGGGAATTTTTGGTGGAGCTGAAGGCGGGGACAGCGGAGAGAGGCGAAATTTTGATTACAGCGCAGAAGGACTCCCAGCGGGTGGGAGAAGCGGCGTTGTTTTTGGGCGGCGGCGAGGTGCTGGCCCGGGGCGCTCTCTGCCCGGCGGAGGGGCTTCTGACCCTGGAAGAGGGAATGGCGGGAATTTACCTGCATGTCCGGCCGGATGGGCGGGTGGACTGGGAAAAAATGTGAGCCCGGGTATCCACAGGCGCGGGCATAGCGGTTCACCCTGGAAGTCCCCGGCTTCCGAAAGGAACCTTGTTTTGGCGGCCTTTTTATAAAGATGCGGGCCTCATTTGTTTTCTCATATTGACATTCGCACTCCCGCGTATTACAATTTTTAAAGAACCTTGAAAGGATCGTGACGCTTTTTATGACTCTTTTGGACTGCCCCCCAGGGGCCTCCCGCCGGATTCAAGGTCTGGCTCTCCCCCTTGAGCTGGCCCGCCGCCTGGAAGCCCTGGGGCTCATTGCCGGAAGCCCGGTGGAAGTGCTTCGAAAAAAGCGCCGGGGCGCGATGATTATTACTGTGCGGGGGACCCGCTTTGCTGTGGGCAGAGACATCGCCGCGCATATTACGGTTAGGGAGGACGAACATGGCAAATGAGATCAACATCGGCTTTGCCGGAAACCCAAACTGCGGCAAAACCACCCTTTTCAACGCCTATACCGGCGCGAACCTCAAGGTGGCCAACTGGCCTGGGGTTACCGTGGAGAAAAAGGAGGGCCGCTTTCAGTTTCACCAAACGGACTACCGTCTGGTGGACCTGCCTGGAGCCTACAGCCTAACCTGTTACACCATGGAGGAGCAAGTCACCCGCCAGTACATCCTGAGTGATGAGGTGGATGTGATCATCGATGTGGCGGACGCCTCTGCCTTGCAGCGAAACCTCTACCTGACCTTGCAGCTCATCGAGCTGGGCAAGCCGGTGATTCTGGCCCTGAACATGATGGACATTGTTGAAAAGCGGGGCATGGAGATTGACACCCACCGCCTGCCGGAGATGCTGGGCATTCCGGTCATTCCCGTCTCCGCCCGGCGCAAGACCGGCCTGGACATTCTAATGCATGCCGCCGCCCACCATGTGGGCCGCCCGGCGGATACCCCTCTCATCCACCACCACAGCGGGGCCTCCTCCACCGAGAGCACCCGGCCCCGGCACAGGCACCAGCACCACGCGGAGTTCGCCATGGTCTACTCCGACCTGATTGAGGACAAGATCGATCAGCTGACCGGCCAGCTGAAGCGCCGTTATCCCGGCCTGCAAAACTACCGCTGGCACGCCATTAAGCTGCTGGAAGGGGACCAGGAAATTTTAGAAAAATACCCGGTGGACTGCCCCGATGTGCTGGACCGCAGCTATGAGCCGGACATCATTGGGCAGAAATACGACTTCATTGACGAGATCATCCAAGAGGTGGTGGTGAACAAGGAGGAGCGCTCCGCCCTGACCGACCGGGTGGACAACCTTTTGACCCACCAGGTTTTGGGCCTGCCGGTGTTTCTGCTGATTATGGCCCTGGTGTTCTTTCTCACCTTTACGGTGGGGGACTGGCTCAAGGAGTACTTTCAAATGGGCCTGGACTTTTTCTCCGCCGGAGTGCTGGGAGGGCTGGAGGCCCTGGAAGTGGCCCCTATGGTCACCTCTCTCATCGTGGATGGCATAATCACTGGCGTGGGGGGCATTTTGACCTTTCTGCCTAACATCGTCATTCTGTTTTTGGCCTTGGCCTTTTTGGAGGACAGCGGCTACATGGCCCGGGTGGCTTACGTGATGGACGGAATCATGGGCAGGCTGGGGCTTTCGGGCCGGGCCTTCATCCCCATGATCTTGGGCTTTGGATGCAGCGTGCCGGCCATTATGGCCTCCCGGGCCCTGGAAAACAAGCGGGACCGGTACAAGACCATGCTCATTACCCCGTTTATGTCCTGCAGCGCAAGGCTGCCCATCTATGTGCTGTTCTCTGAGATGTTTTTTCCCCGGCAGGCCATGCTGGCAGCTTACTCCATGTACCTGCTGGGGCTGCTGGTGGCGGTGCTGTGCGCCTTTGTGATGCGCCTGCTGGAAGGGGGAAAGACCAAAGGCAGCGCTCTGCTTATTGAGCTGCCGGAGTACAAGTCCCCCAGCGCCCACACCATTTTCATCTATGTGTGGGAGAAGGTGAAGGACTACCTGACCCGGGCGGGCACCGTGATCTTCGCGGCGTCTATCATCATGTGGGCGCTGCTGAACTTCGGCCCCTCGGGCTACTCCACTGACATGGGCAGCACCTTCGGCTCCCTGCTGGGCAAGTGGCTGGCCCCTCTCTTTGCCCCGGTGGGCTTAGGCTACTGGCAGATTGTGGTGGCGCTGATCGCGGGGATCTCGGCCAAAGAGGTGGTGGTTTCCAGCTGCGCGGTGCTGTTCAGCGTCAACAATGTAAACTCAGCGGCGGGCATGGCCAGCCTGTCGGCCATTTTAGGAGGCATGGGCTTCGGTCCGGCTAATGCTTTGGCGCTTATGAGCTTTTCTTTGCTGTACATTCCCTGCGCGGCTACTCTGGCCACCATCCGTAAGGAGACGGACAGCTGGCGGTGGATGTTGGGCGCGGCGGTTTTTCAAGTGGCCGTGGCCTGGGTGGTCAGCTTTGTGGTGTATCAGACGGCGCTGGCCCTGCTGGGACCCGCGTAACGAAACCGCTGGTTCGGGAGTGTCCGTTTCGGAGAGCTTTTCGTGTTTCCCCCGCCCGTAGGGGGGGGGGGGAAACACGAATGATTATCTCTGCGGTTGGGACACTCCTCGCTGGTTCCGGTGTCTTTACATAGTTCCTCTTAGCTTTGCCGGTATATAGTTAACGCAGTTCCAAAGAGGTGAGACCTCTTTTTTGAACCTAGCGGCACGGGCACGCCCGCGCCGCCCTGCTTGAAAATCGGTATTTACCGATTTTCAAGTGCGTTTACTGGTAGCCCGCGTTAGCGGGTTATGCCGGTTTTTGCATTTGGATGCCCCAGCGAAGC
>Ga0137310_101047_pt1 | contig 18149 bp, 12 predicted proteins | sample NAcewiD2O_June_2_FD_97183 | JGI IMG/M metagenome (GOLD analysis project Ga0137310, IMG submission 97183) | Mouse cecal microbial communities from Vienna, Austria - N-Acetylglucosamine amended D2O_June | ecosystem: Host-associated > Mammals > Digestive system > Large intestine > Cecum | place...
AGTCCCTTTCCGTGCTTCAGGAAGATGAGCTTCGGGATATTATCAGCGAATATGAACAGCACATTGATATAAAGGTGGAGAAGGGCCTTACGGAGGCAGAGGCTATCGCGGATTTTGGCAGCTTCGGGGAGCTGACAGCGGAGATCCTTGAGGCGTACCATGTGCGGGCTGATTACGCCGCTGACAAAGGGGAGCGGGCCGGAAGGAGATGGGGAGATGGCCAGACAACCGGCTGGAAGGCCAGGGGAGCCATGCTCTGGGAGAAGGTAAAAACCGGGGGAACCCGGACCGCAAGCTGTGTCAGATGGACAGTATACCAGCTTTTCCGCCCGTTTGCGTGGGCCTGGAAAAGATGTAGGGAGCTTGTGAGGGGCTTGGAGGAGAGACGGGGGAAGGAACTGTGGGAGTTTGATGACAGCGGAACAGCCGGGGAGGCGCGGGGGAGATACGGGGATGGTGATTTAAACAACAAAGGCGGCAGGGACGCTGCCCCCGCGGCGGCAAAAGAAAGGGGCGGCGGAGCGGACTCGGATGTTGGAAACCCGGGAAGGTCTGCTGTCAGCTCAAGAATTGACAGTGGGAAAAGCGGCGATATGGTCCGGGAGGCGGAAATCCCGGAAAACGGCAGTGCTGGCTTGGAAGTGGAACACAGAAGATATAGCGGTGTCAGGCCAGAGGATGGGGTCAGGCCCGGCGGCCTTGAATCAGGACCAGGAAGCCGGGAGTATGGAGAAGCCGGACCGGGGGACAGGAACAGAAGGGACAGAAACAGAGGAGTCAGACCGGACAGGAGAGGGAGAACCGGAAGGGATTTTAGAGATAGCGGGCTGAGGCAAAGGATAAAAAGAAAGGGAAAGAGGATTATCAACGATATGGGAAAAGGGATTTGGAGGATTTGCGGATTGTGTGTATCCGCGGTGTTCTGGACAGCGCGGATGGTGTGGAATGGCTGTTGGATCCTGTTCTCCCTGGTGGTGGCGGGTTTTGGGCTTTTCAGCCTTTATGGACTGGGGGTCTTATCGGTTCTTTTGACGCAGGGATATCCTCTGATTGGAGTGACCCTGGGGTGTCTTGGACTGGTGATGTGCGCTTTTTCGGCGGCGGTTTTGGGAATCACGTTTCTTCGGCGGAAGGAAAACGGTGCCATAAAGAATAAGGGAAGCCACAGCCGCCAGAATAGGACGGAACAAAAGGCAGGAAAACAGGAGCATAAGGCTCCCCGGCATGAGGAGACAGGGAGAGGACCGGAGAAAAAACGGGAATCGGATCAGGAAGGGGACCGAAGGGCAAAACCGGGGGACCAGGCCCCCTGGCGGCCGGACCGGGAAGACCAGGAGGAGAAGGCGGGATCGGAAGGACTCCAGGAGCGGGAACCCGGAGGCGGACAAAAAGATGTTCAGGGAGCCGGATGGGAAGATCATGAGCCATCCCGGGAACACAGCGGCACAGGCTGGTCCGGGGAAATGCCGGTAGAAAATCCAGGGGAAGATCCGGGAGCATCAGAAGAGAGGGGACAGAGTTATGCGTAGGATACAGAAGATTATGACAGGGATATTTCTGGGAGGAGTCCTTTTGGGAGGCATCGGCACAGGGACCGCTATGGTGGAGTACGCTACCTTGTCCTACGGCGGGGAGAGACTGGTGGGAGAGGAATACCTGGTGACAAAAAACCTGGACTATGATTTTCCCCAGGATGGAAGGATATTGGTTCTGGTGACCAACTATTTTTTAAGACGGTCCAACACAAAGCTTGAGACAGATGAGTCTGTGCCTGTGGGCACAGTTCGTTATGAGATCACTTACAATGAAAAGAGAGCTGTTCCGGAACTGTACTTTGAACCCTGTGAGGCAGAACTGCCGCCGCCGGAAGAAGAGAGTGGGACGGAGCCAGAGGACATGAGCTTTTCGGTACCAGAGGATCTTCCGGAGGAAGATGCCCCCCGGGAAGAGGACTGGGAGGAAGAAGCAGGTGAGCCGGAGCCGGTCTGCCTGGGGTATTTGGAGCTGAGAGTGTGGGACCAGAGCAATCCATTTGAGATTTTTATGGAGAATAAGGATTATTTTCTGGAAGAACTGAAGCAGAGGAGGATCTCCTCCTACAAGGAGGCTTATGTTACCAGTATCACGGTGAAGGTCAATCCTCAGACCAGGCCCTATGTGGTTATGGAGAACAATTGGTATTAAACAGGGTGCCTGTGAACAGTAACAAGCAAGGCGGCGGAAGATCCGCCTGCCTTGCTATTTGTTATCTGGCATGTTAGAATTGTATATACAACACCAGGCATTGCCGCGGGTGTTTTTAAGTGGCAGGATCTTTCCCGGCAACCTCAAAAAAACACATGCTCCACAAGGATCTTGATCCCCATAAGAATCAGGATCACTCCGCCGGCAAATTCTGCCTTTGCCTTGTACTTTGCCCCAAAGATATTTCCCACTTTCACCCCGGCTATGGACAGGAGGAAGGTGGTAACACCGATAAAAGACACCGCTGGGAGGATCGGCACCCGGAGGAAGGCGAAGGTAACTCCCACTGCCAGGGCGTCGATGCTGGTGGCCAGCGCCAGAATCACCATGTCCTTAAACGCCACTGAGGCATCGCAGGAGTCTTCCTCAGGGGTCAGAGATTCTTTGATCATGTTGCCGCCGATGAGGCCAAGAAGGATGAACGCGATCCAGTGGTCGTAGGCGGTGATGGCATCCTGAAAACGGACACCCAGGACGTAGCCCAGAGCAGGCATGAGGGCCTGGAATCCGCCGAAATACAGGCCGATGATCAGGGCATGTCTGAGATTCATGCGCCTCATAGAAAGGCCTTTGCAGACAGACACCGCGAAGGCATCCATGGAGAGGGCGACAGCGATCAGGAATAATTCAAACAATGACATGGGAAACGGGTTCCTCCTTATATTCATATACAATTTATTCTCTCTATTATAGAGTTATTCTGGATAGAGCGCAAGGGGGCGGAACAAAGAAGTTAAAGCGCGAAAAATGACATGGAGGTGTCCTTTGGAAAAGACTTATATTTGTCTGAAAGATAATCCGGTACTGGAAATCTGTAATTACCGCTGCCGGATTCTGGATTATGACCGTCTTCCGGTTTCCCTCCGGTACGAGGGCGTGGGGTTTGACGATGTCATGCATGGCTGGACGGAAAACAGGGCCATGAGTGTGGGGAGGACAAACGCTAAAAAGCTTCTGGCTGGCTTTGGAATCAGCCAGAGTAACCCATATCTTGTGGCCAGATTGTTCCATTTTACATCTCTTACAGACTGTTATTGGCTGAAGGAGGAGGGAGATCGGGTACGGTGGAAGGATGTGAGCTTATTCAGGAACAAGCTGGAGAAAACGGTCTCCGCCACAGCCCTTATGGGAGTCCCGGGATATTTTAAGGATAAGGTTCGGGAACCTGTTGAGACCAGGATCCATACACCGGAGCTGACAGTCCAGGGGCTGGCGGCCAAGGCGTGGATTCGGGAGCAGGGGGGTCTGTACCTTTACAAAGTAGGAAAGAAGGAGCTGGCAGCCAGCAGGATTCTGGACGCTTTGGGGATTTTGCATGTAGGCTATGAGGAGGTGGCGGAGGAGAGGCTGGCCCGCGTCGCGGATCAAAAGAGAATCGACAGCATAAGAAATGCCGGCGAGAAGGTAGTGAAATGCAGAATAATCAGCTCTGAGCAGAAAGCCCTTGTGCCCTGGGAGGATTTTCAGATGTATTGTGCTTATCACGATATGGATGAGTATGCCTTTGTGAAGGAACAAGATCCCCGCGGCTATTATTCCATGCTGATCGCGGATTACATTTTGGGAAATGAGGACAGACATGGGGCGAATTTTGGCTTTTTCATGGATAACCGGACAGGTAAATTGGGAAAGCTGTATCCTCTCATGGACCATGATCATGGGTTTTCAGAGGACGATGGTATTATTTCCCAGACATCAGAGACAAAGGAGACCTTGGAGACAGCGGCTTTTAAGGCGGCCAAGATGGGAAACTGGGGGATTGATTACCAGGCAGTGCTTGGGATGGAAAAGCCAGAGGAGCTTTCCGGGGAGCAATGGGATGGTGTGCTTGGGAGGATTCGGAGAATCTTTTGTGAAAAATAGATATTGCAATGAAAAGACTCTTGTGCTAATATAATACCAATTTAGTGCGGCAAAGCACCAAAAGGCTGAGAAGGAGACTCTTGCCCCAGGGACTTCGACAGGAAGACGGCGTCACCGACTGAGAGCGCTGTCATGTTGGACCAGGCAATAAGGGAACACTCCGGAGCCGGTATTCTGAACCCCATGGGAGACTGTCGGGGCTGTGGTTATTCACAAAGCCCGGATTTGTCAGGCGGCGGCAGTAGGGATACCCGGATGACACCGTTAGATGTCAAGAGTGGAGAGTTGGTTTTTTGCGGAAACCGATTCTCAATGCGGGTGGTACCGCGGAGCATGATCAGCTGCATAAAACACTGCTCGGCAGTTTTTAGCAGAGTGTGATGTCCCGTCCCGGAGTATGTAACAGTACTCCGGAGGCGGGACTTTTTTCGTTCCATGGAATTCCTTCGGAGTCAAAACCATTTTTGTGTGTTTCGGAAACCATGGGACCTTACGGCGGCTTGGAGGTCCGGAACACCGGATTCAGGAAAGGAGACGCTATGGAATTTTTGACAGGAGTAAAACCGAAGGAAACCGTAGAGATCCAGGAGATTTTGGCTGGAGATTATGAGGGAAAAGACGTGAAGGTCAGAGGAGCTGTCCACAACATCCGGGATATGGGTGAGGTAGCCTTTGTGATCTTAAGAAAGGCCCAAGGGCTGGCGCAGTGTGTCTGGGAAGAGGGAAAGACGGAGTTTGACTTGCGGGAGCTGAAGGAGGAGTCGGCTGTAGAGATAACAGGAGTTGTGGTCTCGGAGGAGAGGGCTCCCAATGGATTTGAGATACGGCTTAGGACGGTGAAGGTGCTGTCAGAACCGGACCAGGTTCTTCCCATGGCTGTCAGCAAGTATAAGCTTCACACCTCCCTGGAGGCCAGGCTGGCGGTCCGGCCCATTTCCCTGAGAAATGTGCGGGAGCGGGCCAAGTTTAAGATTCAGGAGGGAATCGTCAGGGGATTTCGGGATTTCCTCCACAGCCAGGGATTTACGGAGATCCACACACCCAAGATCGTAGCCAGGGGGGCTGAGGGGGGATCCAATGTGTTCCGGCTGGACTATTTTAACAAAAAGGCGGAACTGGGCCAGAGTCCTCAGTTTTACAAGCAGACCATGGTGGGAGTCTACGACAGGGTGTTTGAGGTGGCCCCCGTGTTCCGGGCGGAGAAACACAACACCACCAGGCATTTAAACGAGTACATTGGCCTGGACTTTGAGATGGGATACATCGACGGCTTTCAGGACGTCATGGCCATGGAGACAGGATTTTTGCGGTATACCATGGAGCTGTTGAGTAGGGAATACAAAAAGGAGCTGGATATGCTGGAGGTAGCTCTTCCTGACGTGAGCCGGATTCCGTCGGTCCGCTTTGACAGGGCTAAAGAGCTGGTGTCTGAGAAGTACAGCAGGAAGATTAAAAATCCCTACGATCTGGAGCCAGAGGAGGAGCTGCTTATCGGCAGGTATTTTAAGGAGGAATATGACAGCGATTTTGTCTTTGTCACCCACTATCCGTCAAAAAAACGTCCGTTTTACGCCATGGATGATCCGGAGGATTCCAAATTTACCTTAAGCTTTGACCTGCTGTTCAAGGGTCTGGAGGTGACCACAGGCGGACAGAGGATCCACGATTACCGGGAAATCCTGGCCAAGATGGAGAAACGCCGCATGGACCCAGAGGACATTGGCTCCTACCTGATGATTTTCAAGTACGGCATGCCTCCCCACGGCGGCCTGGGAATCGGCCTGGAGCGTCTGACCATGAGGCTTTTAGATGAGCAGAACGTGCGGGAGACTAGCCTGTTCCCGAGGGACGTAAACAGACTGGAACCATAGGGCCGTGAAATAGAGCACAGACAATCCCAAATTCTATAGAAGGAGGACACCGAACAATGGCAAACATCATCACCGATGAGACAATTGATTATGTAGGAATCCTGGCCAAGTTAGAGCTTTCCCGGGAAGAGAAAGAGGCAGCTAAGAACGATATGAGCCGGATGCTGGATTACATTGACAAGCTGAACCAGCTTGACACAACACAGGTGGAGCCCATGTCCCACGTATTTTCCATGAACAACGTGTTCCGGGAGGATGTGGTGACAAATGGAGACGACAGGGACAATATCCTGAAAAACGCTCCTGAGCAAAAAGAAGGGGCGTTCAAGGTTCCGAAGACCGTAGAGTAAGACAGCCATGGCATTGGCCGGCCCGGAAAAAGTGACGGAAAGGGACGGCTGACCGAAAGCCAGGAAACAGCACCATGAAAGGAGCAGACTCATGAGCATATTGAAAATGACTGCCTTAGAGCTGGGCAGAAAGATAAGATCAGGAGATATAACGGTTCCGGAAGCCACCCAGGCGGTTCTGGAGCGGATCAGGACACAGGAGCCTGCCATCCACGCGTACGTGACCGTGGATGAGGAGGGGGCTTTAAAAAGGGCCGCCCAGGTCCAGGCCAGGATCCAGGACAGAACACTGGTAAGTCCTTTGGCGGGAGTGCCTGTGGCTGTCAAGGACAATCTGTGTACCAAAGGCCTGCGGACCACCTGCGGTTCCAATATTTTGTACAATTTCGCGCCAACCTACACAGCAGAGGCGGTTTTAAATCTGGAGAAAGCCGGGGCGGTGGTTCTGGGAAAGACCAACATGGACGAGTTTGCCATGGGAAGCACCACCGAGACCTCTGCCTTCGGGGTCACCAGAAATCCCCGGAACACGGACCATGTGCCGGGAGGGTCCTCAGGCGGCTCCTGCGCCGCGGTGGCGGCAGGGGAATGTTTCTATGCCCTGGGGTCGGACACAGGAGGCTCCATCCGCCAGCCCAGCGCCTTTTGCGGCGTGACAGGGATCAAGCCCACCTATGGAACCGTGTCCAGGTATGGGCTCATCGCCTACGGCTCCTCCTTAGACCAGGTAGGGCCTGTGGCGAAAAATGTGTCTGACTGCGCCGCGGTCTTAGAGGCCATTGCTTCCTATGATAAGAAGGACAGCACATCCATTCCCAGAAAGGATCTGGATTTTACCAGCGCCCTGGTGGACGATGTAAAGGGGATGAAGATCGGAATCCCAAGAGATTATCTGGGAGAGGGGCTGGACCATGAGGTGAGGGAAGGGGTGATGCGGGCAGCCGGTGTCCTGAAAGACAGGGGAGCGGTTGTGGAGGAGTTTGACTTGAGCCTGGTGGAATACGCCATCCCCGCCTACTATGTCATCGCCTCCGCTGAGGCCAGCTCCAATCTGTCCAGGTTCGACGGAGTCAAATACGGGCTCCGGGCCAAGGAGTACGAGGGGCTTCACCAGATGTACAAAAAGAGCCGGTCAGAGGGCTTCGGGCCGGAAGTGAAGCGTCGGATCATGCTGGGGTCCTTTGTCTTAAGCTCCGGCTACTATGACGCTTATTATTTGAAAGCGCTGCGGACAAAGGCCCTGATCAAACAGGCGTTTGACAAGGCCTTCCGGGATTATGACGTGATCCTGGGGCCGGCGGCCCCAACTACCGCGCCAAAACTGGGCGAGTCTCTGAAGGACCCGCTGAAAATGTATTTAGGAGACATCTATACGGTGTCCGTGAACCTGGCGGGGATCCCGGCCATGACCGTGCCCTGCGGAACGGATTCCGGCGGGCTTCCCATCGGCCTTCAGCTTATGGGGGACTGTTTTCAGGAGAAGAAGATCATTCGGGCCGCGTATACATTTGAACAGACAGACAGGGAGGGGATATAGATGAGCAGACAATACGAGACCGTCATCGGACTGGAGGTACATGTGGAACTGGCCACAAAGACCAAGATTTTCTGCGGCTGTTCCACGGAATTCGGAGGAGCGCCAAACACCCACACCTGCCCTGTGTGTACAGGCATGCCCGGGTCTCTTCCGGTGTTAAACAGGCAGGTGGTGGAATACGCCCTGGCGGTGGGGCTGGCTGCCAACTGTCAAATAAACCAGTACTGCAAATTTGACCGGAAAAACTATTTTTATCCCGATAACCCTCAGAATTATCAGATCTCCCAGCTGTATCTGCCCATCTGCCATGACGGCTGGGTGGAGATTGACACAGCGGCGGGAAAGAAAAAAATCGGAATCCACGAGATCCACATGGAGGAGGACGCGGGAAAATTGGTCCATGACGAGTGGGAGGACTGCTCCCTGGTGGACTACAACCGAAGCGGCGTTCCCCTTATAGAGATCGTGTCAGAGCCGGATATGAGAAATGCGGACGAAGTCATAGCTTACCTGGAAAAACTCCGCCTTATGATCCAGTATCTGGGAGCCTCTGACTGCAAGCTCCAGGAGGGGTCTATGAGAGCGGACGTGAACCTGTCTGTCCGCGAGGCGGGGACTTCCCAATTGGGTACCAGGACGGAGATGAAAAATTTAAACTCCTTTAAGGCCATCGCCAGGGCCATTGAGGGGGAGAGAAAGAGGCAGATCGAGCTTTTGGAGGAAGGGAAAAAGGTGATCCAGGAAACCAGGCGGTGGGATGACAACAAGGAGAGCTCCTACGCCATGCGGTCCAAGGAGGATGCCCGGGACTACCGGTATTTTCCGGATCCGGATCTTGTCCCGGTGGTCATAAGCGATCAGTGGATCCAGGAGATCAGAAGCCGTCAGCCGGAGATGCAGCCGGAAAAGATGGCCCGGTACCAGGAAGAGTTCCAGATACCAGAGTATGATGCCAGGATCCTCACCTCCACTGTCCACATGGCAGAGCTTTTTGAGAAGACCACCGGGCTGTGCGGAAAGCCCAAGGAGGTATCCAACTGGCTTATGGTGGAGACCATGCGGCTCCTGAAAGAGCATGAGCAGACCCCGGAGGACCTTTGCTTCAGCCCGGAGAATCTGGCAAAGCTCATTGACCTGGTGGCAGGGGGAGCCATCAACCGGACCGTGGCCAAGACCGTGTTTGAGCGGATTTTTAAGGAGGACGTGGATCCGGAGAAATATGTGGAGGAAAATGGCCTTAAGATGGTAAATGATCAGGAGGCTCTCCAAAAGACCATTGAAGAGATTATTGCCGCCAATCCCCAGTCTGTGGAGGACTATAAAAACGGCAAGGAGAAAGCCATGGGGTATCTGGTGGGCCAGACCATGAGGGCCATGAAGGGCAAGGCGGACCCGGGGCTGGTGAACAGGATTGTAAAAGAATGCTTGACGAAATAGACAGGATGGGGTAAATTTAACTGGTCAGCGCGACATCAGTATAATGAGGACAAAAGGAGGTAAGTTTATGAAACCATATGCGGAGATGACGAGAGAAGAACTGCAGGCTTTGAGAAAAGAGTTGTCCGCGAGCTACAGAGCGTTTCAGGGCAGGGATTTAAAGCTGGATATGTCCAGAGGAAAGCCCAGTGTGGATCAGCTGGATCTGTCTATGGGGATGATGGATGTCCTCAGCAGTGACGATGATTTAACCTGTGACGATGGAACCGACTGCCGCAATTACGGTGTCCTGGATGGAATCAGCGAAGCCAAGGAGCTTTTGGCTGACATGATGGAAGTCCATCCGGATCAGATTATTATATATGGAAACTCCAGTTTAAATGTTATGTATGATACCATTTCCCGGTCCATGACCCACGGAGTCATGGGAAGCACTCCCTGGTGCAAGCTGGACAAGGTGAAATTCCTCTGTCCCGTGCCGGGATATGACCGACATTTTGCCATTACCGAGTATTTTGGCATTGAGATGATCAGTGTGCCCATGACGGAGAAAGGGCCGGACATGAATATAGTGGAGGAGCTGGTGGCTTCCGACGAAGCCATCAAGGGGATCTGGTGTGTGCCCAAGTATTCCAATCCCCAGGGAATCTCCTACTCCGACGATATTGTGCGTCGTTTCGCGAGGCTGAAGCCCGCGGCCAGGGATTTCAGGATCTACTGGGATAACGCCTACACCATCCACCATTTATATGACCACGAGCAGGATCATCTGATCGAGATCCTGGCAGAGTGCAAGCGGGCGGGCAACCCGGATCTTGCCTACAAGTTTGCCTCCACCTCAAAAATCAGTTTTCCGGGTTCCGGTATCGCGGCCATCGCGGCTTCCCAGAACAACCTGGTGGACATTACCGGACAGCTGAGGATCCAGACCATTGGCCATGACAAGGTGAACCAGCTGCGCCATGTGCGCTTTTTCGGAGGCATCCACGGCATGGTGGAGCACATGCGTCTCCACGCGGATATTATGAGGCCCAAGTTCGAGGCGGTCAACGAAATCCTGTCAAAGGAGCTGGACGGGCTTGGCATAGGCACATGGACCACCCCCAAGGGAGGATATTTTATGGCATTTGATTCCCTTGACGGATGCGCTAAGAAGATCGTGGCCAAATGCAAGAAAGCAGGGCTGATCATGACAAAGGCGGGAGCCACCTATCCATATGGAAAGGATCCCCATGACAGCAATATCCGCATCGCGCCATCCTACCCGCCCCTTTCTGACCTGCGCGTTGCCATGGAACTGTTTGCCCTGTGTGTGAAGCTGGTCAGCGCAGATAAACTGCTGAAAGATATGCAGGATATGCCAGTCCAGGAGCCGGCTCATGAGTAAAAAGACCATCTATACCATGCTGGGAAAGCTGTGCAACGCGGAGAGCGTTACTTATATTATTTTCGGTGTCCTGACCACGGCGGTGGACTGGGTTTCTTATACCATACTGTGGAATCTGGGGGCAGACTATCGGGTGTCAACGGCCTTAAGCTGGGCAGCCGCGGTATTGTTTGCCTTTGTCACCAACAAATTTTTTGTATTCCGCAGCTTTGATATAAGCCTGGGATATGTCTGGAAAGAGTTTGTATCCTTTGTGGCATGCCGGGCAGCTACAGGAGTGTTTACCATGGCGGGGATGATCGTCATGGTGGGCATGCTCCACTGGAATGAGTTTTTTGGGAAATTAATGGTGTCGGCAGTGTCCCTGGTGCTGAATTACATTCTGAGCAAATTATTTATTTTCAAAACTGATCCTGAGGGGGCTGAGAGCAAAGATATTAGAGGAGATTGATATGGGGAAAGACGAGATAAAAGAGGTGCCTGGGAAACAGGAGCGGACGGACCTCCGGTCCCGGGACCTGGCTCCCGCCCCGATTCCCCGGTCTGAGAGCCCGGCGGAGAGAGAGGCGGATTTTTTGACAACGCTGAAAGCCTATCAGTGGGCGGAGCTGGAAGACGAAGAGGAGCCGGATGGAGGGGACACAGAGCTGGAAGCTGAAACGGCAGAAGCTGTGGTGACTCCGGGAACCGGGGCATTTCACCGGGACCGAGAGCCGGAGGCCGGGACAGGGGCCAGGGAGCGGAAATCGGAAGTCCGGACAGGAGATCGGGAGCCGAAGGTAAGAGCCTGGGTACCTGTCAGAGAGAGCGGGGCGAAAGCCGCGGAAGCCGCCAGGGAGAGCGAAGCGAAAGCCGCGGAAGCCGCCAGAGAGAGCGAAGCGAAAGCCGTCAGAGAGAAGGAAGAGGAAGCCAGGGCAGCGGCCAGGGGCAGGTTAACGGAAATCTGGGCAGCGGCCAGAGAGCGGGAAAACGGGGCCCGGGCCGGTTCCAGGGAGAGTGACGCGGAAGTCAGGCCAGGTTCCGGAGAGGGTGACGCGGAGGCCTGGACAGGTTCCGGGGAGACTCAAGCGGAAGCCAGGCCAGGAGCCGGAGGAAGACTCACGGAAATCTGGGCAGCGGCCAGAAAGAGTGAAGCGGAAGCCTGGGCCGGTTCCGGAGAGGGTGAGCCGGAAGCCGGGCCAGATTCCAGAGAGAGTGAAGCGGAAGCCAGGCCAGGAGCCGGAGGAAGACTAACGGAAATCTGGGCAGCGGCGGCCAGAAAAAATGCGGCGGAGGCCTGGGCCGGTTCCGGGGAGAGCGAGGTGGAAGCCGGGCCATCTGACAGAGAGGGGCAGAGGGAAGCTGAGACAGCCCGCTGGAAGTCAGCCATGGAAAAGGAGAAGACGGGCGGGCGGTTTGGACTGGACCGTGGAGCCATTGAGAAGAAGAACTCTGATGAGGGCTTCTATGCCAGGCCCGGACTGGCAGGTCACAACCAGGAACCGCCAGAGGATGGTCAGCAGACAGGAACAGATAGTTTCTCGGGGTCTGTCAGGGTAACCGATTGGTTCACCGGGCCGGAGGAGGCGGACGAGTGGCCGGAAGAACGCCAGGGAGCCGGGGAATTGGAGGGGGAGGAAGGGTCAGAAGAGGACACCCTATCCAAAACCAGGGGAAAACGCGGTTTGAGCCCCGGAGAGAGCCGGGGAAGAAGGAGCAGGAAAAGGCGAAAGAGAGGGAGATGGCTTAACGGGCCGGCAGCTGTCCTAAATGGTTTGTTTAAACCTTCGGATGGGCTGTGGGCTGCTTTTTGCGTTCCCGTGGCGGTGATGGTGGTCATTTTCTGGCAGCGGGGAATCTTTCCCTTTGGGGAAGAAAGCTTCTTAAGAACCGATATGTACCACCAGTATGCCCCCTTTTTCTCGGAATTTCAGCACAAACTGAGCCAGGGCGGAAGCCTTTTGTACAGCTGGAACATCGGCATGGGGGTGAATTTCACCGCTCTGTACGCCTATTACCTGGCAAGTCCCTTAAACTGGCTTCTGCTTTTGTGTCCCCAGAAGCTGATCATTGAGTTTATGACCTACGGGATTGTGCTGAAGATCGGTCTTTCGGGGCTGACCTTTGCATATTATCTGAAAAAGCACTGTGAGAGAAATGATTTTGGCGTTGGATTTTTCGGGATCTTTTATGCCCTGTCCGGCTATATGGCCGCCTACAGCTGGAACATTATGTGGCTGGACTGTATTCTTTTGTTCCCCCTGGTCATGCTTGGACTGGAGCGGCTGGTGGAGAAAAAGGATGGGCTTATGTACGGTATTTGCCTGGGGCTTTGTATCCTGTCCAACTATTACATTTCTATCATGATTTGTATTTTCATGGTGATCTATTTTGCTGCCCTTTTGATTCTGGGATCCGGGCAGCACAAGACCGCCAGGGACTATGTGGCCCATGGAATCCAGTTTTCCGGGTATTCTCTGCTGGCAGGAGGCGCGGCCGCGGCTGTGCTGATCCCGGAAGTGTACGCGCTTAGGATGACAGTATCCATGGAGTCCTCATTTCCCAAGACCATTACCTCCTATTTTTCCATCTTTGACATGTTTGCCAGACACATTGGAAATGTGGAGACAGAGATCGGGCTGGACCACTGGCCCAATATCTACTGCGGCGTGGCCGTGCTCATGCTGTTTACGCTGTATCTGGCCTGTGACAAAATAAGACTTAAGGAGAAGGCGGTGTACTGCGGGCTGCTTCTTATGTTTTTTGCCAGCTTTTCCGTGAATGCCCTGAATTTTATCTGGCATGGGTTCCATTTTCCCAACAGCCTTCCCTGCAGGCAGTCTTTCATCTATATTTTTTTGATGCTGGTGATCTGCTACAGGGCCTACACGCACCTGGCCTCTACGCCGTGGAAGCGGGTTGTCAAGGCGTTCTGGGGCGCGGTGGGGTTTGTGATCCTGGCAGAAAAGCTGGTGGAGCAGAAGCATTTTGAGTTCTATGTGTATTATGTGGCCATATTGTTTCTGTCACTGTACGCCGGGCTTCTGTATCTGTACAAAAAGCAGAAGGTGAAACAGGGGGTTCTGCTGACTCTTGTCATGGCGGCGGTGGCCATGGAGGCCGCGGCCAACACCACCATAACCAGCGTGACCACCACCAGCCGGACCAGCTATACCAAGGATAACGATGATGTCAGGAAGCTGACCCAGTCCCTGATCCCAAGCGGAACCTTTTTCCGGGTGGAAAAGGTGACCAGGAAGACGAAAAATGACGGGGCGTGGATGAATTTTCCATCGGTATCCCTGTTTTCTTCCACAGCTAACTCGGCTTTGACGGATTTCTTTAAAGAAGTCGGCTGCGAGGGCAACACCAATGCCTACAGCATCACGGGGAGCACTCCCTTTGTGGACTCACTGTTCTCTGTAAGGTATGGACTCTATTCCTCTGAGCAGGACAATGAGCTTCTGGAACTGATCGACCAGAGCGGGGATACCTGGCTGTACCGCCGTCTGGCCACCTTGCCCGTGGGATTTTTGGTGTCTCCGGACCTGGAGATGGACTGGCAGCGGGATCTGGGCAATCCGGCGGAGGTTCAGAACAATCTGTGCGATGTCATCGGGGCAGAGCGGGTGCTGCTGAGCTGCGACGGGGAAAATTACGGCTCAACCTTCCGCCTCATGCCGGAGATGGATGGGGATTACTATGTGTATGTGGCCAACAAAAAGGTAAAAGAGGTGAAGGTGAAGATCGGGGAAGAGACCCGAACCTTCAACAATGTGAACAGAGGCTTTCTCCTGGAACTTGGACAATGCGCCGGCGGGGTGGAGATCGAGATCACCAACGAGGAGGACAGCGAGAGCCTCAATGCCCGGGCCTACCGATTTTCCAATGAAGGACTTTGGTCTGCCTACGAGATCCTGGCCCGGAACCCCTTTACCATCACCAAGTGGAAGGACACCTGCCTGGAGGGAGAGGTTCACGCTGTACAGGATGGAGTTTTGTTTACCAGCGTGCCCTATGATAAGGGCTGGACTGTGGAAGTGGATGGCAAAAAGCAGGAGACAAAAAAGATATTTGACACGTTTTTAAGTGTGGATATCCCTGAGGGCACCCATGAGATCACCATGTCCTATGAGCCGGAAGGTCTGAGGCTGGGCATGGGCGTCAGCCTGGTCAGCGTTCTGTGTCTGGCCGGGATCGCCGGGTTCCGTTACTGGAAGAAGAGACAGGAAGGGGACAAGGACACAGAGGAAGATATTCGCCGGAAAATATCAGAGAAAAGGAGAGCGAAGGCATGAAGCTTTGGGGCGGACGGTTTACAAAAGAAGAAAATCAACTGGTGCACAATTTTAATGAATCCCTGTCCTTTGACCAGAAATTTTACCGCCAGGACATAAAGGGGAGCATGGCCCATGTGACCATGCTGGCAAAGCAGGGCATTGTGACAGAGGAGGATAAGAACGCGATTCTCCAGGGCCTGGAGGGGATCCTTAAGGACCTGGAAAATGGGACCCTTGTGTTTACGGAAGAACATGAGGATATTCACTCTTTTGTGGAGGCCACTTTGATCGGACGGATCGGAGAAGCTGGCAAAAGACTTCACACAGGCAGGAGCCGCAATGACCAGGTGGCCCTGGACATGAAGCTGTACTGCCGGGACGAGATCGACGAGACCCAGGAGCTCATAAAGACGCTTTTGGAGGAGATCTTAACGATCATGGAGGAAAATCTGGACACTTATATGCCTGGATTCACTCACCTGCAGAAGGCCCAGCCGGTAACCCTGGCCCACCACATGGGAGCCTATTTTGAGATGTTCTACAGAGATTACTTAAGATTGAAGGATACCAGGGAGAGGATGAACTACTGTCCTCTGGGCTCCGGCGCTCTGGCAGGCACCACCTATCCGCTGGACAGAGAGTACACGGCAGAGCTTCTGGGATTCTATGGCCCCACTTTAAACAGCATGGATTCTGTGTCTGACAGGGATTATATCATTGAGCTCCTGGGCGGGCTGTCCACCATTGCCATGCATTTGAGCCGCTTTGCCGAGGAGATCATCATCTGGAACAGCAATGAGTACAGGTTTGTGGAGCTGGACGACGCCTACAGCACCGGCAGCAGCATTATGCCCCAGAAGAAGAATCCGGATATCGCGGAGCTGGTGAGGGGAAAGACCGGCAGGGTTTATGGGGCCCTGGTGTCCATCCTGACCACCATGAAGGGAATCCCCCTGGCCTATGACAAGGACATGCAGGAGGACAAGGAGCTGACCTTTGACGCCATTGACACGGTAAAAGGCTGCCTCTCCCTGTTCGCGGGGATGCTTTCCACCATAAGCTTCAACAGGGAGGTTATGGCAGACAGCGCCAAAAAAGGTTTTACCAATGCCACCGACGCGGCGGACTATCTGGTTAATCACGGAGTTCCCTTCCGGGATGCTCACGGCATCGTGGGCCAGCTGGTGCTGTACTGTATTGAGCGGGATATGGCTCTCGACGACATGAGCCTGGAAGAATTTCAGTCTGTCAGTCCGGTGTTTGAAAAGGATATCTACGAGGCCATCAGCATGAAGACCTGTGTGGAGAAGCGCATTACCACAGGCGCTCCGGGACAGGAGGCCATGAGGAAGGTGATCCGGGTCTGCGGGGAGCGTCTGAAAGAGGCGCGGCAGCCTTAAGGCGGATCAGCCGCTGACAGGGAAGCTGACAATAAAGCAGGTTCCCCCGCCCTCTCGGTCCAATACCTGGATCGTTCCCTCATGGAGCTGTGCCAGCTCTCTGGCAATGCTGAGGCCAAGGCCGAAGTGCTGTTTATCTGTGCGGGAACGGTCAGCCTGGTAGAAACGGTCAAAAATATAAGGCTTTATATTATCCGGAATTCCCTGGCCTTCGTCGGCGACCTGGACTGTCAGCAGCTTTTTTGACACATTGGTCTGGGCGCTGATATAGATGGAACGATTTTGCGGGGTGTAGGTCCTGGCATTGTCCAGGAGAATCAGCAAAAGCTGACGGATCCTCTGGGGATCTCCGGCAACCGAAGGAAGAGCCAGTTGGGGAAGCTCAAGGCGGAGGGTGATCTCATGTTCCCGGCAAACAGGGAGAAAAGATTCGTACAGGTCAATAAGCAGGGTATCCATGTCCACCTTTTCCATGTGAAGACTCCAGCTTTTGGCATCCGCGGAGGCAAGAAACAGCATATCGTCGACGAGACGGGACATACGGACACACTCGCTGTCTATGAGAGGCAGCAGTGTGTCTTTTTCGTCAGGGTCAGAGGAAAGGGCGGAGATGGCGGACTTTAACACGCTTAAGGGAGAACGGAGCTCGTGGGAGGCCGCGGCGATGAAGCGGGCCTGCTTTTGCTGGCTTTCTTCCACTGGTTTTAAGGACCAGCCCACAAACCGCCAGCTGACCAGCCACAGTCCGGCCATGCCAAACACGGCCAGGAAGCAGAAGAAGGCAATGGTTTCTCCCAGGGACTGGGCCACAGGGGGAATGAGAGACAGGGCGCACAGGCTCTTGGACCCGTTTTTGGTGGACACCGCCAGCACCATGGCATAGTAGCGGTCGTTTTGATCCCCCTCAATGGTCATTAAGGAGGAGAAGAGGATGGAGGAGGACACAGGTGCCCGGTCCATAAAGATCCCCTGGCTGTCAGCTTCATCCCTGGCCCTTTGGATGAGAGTCTGGCGGTCCGTGTCCGGCTTCCAGGAACCGCGGTACAAAAAGGGGACGCCGTTTTCCATTATGTGGATCACCAGCTGGTGGTCTGCCTCTGTCTGGGCCAGATATTGGTGGGTGAGAGCGCCTGAGGCCATGAACCGGGAGCTAAGGGAGTTCCAGATGACCTGGAACTGCTCCAGCTGAGATTTTTTCCTGTCCCGGACAGTGTACAGGAGAAAGGCGGTTATGACCAGCAAAAGGATAGCCCCGGTGGTTATGGTATACAGCCAGGTCAGGCGGGTGCGCGGTGTTTTCATGGATAAAGTCCTTTCTTTTCCCCAAAGTCGTTACGGTTCGCGGTAACGCGGAATCTACATCCCTTCCAGACGGTATCCCACTCCGTGCACGGTAACCAGCTTCGCGGAGGCGTTTAAGGCTTTCAGCCGCCTTCTCAGGAAATAGACGTAATTGTCTAAATTGCCGTCCTCCCCCTCCCAGGCAGAACCCCACACATAGGACAGGATCATGGCCCGGGGAAGGGTCTGCCCTGGATTTTTCATAAAATACCCCAGAAGAGCGGCTTCTTTTTTAGACAGAGTGAGGCAGGTCCCGTTGCAGTCAACCCTCCGGCTGTCCGGGTTTAGTTCCAGGCCGAAAGCAGTCAGGGCTCCGGTGATCTGGAGGTTGGCAGGCCTTCTGGTGACAGCCCGGATGCGGGCCATCAGCTCCTCCACGGCAAAGGGCTTTACAAGATAGTCGTCAGCCCCCGCGTCCAGCCCGTCTATGCGGTCATGAAGGCCGTCCAGGGCAGTGGCC
>Ga0137310_101048_pt1 | contig 18131 bp, 19 predicted proteins | sample NAcewiD2O_June_2_FD_97183 | JGI IMG/M metagenome (GOLD analysis project Ga0137310, IMG submission 97183) | Mouse cecal microbial communities from Vienna, Austria - N-Acetylglucosamine amended D2O_June | ecosystem: Host-associated > Mammals > Digestive system > Large intestine > Cecum | place...
ATACTTCCTCGCAAGGAGGAAGCTTACTATGGCATATTCAGATGCGCAGAAAGAGGCAACCGCCCGATACAATAAAAAGGCGTATGACCGGATCGAGATCAAGGTGAAAAAGGGCCGGAAACAGGAGATCGCCGATTTTGCAGCAAAGCAAAATATGAGCGTTACGCAGTTCATTGTGAAGGCCATCGATAAGGCTATGGAAGAAAAATAGCAGGCACACCGGAGATGGTGTGCCTGCCGTTTTTTATCGCAATGTTCCGTTACTCCAGCACGTACCGGGTCACGCCGAACAGGCGGGCCAGCTGGAGCTTGGCGGCCATGCTCTCCTCGCTCTGGTACCAGACGGTGGCGGTCTGGTAGGCGTTGGGTTCATAGATGCAATAGGCGCTCTCGTAGCGGTCGGAGTAGGATACCGTTACGTCCTTGCGCTCCAGCACCTTCTGGACCTCCTTGGCGGAGATCAGCTCGCTCCCGGCCACGGGGGCGCCTCCCGCGTCCGTGATGGTGCGCACGCCCCCCGCCATCAGGCGCAGGGCGGTCTTGGACATGTCGTCCCCGCTGTTCTTCATCCGCCGCAGGGCGGCGTACAGCTCCGGCAGGGGCTCCAGGGGGGTGATGGGCATCTCGTCCCCGGCCTGGGCGATGGGGGTGCTGATGGTGATGAGCCGGTAATCCCCGGCGGCGTCCAGCTTTTCAGAGGAGGCGGCGAGCTGGTCCCGGACCCGGACCAGCACGGCGGCGGCCTGCTCCCGGGTGGCGAAGGCGTCGGGCTCGAAGCGGTTGGTCCCGGTGCCTCCCATGATGCCCAGGTCATAGGCCACGGTGATGAACCCCCGGTTCACGTTTACGTCGGTGAAGGGGACGCTGTAGCCCTCCGCGCCTCCCGCCAGGGAGGTGTAGCCCAGGCCGCGCACCAGCATGGAGGCCATCTCCCCCCGGGTCAGCTCGTCGTCGGGACGGAAGGTGTGGCTGGAGGCCGCCACCGCGTCGTTGGCCAGCAGGGTCTCCACGGCGGCGTAGTACCACTTGTCCGGGGAGACGTCGGTGTAGGAGGGCAGTCCGGGGCGGACCTCCTCCCAGCCGAACAGGCGGGTGAGGGCGGTGGCGAAAGCGGCGCGGGAGATGGGGCGGCCCAGGCCGAACTTGCCGCCGCCCACCCCCTGGAAGAGGCCCAGCTCCGTGGCCCGGGCAATGTCCGAGGCGGCCCAGTGGGTCTCGGGGACGTCGGCGTAGCGTTCCGCCGCCCGGGCCTCGGGGGCAAGGCCCAGGAGCAGCGCAATGGAGAGCAGCCATATGGTGAGATGTTTTTTCATAAGTCATTCCTCGCCTTTCAGTAGGTAGGGGCTATTTTAACAGATTTTTTGCCGGTAGTCAAATGTTCAGACGGGATGCGTCATTTCCCGGCAAAAGGTTGGAGGAAAGCCGGGGTTCCGCGGCCCCCGGCCGCCCCGGCGGAACAGGGAAAATTTCCCCTTGACATTTGGCCTACATCGTGTTATCCTACAGCCAGCCTACAACTTGTAGTCCAAACGCAAAGGAGGACGCGATATGCACCAACAGGTCTCGGATTCCGAATTGACACTGATGAAAATCCTCTGGTCCGCCGGAGGAAGCGCAAAATACGCTGCCATTATGGAGGAGCTGGAAAAATCCGGGAACACCTGGCAGAAAAACACGGTCATCACCCTCCTCTCCCGTCTGGCGGACAAGGGGATGCTGAAAACCAGCAAGGCAGGCAGGCGAAACGAGTACATCGCACTGGTCACGGAGGCGGATTACCAGTCCGCACAGGCCAGGACATTGGTAAGCAAGCTCTATTCCGGGAGCGCCAAGGGGCTGGTGGCTACCCTGATTCAAGGGGAAATGCTCTCCGAGGAGGAGTACCGGGAGCTGAAACGCTTCTGGGAGAGCGAGGGAAAAGAGCCATGAGCGAATTGCTGAAATGGATTCTCTCCCTGTCCCTCTCGGGCTCGGTGCTGATCCTGCTTTTGACGCTGCTCCGGCCTCTGGTGAGGGAGCGGGTCAGCAGGCGGTGGCAGTACTACATCTGGCTGCTGGTCATCGCGCGGCTGCTGCTGCCTGTCGGTGGGCTGGAGGCTCCGGCGAAGATCGAGACGGCGGGACCGGCGGCCGCTCCCTTCCTGTCCCTTCCGGAGGCGGAGCAGGAGGATGTGGAGACCAGGCCGCCAGGGGAGGCCGCACCGGAGTTTGACGATTCCCTGAAGCTGCGGACGGCGGTCAGGGAAAACCTCTGGGTGGTCTGGCTGGCGGGAGCGCTGGCGCTGCTGATCCGGAAGGCGACCGCCTATCAGAGCTTCCTGCGGTATCTCCGGGCGGGGTGGATGCCGGTGGAGGACCCGGCGCTGCTGGACCTGGCAGCGCGGATCGGGGCGGAGGCCGGCGTGAAGCGGCCCGTGGAGCTGTACGTGAACCCCCTGGCGGCGTCCCCCATGCTGCTGGGCGTCCGGAAGCCCTGCGTGGTACTGCCAACGGCCGAACTGCCGGAGGAGGATCTTCGCTTCGTGCTCCTCCACGAGCTGACCCACTACCGCAGGCGGGACCTGCCGTATAAGTGGCTCACCCAGCTGACGGTCTGCATCCACTGGTTCAACCCCCTGGTACACTGGATGGCCCGGGAGGTGGAGCGGACGGGAGAGCTGTCCTGCGACGAGGCGGTGCTGCGCCGCCTGGACGAACCGGGACGGCGGGCCTACGGAGACGCCATTCTGCGGACCATCTCCGCCGGAGGCGGGGATCAGGCGGTCCATCCCTCCCCCGCGCTGGGGGCGGAGGGCAAACATTTAAAGGAAAGGCTGGAGACGATCATGAAATTCAAGAAGACGGGCAGGCTTGCGGCGGTCCTCGCGGCGCTGCTGGCCGTTGTGCTGGGCGTGACCGGCGCGGCGGCGGGAATATATGCCGGACTGCCCTCGGTGAAAGCCGGGACGGCTTACCGGTATACCATGGAGAGCTATTATGAAGCGCCCTACATCTTCGGCATCGGGTGGAACCTGCCGAAGGAGGAGGGGACCTCCGCCTCCGTCGCTCTGCCGGACGGCGGGAAATTGAAGGTCTGCTTCACGGACGCCGCCAAGGGGGTCATACAGGACAAAAAGGCCATGGCGGCCCTGACAAAGGTGCTGGCGCGGCTGCGGGAGGAGACCGGGGGCACGGACTTCCCCATGACCCGTCCGCTGGTGTACCAATGGAAGGATACCGGCGGAGAATCCCAGGAGACTTTGGCGGAGAGGTACTACAAAGAGGGCGATCTGCCGTCCTTCAAGACGGTGTTCGCGGGGCTGGACAGGCCGAAGCAGGCCGCCTGGATGACGAAGATATATGAGGGCGGCAGCTACGCCTTTTTCTCCGTGGCCGCGGCGGGGCTGGAGACAGATGGCGAGCTGGTGACGGCTTTCGCGGAAAAGGCTTACGCGGGGGGCGCGGCCGGTCATTTCTCCATCCTGGCGGACCGGATGAGCGAGGAAACACTGGCGCTCTGGCTGGAACGGGCGAAGAAGGACAAGCAGTTCGCGTTCCAGTCCATCCTTTATAACAAGCTGGGCATGGACAGGGATCTGGACGAGCTGGAAGCCCGGCTGGACGCCGCGCAGGCCGCGCAGTATAAGGCCGTCGGGGTTACGATGGAGGGATGGGACTACTATTACAAGGGCAAGCTGGTGAATATTTTCCTGGACCTCCACCGGCCTGATAACAGCATCAGTACCCTGAATATGAATCCTGAGGGGACGGTCAATATCAAGATCGTCCGGAACGAGAAGGGGGCCATCACCGGCGTCGCGGAGCTGACCCAGGAGGAGATCGAGGATCTGTTCGGGGAGGACGACGGCCAGGACTGGGATTGGGATAACGAAAAGTGGAACTGGGATTGGGACTGGGACGACGAAGAGTGGGAATGGGACTGGGATAACGAAAAGTGGGCCGAGGAAGAGAAGCGGCTGGCGGAGGAGTACGCGGCCCATGGCGTTATCAGGCAGGACGGCAAAAATTACTACTACCAGGGCAGGCCGGTCTACATCTTTCTGGACCGCAGGACGGACGGAGGCGGCCTCTATACCCTGAACATGAACCCGGAGGGGACCGTCAATATCAGGATCGTCCGGGATAAGTCCGGTAAGATCACCGGTGTAGCGGAGCTGACCCGGGAGGAGATCAAGGAGCTGTTCGGGAGCGACCTGAACGAGATCCCGGTGGAGCTGGACAGCGTGAAGGGCGGCGAATATATCTGGCTGGGGACCTATACCCTGAACGAAGGCGACACGGTGAGCTATGACGTCTCGGCGGAAAAGGGAGATCAGATGTCCGTGGGCTTCGCCAAGCCGGGGGCCAAGCGGCCCGGCACCGTTTATAAGACCATCACCAACCGCCGCGAGGACGGGAAGCTGGAGATCAGCTCCGGACCTATGGACTGGGAGAGCCCCCTGGAACCGGGAGAGTACAGCCTGTTCGTACACGCCCCCTCCGGGAAGCTGGAAAACGTGTCCGGACGGATATTTCTGAGGAAAAAATAAAAAGCCGTGCCGCCGGACAGAGATTATCTATCCGGCGGCACGGTGTATGAGCGCGTATTCTTTTCCCTCCTGCCGGTAGACCGCCTCCAGGTCCTGGTCCAGCAGGGACAGCAGGGGGTCCTCCCCGCGGTAAAACACGCAGGTCCCGCAGGAGGAGCTGAGGACCCGGGGGACGGGGGCCATCCGGGCCCCCGTCTCCTCCCTTTGCAGCGCCCGGCAGCTCCGCAGGGCCGACAGGTGGGTGTGAAAGGTGGCAACGTAGTTTTCCATTATTTCGTCAGCGTCAGCTTGAAGTCTCCGGCCAGATCGGAGACCTGGACCTGATAGCCCGCGTTTCGGGCGAAGCGGGTCACGTTCTCCACAGAACACTGGTTGTCTACGGCGACCTCCAGCGTTGCGGGCGCGCCGTCCCTGACGGCCTTCTGGACCATAATGACCGGTGTGGGGCAGGAATAACCTCTTGCGTCTACCATTTTTCTTAACCCTCCAGTTTCTGCATGTTTGTGACGGAGATGACCGCCAGGACCACGAACCCGGCGGCTACGGCAGCAGCCACCGGGCCGGTCCCGATGCCGGCGCCGGAGGAGGCCAGGCCGAAGTTGTGGGAGATCGCCGCGCCCACGATGAAGCCGGTGACGGTGACGGCGGAGTCGGTGTTGCCCTCCCCGGCCAGGATCAGCTGGCGCAGGGGGCATCCCCCCAGCAGCACCGAGCCCCAGCCTACCAGCACCATGCCCAGCAGATTCCACAGCCACTCCGTATGGGCAATGGGCTGGTCTGTGAAGCCGGGTGTGAATTTTTGCAGGGCCAGATTACCGATAAGCACCGCCAGAATGATGGCGGCAAAGGCGGAAATCAGCCGGAAATCCCGGAACAGCACCGCGTCCCGGATGCCGCCCACCATGCACAGCCGGGAGCGCTGAGCCAGGACGCCGATGATCAGGGCCACCAGAAGGGCCGCCAGAACGGGGGCCGCCTGGGAGCCGGGGCCCTTGGCGCTGAAGAAAATGAAATCGGGCGCGGCCAGCAGCAGCCCCAGCAGGCCCAGCATCAGCACCGGGAAGGCCAGCCCCTCCGCCATGGACTGGGGATGGGCCCGCCGGAGGCTGAAGCCCCGGGTCAGGAACTGGATGCCGATGAGGATGCCGATGACGAAGCCCGCCAGGCCCACCAGGGCGTTGCCGTCCCCGCCGCCGATGCGGATGACCATCCGCAGGGGGCACCCCAGGAACACCAGCGCTCCGATCATCACGAACACCGCGATCATGAACCGCAGCATGGGGGAGGAACCGCCCTTGGGACGGAATTCCTTCCGCGCGAAGGCGATAGCCGTGGACCCCAGGACCAGCCCGATGATCTCCGGACGGATGTACTGGACGATGCCCGTCCCTACCTCCGCGTCGAAGCCCGCCCGCTGGAGGTTCAGCGCCCCCGCGATGTCCCGCAGGAAGCAGGCGATGCAGAAGCCCATGTTGTCCGGGTTGCCCAGGTACGTCAGCAGCACCGCCGCCGCGCCCACCGCCAGTCCCGTGCCGATGAGCAGGCCGTAGCGCTTTACAAAGCTCTCTTTTTCCATGTTATGCTCCTCTCCTGTTTTCGTTGGGACACAGAAAGGCGTTCGCGGATTTTCTACCCCTTCCGCAAACGCCTTCTCCTGTCCCGTTGTGAAAACAGTATACCCCAGCCAGGAAAAAAATGCAAGCGTTATTTTTCTATAAGAATAAAGAAATACGGACAGGAGCCGGGAGAAGCGCAGGGAGGCCGCTTTTTTTGCCCGTTTTCACCAAAAACGCTTGACTGTAGACCTGGTTTATAGTCTATAATGGGGGCGGATAACGGAATTGGGAGGGCGGAAAGATGAATATCCGAGACATCGAGGCGCGGCTGGGCATCCCCAGGGCCAGCGTGCGGTACTATGAGAAGGAGGGCCTGCTCCACCCCCGGCGGGGGAGCAACAACTACCGGGACTACTCCCAGGAGGACCTGGAGACCCTGCAGAAGATCCGCCTCCTGCGGGAGCTGGACATGCCCATCGAGACCATCCGGGCGGTGCAGGCCGGGGAGGTCCCCCTGTCCGGCGCGCTGGAGCGCCAGGCGGCGCTGCTGGAAAGCGAGTCGTCCAGGCTGGACCACGCCCGGGCGGTCTGCCGGGCCATGGCGGAGGACCGGGTGACCTACGCGGAGCTGGAGCCCGCCCGGTACGAGGGCGCCGCCCTGCCGGGGAAGGCCCCTTCGCCGGGAGAGGCCCCGATCCCGGCGCGGCGGCCCCCGGTGGATGGCGCGGAGTGGGCCTTCGACCCCTGGCAGCGGTATTGGGCCAGGACCTTCGACACTGCCCTGGCGGGAGCGGCGGTCTGGGCGGCGCTGACCCTGGGGTTCCGGGTGAGCGTGGCGGGGATGCCCCGCGGGGTGCTCCAGGCCGTCAGCCTTGCGATGGATTGGGTGCTCATCCTGCTGCTGGAACCCCTGCTGCTGTGTACCTGGGGGACCACTCCGGGGAAATGGCTGCTGGGGCTGGAGCTGCGAAACAAGCAGGGGCGGAAGCTCAGCTTCCTCCAGGGCCTGCGGCGGACCTGGGGGGTGCTGTTCACCGGGTATGGGCTGTATATCCCTGTTTTCAGCTGGTACTGCCTGTATAAAGGCTATAAGGAGTGCCGGGAGGACCGGCCCATGAGCTATGACTACGAGGCGGAAAACCTGTACTACAGCAAGGTCCCCCAGTGGGGCCTGCGGGCGGCCGTTTCGGTGGCCCTGGCGCTGCTGCTGATCCCGGCGCGGACGGCGTGCAGCGTCCAGTCGCTGCTGCCCCCCAACCGGGGCGAGGTCACGCCGGCGGAATTTGCCGAGAACGTCAGCGAGGTCTCCCGCATCCTGGGCCGCTCCCTGTGGGTGGACGAGGCGGGCTTCCGGCTGTCCAGGTCGAAGAGGACGGCGGCGAACATCATTGACATTGGCGCCGGTGAGAACAACTGGCAGGAGCGCCGCTACGGCGAGCGCTATGAGTACAGCCCCGCCTATACCCTGGAGCTGGACGGGGACGGCTTTGTCACCGGGGCCGTCATGGAGCAGGAGGACAGCACCCCCGGAGAGGACGCGGCCTGGGTGTCCCTGCCCATCGAAGACGCCCGGATCATCGCCATGGCCTTCCGAGGGACGCAGCTCGGCGCCCGGGAGATGACCAGGGGGCCGGTCATGGAGGCGCTGGAGCGGGACCCGGCGGAGTGGACGGACCAGCCGGTGGAGGAAGAGGACTTCACCCTCACGCTGACCCTGGAGCTGGAGGGCTACACCTCCGGCGCGGGTTACCTGATCCCGGAGAAGCGGGCGAAGGAGTGCCGGTACCGCTTCTCCATGGTCCTGCGGAAAAACGGGGGCGGGTAAAATCTTGCGGGGGCGCGCGCCCCCGCAAATTTTTTGGTTGACAGGGCACGCCGCCTTCGATATAATAAGTGAAAGTCAAAAGGCGTTTTGAAGACGGAAGGAGCGTATGTGTTGAAGTATTTACTGAAAAACGGACTGCTGTTTACAAAAGAGGGCTTCCTTCCCGCCGATCTGCTGACGGCGGAGGGGCGTATTGTTTCTATCGCCAGGGGGCTGGACGCCGCCGGCGCTGCCGTCATTGACCTCCATCATGCCGCCGTGTTTCCCGGTTTCGTTGATGTCCATGTTCATCTTCGAGAGCCGGGGTTTTCTTATAAGGAGACCATACGCACCGGCACCCTCTCCGCCGCCAGGGGCGGGTACGTCCACGTGTGCGCCATGCCCAACCTGGACCCGGTCCCCGACAGTCTGGAGGCCCTGAACGTCCAGCGGGAGATCATCGCCCGGGACGCCGCGGTCCACGTCCATCCCTACGGGGCCATCACCCGGGGGGAGCGGGGAGAGGCCCTGGCGGACATGGAGGCCATGGCCCCCTTCGTGGCCGGATTCTCCGACGACGGGCGGGGGGTCCAGAGCGGTGAGATGATGCGGAAGGCCATGCTGGAGGCGAAGCGGCTGGGAAAGCCCGTCGCCGCCCACTGCGAGGACAACGGCCTCCTCCGGGGCGGGTATATCCACGACGGAGATTACGCCCGGGCCCGCGGGCACCGGGGCATCTGCTCCGAGAGCGAGTGGGGACAGATCGCCCGGGACCTGAAGCTGGCGGAAGAGACGGGGGTCAAGTACCACGTCTGCCACGTCTCCGCCAGGGAGAGCGTGGCGCTGATCCGGGAGGCCAAGGCCCGGGGGGTGGACGTGACCTGCGAGACCGGGCCCCACTACCTGGTGTTCTGCGACGGGGACCTCCGGGAGGACGGGCGGTTCAAGATGAATCCCCCCATCCGGTCTCGGGAGGACCGGGCGGCCCTCATCGAGGGCCTGCGGGACGGGACCATCGACATGATCGCCACCGACCACGCCCCCCACTCAGCGGAGGAGAAGGGCCGGGGGCTGGAGAAGAGCGCCATGGGCGTGGTGGGGCTGGAGACCGCCTTCGCGGCGGTATACACCCATCTGGTGAAGCCGGGCCTCCTCTCCATGGACCGGCTGATGGCGCTGCTGAACGGGAACGCCGCCAGGCGGTTCGGGTACGGCACGCCTCTGGCGGAGGGACAGCCCGCGGACCTGACGGTCTTCGGCCTGGACAGGCCCTTTAGGGTGGACCCGGAGCAGTTCCGGTCCATGGGACGGGCCACCCCCTTTGCGGGGATGGAGCTGTACGGCGTCTGCCTGCTGACTATGGCGGACGGAAAAATTGTCTGGAGGGAGGACAACATTTTATGATACGGGATCTATACCACATCCATTCCAACAAGTGGCTGACTGGCGACATTTGGGAGATGCGGCTCATCGGGGACGTCTACCCGATCACCGCGCCGGGGCAGTTCATCAACGTCAAGGCGGACGGGCACTTCCTGCGGCGGCCCATCTCGGTCTGCGACTGGGACGAGGAGACGGCGATGATCACCATTGTCTATAAGGTGGTGGGCAAAGGCACCGAGGCCCTCAGCCGGATGCAGTCGGGACAGGCCCTGGACGTGCTGTGCGGCCTGGGGAACGGCTTCGACGTGTCCAAATGCGGCAAGAAGACCCTGGTCATCGGCGGCGGCGCGGGGGTGCCCCCCATGTACGGGCTGGCGAAGGAGCTGCTGCGGGCAGGGAAAACGCCGGTCGCCATCCTGGGATTCAACACGATAGAGGAAATGTTCTACGCGGACGATTTCCAGGCCCTGGGCATCGAGACCATCGTCACCACCGTAGACGACAGCTTCGGCGTGAAGGGGTTCGTGACGGACGCCCTGCCGGAAGAGTATGACTACTTCTGCGCCTGCGGGCCGCTGCCCATGCTGAAGGCGGTATCCGACGCGGCCTCCACCTCCGGACTCCTCAGCTTCGAGGAGCGGATGGGGTGCGGGTTTGGGGCCTGCATGGGATGTACCTGTAAGACGAAATACGGCGACAAGCGGATCTGCAAGGACGGTCCGGTGCTGGAAAAGGAGGAGATCATATGGTGATCGACGAAGTAGATACTTGCTTCTTTTATGACGATGGGCCCGGCCTGCGGGAGGAGCTCAAGTACTGGAGGAAGGACCTGGGCGTCACCCTGTCCGGCATACCGCTGGACAACCCGGTGATCCCCGCCAGCGGGACCTTCGGGTACGGGGCGGAATTCGCGGAGCTCTACGACATCGACTGTCTGGGGACCTTCTCCTTCAAGGGCACCACCTTGGAGCCCCGGTTCGGCAACCCGACCCCCCGGATCGCCGAGGCCCCCCAGGGGATGCTCAACGCCGTGGGGCTTCAAAATCCCGGCGTGGAAAAGGTCATCTCCGAGGAGCTGCCCCGGATGAAGGAATTTTTCCACAAGCCGGTGATGGCCAACGTCAGCGGCTTCTCCATCGACGAGTACGCCCAGACCTGCGCCCTGCTGGACAAGGAGGAGCAGGTGGGGTGGCTGGAGGTCAACATCTCCTGCCCCAACGTCCACGGGGGCGGCATGGCCTTCGGATCCAGCCCCGAGGCAGCGGCGGAGGTGACGAGGGCCGTCAAGGCGGTAACCAAAAAGCCGGTCTTCATGAAGCTCAGCCCCAACGTGACGGACATCGCCGCCATCGCCCGGGCCTGCGAGGACGCGGGGGCGGACGGGGTGAGCCTCATCAACACCCTGCTGGCCATGCGGATCGGCCTGAAAACAAAAAAGCCCGTGCTGGCCAACGGCACGGGGGGGCTCTCCGGACCGGCGGTGTTCCCGGTAGCGGTGCGGATGGTGTATCAGGTCTACGAGGCGGTGGGCATCCCCATCATCGGCATGGGGGGCGTGTCCTCGCCGGAGGACGTGATCGAAATGATGCTGGCGGGGGCCACCGCCGTGGAGGTGGGGGCGGCCAATCTGGTCGATCCCTTCGTCTGCCGGAACATCATCCGGAAGCTGCCGGAGGTCATGGAGCAGTATGGGATCGACAGTCTGACGGATATCATAGGAGGCGCGCATCATGGGTAAGGACGTTATCATCGCACTGGACTTCGACAGCAGGGAGAAGACCCTGGCCTTCCTGGACCGGTTCCGGGAGGAAAAGCCCTTCGTAAAGATCGGCATGGAGCTGTACTACGCCGAAGGGCCCGCCATCGTCCGGGAGATCAAGGCCCGGGGGCACAAAATCTTTCTGGACCTGAAGCTCCACGACATTCCCAACACGGTAAAAAAGGCCATGTCGGTGCTGTCCGGGCTGGACGTGGACATGACCAACCTCCACGCCGCCGGGACAAAGGCCATGATGGAGGCCGCCCTGGAGGGCCTGACCCGGCCCGACGGCACCCGGCCCCTGCTCATCGCCGTGACCCAGCTGACCTCCACCAGCCAGGAGCGGATGGAGGAGGACCTGCTGATCCGGGAGCCCCTGGATCAGGTGGTGATGCACTACGCCAGGTGCGCCGCCGGGGCGGGGCTGGACGGCGTGGTCTGCTCCCCGCTGGAGGCAGGGAAGGTCCATCAGGGCTGCGGGGAGAAATTCCTCACCGTCACCCCCGGCGTGCGGTTCGCGGACGGGGACGTGGGGGATCAGGTACGGGTCACCACCCCCGCCAGGGCCAGGGAGCTGGGGAGCGACTATATCGTCGTGGGACGGCCTGTCACTCAGGCGGAGGACCCGGTGGCGGCGTACCGGCGGTGCGTGGAAGAATTTGTGGGCTGAGCGTATGTGGAAAACGGTTTTATTTGACCTGGACGGGACCCTGACGGATTCCGCGCCGGGGATCACCAACTCCTTGGCCCGGGCGCTGGCACATTTCGGCATCCGGGAGGAGCCTGGCAATCTGTTGAAATTTATCGGGCCGCCCCTTAACCAGTCCCTGCCGGAATATTATGGTTTTACGCCGGAGCAGACGGCGAAGGCGGTGGCGGTCTTCCGGGAGCACTTCGTGGAGAAGGGGTGGCTGGAGAACGCGCCCTATCCCGGGGTGGCGGCGCTGCTGCGGGAGCTGAAGGAGGCGGGGCTCCAGCTGATGGTGGCTACCTCCAAGCCGGAGGTCCAGGCGGTGCGGGTGTTAAAGCATTTCGGACTGGCTGAGTATTTTGAGCATATCTGCGGCGCGCCCCTGGGCAACGAGGACGGGGCGAGGAAAGCCGCCGTCGTCCGTCAGGCGCTCGGCTATGCAAAGGATATCTCCTCCGTGGTTATGGTGGGCGACCGGCGGCATGATGTGGAGGGGGCCCGGGAGAACGGGATCCCCTGCATCGGGGTCTTATACGGCTATGGTTCCCGGGAGGAGCTTGCGGTGGCGGGGGCTTCCTTCCTTGCGGAGGACGCTGCCGCTCTGAAAAAACTTCTGCTTTAATCGGCCCGGGGCTTTCCCAGCCCCGGACCCCGGGCCTACTTTTCGCCTCCGCGAAAAGTAGGCAAAAGCGGGCTTAAACCTGGCGGTTTAAGAATCCCTTGATTACGGGGGAGTTTGGTTACGCTACGACCTTTAGATTTCCGGTCTACCGTCCGTGCTATGGGCCGATGCCGGTTTCTGCTTCTGCGCACGGTCCTACCGATGGTGCTGGTTGCCTCGCGGCACTCGGCACGAAGGTCTGGCGTTTTGGGTGCTTTTTGATAGCTGGCCCTTCTATTCTACAATGGGACGCAGGCCCTCTATGGTCAGCTGCATCCCTAAACGAAACCCTAACGTGAAGCTGTCAAGGTAACCGGCGTTTTCTATGTCCGTGGTTGCGCTCCAGAGAGCGTCAAATTCTTCGAGGGTCAGACGGTCCTTTACCGCTTGGATCGCTTTCGCTGATCCCTTGACCGCCCGGCGCTCTGCTTCCGATGAACAGGGGCCATTCATTAGGTCAAACAGAGTCTCCATCAGTTGGTTCATTTTAAGCACTCCTTTCGGTTTATGAGATGAACTCATGTTTAGTATAATGGTTTCATCTCATATTGTCAAGATGTTTGGAGGCAATATGGCAAATTTTGCGGAAAGAATTAAGGAATTACGCCGCGAGCGCGGAATGACGCAAGCGGCATTGGCGGAAATCATTGATGTCCGTCAGGATTCCGTATGCATCTATGAAAAAGGAAAGAACTACCCGGAGGTCCGAAGGCTGCTCATTTTAGCGGACTATTTCGGCGTATCCCTCGACTATCTGGTAGGCAGAACGGACAATCCGGAGATCAACCGTTAGAGCGAAACCCCGTAGATGGCTCTGCCCCTTTGAAAGGGCGTCAGCTGTGCGGCGGCCTGCGGCCGCCAGCAAGCCTGGGGCCGCCTTCGGCGGCCTAACGGCCGGAGCTGGTCGATTGCCAGACCACTAGATCAGATGCCCGAAGGACTGGAAGTTCACGCGGCACCGCAGCTCTTCATTTTATCCCAATGTCCGCAAACCCCTCGCCGAGGCTGGCCGCCGAACAGGCGGCCCCGAGAAAGGGATTCTTAAACCGTAGGTTTAAGTGACTTTTTGGGTACTTTTTGTTCACACAAAAAGTACCCGAGGAGTCCGGGGGCGAGAAGCCCCCGGGGTATCGAATAGAAACGACCACCCCCCGCGCCGGAGGCGCGGCAGAAGAAAGGATGACAAGAATGGAAGCAATATCGAAACTGATCGCCAAAGACCTGTTAAAGATCAAAGCCGTCTTCTTCCGGCCGGAAGAACCCTTCACCTGGGCCAGCGGCATCAAAAGCCCTGTCTACTGTGACAACCGCCTCACCCTCACCGCGCCGGAAGTGAGAAACGACGTGGAAAACGCCCTTGCGGAGACCATCCGCAAGGAATACCCCACGGTGGAAGTCCTCATGGGCACCTCCACCGCCGGCATCGCCCACGCCGCCATCACCGGTCACATCATGGGCCTCCCCATGGGCTACGTCCGCTCCGGGAGCAAGGACCACGGCCGGCAGAACCAGATCGAGGGCAGGCTGGAAAAGGGCCAGAAGGTGGTCGTGGTGGAAGACCTGATCTCCACCGGCGGCAGCGTCATCGAGGTGGTCAACGTCCTCCGGGAGGCCGGGGCGGACGTCCTGGGCATCGCGAGCATCTTCACCTACGGCATGAAGAAGGGCCTGGAGCGGCTGGCGGCGGCGGGCGTGAAGAACGTTAGCCTCACCACCTTCGACGTCATCGCCCAGGTGGCGGCGGAGGAAAACTATATCCGCCCGGAGGACATCGCGAGGCTCATCGCCTTCCGGGACGATCCTTCGGACGAGAGCTGGATCGGAGGAGGCAGGTAAGATGGAAAACGTAAGAAGCCTGATCGACATTTTGGAGCTGTCCACCCAGGAGATCGACGAACTGGTGGAGGTGGCGGCTAAGATCATCGAGGACCCCGCCGCCTATGCCCACAAGTGCGACGGAAAAATCCTGGCCACCCTGTTCTTCGAGCCCTCCACCCGGACCCGGCTGAGCTTCGAATCCGCCATGCTGAGCCTGGGCGGACAGGTGCTGGGGTTCTCCGAGGCCTCCAGCTCCTCCGCCGCCAAGGGGGAGAGCGTGGCGGACACCGTGCGCACCGTGTCCTGCTACGCGGACATCATCGCCATGCGCCACCCCAAGGAGGGCGCGCCCCTGGTGGCCGGCAGGCACTCTCTGGTGCCCGTCATCAACGCCGGGGACGGCGGACACAACCACCCCACCCAGACCCTCACCGACCTGCTGACCATCCACCATGAGAAGGGCCGGTTCGAAAACCTGACCGTGGGCTTCTGCGGGGACCTGAAATTCGGGCGCACCGTCCACTCCCTCATCTCCGCCATGAGCCGGTACGCCGGGACCAGGATCGTCCTGGTCTCCCCGGAGGAGCTGAAGCTGCCCAGCTACGTCAAGAAGGAGGTCCTGCAGAAAAACGGCATCCCCTACACCCAGACCACCGACCTGGAGGCGGTCATGCCGGAGCTGGACATCCTCTATATGACCCGGGTCCAGCGGGAGCGGTTCTTCAACGAGGAGGACTATCTGCGCCTGAAGGACAGCTATATCCTTACGCCGGACAAGCTCCAGAACGCCAAGGCGGACCTGAGCATCCTCCACCCCCTGCCCCGCGTCAACGAGATCTCCGTGGCGGTGGACCAGGACCCCCGGGCCGCCTATTTCCGCCAGGTGCGCTACGGGCGGTATATCCGCATGGCGCTCATCATGAAGCTGCTGGGCATCCAGTAAGGAGGAGGAGACTCGTTATGACTATTGATTCCATCAAGAACGGCATCGTCATCGACCACATCGCCGCAGGGAAGGCCATGGAGCTGTACGCCATCCTGGGCCTGGGAGAGCTGGACTGCTCGGTGGCCATCCTGAAAAACGTCTCCAGCGGGAAGCTGGGGAAGAAGGACATCATCAAGATCGACACCATCCTGGACCTGGACTGGGACATCATCGGCTACGTGGACCCCAACATCACGGTGAACATCATCAAGGACGGGCAGCGGCTGGAGAAGCGGCAGCTGAAGCTGCCGGAGCGGATCACCGGCGTCCTGCGCTGCAAGAACCCCCGGTGCATCACCTCCGTGGAGCAAGAGCTGCCCCAGGAGTTCAAGCTCACCGACCGGGAGAGGCGGATCTACCGCTGCCTCTACTGCGAGACCCAGGCGGGGAAATAAGGGAAGTGTTCCGTATTCGCGGGGCGCGGCAGGTCCGCCGCGCCCCGCGAAATTGATTTCCTATATAAAATTCCACTTCCTTCTTGCCCCAGAGGGGAAAGTCTGCTATAATGTAAAAACCGTAGCTTTGCCCATGCCCTCCGGGCTGGACGGGCGTGCCAGAGCGTCAGGCCGCGAGGGGCAGGAGCCGGACGGGCTCTAAAGAAGGGATGTGACTTCCATTAACAGAGAACATACACGCAAGCAGCGGATCCTCATTGCCGACGACTCGGAGATGAACCGCTCCATTCTGGCGGATATGCTGGGAGAGGAATACGAGATCCTGGAAGCCGAAAACGGCCTGGAGGCCGTCAGCACCATCCAGAAGCACCATATGGAGATCGACCTGCTCCTGCTGGACATCGTCATGCCGGAGATGGACGGCTTCGAGGTGCTCACCGTCATGAACCGGAACAACTGGATCGAGGACATTCCGGTCATCATGATCTCCGCCGAGACCGCGCCCGCGCACATCGAGCGGGCCTACAAGCTGGGGGTGACGGACTTTATCACCCGCCCCTTCAACGCCCTGCTGGTCCACCGCCGGGTGGTCAACACCACCCTGCTCTACGCCAAGCAGAAAAAGCTGGTGGGCATGGTGGCCGACCAGATCTACGAGAAAGAGCGCCAGAACACCCTGATGATCGACATCCTCAGCCACATCGTCGAGTTCCGCAACGGCGAGAGCGGCCAGCACGTCATCCATATCCGGATGCTCACGGAGCTGTTCCTCCAGCGGCTGATGCTGAAGACCGACCGGTATCCCCTGACGCCGGTGGACATCAACCTCATCTGCATCGCCTCCGCCCTCCACGACGTGGGCAAGATCGCCATCCCCGGCGAAATCCTCAACAAGCCCGGCCGGTTCACCGAGGAGGAGTTCGCCATCATGAAGGAGCACACCACCATCGGCTCCGCCATGATGGAGGCCGTGCCCATCCACGGCTCCGAGGCCCTCATCAAGGTGGCCCGGGACATCTGCCGCTGGCACCACGAGCGCTGGGACGGCCGGGGCTACCCCGACGGCCTGAAGGGGGACGAGATCCCCATCTCCGCCCAGATCGTGGCCCTGGCCGATGTGTACGACGCCCTTACCAGCCCCCGGGTCTACAAGCCCGCCTTCCCCCACGAGAAGGCGGTGGAGATGATCCTGGGCAACCAGTGCGGCAACTTCAACCCCCTGCTCATGGAGATCCTCCAGGAGGTGGCCGCCGAGCTGCCCGAGCAGCTCCAGACCCGGGACGAGAGCCGCACCGCCCAGCTGGAGATGCGCTCCGTAGCCCAGGAGATGCACCACTACGAGGAGCTGTCCGCCTCCGAGCGGACATTGCAGCTGCTGGAGCACGAGCGGATGAAGTACAGCTTCTTCGCCGCCATGAGCCAGGAGATCCAGTTCGAGTACACCGTCGATCCCCCCATCGTGACATTGAACACCTGGGGCGCCGACAAGCTGGGGCTGAAGGAGACGGTGATGGACCCCCTGCACAACGACAACGTCCGGGGCATCATGAGCGAGGAGAGCGTGGAAGGCCTGGTGGCCGCCCTGCACAACACCACCCCGGCCCAGCCGGTGATCAAGTACCAGTGCAAGACCGTCATCGACGGGGAGGCCCGGTGGTGCCGGATCATCGCCCGGGCCACCTGGAGCGCCGACGAGCCCCCGGTCTACACCGGCGCCATCGGCAAGGCCGTGGACATCCACGACTCCCAGATGAAGCTGGCCGCCCTGGAGCGCCTGGCCTCCCACGACACGCTGACGGGGCTCCTCAACCACGCCAGCGCCAAGAAGCAGATCGTGGAGCGCATCGAGGACCGCCCCGGCAGCCAATTCGCCATGGTGATCTTCGACCTGGACCACTTCAAGAACGCCAACAATACATACGGGCACATCTTCGGCGACAACGTGCTGAAGTTCCTGGCGGACCGGCTCCAGGAGAGCATCCGCGGCGCGGACATCGCCGCCCGGGTGGGCGGGGACGAGTTCCTGCTGTTCCTGGAGTACGGCGGGGAGCTGGACCCCATCGTCTCCCGTATCTACAGCAGCATCTCCGGCAGCATGTTCGAGGACTTCCCCATCTGCCTGAGCATGGGCATCGCCCCCACGGACGTGGTGGGCACCGATTACGACGCCCTGTTCCACGCGGCGGACCAGGCCCTCTACAAGGTCAAGCGGTCCGGACGGGGACGGTACGCCTTTTACGATGAGAGCATGCGGGATATGCTCTCTGTCATCTCGCCCATCGAGGGCAGTCCGGACGCCGGGGAGGAAGCCGGCGGGGAGAAAGGAGAAAGCGAGCCATGACTTTGCAGGAATGTTACGCCGCCCTGGAGGGCGATTATCAGGGTGTGCTGGGCCGTCTGACCAGCGAGCGCATGGTGCAGAAATTCGTTCTCAAGTTCCTGAACGACGGCAGCTTCAACCTGCTGGTCCGCTCCATGGAGGAGGAGAACTATCAGGAGGCCTTCCGGGCCGCCCACACCATCAAGGGCGTGTGTCAGAACCTGGACTTC
>Ga0137310_101053_pt1 | contig 18068 bp, 15 predicted proteins | sample NAcewiD2O_June_2_FD_97183 | JGI IMG/M metagenome (GOLD analysis project Ga0137310, IMG submission 97183) | Mouse cecal microbial communities from Vienna, Austria - N-Acetylglucosamine amended D2O_June | ecosystem: Host-associated > Mammals > Digestive system > Large intestine > Cecum | place...
TTTGGGGTGATGTCAAAAGCCCCGCCTTCGTGCCAGCGGGTGATATCGCACAGGGGCAGCCGCGAGGACAGAAGATCAAGGTTTTCATCAGCCGTGTAGGGGATCATCTGGTAGATTGGCTGATGAAGCCCCCGCTCCATGTTCGACTCAACCGGAGGTATAGCGGTGCCGATCTGAGCCTGAAGCCTTACAAGCTCAGGCGTGATGTGGCTTACATACATGGCGTTTTGTTCCATAAACATCAGGGAGAAGCCCATCTCCTGCCTCAGCTTGAGCATGGCCTGGATCTGGGACACCGGGATGGGATTGTCATAGACCACAAAGCCGCCGCTGTCCAGACAGAGACTGCCGTTTAAAAGAACGTACCCGTCAAAAGAAAGACTGCCAAGGAGCTGTTCCTCCTGAATCTCCAGAAGATGTCTGCCCGTGGCCACAAAGCAGAGCATCCCAGCCTGATGGGCTGATTCCACAGCTTTATAGGTGCTGGGGCGGATGCCCTGTTCTGTAAAATCTCTCAGGGTTCCGTCGATATCAAAGAAGATTGCTTTAATCATCTCAGTGCCTCCTCTGTGTTATGTATCCTCATTTGTGTTGTTTTAAGTCTGCCTGCCTTCGCACCCTATCCTGTACCTGCCGGATAAATGCCTTCGGCCCTAGGACCTTTACCACAGGGCCAAAGGACAGCACCTGGATGAGAAGTTCTGTCTCCCAACGGGTATCGTAGTAGATTGTGCAGCGGTAGGTGCCGGTGTCCGTCATACGCTCCACCTGTTTCTGGTAGCAGGAAAAATGGAGCATGGCCCGCTCTAAGCCGTTGCGCTCTGTGGTGATCTCCAGCACCAGAGGCTCCCCGCACATTTCCCGGTCCAGAAAGTGTTCTACATCCACAGAATCAGGGAAGGGGTTCCCTGTTTCTTTCAGGGAGAGGATCCTGGATACATTGATCAGATCCATCCTCTGCCTGCCGTTTTTCCTTCTTGCCAGGGCGTAGAGGCGAAACTTCCCATCCCGCTGTCCATATTCCAGGCGGCAGGGAAGCCAGGTGTGGGAGATGATATTTCCCTTGCCTGAAAGGTAAGACACATGCAGAGGCTGCCGCCTGCCCATGGCAGACAGGATGGCCTGCATGTGTTCCCGGTACATGACAGAGGAAAATGGATCATGGTCCCCGTACTGGTCAAACAGACAGAAATCCCCGATCCGGTACAAAGGCTCCACATTTTCAAGGGCAGTCTTAAGCTCCTGAAGCTGGGTGTCTGTGAAAAACAGGCAGAATCTGGGGTCAGACATCAGAGCTTTCAGCCAGGCTTTCTGGAGAAGGGTCAAGGTCATGGGAAAGACCCCGTGTTCCAGGCAGGACCGGTAAGAGTCAGCTTTTTTGCTGTCCTGTTTCAGCAGGGGCCACACATGTCCTGTGAGACAGGGGACAATGGAGAGGGCGCTCTCGTCATAGCCAAACTCCTTTGCGAGACTTTCCATGTCCTGCCTGGTCACGGGGTGGAGCTTTGCCTCCTCCAGGATACAGGCCACCACATGATAATAGCAAGTATACAGTTCTGAAAATAAGGAAAATTCTTTGTTCCTTGTCATAAGTAATTCTCCTGCTCACAGATGATGATCTTGTTCCTGGCCGGGGACTGCGTCAGAAGGGAGGTAACAGGCTTCCATTAAGTTCATGTCATCCCAAAAACGTTTTTCCACAGCCCGATCAGAACAGTGAAAAGAGCGGACCCTGCCTGTAAAAGACTTTGCCCAGGGAAGCAGCTCTGACGGGTCCAGACAGAGACGGCGATACTCATAAACTCCCGGCTCCAGCCTTTTCAGAGCGCCGCCCCTTCCCTCCCGATCCAGCCGGGTGAGGATATAGCTTTCTTCCTTCTCATCAAAGCAGATTTCCATGGTCACGGTCTCCGGCTTTCGGAGATTTCCAAAAGAGACGCCCCAGATATAGGGAAAGGTGTCCGCGAAGGTCTCCATGTACCGGTCAAAGCAGGGATCCGGTTCCAGGATTCTGGCATTCTGTATGGAATCCAGCCGGAAAGAAGTGAAACGGTGAGAGTCCTGTCTTCTGCCGCACACATATCTGCGCCCTGTCTGGGTGCTGGTCAGGATCCTTAAGGGTGTGATGGCGACATCTCCCGCGCGCCGGCTTCTGGTGCTTTTTACGGTCAGAAGGATCTGACATTTCCGCTCCATGGCTGTCAGGATGGGAAGAAGGATCTCGTCTTCCAGGGTGTGGACCAGATAGTCGCCGTGAAAGCGGAAGTATTCATTTTTCTTATTCCAGAAATCCAGGATCGTGCTGCCGATAAACCCAAAAGGGGCGGCTCCCTGGAAAAAACTGACTGCCAGCCAGAGAGGGGTGAGCAGGCCCGGGTGTGACAGAGCCAGATTTTCAGCGCTGCCGTAAAGGTACTGCCTGCCTTCTTTTTTCCGGATCACCAGCCCTTCCTTCTCAAAAAACGCCAGCTTCCTGCGGATAGTCTGGGTGTCCATCAGGCAGCCGTTTAATTTTTGAATCTCGTCGGCAATGGCCTCCACGGTCAGAAAACGTCCCTTGGCCAGAAGATCCGGCAGGAGAAAACGGAGGGAGATATCATTGTCCGTAAATGTCTTTGACCTCCAGGCCTGATACAGAGGATTGACAGGGATCCGCCCGGAATCTATGGTGAGAAACACGGATTTTTTGTGGCCGCTTCGGTCTGTCTTTATGTAAGGGGAGAACCAGCTTTCCATACGGCGGCGGTGGTTGTCATAGGTTCTGCCGCTTTTTTCGCGGAAATCCTCCCTGGTCTTAAAGCCGTAGACATAGAAATCCCTGACATAGGACCGGATCCTGTCAAACTGTCGGATGAGTTCTTTGTATTCTGACATCACAATCCTCCTGTCGTTTATGGCGAAGACGCAAGCGGCTATATAAGGGGGTACCGTGAAGGCTCAGCGCTCCCGAGCTGAGCCGCGCGAAAACGGGGTCACGAAGTGACACCATCCCTGCCCGTATTCCGCGCATCCCCCGGAGGGCACAGTACCCCTGTCGTTCAAGGCGAAGACACAAGTGGGCGATAAGGGGGTACTGTGAAAGTATAGCATATGCCGCCTCTAACTGCAAGATTCTATCAAGTTTCGCAGCGTTTTTGAAATGATAATCATGGGATTTTATGGTAGGATAAAGACACCCGAAAGGGAAAGAGGATGGTTCTGGCTTACAGCTTTTGTATAGAAGCAAAGCGGTGCCGGCCGCTGTGCGGCGCGGTATGCCGCCAGAAACATGGAAAAAGAAAGGTTGATTTACGCGGGTTCGAATCCCGCCGGTGTGAAAACCGTTGCTTAGTGGCCAAAAGCGATCAAAGGACGCCTGTCAAGTGTCCAGCAGAGAAAAGAGGACGACATGGAATCCGCCCGCGAGGTTCCGCGTTCCAAAAAGCGGAACGCGCGGCAGAGAATCCGCCAGCACCGCCTAAGAGGGCAGGCTGTATCGGTCCCATGGCCCGGAAGACAAAGACGGCCAAAACCTTGGAGGCTCTCTGGAGAGTCACCGGGGGAGGCGGCTTTGAGAAGCCGGGCAGCCGGACAGAGGATGCCTGCTTTTCCAGGGAAAAGCTTCTTTTTGAAGACGGAGGTCTGTCTTTGGAGGGAGGAAGGTCCGCGGAGGTCTCTGTGGCGGACCCTGTGTCGGAATCGTGAAAACAAGGAACATATGGAGGGAGGGGACCCATGAAATATCAGATCAATCAGAATCAATGTGGATTTTTGCTGAAAAATGGCTGCTTTGTAAAAACTCTTTACAGAGGCACCTACCATTTTCTGAAAGCCGCTTTGGGTTATGAGGTGGTGGTGGAAGAGATGGACGGCCTTGTGGGATTTAACAAGGTGCCCAGGGACATCCTTTTAAAAGACCCGTCGTTTGCCCAAAATGTGCTCCATATTATGATCCCGGAGGGGCATATCGGAGTGTTGAAAAAGAACGGCGTGGTTAGTAAAATTCTGACAGACACCGAGTACCTGTACTGGAATGTGTGGAGACGGTATGAGGTTGAGCTTTTGGATATGAGGGTGCCGGAGACAGCGGCCCAGGTGAGCAAGGCCTGCCTGGCCCAGATCCCTGGGAAATATTATAAGAAGATCGAGATTCAGCCAGGAGAGCTGGGAATCCTGTATTATGACAATCAGGTGGTGAAGGAACTTGGCACAGGGACTTACTACTACTGGATGTACTCAAAAGACGTGCTGTGCCGGGTGGTGGATTTAAAGACCCGTCCGCTGGAGATTACAGGGCAGGAGATCCTGACGGCAGACCGGATCGGTATCCGGATCAATCTGATGTGTACATATAAAGTGGTGGAGCCAAGGACCATGATCGAGACCATCAAAAACCTGGAAAATCAGGTTTACGCCTGTGTTCAGCTGGTGATCCGGGAGTACATCGGCAGATACCGTCTGGATGAGCTTCTGGAGCAGAAGGAGGAGATCTCCCAGTTTATTTTCACCAGGCTTAAGGAGGTGGAGAAAGACTACTGTATTCAGTTTGTCAGTGCGGGAATCAAGGACATCATTTTGCCAGGCGAGATCCGGGATATCATGAACACCGTGCTCATAGCGGAGAAAAGAGCCCAGGCCAACGTGATTACCAGGCGGGAGGAGGTGGCTTCCACCAGATCCCTGCTGAACACGGCGCGGCTGATGGATGAGAACAAAACCCTGTACAAGCTGAAAGAGATGGAGTGCCTGGAGAGGATCTGCGCCCAGGTAGGCAACATCCAGGTAGGGGGCGGGGCCCTTTTAGAGCAGCTTAAGGAGCTGGTAAGCTGATGGGAAAAAAGAAGAAAGAGACGAAAAAAGGAAATACAGGAGGATTGGCCCTGTCTGAGGCAGGCGGGCGGTCCTCTTTTTGTTATACATAAAATGTTGATATCTGCTGTCTCCTATGTTATATTTTCACATAAGAACCATAAAAAACAGCTTATACCGGAAGAAAGGAGCGTCTTTTCATGATAAACGACAATATAAAAATGCTCAGAGATACCTTGCGGATATTGGAACAGGGAAGCTATGAGGTAAACGACAGGACCGTGAATTTAAAGCTGTCGGGAGAAGAGATGGAGGCCGTTCATGTGCTGCTGCCCCAGGAGGTGGAGGAGACCTGCCGCTGCCTGGATTTTAAGAAAGCAAATCTAACAGGCCGCTGTGAGTACGACTGCGTAAATATGGATTCCTTCGGGGCCGCGATACGCCAGTATAATGAACTGGGCTATGTGCCGGGGGAAGGCAAGAAGCCGGTGCTTGTCCTGAATCTGGCAAACCCGGTGCAACCGGGAGGGGGAGTGCGGCGGGGGGCAAGAGCCCAGGAGGAAGACCTGTGCAGGAAAAGTTCTCTCCTTTTGTCCCTGGAGAGCGGGGGCGGGGCAAAATACTATGAGTATAACCAGGGACTCCACACTTTTATGGGTTCGGATGCCCTGATCATTACCCCTCAGGTGGAGATTATCCGGGACGACAAGGGGGAGCTTCTGGACGAGACCGTGATCGTCGCTGTTCTCACCTGCGCCGCGCCTATGATCACCTATGGAAAAGAGGGGCTCACAGAGGAAGCCTATCAGACTATGGTTTTCAACCGGATCATGGGGATGCTCAAGTGCGCCGCGTATTTTGGCTATGAGAATCTTGTCCTCGGCGCGTGGGGATGCGGTGCTTTCCGCAATGACGCTCATGTGTTTTCCGACTTGTTTTATAAGGCGCTGACAGAGTTAGACGCCAACGGTTTAGGAGAGAAGGATTTGTTCTGCAGAATCGATTTCGCTGTCCTGGACCGGACGCCTGAGAAGTACAATTATTCAGAGTTTTGGAGAAATTTCGGCAATGGGAATTTTTATAAAGGAGTTTGATCAAAAACCAGGCAGCTCCCGCCAGAAGAAGGCCGCGGTTATCAACGACCTCTCCGGCTTTGGCCGCTGTGCCCTGACTGTGGCCATACCGGTGATCTCCAGGCTGAAGGTGCAGTGCTGTCCGGTACCCACAGCGGTGCTGTCCAACCACACGGCCTATGCCAATTACTATTTTGACGACTATACGGATCACATGGAAGAGTATACGGATCAATGGAGGGAATTAGGGCTGACCTTTGACGGGATCGGGACAGGCTTTTTAGGATCCAGAAGGCAGTTTGGTATTGTTAAAAAATTTATAGAGGATTTTTCCGGTGCCGGCACGGTGGTGATGGTGGACCCCATTATGGGGGATAACGGGAAGACCTATGCCTCCTACACAGAGGACATGTGCCAGGAGATGAGAGGCCTTGTGTCTTTGGCCCACATTGTCACTCCGAATGTGACGGAAAGCTGTATCCTCACAGGCACCCCCTATCATGACGGTTCCTGGAAGACCGGGGAGCTTCTCGCCATGGCCAGGAATTTGGGGGCCATGGGACCGGAGAAGGTGGTGATCACCGGGGTGCCATCGGGCACCTATATCGGGAATTTCTGCTATGAGAAAGGCGGAAAGGGCGGTGAAGGGGAAGAGACCTGGACCTGCCCGCGGATAAAAAGGGTCGGGGAGACCCGCTGCGGTACAGGGGACATTTTCTCAGCCATTATTCTGGCGGATGGGGTCAACGGGGTGGCTCTTGACAAGTCCGTGAAAAAGGCGGCAGGGTTTATAAGAGACTGTATCCTGGAGTCAATTAAGCTGGAGGTGCCGCTGACAGACGGAGTCTGCTTTGAGGAGATCTTAGACAGGCTGAAACCGTGACAGGGGACAGTGGGGTAAAGAGGGATATGGCCGTTAAAGAGGCCCCGCCCCTGCGGGGCGATTAGGGGGAAGGGCCTCTCCCGCCGGATTGTTTAAATGGATATACGCTTTCTGGACCAGCACAATGGTGGTGGCAAGAAAATAGAGTTCCATGGCAGTGCTGATGATTCCGGCGATGAGAAGCAAAGCGGCGCACACAGCCCCGATGACGGCCATGGACATTCGGTAGGGGCGGAGAAATTCCATAAGCTCCGGGGACAGGCCGGACAAATGCCGGAAGGTGAGCCACAGACACAAGGCCAGAAGGATGGAGGAAGTGAAGGCAAACACCACATGGAGAAATGCCTGAAAGGGCACGGTCTCGGGAAGATAAGGCGTGGACACTGCCAGCATCAGCAGCGCGAAGGCTGTCCAGAGGAGCAGGCTCTCCGTCATATGGCGGGGAAGGCGGGACAAAAGCCTCCTGAGGATCACCAGATAATAAGTGCCCACCAGAAGGCCGAGAAAGAAAAATGCCACCCGCCGCCCCGGCCAGCTTCCGATCACCGACAAGTTGGAGGCCAGCCAGTCAGAGTTTCGGACAAAGATCAGGGTATAGGCAGGTATGACGCAGTAAGCGATAAAGGACGACACCATAAAAACCTCCTTTTTTGGCCGGGTCGCGGAAGGACAACTCTTCCCTTTCCTGATTAGTATGGACGGAAGAAAGAAAAATCCAGCTTACAGATTTTGCCTGACAAGGTCATAAAACATCTTGCGGTCAGCCACAGGAACGTATATAATAAATAGCCGTGATATATTTTTTGAAATCTTACACTGAGAAAGAGTGACGCGGGGGAGAGAAGATCATGAATTTACAGGGAGTTATGGATCTGCAGCTGATGATGTTTCTGGAGATCGGGATCGGATGGTTTCTGAGAAAAAAGAATCTGATCACAGAAGAAGGGAAAAAGGTGCTGACAGACCTGGTCATTGACCTGATCCTTCCCTGCAACATTATCCAGTCCTTTCTCATAAAGCTGGATAAAGAGATTCTGGTGAAAGGTTTCCAGATCCTGGTCATATCCATTTTGCTGCAGATGTTTTGTACAGCTGTCAGCGCGGTGGGTTATAACCGAATAGAAAAAGAAAAGCGGACCGTGCTCCAGTACGCCACTGTGTGCTCAAACGCGGGATTTCTGGGAAATCCGGTGGCAGAGGGGCTCTTTGGCTCCATGGGGCTTTTGTACGCTTCTGTCTATTTGATCCCTCAGAGGATCGTCATGTGGTCCGCGGGCGTGTCTTATTTTACGGAAAGCCCCAGCAAAAAAGAGGTGGCAAAAAAGGTTCTGACCCACCCTTGCATCATCGCCGTGATCATCGGCCTGGCGCTGATGGCGGCCCAGGCGCCTTTGCCCTCTTTCCTGACCCGGACCTTGAGCAGTATAAGCAGCGCCACTACTCCCATGACCATGCTTCTGATCGGCTCCATCATGGCTGGGGCGGACTTAAAGACCATGGTTACGAAGATCACGGTGATGTTTTCCGCGGTTCGTCTGGTGCTGATCCCTCTGGTGGTGTTTCTGGGGTGTCTCCTTTTCCGCGTAGACGCCACAGTGGGTGGTGTCGCGGTGATCCTGGCGGCAATGCCCGCGGGCAGCACCACGGCGATTCTGGCGGCCCGGTATCACAGGGATGAGGAATTTGCCAGCAAATGCGTGGTTCTGACCACAGTGCTTTCCATGATCGCCATTCCGGCGTGGAGTACCGTGCTCATGGCCTGTCTGTAAGCTTCCAGGAACCAGTCAGCTTACCGGTGGCAGAGTCGTTTTCAGGCCGCGGCAGCTTTGGCTTTGGCCGTCCACCGCTTTCATGTCACAGCCGACCAGGCCACAGCTATCAGGAGGGTGGGCAGCATGTTGGCCACCTTAACCTTTTTGCCCCAGATCAGATTGACGCCCACGCAGAAAATCAGCATGGAGCCGGTGAGGGACAGATTGTCCAGGGCGCTCTGGGTCATGATGGGTTCGACCAGCCTGGCAAGAAGGGTGACCGATCCCTGAAACAGCGCCACCGGGATAGCGGAAAAGACACAGCCCTTTCCCATGGAAGCGGTCATAACCATGATGATGATCAGGTCAAGGACCGCTTTGGCGGTGAGAATCGAATAGTCGCCGTAGATGCCGTCCCGGATAGCGCCCACTACAGCCATGGCCCCAATGCACACGGTCAGGGAAGCGGTGACGAAGGCGTCTACGAATCGGGAATCTTCGCTTTTGGTTCTGGCCTTTAGCCAGGTTCCAAACTGTTCCAGATAGTATTCAATGTTCAGCCATTCTCCCGCGAGGGAGCCTAAAGTAAAGCTTCCGATGACCATCATGGTTCCCTGGGTGGTAAGGCCATCCTGGGTGATAACCATCATTTTTTCCATGGTTCCGGCGATCCCGATGAAGATCACGCTGAGTCCGCAGGCCATGGTCAGAGTATCCTGATACCGCTCTTTCATAAATTTTCCAAATACAAGGCCCATAATCCCTCCGGCGGCGATGCCGGCGGCATTGATGAGGGTTCCAAGTCCAGCCATATCCATGTCTCCTGTCTCCTGATTTTTTTTCTGATATGTCCATATATCTCCATGATTGTAAATCATCTTTGGGGATTTATCAAACGCTTTTGAGGAAACAGGTAGAATCTTTGAGGATTAAATGGTATAATCAGAACTGTACCGCAGTGTCCTCGCGGAACGGGAACTCTCCAAAAAGGAGGTCCCCGCCCCGGCTTCACAACAGGAGCGCGGCAGGTAAGAGAGAATAAGAATAGAGGAAAAATTATGAAAAATGATTTATTTTCCATAGGAGGCATTACCATCCACGGTTATGGCCTCATGATCGGAATCGGTATTCTGGCAGCCTATTTGGTGTCAGAGAACAGGGCTAAAAAACAGGGGCTGGATCCGGATCATTTGCTGGGGATCGCCCTGTGGGGCGTAGGGATCGGTCTGGTGAGCGCGAAGCTTTTGTACTATATTACCATCATGGATCAGATCATCAGGAACCCCAGGCTGCTTTTGGATATAGCCAATGGATTTGTGGTGTACGGCGGGCTCATCGGCGGTATTCTGGGGGGGTATGGGTACTGCAAAAGACACAAGCTGGACTTTTTCCGCTACGCGGACCTGATCCTGCCCTCAGTGGCCCTGGCCCAGGGCTTTGGACGGTTGGGCTGCTTTCTGGCAGGCTGCTGTTATGGCAGGGAGACCGGGAGTCCATTTGCCATCGTGTTCCGGGAGTCCGGGTACGCTCCCAACAATATTCCCCTTATCCCGACTCAGCTCATATCCAGCGGGTTTAACTTTTTCCATTTCTTCCTTCTGCTGTGGCTGGCAAAGAGGCTTAAGCGGTCAGGGGAGACAGGGGCCATGTATCTGATCATCTACAGCCTTGGGCGGTTTGTGATCGAATTTTTCAGGGGAGATCTCATAAGAGGCAATGTGGGGGCATTGACCACATCTCAGTTTATCTCATTGTTCGCGGCAGCGGCTGGAGTGATGCTTCTTATCATAAGCAGAAAGAGGGGAGAAGAAGATGAATAAGACCAGAAGGTTTTTATTTACCAGCATAGGAGTTCTTGTGGTTCTCTGTATCGTGTGCTTTTTGTGGCTGGAGATGTTTATGACTGGAAAAAGCGGGGATGCCATCAGCGAGATCGGGGAGATCTACATGTCAGAGATGAGCAGGCAGCTGAATCAGAAGTTTGACGCCATTGTGAATCTCAGGCTGTCCCAGATGGATGGGATCATAAGGCGCACTCCCCCAGAGGCGGTTTCTTACGGCGACGAGATGAAGGAGGAGCTGTCCTTGAGCGCCAGCATCCGGGAGCTTTCTTATCTGGGCCTGTATACGGCCCAGGGGGATCACGAGACGATCTACGGGGAAGATGTGGAGGTCTTTGACCAGACTGAACTGAAAACAGTGCTGGAAAGTGAGAAGAACGGGGTTACCAGCGGGTTTAATGAAGCCGGGGAGAGGCTGGTGCTGTTTGTGCTGAATGCCGCCTATCCCATGAGTGACGGAAGGGTCAGCACGGCATTGGTGGCAGGGCTTCCCATGGATTATATGAAAGAGGCCCTGGTACTGGAGGAGGAAAATTCCCTGGTATACTATCACATCATACGGAGGGATGGAAGCTTCGTGATCCGCAGCGGCGACGGGGTCCGGGACAACTATTTTACCAGGATCCGGGAGGTGTTTTCCGAATATAACGGCAGGACGCCGGAGCAGTGGGCCAGGGAGCTGGAAGAGGCCATGGACGCGGATGTGGATTATTCGGCCATGACCATGGTGGACGGGGTGCATCACCACATTTACTGCTCCCACCTGCCGGGTTCTGAGTGGTATCTGGTTTCCGTTATGCCCTACGGTGTATTGGATGACGCCATCAACCGCCTTGGCATGCTGCGCCAGTTTACCATGCTGGGGGTGTGCGGCGTGATCCTTGTGGCATTACTGATTATCTTTGCCTTATATTACCGGATGTCCCAGAATCAGATGAAGGCCCTGGACGCGGCGGAGAAGGAGGCGGTGCGGGCCAACCGTGCCAAGAGCGAATTTCTGTCCAACATGAGCCATGACATCCGGACACCTATGAATGGAATCGTGGGCATGACAGCCATCGCCATGGCCAACATTGATGACCAGAGCCGGGTAAAGGACTGCCTCACAAAGATCACCCTGTCCAGCAAGCATCTCCTTGGCCTGATCAATGATGTCCTTGATATGTCCAAGATCGAGAGCGGGAAGCTGTCTCTCAACAAGCATCTGGTGTCCCTGAGAGATACCATGGGCAGCATCGTCAATATCGTGCAGCCCCAGATCAAGTCCAGAAATCAGCATTTTGACATTTTTATCGACGATGTGGCCAATGAGGACGTATACTGTGACAGCGTAAGGCTGAACCAGATCCTGATTAATCTTTTGTCCAATGCCATCAAGTTTACTCCGGAAGAGGGAGTGATCAATGTATATATAAGCCAGGAGGACTCGCCGGAGGGAAGCGATTGGGTGCGGTGCCATTTCCGGGTAAAGGACAACGGCATCGGCATGACGCCTGAGTTCCAGAAGACCATTTTTGACACATTTACCAGGGAAAAGAACTTAAGGGTTGACAAGACAGAGGGGAGCGGCCTTGGGATGGCCATCACAAAATGCATCGTGGATGCCATGAAGGGCTCCATTGAGCTGACCAGCGCGCCGGGAGAGGGAAGCGAATTCCACATTATCCTGGATCTGGAGAAGGCGGCTATCCGGGAGGAGGATATGATACTACCTCCCTGGAACATGCTTGTGGTGGACAACAATGAGGATCTGTGCCAGGGAGCCGTCCAGTCTTTAAAGGAGATCGGAATTGACGCGGAATGGTGCGTGGATGGCAAGACGGCCGTGGAGATGGTGGAAAAGCGCTTTAAAGAGAACAACAGCTACCAGATCGTTTTGCTGGACTGGAAGATGCCGGGAATGGACGGCCTTGCCACCACCAGGGAGATCCGGAAGAGAGTGGGGGAGGCGGTGCCTATCTTTATCATCTCGGCTTACGACTGGAGCGATATTGAGGAGGAGGCCAGGAGCGCGGGGGTACAGGGCTTTATTGCCAAACCGCTGTTTAAATCCAGCTTGTATCTGAGTCTGAGCCAGTATATGATGGATAAGCCCGCGGAGCCGAAGAAGGAGAAGACCAGGGAGATCAGTCTTGACGGAAAGAGGGTCCTTGTGGCAGAGGATAATGACTTAAACTGGGAGATCGCGGAGGAGCTTCTGTCTGAGACAATGCTTAAGCTGGAGCGGGCAGAGAACGGAAAGGTTTGTGTGGAAAAATTTGACAGCTCCCCTGAGGGCTACTATGACGCGATCCTCATGGATATCCGGATGCCGGTGATGACGGGATATGAGGCGGCTTCAGCCATCCGGGCGCTTGCCCGGGAGGATGCGGGCCTTCCCATCATCGCCATGACTGCGGACGCGTTTTCCGAGGATATCCAGCACTGTAAGGAATGCGGGATGAACGAACACATCGCGAAGCCCATTGATGTGGACAGGGTGCTTGAGATCTTAAAGAGCTACATAACGGATTGACATTTTGGGGCAAAGACATGGAAAGGAAGCGGGATCATGGAGATACAGGATATCTTGAGACAGGTTAAAGAGGGTTCTCTGTCTTTGGAGAGGGCAGAGCAGCTTCTGAATATGGGAAATTATGAGGAAATGGGCTATGCCAAATTGGACACCAGCCGCAAGGAGCGGACAGGCTTTGCCGAGGTGGTGTTCTGTTGCGGAAAGGCGGACAGCCATCTTGTGTCCATCTATGAACGGCTCTACGAAAAGGAAGGGGAGGTGCTGGGCACAAGGGCTTCCGCGGAGCAGTATGAGCTGATAAAGAAGAAGTTTCCTCAGATTGTTTATGACCCCATTTCCCGGGTTTTAAAGCTGGAGAAACAGGGAAAAGAGCGAAGGGGAAAGGTGGCGGTGTGCACGGCCGGGACAGCGGATATCCCGGTGGCCGAGGAGGCGGCCCAGACGGCGGAATTTTTTGGTACCCATGTGGAGCGCGTCTATGACGTGGGAGTCAGCGGCATTCACAGGCTTTTGTCCAGGGTGGATGTGATACAGAAGGCCAACTGTGTGGTGGCGGTGGCAGGCATGGAGGGGGCCCTGGCCAGTGTTATAGGGGGCCTGGTGAGCCGTCCGGTCATAGCGGTCCCCACCTCTGTGGGATATGGAGCGAATTTCCACGGCCTGTCAGCCCTTCTGACCATGATCAATTCCTGCGCCAACGGCATAGCGGTGGTAAATATTGACAATGGCTACGGTGCCGGGTATCTGGCGGCCCAGATGAACCGGCTTGCCCTGGGGGAGCGATAATGGAAGCGTACAGAGAAAAACGGGAACAGCTCCACCGGCTTATGAATCAATATACCAAAGGCAACGCGGCGGTGGCATTTTCCGGGGGAGCGGACTCCAGTCTTCTCTTGAAGCTGGCAGTGGCCCATGGGAAAGAGAATGGCAGCCAGGTTTTCGCGTTCACGGTCTGCGGGGAGCTGCATCCGGCGGCGGATCGGAGGATCGCGGGGGAGGTGGCCAGGGAGGCCGGAGCTATCCACCGGATTCTGGAGGTTCGTGAGCTGGAGCGGGGAGATATAAGGAACAACCCTGTGGACAGGTGTTATCAGTGTAAGAAGTATCTGTTTGAAAAGATCCGGGAGGCGGCTGGAGATATGGGGGCTTTTGTGGTTCTGGAGGGAACCAATACCGATGATCTATTGCAGTACCGGCCCGGTCTTCGGGCTATTGAGGAGCTGGGGATAAAAAGTCCTCTGAAAGAGGCGGGTTTTACCAAGGCGGAGGTGCGGGCATTGGCCAAGGAACTGGGCATCTCTGTGGCGGACCGGCCATCTGCCCCCTGTCTGGCCACCAGGTTTCCCTACGGGGAGGAGCTGACAATGGAGAAGCTGAAGCAGGTGGAACAGGGGGAGGAGTATTTAAGATCCATAGGGGCCGGAAACCTGCGGCTGAGAGTCCACGGCGATATTGCCAGGATTGAGGCGGATGGAGATCAGATGGGGGCTTTGCTGGAGAGGAGAGCCGGGATCACGAAGTATTTGAAAGAACTGGGATATGGATATATCACCCTGGATTTGGAAGGGTTCCGGTCAGGAAGCATGGATCAGGACCTGGACAGGGGGAACGGATAGATTACAGGAAAGAGAGGACTTGAAGATGGATTCAGGAGATAAACTGTACCTGGAGTGCTATTCAGGAATCAGCGGGGACATGACAGTCGCGGCCCTTCTTGACCTTGGGGCTGATGAGAATGTTATGAGGGAGGCATTGGAGAGCCTTCCGGTTCAGGGATTTCAGATCGAGATTAAGAGAGTGACCAAGTCGGGGATCGACGCATGCGATTTTAATGTGGTCCTGGATGCGGAGCATGAGAACCATGATCATGACATGGAGTATCTTCATGGTCATGATCATGGCCATTACCATGGCGGGGAAGAGTCCCATGGTCACAGCCATCGCCATGACGGGGAAGAGGCCCATGGCCACAGTCATCATCATGACGAGGAGGAGACTTGCGGCCATGGTCATCACCATGGCGGGGAAGAGTCCCATGGTCACGGCCATCACCACGGTCAGGAGGAAGCTTGCGGCCACAGCCATCATCACCATGATGGGGAAGAGGCTCACCAGGGGGTTCGCGAAGAGGGGTATGGTCATGACCATGTTCACAGCCATGACCACATTCACAGTCATGAGGATGGCCATGACCATGGCCACAGCCATGTTCATGTTCACAGCCATGGCCACCCTCACCATCACGAACACCGGGGGATGGCGGAGATCCGGGAGATCATTGGCCAGGGAAAGATGACGGAGGGGGCCAGGACGCTGGCTCTTAAGATTTTCCAGATCCTGGCGGAGGCAGAGTCCAAAGCCCACAATGTGCCGGTGGATCAGGTACATTTTCATGAAGTGGGGGCAGTGGATTCGATTGTGGACATTGTGGCCGCCGCGGTGTGCCTTGATAACTTAGGGATCAGGGAAGTGGTGGTTCCCATGCTGTGCGAAGGGACAGGAACCATCCGGTGCCAACACGGAATCCTGCCTGTGCCTGTGCCCGCGGTGGCCAATATCATGAAGCTTCACAGGCTCCCGGTGAGGATCGTGGATGCGGAGGGGGAGTTTGTAACCCCCACCGGGGCGGCCATTGTGGCTGCCGTTAAAACCTCGGAGACCCTGCCCCGGGATTTTTCCGTGGAAAAGGTAGGCATCGGAGCCGGAAAGCGGAACTATGAGAGGCCGGGGATTCTCAGGGCCATGGTTATCCGGGATAAGTCTGAGGAGAGGGATATCATATTCAAGCTGGAGACCAACATTGACGACTGCACCGGGGAGGCCCTGGGGTATGTCATGGGTCAGCTTTTTGAGGCCGGTGCCAGGGATGTCCACTATATGCCTGTGTTTATGAAGAAAAACAGGCCGGCGTGGCAGTTAAATGTGATCTGCGGCCAGAAAGATATCCAGAAGCTGGAGCATATTATTTTCCGGGAAACCACAACCATCGGCATCCGCCGGGTGGAGATGGAGAGGACTGTCCTGGCCAGGGAGCAGAAGACAGTCAGGACACCTCTGGGGGAGGCCCAGGTGAAGGTGTGCCAGGCCAGAGGGGTCAAACGGTTTTATCCGGAGTACGACAGCATCGCCAAACTGGCGGGAAATAATCAGGTGCCCTTTTCCTATGTGTATCAGATGGTGCAGAAACAGTGCATCGATGAACTGTGACCACCTGTATGATCAAGAGGCTGAGAAACCAGTGGCTTAAAATTTCATTAAAGAAAAAACTGGGGATCTACGCGGTCATGCTGTCCCTTGTGGTGGGACTGTCTGTTATATGTACGATTGTGGCCATGAATTTTGTGGTCAACAGTTTTAACACGATTCTGGAGGATAATTCCCGGTGCCATGATTTTCAGGAGGCCATGGAACTGGAGGCAAACGCGTTTGCCGGATATATGAGGGACAAAAGCGAGGAAAGGCGTCAGGAGTATGTGCTGGCCTGCGTCAGGACAGAGCGCTGCCTCCGTTCTCTTCCCTTTAATTACGAAGAGATTGGAAGCGAACGGTACGCCCGCACCTGGAATATCAAAAACGGATATGAAAACTACAGCCTTATGCGGGAGAATGTGCTGGAGATGGACAGCTGGGGGGAGGACTATATTACCACGCTTTACGATGTCTATGAGATGCAGGACTATCTTCAGTCCTACGCCAGACGCCTTGTCCAGGTCACCCTGAAGGAAGGCAATGGAAGCTATTTAAAAAAGCTGCCCAATATCTACAATATTAGATATGTGATCCTTATTTTTTCCGCCATGATGCTTGCGGTGATCATTGTGCTCACCAGAGTGCTGTCCAACACTCTGGTGCGTCCCCTGGTGCTTCTGGCTGACAGCAGCCGGAAAATCGCCAGGTATGATTTCAATGTGTCGGACTTGACCGTGGACAACAAGGACGAGATGGGAGATCTGGTAAAATCCTTTAACAAGATGAAGCATGCCACAGAAGGATATATCAACACCCTGAAAAAGAACAGCGAGATCGCGGAGCTTCTTTATAAGGAAGAGATGGAGAAGGTGGAGATGGAAAAACAGCTGGAGGAAGCCAGGCTGGAGCTCTTAAAAAACCAGATCAATCCCCATTTTCTGTTCAACACCTTGAATACCATCTCCGGTATGGCCAAGCTGGAGGAGGCCCAGACCACGGATCAGATGATCACCAGCTTGGGCAGCCTGTTTCGGTACAATCTCAAGATGTCGGAGCAGATCGTCATGTTGGAGAGGGAGCTTAAAGTGGTGGAGGATTACATGTTTATCCAGCAGATGCGTTTTGGAGGCAGGATCCTATACGAATCGAAGCTGGAGCTGGATCCCGGAAGGGTAATGGTCCCGGCCTTCACACTGCAGCCCCTGGTGGAGAACGCGATCATCCACGGCCTCGCGAAAAAGGAACAGGGCGGCAAGGTGTTTTTGCGGGCATGGCAGACAGAAGAATATGTGGTGATCTCTGTGGCTGATACAGGCCTTGGGATGGAGCAAAAGAGATATGAGGAGGTCTGCAGGGCCTTAAAAGAAAACAGGGATAGAGGCGGCAAAAGCTCCGGGGCCGGCATTGGGCTGGGCAACATCTACAGGCGAATCCACACCATGTACAAAAAGGGGCACATTAAAATATACAGTGTTCAGGGAAGAGGAACTGTGATCCAGATGTGGATTCCAAAGGGCACAGGCGAGAAGGAGGAAGAGACACATGTATCGGGTACTGATAGCTGATGACGAGATGATTGAGAGGACGATCTTGTACAGAACCATCCACAAAAACTTAAAAGACCGATGTGAGATCTTTCAGGCGGAAAACGGGAGAGAGGCTCTGGAGATCTACGAGAGGGAGAAAACCCAGATCGTGATCCTGGATATCGAGATGCCTGGGATCAACGGTATTGAGGCGGCGGAGAGGATACGGGAGAAGGACAGGGATACCAACATCATCTTCCTAACAGCATACGACGAGTTTTCTTACGCGAAAAAGGCCATCACGGTCCGGGCTCTGGACTATCTGCTCAAGCCCTATGAGGAAAAGGAGCTGATGCTTGTCCTGGAGGAGGCTATCCGTCTGACCGAGGAACACGAGAACCGTCTCAACAGAGTCCAGGATGCCGTAAGCCAGAGAACCCTGATGAAAGAAAAATCCCAGTGGCCGGAGGACCGGCCCGAGGAAGGAGAAGAGCCGGAGGAG
>Ga0137310_101057_pt1 | contig 18026 bp, 23 predicted proteins | sample NAcewiD2O_June_2_FD_97183 | JGI IMG/M metagenome (GOLD analysis project Ga0137310, IMG submission 97183) | Mouse cecal microbial communities from Vienna, Austria - N-Acetylglucosamine amended D2O_June | ecosystem: Host-associated > Mammals > Digestive system > Large intestine > Cecum | place...
CAGGAGACGCTTTTAGCGGAGGCGAAATCCGACGCTTACGGAGACTTATGCGCGAAGGCTCTCCTGAGCGTATTAGTCGGAGTTAGCGGCTAGTTTGCCGTAGCGTTGTCTCCGTCCGTGTGGGATATGCGGCAGGCTTCCCGGCGTATGGCGTAAACATGGGGACTATCGGTTCCGTGACTGTCCGGAGTAAGCCCAGGAACTATCGGTTCCGTAACTGTATGGGGGAAGCGATGAACTCCCCTACAAACCGCAATTTATTGAGCAGCCCAGCCCGGTGTTGCATAAATCCCGCGCGTATTCTATAATGTACCCAGAATATCTGATTATTAGTCATGGAAAGGAAACGGGAGCATGGATTCATATAAAGCGGTATATCAGGGCGGCGAGGGAGAAATTGTGGAAAAAAAATCGCGTTTCATCGCCACGGTGCATCCTATAGAGTCTGAGGAGGAAGCGCTGGAATTTATCGCAGGACTGAAGAAAAAGTATTGGAACGCGACGCACAACTGCTGGGCTTTTGTGGCAGGGGAACGGCAGGAGCTGCAGCGGTGCAGCGATGACGGTGAGCCGCAGGGGACGGCGGGAAGGCCCATGCTGGAGGTGCTTTTGGGAGAAGGTATCCACAACGCGGCAGTGGTAGTGACGCGGTATTTTGGCGGCACGCTTCTGGGAACGGGGGGATTGGTGCGCGCTTATTCTAAGGCAGTGCAGGCAGGGCTGAAAGCCAGTGTAATTATTGAGAAACAACAGGGCTTTTTGCTGAAATTGGAGACGGATTATAATGGTATTGGGAAGATACAGTATATTCTGGGGCAAAGAGGGATTGTTATTACAGATTCGGAATACACGGAGAAAGTGAAAGTGGAGACGCTGGTGCCGCAGGAACTTTTGGATGGGATACGGGAAGAGATTACAGAAGGAACGAATGGAAAGGCTGTGTTTTTGGCATGCAGTCCGGTATGTTTTGCTTTAGTGGATGGCGCTCCGGTGATTTTCGCTTGAAATATTTAAAGGGAGCGATTAGAATGGAAAGGAAAATGATGTAGAAATGTGTGCCTTTGGAGGGGAAAATGGAAAATAGATGCGAGGCGCCCATAGGGGTATTTGATTCCGGGGTCGGCGGTCTGACCGTAGCGAGGGAAATCATGAGGAATATCCCGAATGAGCGCATAATATATTTTGGGGACACGGCACGTGTTCCCTATGGCAGCAAATCGAAGGATACAGTGCTGCGCTATTCGCGGCAGATTATCCGGTTTTTGCGCACACAGGATGTAAAGGCTATTGTGGTGGCCTGCAATACCGCCAGCGCCTATGCATTGGAAGAAATTAAGAAAGAGCTTGACATTCCGATTATTGGGGTAGTAAAGCCGGGCGCGCGGGTTGCGGGGAAAGCTACAAAGAATGGAAAGATTGGTATCATAGGGACAGAAGCCACTGTGAATTCGGGGATTTACACGGAATTTATCCAGGCGCAGAATCCGGATATTCAGGTGTTAGGAAAAGCCTGTCCTCTTTTCGTTCCATTGGTGGAAGAGGGATGGCTGAAGGATTCAGTGACTGCAGAGGTTGCCGGGAGATATCTGGATAGTTTGATGGAACAGGGAATTGATACCCTGATTTTAGGCTGTACCCATTATCCGCTGCTGCGTTCCCTGCTGAGGGATATTGTGGGTGAGGGTGTAACTTTAGTAAATCCTGCCTATGAGACGGCAAGGGAATTGAAAGAACTGCTGAAACGAGAGCATTTGGAAAATCCCTGCACGGGGGACTGTGAAGCAGAGCGTTATAAATTTTATGTGAGCGATTTGGCGGAAAAGTTTAAGGAATTTGCCAATTCTATCCTGCCGTTTGATATAGAGATGACCAGACAGATTAATATTGAGGAGTATTAGAATATGACAAAGGACGTTTTGCTTCGGATTAAGGGATTGCAGTCTGTGGAAGCGGAAGAAGAAACGGTGGAGATGATTGCTCCCGGAATTTATTTTGAGAGGGACGGCAAACATTATATTAAATATGACGAGGCTGTAGAAGGGACAGAAGAAACTATACAGAATCTCATTAAAGTAGACGGCAGCAGTATGGAGGTCACGAAGCGGGGAGTGACGAATGCGCATATGGTTTTTGAGCGTAATAAAAAAAATCATACTTATTATAGTACCCCTTTTGGGAATTTGCTGGTGGGTATTTCCGCTAAGGATATTGTGCTGAAGGCTGCTGAGGACAGTCTGGATATTAAGGTAGAATATGCATTAGAAGTAAACTATGAACATTTAGCAGACTGTACAATCAGCATGAATGTGCAGTCAAAGAAAAGGGCACATCTGCATTTGTAACAGATGTGCCTGCCTTTTTATTTTTTTGAAAATTTTCCTTTTACCCGGGCGAAGAAGCCGGCCTTTTTCTTCGGGGTGGTTTCGAGTGAGCCGCGGATGCCTCTTACGCTTGTTATGTAAAGCCCGCTTACAACAGCTTTTACTTCACGCTTTACGGGAAGGCTGTCAAAGATGGATGCTTCGCATACCAGTGTCATAATCTTGGGCCCGACCTTTGCCTTTACGATAGGAAGCTTTGAACGGCGCATCATCTTCGGGGTCTGATCTATGACCATCTGGGGCAGACCTGAATCTTTTAGCTTCATTTTCTTTTTATCAATAATCAGCATGGTGACGTTTTGCTTCGCAGCCTCCATCTGCTCCTGCTGAATTGCCTGCTTTTTCTGCATCTTCCGCCCAAAGAAATAAAGGCCGATGAGTAAAACGATGAGTACTGCCAGAATGATGAGCAGCACAGTTCCTAATGTGGACATAGCGTACCTCCAATTATCTTTTTATAATGTAATGTTTACATTCTAGCATTCTTTGGGGAAAAGTTCAATGATTCTTTTGCGTTATCATCATATCTGGTTTTGCAGGACGGTGGCAAAAGCTTGAATATAGTGATATGTGTATTGTACAGGTGCAGGATTTATGGTATACTCATTTACTAATAAATGGTTCTTTCTCTATTCTGGGAAAGGAGATAACATGGACGAAGTTTTAAAAGAGAAAGAATTGGGCAAAGGGGTTATACAGCGCATAAATAAAGGAGTTTTGTTAAAATGGAAGCATACAAAAGCGAGTTTATCGATTTTATGGTGGATAGTGATGTCCTGAAGTTTGGAGAGTTTACGCTGAAAAGCGGAAGAAAATCCCCGTTTTTTATGAATGCGGGGGCTTACGTAACAGGTACGCAGCTTCGGAAGCTGGGAGAATATTATGCGAAAGCAATTCATGACAATTATGGACTGGATTTTGACGTGCTGTTCGGGCCTGCATATAAAGGGATTCCTTTGAGCGTGGCGACGACGATGGCGATCAGCGAGCTTTATGGAAAGGATATCCGCTATTGTTCGAACAGAAAAGAGGAAAAAGACCATGGGGATGCGGGAATCCTTCTGGGGAGTAAGCTCAAGGACGGCGACAGGGTGGTGATTATTGAGGATGTGACCACATCAGGAAAGTCTATTGAAGAAACATTTCCGATTATCCGTGCTCAGGGCCGGGTAGAAATCAAAGGGCTTATGGTATCTTTGAACCGTATGGAGAGAGGAAAGGGCGAGAAGAGCGCGTTGGAGGAAATCCGGGAGAAATACGGTTTCCAGGCAAATGCTATTGTGAGCATGGCAGAGGTTGTGGAATATCTGCATAATAAAGAATGCGGCGGCAGGGTTGTGATTGATGATACTATTAAAGCGGCAATTGATGTATATTATGAGCAGTACGGCGCAAAATAAAGCGGATTAGTAAGGAGGGCTGGTATGAGTGAAAAGGTGTACAGGACAATGGGCGGCGCAGGTGCGTCCGGCATAGTGGTGGGAGTAGTTGTGCTGGTCACAGGGATTGTTTCGGGAATTTTGTTGATTGTGCAGGGTGCAAGACTTTTAAAGAACAGGAAGAGCGTGCTGATTTAAGATGAGGTATGAGACGAAAAGAATGATACGCATAGCCGGGCTGATACTGTTTATCTGTTATCTGCTCGGTCTGACGTATTTTCTGTTTTTTGCGGAGAGTTATGGAAGGACAGTGACAGACCGGGAATATTCGTACAATCTGGTGCCGTTCCTGGAAATTAAGCGTTTTTGGCAGAACAGGGAACTGATTGGGCATTTTGCGGTGTTTATTAACTTGGCAGGAAATGTACTGGCATTTGTTCCCTTTGGATTTTTTTTGCCGATGCTTGGCAGCCACGCGAGAGGATTATTCCGCATGGGGCTGTTTAGCTTTGAGTTCAGCCTCCTGGTTGAGACTATACAGCTGGTGTCAAAAGTGGGGAGCTTTGATGTGGATGATTTGATGCTCAACACCCTGGGCGGAATTCTGGGATACGTGATTTTTTCGTTGTGCAATTATATAAGGAGAAAAGTGTATGGCTAAGAAACGGATGTATTCTTTCGCAGAGAAAAAGCATTCTCAGAGAGGGCTTGTCTCAACAATCCTGGGAGGGCTTTCACTGGTGATTTTTGGCGCGCTGGCATACCTCGCCTATTATCTGGACGGAGAGGGCGGGGCGTATATGGGAACGATAGGGCTGACAGGCGCCGTATTTTCCGTAATGGGGCTGATTTTGGGATTGGTTAGTTTTGGAGAGCATGACACACATCTGCTCTTTCCGAAGATTGGTTCAATTCTCAACGGCTGTGTGCTGGCGATTTGGATTTTTGTGATTTTGATTGGTTTTGGAGGGTGAGCAGGAGATGGAGAGACTGCGGCAGCAGATGGAATTTATCCTGGAAGTGGATAAGCTGAAAAATATAACACGGCAGACCTGGCTTTCGTCAGGTGAAAGAAAAGAAAATGACAGTGAGCATTCCTGGCATCTGGCCTTGATGTGCGCGCTGCTTGCGGAGTATGCAAATGAGCAGATTGATGTACTGCGCACGATGACGATGGTGCTGATTCATGATATTGTTGAAATTGACGCGGGAGATACGTATGCTTATGATGCAGCCGGAAATGCTACGAAAAGAGAGCGGGAGGTTCAGGCGGCAAACCGCCTTTTTCATCTGCTGCCCCCTGATCAGGCAGAGTACATGAGAGGGCTGTGGGATGAGTTTGAAGCCGGGGAGACAGCGGAGGCAAAATTTGCACTGTCACTGGACAAGATTCAGCCGATTCTGCTCAATGATGCTTCCGGAGGGAAGTCCTGGAGGGAACATCAGGTGAAGGTGTCTCAGATTATGGAGCGGAATATGCGTACGCCGGAAGGCTCGAAGGAGCTGTGGGGGTATGCCGGGAAGCTGATTGAGAAGAATGTGAAGAATGGGAATATCGAATGTTAGGGGAGGAGCAGAGATGCCGCGAGAGGACAGTATCATACAGGAACGATATGATTTGACGATAGAGCGTATTGCGTCTATATTGCAGGAGCATACGGTATCGGAGCCGTTTGGCGATTATTTCGCAAAGACGGCCTCTTTTCTTTTTATGCTTCATCAGGCAGATATTAGGCGGGAGCGTAGTCTGGAGGAGTGGCAGGAATGGAACCGGCAGCTTTATGAGGACATCCTTCCTGAAAACTATGGGAACAGCTACGGAAATCCTGCATATGCAGTGGGAAGGCTGGGGGAGATTCATGGACGGATTTTGAGTTTCCTTTATACGGAACTGAGGGGCATTATCGTATATAAATATGAGGGGCGCCTGGAGGATATCACGGTGCTGCATGAATTGTTTATTGAAATTTACAATTGTTTTGAAGAGGAGGAACTTCCGTCTTACCGTGAAATCCAGCAGATTATTTATTGGCATATCAGTGATTACAGCGATTTGACGGTGAGCCGCCGCATTCGCGAGGCCGTAGACCCATCGCTGGATTTTGCGGCGAAGATTGTTCTGGAAGAGGATTTGACGGATTTGCGTTATCTGTATAAATATGGAGAATACATTACGCAGAATGAGCTTCGGATGGCGGAACACCTGAATTCCCTTCCTCAGGAAACGATTAAACGAATGGCAGACACTTACACAGAAGGATATCGGATGGGTTTTGTGCTGGGGAACAAAGATTTGTCAAAGAAAAAGACGGTAAATATCCGCTATGCTGTCGGATTTGAGAGGATGATCCGCGCAGCAGTGGAAAATTTTTATAAAATGGGACTGAAACCAGTGATTTACCGTTCGGCAGCTGCAAGCGTCAATCGGAGGGGACAGTCTCGTGTGGGGTATTTTGGGGCGATTCCAAACAAGCAGTATGATTATGACCACAGGGCGGACGCAGCAGTTTATCTGGATAAACCCTTTGTGGAGCGAAAGCTCGGTGTGATGCGCGCTGCCTATGAAGAATATAAAGAATTGGCGTATGTCCATGCAGGACCAGCCTGTGTGGAGACGTTTGGCGAGGCGCCTTTTATACCGGAGAATAAGCCAGAGTCCTATCGTTTTTCAGAAAAGCAGCAGCAGCTCCAGGTCAGCCTGGATAACGAATCCGCCCGCATTACCAACCGCTATATAAAAGGTGAGGAGCGGAGTTTCACGATTATTGCCTTTCCGGTTCCAGAGATTGGTTCAGATTTTTCGGAAATTTTTGACGAAATAGTAAAGATTAATACGCTCGATTATTCTCTGTACCGAAGAATACAGCAGACCCTGATTGATACGCTGGATAAAGGAAAGGCAGTGCATATCCTGGGCTGCGGGGAGAATCATACGGATTTGACGGTACAGCTTCACAAGCTGGAGCATCCGTCAAAAGAAACGAATTTTGAAAACTGCGTGGCAGATGTAAACATTCCGGTGGGCGAGGTATTCACTTCCCCGGTGCTGAAAGGAACAGAGGGCGTGCTGGAAGTGGGGCGCGTGTATTTAAATGAATTGTGTTACGAAAACTTCCATATGGAATTTAAGGACGGAATGGTCACAGAATATACTTGCGGGAATTTCGAATCTGAAGAAGAAAACAGACGTTACATCCGGGAAAATGTGCTGCACCATCATGATACTCTTCCGATGGGGGAATTTGCCATCGGAACGAATACGACTGCATATGCGGCGGCCAGGAAATATGATATCGCCGGATGCCTGCCGATTCTGATTGCAGAAAAAATGGGACCGCACTTTGCTGTGGGAGATACCTGCTATAGCTGGGCGGAGGATACGGCAGTCTACAATCCTGACGGAAAAGAGATTATTGCCCGCGATAATGAAATTTCCATCTTGAGAAAGACAGATATTGGAAAGGCGTATCTGGGATGTCATACCGATATTACGATTCCTTACGAAGAATTGGGGAAAATCGAAGTCATCTGCAGCGACGGCGCCCGGATTCCGGTGATAGAAGACGGAAGGTTTGTTCTGGAAGGGACAGAAGAGCTTAACGTACCTCTGGAAAGGGAGGGAGTGGTTTAATAAAAAGCTTTTACTTGGCTGAAAAGGCTGCCAGTAGGAACATGCAAGTAAAAAATATTTTATGATAAACTATGAAAAAGAAGGAGAGAAGTTATGAAGGTAAACAAACATAGGAAAAAAATAGCGGCAGCCCTTGCTGTTGGACTTGCACTGTCCCCTGTATCTGAGGATTTATTTGCATTTACTGCCAGCTCGATGCCGGCTTGTGTGTCGGCGGCAAAGGCGCGTACAAAAAAAGGCTGGCGTACGATTAGGGGCGGGAAAAAGAGATATTACAAAAAGGGAAAGTATGTCACAGGGATTCAGAAAATCCGTAAAAAGTATTATTATTTTGATAAGAAAGGAATTATGAAGACCGGAACCGTGTATAACCGGACAGCCGTTTATTACCTGGACAACAAAGGTATCCTGGAAGCATTCCGAAAAAAATCTGTTTATTACTATCCAAATGGCAAACGTATGAGCACAACAGAGGCACAGGATTTCAAAACTCTGCAGACGGCAAAATCCATTGCAGGGCAGGTTACAAATTCCCGCATGACCCAGGAACAAAAACTAAAAGCATGTTTTGACTGGGTGATTTCGAAACCTTACGTTACCAGGCGTACATTTGCAAATGTGAAAGGCTGGCCGGCAGTTTATGCCAATGACCATTTCCTTCTGGGGGGCGGCAACTGTTTTTCTGATGCAGCCGCATTCGCCTACCTTGCCAAAGCTCTTGGATATAAAAATGTTTATGTCTGTGTAGACTGTGACGGAAGCGGAGGGCGGGGGCATGCCTGGGCGGAAATAAACGGACTGGCTTATGATCCGCTTTTTGCAGAAGCTAAAAGTTATAGTGCAAATTATGCAGCGCCATACGGCACCTATATTCTGCATCCGATTCTGCATATTGCTTTGTAGATTCAGTGTTAGTCATTTGGTAGCCAAATCAGAAAAAGCCGCTCAAAAATGGGCGGCTTTCATTGGTCAGAAAATGAAAAAAGCCTTGAAAACCAAGGCTTTTTAAAAAGCTGATGACGGGACTCGGACCCGTGACCTCCTCACTACCAATGAGGTGCGCTACCACCTGTGCCACATCAGCCTGTACACGACAAATCATCGCTACGTTTAGCAATTCTACCATAAACCAGATTCCTTGTCAACGGCTTTTTTGTATTTTTGTCTGGTGTGATAGTTGTATTTTTTTTAGGAATATAGTAAGATGAATGAAGAGCAAAAGAAAGGGGAAATGTATGGAACGAGAACTGATTTTTTGGCTGGTTCTGCTGGTTGTCCTTCTGGTGATAGAGCTGGCTACCCTTGGGTTGACGACAATTTGGTTCGCAGGAGGCGCTGCGGCTGCTTTTGTAGCATCGATTCTTGGGGCGGGGCTTGTGGTGCAGATTGTGGTCTTTTTGGCAGTGTCCATTTTACTGCTGGTATTCACCAGACCCTTTGCTGCAAAATATATTAATAAAAACAGAGTAAGGACAAATGTGGACAGCTTGCTTGGGCAGAAGGCGGTAGTGACGCAGGATATAGACAATTTGGCAGGAACGGGCGAAGCCCGGGCAGACGGCAAGGTATGGATGGCGCGCACAGAAAATGATGGGGAACAGATTGTGTGCGGAACCACAGTTACGATCCTGGGGGTGAGCGGTGTGAAGCTTATTGTAGAGAAATGATAACTGACGGAGCAAGCAGTAACAAAATGGAATATGAAGAGAACTGGGAGGTATGATTATGGAACCTGGAAATATTGTTGCATCGGTATTGGTTGGGATTTTGGTGTTGATTGTCCTGATGATTTTGATTTCGTGTATCAGGATTGTACCGCAGGCGACGGCGTTGGTTATTGAGCGTTTGGGGGGATACCGCGGGACTTGGAGCGTGGGGCTTCATGTAAAAGCGCCGTTTATCGACAGAGTCGCAAAGCGGGTGAATCTGAAAGAACAGGTTGTTGATTTTGAACCGCAGCCGGTTATTACAAAAGATAATGTAACTATGCGGATTGACACGGTTGTATTTTATCAGATTACAGACCCGAAACTGTTTGCGTATGGTGTGGAAAATCCGATTATGGCGATTGAGAATCTGACGGCGACAACGCTGCGGAATATTATCGGTGACTTGGAGTTGGATCAGACATTGACTTCCAGGGAGACGATTAATACGAAAATGCGTGCATCGCTGGATGTGGCAACCGACCCGTGGGGCATTAAGGTAAATAGAGTGGAGCTGAAAAATATCATTCCGCCGGCAGCGATCCAGGATGCTATGGAGAAGCAGATGAAAGCAGAGCGTGAGCGGAGAGAATCTATTCTCCGGGCAGAGGGTGAGAAAAAGTCCACGATTCTGGTGGCGGAAGGAAAGAAAGAATCGGCAATCCTGGATGCAGAGGCAGAGAAACAGGCGGCAATACTGCGCGCAGAGGCAGCGAAAGAAAAGATGATCCGGGAAGCCGAAGGAGAGGCGGAGGCTATCCTGAAAGTGCAGAAAGCAAATGCAGACGGACTCCGTTTCCTGAAAGAAGCAGGTGCAGATCAGCCGGTTCTTGCACTGAAGAGTTTTGAAGCTTTGGAAAAAGTGGCGGATGGGAAGGCTACAAAAATTATCATTCCATCAGAAATCCAAAATGTAGCAGGGCTTGTGAAAGCCGTGACAGAAGTAGCGAAAGAGGAGATATAAAAATGAATTTAAAAGGAAGAAATTTTTTGACGTTGAAAGACTATACGGACGAGGAAATCATGTATCTGTTGGATTTGGCGGCAGAACTGAAAGATAAGAAGAAAAAGGGTATCCCGGTGGATACCCTCAGAGGGAAAAACGTTGCGTTGATTTTTGAAAAAACAAGTACCAGAACCAGGTGTTCTTTTGAAGTGGCGGCACATGATTTGGGGATGGGTGCAACGTATCTGGATCCTAAAAGCTCACAGATAGGAAAAAAAGAGAGTATTGCCGATACTGCCAGGGTACTTGGAAGGATGTTTGAGGGTATTGAGTACCGGGGATATGGTCAGGAAATCGTAGAAGAATTGGCAGAACATGCCGGAGTCCCGGTATGGAATGGGCTTACGAACGAGTATCATCCGACACAGATGCTGGCTGATTTGCTGACAATCCGGGAGCATTTTGGAGAGCTGAAAGGAAAGAAGCTGGTTTATATGGGCGACGCCCGTTACAATATGGGAAATTCCCTGATGATTGCCTGTGCGAAAATGGGGATGCATTTTACGGCGTGTACGACGAAAAAATATTTTCCGGATGCGGAGCTGGTGAAGCTTTGTGAGGAGTATGCCGAGGTTTCCGGCGGGAGTGTGACGCTGACAGAAGACGTGATGGAGGGCACGAAAGGCGCTGATGTAATCTATACGGATGTGTGGGTGTCTATGGGAGAACCGGACGAGATTTGGGAAGAGCGTATCCGGGAGCTTACGCCGTATAAAGTGACAGCCGATGTGATGAAAAATGCGGGTGAGCAGTCTATTTTCCTGCACTGCCTTCCGGCTTTCCATGATTTAAAGACTCAGATTGGAAGGGAAATGGGAGAACGTTTCCGGCTTGAAGATATGGAAGTTACAGATGAAGTGTTTGAGTCGGTACAGTCAAAAGTGTTTGACGAAGCAGAAAACAGGATGCATACAATTAAGGCAGTGATGCTTGCTACTTTAGGAGAGTAGGATGGATAGGAAAAAGGCCGGGGCAGTGCTGAATCTGGAACTTTTGGGCGGCATTGCAGGTTTGGTTTTAATCATATGTTCCGTAGCGGCATGTTTGGATATCGATAATATGCAGGGATTTTTTGTTCTGATATCGGGTCTGGGCGTACTCGTCAATGGAATCCTGGCAGGATTGAAGCTGTTGAGGAAAAAATATATTTTGGGTACAATCTTAGTGTTTTTTGCAGCTGCACTGTTTGTTCTGTTTGTATTGCAGCTGTTGACAGCAGAAAGGCTTTTAGGATGAAGAGCGAGATTTTACATATTTTAAGAAGTCAGGATGGATATGTGTCAGGGCAGGAGCTGTGTGAAAGGTTTGGCGTTTCGCGGACAGCGGTATGGAAAACCATTAACCAGCTAAAAGAAGAAGGATATGAAATTGAAGCGCTTCCAAACAAGGGATACCATATCACGGCGTGTCCGGATGTGGTATCGGCGGAAGAGGTAAAAAGCCTTCTGGAGACGCGCTGGGCGGGGCAGAATATTGCCCACTTTGCTGCTGTTGATTCGACCAATAATAAGGCAAAGAGAATGGCGGAAGAGGGAGCGCCTCACGGCACTTTGGTGATTGCAGATGAGCAGACCGGAGGACGGGGAAGGCGTGGCAGGAGCTGGAACACGATTCCCGGGGCGGCTATTGCCATGACTCTGGTGATACGGCCTGAACTGCCGCCGGAACGGGCATCTATGGTTACGCTTCTGATGGGAATGGCGGTGGCTTCCGGATGCCGGGAGCTTTTGGGACTTCCTGTAGGGATTAAATGGCCGAATGACGCGGTGCTTGACGGAAAGAAAATCTGCGGCATTCTGACAGAAATGAGTATGGAGATGGATGCAATTAATTATCTGGTTATTGGAACCGGAATCAATGTAAATATGGATGAGTTTCCGGAAGAAATCAGCCAGGTAGCTACGTCTCTCTCTATTCATGCAGGGCATACCGTGAACCGGGCAGAAGTTATCTGCCGGTGCATGAAGTATTTTGAACAGTATTATGAGGCATTTGCGGCAGCAGGAAATTTGTCAGGACTGAAGAACATCTACAATGAGATGCTGGTGAACCGGGATGCCGAAGTGCGGGTGCTGGAGCCGGGGAATGAGTATACGGGGATTTCCAGGGGAATCAATGACTTGGGCGAACTGCTTGTAGAGAGGGAAGACCGTTCTGTAACGGCGGTTTTTGCCGGGGAAGTGTCTGTGCGCGGTGTCTATGGATATACATAAGGAGAGGAATATGGAACCAGAAAAGACGGTGCTGTGCGCAGCCAGCGCCTATGAGGAAAAGTTTTATCTTAACAGCCGATTTGAGTCGCTTCCGGCAGGCGTACAGGATGAACTGAAAATCCTGTGCGTGCTGTACACCAATGATGTGGGCGGTATTTTGGTGCTGGAGTTTGATAAGGACGGAACACTGTGTTTTCGTACGGAGGCGGCAGAAAATGATTTTGGTTATGACGAGATTGGCAGTGTGCTGAAAATCAGGCAGATACAGAGAGAGAAAGCGGAACTTTTAGAAGTGCTGGAGATGTATTATAAAGTGTTTCAAACTGCCGGGACAGGTGTGTAAGCATTTTAGGGAGGTCAGGATGAGCATGAAAATAGGGAATGTGGAAATTGAGAGTCCATGTATACTGGCGCCGATGGCAGGGGTAACTGACCTGCCATTTCGTTTGCTCTGCCGGGAGCAGGGGGCGGGCCTGCTGAGCATGGAGATGGTGAGCGCGAAAGCGGTTTCTTTTCATAATAAAAATACGGAAGCGTTAATGGAAATTGCAGAAGGGGAAAACCCTATCGCCTTGCAGCTCTTTGGGTCAGATCCGCATATTATGGCAGAGACAGCCAGGGAGATAGAAGAACGTCCTTTTGATATATTAGACATCAATATGGGGTGTCCAGTGCCGAAAGTGGTGAACAATGGAGAAGGCTCGGCGCTTATGAAAGAGCCGGAAAAGGTAGAAGCGATTGTTTCCGGTGTGGTGAAGGCAGTCAGTAAGCCGGTGACAGTTAAAATCCGGAAAGGGTTTGACGAAAACCATATTAACGCAGTGGAAATAGCCAAAATCATTGAAAGCGCAGGCGCGGCGGCAATTGCCGTACACGGACGCACCCGGGAGCAGTATTATTCCGGCGAAGCGGACTGGGAGATTATTCGCCGGGTAAAAGAGGCAGTTTCCATTCCGGTGATAGGGAATGGAGACGTCACATCGCCGTTCCGGGCAAAGCAGATATTGGAGGAAACCGGGTGTGACGGAGTGATGATTGGCAGGGCAGCCAGAGGGAATCCCTGGATTTTTGGGGAAACGGCAGAGTATTTGAAAACGGGGGTAGTACCTGCGCGTCCAAGCCGTCAGGAAGTAAAAGAAATGATTCTGCGCCACTGTGAGCTGCAGCTCCGTTATAAAGGTGAGTATACAGGCATCCGTGAGATGCGCAAGCATGTGGCGTGGTATACGGCGGGATACCCGCATTCGGCGAAGTTGAGGGGACGCGTCAATGAGATTGAGAGCATGGATGCGCTGAAAGCGCTTTTAGAAGAAAGCTTTGGGTGAAAATGATGGACGGGCGGAATTTCAGAGTACGGTATCATGGGATAAAAATTTCAACGCTGGAAGATTTTGCGAGGCTTCGGGGCGGCAGCCGCCAAGGTATGAAAGACGTATGTTTTGTACGGGCTGTGGGCACGTATCCCGGACTGGCAGAGGACATTGAGAAAATGGACAATCTGCTGACAGGGCAGATGAATGCGGGGATATGCAGGTATATCAGAATAAATGCCCTGCCGATGCCTTCCGGGAGCGAAGAGATTTCTGCGTATGCGGGCTGCTATGATAAGTGGGTGAAAACCGGAAAAAAGCGGATGGATATGGCAGAGGGAAATGAAGAATTCCGGCAGGCGGCGGGGCAGGCATTAACAGAAGCGTTGGCGCTGTTTCGAAAAGCGGCGCCAAATGCGACGCCTACGATTGAGCGGAATTTTGCAGTGAAGCTTTTATACTGGTTTGATAAAATCTGTGCGGGGCTGGCCGGACAGTGGAGGTTAGAGGCATCTATAAAAATTGTGCTTCCCAATATATCGAAAATGCAGGAATATTTATTCAGCTATTTCCTGACGCAGTTAGGAATGGATGTGCTGCTTCTGCAGTGCAGCGTAGATATTGAGGAGAAACTGGAGCAGCTGAATTTGTCAAAGCGCCTGGATATGGGAATGATATGCGGGTTTACAATTCCGCAGTACCATGCGTCAGAATATGGTTTTGGGAATGCAGATGTCACTGGGAATAGACAGGAACAGAGAAAAGCACAGACTGGAGATACAGGGAGCTTGGCGGCATATGGGCAGAAGGCAGGCGCTTCCGGAAATGCGGAAGTGTTACCGGTGCCACAGGGCAACAGCGCGGGGCGGGCACATGAAGAAAATGGAACGGCTCCGGGAGCGCGCCCGGTGGTTCACTTGCCGGAGCGCAGAAGAAAAAGCAGGGCGTCTGGAGCTTCGGGCAGCGGGCGATTGCCGGAATCCGGCAATCCGATAGGAACGTCAGGAGACAGGAAGCAGGTTAGTTCAGCCGGAAGCGGTACGGCGGCGCAGTCATTTTCCGGGCATCCCAGGTCTGCCGGCAGTATTGTGCATGCTTCGCGGCCCGGGACTCCGCGGCGGGAGCTGGAGTTTGAGGAACTGGCTCTTCTCGCGTCTTCCGTTGTAATGATTGTGATTCACGACCAGAGCGGAGAAATTGCAGGGACGGGTTCCGGAATCATGGTTGGAAAAGATGGATATATTTTGACGAACAACCATGTAGCAAGCGGCGGGGTATTTTATGATATCAGGATTGAAGAGGACGACCAGGTTTATACGACCGATGAACTAATTAAATATAATCCCGTGCTGGATCTCGCACTTCTGCGCATTCAGCGCAGACTTAAGCCGATTCCGGTTTATGGGGGTGAGAAGCACCTTGTGCGGGGGCAGAAAGTGGTGGCAATTGGCAGTCCTCTGGGACTGTTTAACTCGGTGTCTGATGGAATTATATCCGGATTCCGCAGCGTGGACGGAGTGGATATGATTCAGTTTACGGCGCCTATCTCCCACGGAAGTTCCGGCGGCGCGGTGCTGAATATGTATGGAGAGATTATTGGAATCAGCACGGCAGGGATAGACAGGGGGCAAAATATAAATCTTGCGGTAGGGTATGAAAATATCCGGCAGTTTATTAGAGGATTCGTGTGAGGAAAGAGAGAAACAAAGTACGCTTGTAAATATGAAACAATTCCTTTATAATAGGGGATAGCCGATTAGGAAAAGAAACATGTACATATTTTGAGAAAAACAGGAGGAAAGAACTTGAAGAACGAAGTTGTTATCGTGCTGGACTTTGGCGGGCAGTATAACCAATTAGTTGCCAGACGGGTGAGGGAGTGTAATGTCTACTGTGAGATTTACTCTTATAAAACAGACATCGAAAAAATTAAAGCTATGAACCCGAAGGGCATTATTTTGACCGGGGGCCCTAACAGCTGCTATGAGGCGGATTCTCCAACATATTCAAAAGAATTGTTTGAGCTGGGAGTTCCGGTTCTGGGACTGTGCTATGGCGCGCAGCTGATGATGCATGTTTTGGGAGGAAAAGTAGAACGTGCTGCTGTACGTGAGTACGGAAAAACGGAAGTGCTGGTTGATAAGCAGGATTCAAAAGTATTTGAAAATATATCGCCGAAAACAATTTGCTGGATGAGCCATTTTGACTATATTTCTAAAACAGCACCTGGCTTTACGATTTCTGCCCATACAGCAGACTGCCCTGTGGCAGCGGCGGAGAAGCCAGAGGAAAAGCTGTATGCCATCCAGTTTCATCCAGAGGTGCTTCACACGGTAGAAGGCAAGGAGATGCTTCACAACTTTGTATATAATGTGTGCGGATGTGCCGGGGATTGGAAAATGGATTCTTTTGTAGAAAGTTCAATCAAAGAAATCCGCAAAAAGGTTGGAAACGGGAGAGTGCTCTGTGCGCTGTCTGGCGGTGTGGATTCTTCTGTAGCTGCGGTATTGCTTTCCAAAGCCGTAGGCGAGCAGTTAACCTGCGTATTTGTAGACCACGGGCTTTTACGTAAGAATGAGGGGGATGAGGTAGAAGCAGTATTTGGACCGGAAGGCGAATACAAATTGAACTTTATCCGTGCGAATGTGCAGGAGAGGTTCTATGAAAAGCTTGCCGGGGTAACAGAGCCTGAGAAAAAACGGAAAATCATAGGTGAAGAGTTTATCCGTGTATTTGAGGAAGAGGCAAAAAAAATCGGCGCTGTAGAATTTCTCGTACAGGGAACGATCTATCCGGATGTGGTAGAAAGCGGCCTGGGGGGAGAGTCTGCCGTCATTAAATCCCACCATAACGTAGGAGGCCTGCCGGATTATGTAGATTTCAAAGAAATTATAGAACCGTTGCGTGATTTGTTCAAAGACGAAGTACGTAAAGTAGGTTTGGAACTGGGAATCCCGGAACATCTGGTATTTCGCCAGCCATTTCCGGGACCGGGGCTCGGTATCCGCATCATCGGAGAAGTAACGGCAGAGAAAGTCAGAATCGTTCAGGATGCGGATGCAATATACCGTGAAGAAATCGCAAATGCAGGATTAGATAAGAGCATCGGGCAGTATTTTGCAGCACTTACCAATATGCGCTCCGTCGGGGTCATGGGTGATGAGAGAACCTATGATTATGCCATTGCACTGAGAGCAGTAAATACTGTTGACTTTATGACAGCAGAAGCAGCGGAAGTTTCCTGGGAAGTGTTGAAAAAAGTCACCAGCAGGATTATCAATGAAGTAAGTCATGTCAATCGAGTGATGTATGATGTGACTAGTAAGCCGCCGGGGACGATTGAGTTCGAATAAACAAAAATGCTTAGTAAACCCAGTGTTTATGCGGGTTTGCGGGCTTTGGAAAGGTCTTTTGATAACAAATTGATAACAGTCGTTTAAGTGCGATTATTCTTGCTGTCAAGTGGTTTGTTGGTGGAGGAATGATTGAGAGGTGGTTTGGACGGCTGAAATAAATCCATATTAGAAACGCCCTTAGCTGTGGGTAGGAACTCATGGCTAAGGGCGTTTTTTGCCGTGCTTGTCAATCAGTTTTCAGTTTGTCCTTGAACGCTTCGACTAATGTATTGCTCAATTCATCAGAGGGAGATTTCGCCCAATGCTGCGTAGTGTCAAACTTCGGGTAATTGTACCGCCACTGGTCGTAATCTTCCCTGTTGATTTCCTCGGCAGAGAGTTTGTCCGCCTGCTCTTTCCAAGCGGAGAGCATTTTCAGAAGTTCGGCGGCATCCTTATTTTGGTTTTTGTTGACTTTTAAGCAGATTTCACCGTCTAATTCGCTGACGGTAAGACCATAAATGTCCTCAAGGGTAAATAAGGTGTGCATAAGTCCAATGTAGCTGTCAATGTCGGGTATGTCCAGAGCTTGCGGCGCAACGTCAAGAGCCTGTGCCAGCGCAGCCGTCAAGTCTGCTTTTGGCTTGCGTGAGCCAGTTTCGTACTGTGCCAGACGGACATCCGCTGATTTTTCGGGAAAACCGACAAGCATACCGAGGTATTTCTGTGTCATGCCCCGCATGATGCGGAAAAAATGTATTCTTTCGCCAATCGCCATAATGTTTCACTCCTTGTTCGTATGTTTATAAGGAGTATAGCATATATGTTTAGAGAAAGTCAAGCGTAAGCGAAACAAAAAAGTTTAATATTTTCTTGCAAACCTATTGACAGTAGCAAAAATGTTTAGTATCATGAATTAAGCAAAAACGCTTAGAAAGAGAAAGGAGAGGTTGTATGGACAACAAATTTATCCGTGTGGACGAGGTGGCGCAGGAGCTTTCCGTATCAAAACCTTACGCTTACAAGCTCATCAAGAAATTAAATGACGAGCTGAAGGAGCAGGGG
>Ga0137310_101066_pt1 | contig 17941 bp, 18 predicted proteins | sample NAcewiD2O_June_2_FD_97183 | JGI IMG/M metagenome (GOLD analysis project Ga0137310, IMG submission 97183) | Mouse cecal microbial communities from Vienna, Austria - N-Acetylglucosamine amended D2O_June | ecosystem: Host-associated > Mammals > Digestive system > Large intestine > Cecum | place...
TGTTTTCTCAACGACTAAAAGAACTTAGAAAAGCTAGCGGTCTTACACAGATTCAATTTGCAGAGCAATTTAATATCGCAAAAGGTACTGTTGGGATGTGGGAAACTGGGAAACGTGAACCAGATTTCGATACCATAGGCCGGATTGCAGATTATTTCCAAACTACAGTCGATTATCTACTTGGTAGAACGGACGACCCCTATGATTATGAAAATGACCCTGATGATTTACTCGGCGATATTCCTCTTGATCATTTGCATTACTACCAGGAAGAGGGGCTTTCAGACAAAGAAATCATCAAAAGACATCTAGCTTACCAAGAATCTGTTGCTAACGAAGCGATAAAAGATAAAGGGCCTGCTTTTTTAAGCAAGCCGAAAATATCTGATGATTCTATTATGTTTGCCCTCTGGGGCGATACCAGTAATATTACTGATGATGATTTGGAAGATGTAAAGCGGTATGCCGCTTTCATCCGCGAAAGGAAGCGAAGGGATGACTGATCTGATGGGTCTTTACCGGCTTGCCGAAGAGCAGGGCATTACTGTCGACTGCTTTCAGCTCGGGGCGCGGGAGTCCATATCGATTCAGGAAGGTGAAGACTGCTTTATCGCTATCGACCCATTCCGGCTTTCTTCGTCTCAGGATGAGAAGATGAAGCTGGCCCATGAGCTGGGGCACTGTGTGACCGGGAGTTTCTATAACCGTCATTCTGGCCTGGATGTCCGACAGAAGCATGAAAACCGGGCAGAGATAAATGGGCTATTGAAGAACTGATAGGCGAGGATGCTTTAAATGAGGCTGTGTCCGCAGGAAACACAGAAGTGTGGCAGCTGGCTGATTACTTTAATGTCAGCGAGGAAATGATGAAAAAGGCAATCTGTCTTTACAAGTTTGGAAACCTAGACGTTGACAGTTATTTTGGACAATAAAAAGCCGCTTTCGGTGCGGGCGTTCGTTGGGATCGAACGCCTCAACACACAAAAGCGGCAGACAATGGGCCGGGTAGGGCACACATCGCCTCGGCAACGATATTGTACCCCATCCCACCCTTAAAAGCAAGAGGGAACGTATTTTCTCTTTGCAGAAAGGACGGTTTTTATTTTCATGAAAAAAAGAAAGGATGGACGCTATCAGAAAAAGGTCATGCTGTCGGACGGCAGGTCGCGGATCGTCTATGGCCGCACCATCGCCGAAGTGAGCCAGGCCGCCAACGCTCTGCGCGACCAGGACCGGCAGGGGCTGGTGGTGGGGGACACCACCACCGTGGATGAGTGGGCAAAGACGTGGTTTGCTACATACAAGAGCGACCTGCGGGCCAATACCCAGGCCATGTATCGGAACGCCTACAATGTACACATCCTGCCGTACCTCGCCACCCAGAAACTTCGGGATGTGCGCCCGGTACATATCCAGCAGGTTATGAAAAGCGTGGCCGGTCTGTCTGATTCCATGCAGCACAAGGTCCTGCTCACCATGCGGCAGCTGTTCACCACGGCCCGGCAGAATGGCCTTGTTATCTCCGACCCCACCGAAGGCGTCAAGACCACGCCCCATGCCAAGCCGCAGAAAAAGACACACCTCACCTTACAAGAGCAGGAGCAGCTTATGGCAAGCCTTAGCGACCCCCGCGCCCGGTGCTTTGTGGGGCTGCCTTTATTGTGGCCTGCGCCGGGAGGAGGCACTGGGCTTGCAGTGGGGGGATATCCAGGGGGATAAGCTGACGGTGAACCGGGCGGTCACGTTCCTGAATAACCAGCCGGATCCCATTCAGGAGCTGAAAAGCAAATCAGCCCACCGCACACTCCCTGTCCCCCAGCGCCTGCTGGACTTGCTGGCGGCGGTGCCCCGGACAAGCCTCTACGTTGTCACCTGTGCCGATGGGGAAGTGATGACCCGCATCGGGTTCCGCCGGATGTGGGACAAGGTCAAGCGGGCCGCTCCCTGTGAGGTAAGGCCCCATCAGCTCAGACACAGCTATTGCTCGAATTTGTACCGGGCGGGCATCGACCTGAAAACCGCACAGTACCTGATGGGCCACGCAACCATCCAGATGACCGCCAACATCTACACCCACATGGAGAAGGAGGATGCCTCCGCCTCCCTGATCCAGTTGGAGCGGTATCTGTCCGGCGGTAGTCAGGCCGGGGGCGAATTTTCAAAAAGTAGTCAAAAAGTAGTCAACCCATGATTGACCACACCTGACCACACAAAGCAAAAACCCCAGAAACCGCATGGTTTCTAGGGTTTTCATGGTGGGCGCTAACGGACTTGAACCGCTGACCCCCTGCACGTCAAGCAGGTGCTCTAGCCAGCTGAGCTAAGCGCCCTAAGATGTTTTTATTATACCACATTCCTTTTAAGAAAGCAACCCCTTTTTTGCTTTTTCTTTCAAGCTTCCGTCAGTTTCCGGCACAGAGCCTCCAGCTCCGCCACACTGCCAACCAGCCGGCTGGCCCCTGCCGCGGCTAGCTCCCCCGGCGCACTGTAGCCATAAAGCACCCCGATGCTTTCCAGGCCCCAGGCTTTCGCGCCCGCCACGTCGTAGCTCCGGTCTCCAATCATCACCACCTGTTCCCGGGGCGGTTCTTCCAGCTGGGCCAGGGCCTCGCCCACCACCGCCGCCTTACTGGGCCGGGTTCCGTCATCGCCCACCACTGCCTGGAAATAGCCCTCCACGCCCCGCATGGCCAAAATCTGCCGGGCTCCCGCCTTCCGCTTGGAGGTGGCCACAGCCAGGGCCGCCTTTTGAGAAAGGCGTTCCAGCAGCCCCTCTACGCCTGGATATAATGGGCTTTGAAAAACGCCCCAGGCATGGTACCGCTCCCGGTACAGCCGGATGGCTTCCGCTGCTTCCGCGGGGCTCATCTGGCAGAAGTTTTGAAAAGACTCCTCCAAAGGAGGCCCCACAAACTGCCGCAGGAAGTCCGCCTCCGGCTCCGGCCAGCCCAGCCGGGCCAGGGCATGGGCCACGCTGCCCATAATGCCAGAGCCGGTGTCGGTCAAGGTGCCGTCCAGGTCAAATAGAAAATATCGTTTCATTGCAGCTCACCTCTGTTGTTTTGGCGTTCTGGTAAAGGCTTCGCCCGGTTAAATATAGGCACAGCGGGCTCCCGGCGGGGAGTCCGCTGTGTTTTTGCCAGGCTACTCCTGGGTTTCTCCAGTATCTTCCAGCAGGGTGGCGGTCACTTCAATTTCCTCGCCCTCCGCCAGAGGGTTGAGCCCGGGACGGTATAAGGTGACGCTTACCTTGTCGCCCGGAGCGTAGCTAAGGAGCAGATTGGACACATCCCGCAGATTTTCCACCGTCTTGCCCTCAATGGCCACAATGATGTCCCCTTCCTGGGCCTCGGTGCCAGCGAAGGAGCTTTCCTCGTTAATGGACACAATGGCCAGGCCCCGGGGCACGCCGTTTAGGGTGGAGGCGGCGCTGTTAATCTCCCGGCAGGTAATGCCCAGCCGGGTGCGGCCCTTGATATACCCACCGGAGAGCAGCTCGTTGATGATGGGATGGGCGCGGCTGACGGGAATGGCAAAGCCCATGCCCTCGTAGCCCTCGGTGACGATTTTGGAGGAATTGATGCCCACCACCTGGCCGTAAAGGTTCACCAGGGGTCCGCCGGAGTTGCCGGGGTTGATAGCCGCGTCAGTCTGAATGTAGGTCATGCCGTTTTCGCTGTATTTGCCCACTTCCCGGTCCAGACCGGAGATGATGCCCCGGGTGAGGGAGCTGGAGAACCGGTCGCCGCCGGGGTTGCCAATGGCCAGCACCCACTCGCCCACTGAAAGCTCCGCCGCGTTGCCAAACTCCGCCGGAATAAAGCCGTAATCATTGGTTTTCAGCACGGCCAGGTCGGTGGTGCGGTCCACACCCACCACCACCGCGTCGTATTCCTGACCGTCATAGGTGGTCACCACCACCCGCGTGCTTTTGGAGTTGAGCACCACATGGGAGTTGGTGATAATATACCCATCGCTGGTGGCGATGATGCCTGTGCCGGAGCTCTCCCCGGTCTGGCCGTCCCGTTCCAGCGTGGCGGAGATGGACACCGTGGAGACCACCACCGCGTCATACACCGCTTCCGCGTCCAGGGGGGACCCGGCGGGGCGGCCGTGAATGGCAATGCCCTCGGTGTTGGGGGTTACGTCCACATTGGGGGTGGGCTGGGGCGTGGAGGAGGGCTCCGCCTCCTCCTGCTCCTGGCTGGAAGCCGGGGGCTCTTCCGGGATGGTGTAGGGCAGGGCGCCGGGGTCGCCCATGTGGGCCGCAAAGTAGACCGCCGCGCCCACCACAGCCGCCACGGCCAGCAGCCCGGCCAGCCACAAAAACAGGACCATGCCCAGAGAGCGTTTTTTCTTCTCCGGAGGCCTTGCCCCGGCGTAATAGGCGGGATAAGGGGGATAGGGCCCGCCCTGGCCCGCCTGGGCGGGAACCGGCTGGGGCGGCGCGGCGGGAACGGCCGGGGCCCCAGGGTAGGCCGCCCCCGCCTGGGGATAGGCCTGGGGCGGATAGGCCGGGTAGCCCTGGGCTGGGTAAGCCGGGTAGGCCCCATAGCCTTGGCCATAGGGCTGCTGGGCGGCGGGAGCCGGGTAAGGGGGGGAGCCCTGCACCGCGAAACGGGGGTCATAGGGCGGGGCATAGCCGCCCTGGGGCGGGGGGCCGCTGGGCAGAGGCCCCGCCGGGGCGGCTTCTGTGGGCACAGGCTCTTCCGGTGGAGCCTGTGCCTCCGGCGCGGACGTTTGGAGCTCCCGGGCGGGCAGCAGAGGCTCTTCCACCTGGGGCGGTTCTGGCTCGGGGGGCAGGGTGCTGGGCTCCTCCGGCCCTTGAGAGAGGCCCTCCTCCTGGAGCCGCGCCTCTTCCTGGGCTTCCTGCCGGTTTTGTTCTTCGTTCATATTCTCAACCATTCCTCTCTAAATTTCTTGCCTTTGGCGGCGCAAGTCCGCTGGTTTTGCAAAGCCGCCCCTCTAGGGCTTCTCCTGCTCCTCCGGCTTTTTGGCCTCCCCGGCCTCTGGGGCCGGTTCCTTGCGGCGGCGGCGCAGCTTGCCCTCTTTCAGCCGGGGGTGGTCCTTACCCTTTTGGGCCCCTTCCTTCAGCTTGGGGGCCTCCTGGGGCTTGGGCAGGAAGAACTCAAACCGGCAGTACTCGCCGGGAACGGAGCAGGCCCAGATATTTCCCCCGTGCAGCTGCAAAATGGTGCGCACCAAATAGAGCCCTAGGCCCATGCCGTTTTTGTCCCGGCTGCGGGATTTGTCCCCCTTATAAAACCGGTCGAAGATCATGGGCAGGTCTTCGGGGGGGATGCCCGGACCGGTGTTCTCAATGGTCACAGTGGTGCGGTCCACGCTGTCGGCCACCCGCACGGTGATGGAGCCGCCCGCGTTGGTAAATTTTACCGCGTTTTCCACCAGATTATACACCACCTGATGCAAAAGGTCCTGGTCGCCATAGACCTCCACCGGCCCGGCCTCGTCCAGGCCCAAAATAGCAATACCCTTGGCGTCCACCGGCTGTTCGAAGGTCAAAAGGGTGGAGATGATGGTGTGGGTGACGTCAAAGCGGCGGGGGTGTATTTTCATCTCTCCGCTGTCAATGCGGGACAGGTCCAGCATGGATTTTACCAACCGGGAGAGGCGCTTTACCTCGTCGGAGACAATATGCAGGTATTTGTCCTGCTCGCCCCGGGGGATGGTACCATCCAGAATGCCGTCGATGAACCCGGCGATGGTGGTCATGGGGGTTTTCAGCTCGTGGGAGACATTGGCGATGAAGCTGCGGCGCATGCCCTCGGAGTTGGAGAGGGAGTCCGCCATGTTGTTAAAGGCCGCGGCCAGCTGGCCCATCTCGTCCTGCCGGGTTACGGGCACCCGGGTGGAAAAATCCCCGGCCCCAAAGCTGTGGGCCGCCAGGGCCATTTGCCGCAGGGGCCGCACCATGCGGTACACAAAAGCCCCCACCAGGCAGAAGGCCGCCGCCAAAGCCGCCAAAGCCGCCAGCAGAAAGATTTTTACCAGCTCCCCTTGCAGGGCGTTTACCGTGGCGGGGCTGGTGGCCGCGAACACCGCCCCCACCTGTTTGCCGTTGGCGGTCATGGGCACGCCGATGATGTAGTACCGTTCCGGGTACACCCCGTCCAGGTCCGAGCGCCCCTCGAACTTGCCTTTCCAGGCTGTGGCGGCATAGGGGGCGGGCACTTTTTCTATGGAGTCCAGTTTGCTGTCCGCAAAGCTGCCAAGCAGCACCTTGCCCTCCAGGTCTGTGATGAAAATATCCGCGCCGGTGCTGACGGAGAAGCTGCCTAAAAAGTACTGTAGGTCTCCGGCGGGCAGCTCATAGCGGTCCTTGTCCACCTGGCGGAGAAAGCGGGTGGCAAACTCGGAGATGGCGGCGGCGTTTTGGGTGAGCAGCTCGTTTTTTTCCTGCCGCCAATACTGGCCGAAAAAGGCGGTTAAGCCGCCGCCCAGGGTGGCAAAGCTGAGCAGAATGATGGTCATGGTAATGGAAAGGTAGCGCCGGAAAATACTTCTTTGCATGGCCTCAGTCCTTCACTTCAAATTTATAGCCCACGCCCCACACGGTTTTTAGGGTCCACTTGTCCGAGACCCCTTCCAGCTTTTCCCGCAGGCGCTTAATGTGCACGTCCACCGTGCGGCTGTCGCCATAATAGTCGAAGCCCCACACCTCGTCCAGCAGCTGGTCCCGGGTGAAGACCCGGTTGGGGTTGGAGGCCAGGTGGTAGATGAGCTCCATCTCTTTGGGGGGCGTGTCCACCCGGTTGCCGTTGACCTTCAGCTCATAATTGGTCAGGTTGATGGTGAGGCCGTCGTAAGAGACCTCCTTGTTTTCCGCCTTCTGCACGCTTTGTATGCCGCTGCGGCGCAGCACGGCATGGACCCGGGCCACCACCTCTTTGGCCTCAAAGGGCTTGACCACGTAGTCGTCGGCCCCCAGGTCCAGGCCCAGCACCCGGTCGAACACCTCGCCTTTGGCGGTAAGCATAATAACCGGGCATTGGGAGCGTTTGCGGATTTCCCGCACCACCTGCCAGCCGTCCAGCCGGGGGAGCATAATATCCAGCAGCATCAGGTCGGGCTCGAAGGCTTCAAAGGCTTGCAGGGCGGCCTCGCCGTCCGTGGCCAGAGCCACCTCGAAGTCCTCTTTTTCCATATAGAGCCGCAAGAGCTCGCAAATGTTGGTGTCATCGTCCACGATGAGGATTTTACCAGAAGCCATAGGGGATGACTGCCTCCTTTTTTATCCATAAGAGTGTATAGGTAACGCGGTTCAAAAGCGGTGAAACCTCTTTTGAACCTGGCGGCACGGTACAGAGTATATTGTACCGCGAATCTATGGCAAAATCAAGAAATTTTGGTGAACAAACTATTTCGGGCGGGGCGAAGCTTTGCCGGACCGCGCGGCATGGCTGGCGAGGGCGCCCCGCCGCATTTTTTGCTTGACTTTTAAGGGGGAGTGCGGTATAGTATATATAGAGAAAATGTCTAGATTCCTAGGCGTTCTTCCTGAAATATCTAGGTTTTTTAGATAATCAACAAAGGAGGTTATCTTTATGCTGCCAGTCATTACCATTTCCCGCCAGTTTGGAAGCGGAGGCCACGAGGTCGGGGAGAAGCTAGCCCGCCAATTGGACGTGCCGTTCTATGACAAGGCCCTCATCGCCATGGCCGCCAAGCAGAGCGGCCTTTCCGAGGAGGTTTTCGCCCACGCCGATGAAAAGGCCACCAGCAGCCTGCTGTATTCTATGGTTATGGGCAACTATTCCTTTGGGGCCCGGGTGCCCGGCATTAACGAAATGCCCATTAACGACAAGCTGTTTATCATTCAGTCGGACATCATCAAAAAAGCCGCCGCCGAGGGCCCCTGCGTGGTCATTGGGCGCTGCGCCGACTACATTCTGCGGGAGCACGCAAACTGCCTCAACGTCTTCATCCATGCCCGCAAAGAGGACCGCATCCAGCGTACTTTGGCCAAAGGGGAGTGCGAAGAACGCAAGGCCTCGGACTTTGTCACCAAAAAGGACAAACAGCGGGCCAATTACTACAACTTCTACTCCAACAAGCGCTGGGATGACCTGCAAAATTACGACATCACCATCGACTCCTCCCGCTTTACTCTGGACGAGGCCGTGGAGCTGCTTATCGACGCGGCCCGCAAGCTGGACCGGTGACAAGGAAAGCAAAGGCCCGCCTCCTCTGGGCGGGCCTGTTCCTTTTGGCGCTGGGGCTCTGTCTTTTTTGGTTTGCCCGCCAAAACGCCGAGACAAGCCTGCAAACCTTCGCCATGGGCTCCTATGTGCGGCAGACGGCGTGGGGGCCGGGGGGAAAGGCGGCGATGGAGGCCGCTTCCCAGGCGGCGGCGGATTTGGAAAACCGCATCTCCTGGCGCAGGGAGGGCGACATTGCGAAAATGAACAGCCAGGCCGGCGGGGAGCCGGTGACCGTGGACGAGAGCACGTACACCGGGGAGCTGCTGGAGGAGCTGCTGGAGCTCTGCGAGAGAAGCGGCGGGGCGCTGGACATCACCATCGGGCCGGTGTCGAGGCTCTGGGACTTTGACGGCGAGCCCCGGGTCCCCGGGGAGGACGAATTGAAAGAGGCCCTGGCGCTGGTGGGCCATACCAAGCTGTCCATGGAGAGCGAGGAGTATATGTACGGAGAGGACAGAGCGGACGGGAGCCATATGGACTGCCTGGGGACACGGTATCGCGTGTCCCTCACCGAGGCCGACATGGCCCTGGACCTGGGAGCCGTGGGCAAGGGCGCGGCCTGCGACGCGGCTCTGGCCCAGTACCAGGAGGCCGGAGTAAAAGGGGCTGTTATTGCGGTTGGCGGCAGCATCGGCCTATACGGCCAAAAGCCGGACGGTAAGGCCTTCCGGGTCAGTGTGCGGGACCCAGAGGGCCAGGGGAGCATGGGCGTTTTGGAGCTCCCGGGAGGCTTTGTGTCCACCTCGGGCAGCTATGAGAAATATTTCGAGCAAAACCGCGAAAAGTATCACCACATTTTGGACCCCCGCACCGGCTATCCCGCCGAGAGCGGGCTGGTCTCCGTGACGGTCTGGTGCCCGCCGGAGATGGACTGGAAGTGGCCCGGGGCTTTGAGCGACGGGCTGGCGACAGCTTGCTTTGTACTGGGGCTGGAGGACGGCCAAAAGCTCTTGGAGGGTTATGGCGCGGAGGGAATTTTTGTGGACGGCGATGGCGCCATTGCCGTCACCCCGGGGCTGGAAGGGCGCTTTTCCCTGACCGCCCCAGGCTATCACCGGGAGGCGGACGCGCCATGAGGGGCCTAGCCGGACGAAAACTGCTGGCCCGCCGGGAGCTCCCGGTGTTCCTTGCGCTGCTGCTGGCGGCGGGCGGACTGCTGCTGTGGACCCGGCTGGCGCCCTCCGGGTCCGCCGCCGTGGTGGAGGTGGATGGCCGGGAGGTCCTCCGGCAGGAGCTGGGGCGGCTGGCCGGACCGGAGGAGCACGCCATCACCGGGGCCGGCGGGCTGCGGGTAACGGTGGAGCTCTCCCCCCGGGGGGCCCGGGTGGCGGACGCTGGATGCCCGGATAAAACCTGCGTGCGCACCGGCCATTTGACCCGGGCGGGCCAAAGCGCGGTATGCCTGCCCGGACGGGTGGTCCTGCGGCTGGAGGGCCCGGGAGCGGCGGACGCGGAAACCTATTAGGAGGCGGCTATGAAGAAAAAAGCGGGCCGGGTGGCCCTGGGAGGAATGCTGGCGGCGCTGGCGCTGGCCTTTTCTTTTTTGGAGGGCCTGCTGCCGCCTTTGCCGGGGATGCCGCCAGGAGCGCGGCTGGGGCTGTCCAACATCGTGACCATGTACGCCGCCGGAAGCCTGGGCCTGCCCTGGGGCTTGGGGCTGGCGCTGGTAAAGGGGGGCTTTGCTCTGCTGACCCGGGGCCTGGCTGCGGGGACCATGAGCCTGTGCGGGGGTCTGGCCAGCACGGGCTGTATGTGGCTGCTGCTGAAAAAGACCCCGGCCAGCCTGGGGCTCACTGGGGTCTGCGGCGCACTGGCCCACAATGGGGCCCAGCTGGGGGCGGCGGTGTATCTCACCTCGGGGGCGGCTTTGGGCTATGTTCCGGCGCTGCTGGTTTTCAGCCTGTTCAGCGGAATGCTCACCGGCGCGGTGCTGAAGCTCACCCTTCCCGCCCTGGAGCGGGCAGCCCGGTGGTTGGAGGGGTCTCCAAAGGATTAAGAATCTTCCAAAAGGGCAGCGCGTTTGGGCAGAGTACGCCAGGTAAACCGTGGGCCTTACATACAGACCTCGTCCCGCCGGACGGCGCCCAGGTAGACCGGCGATGAGGAGGCCAGCACCTGGGCTATCTGGCCCCGAAGCTGGATGGGAACCAGGGGCAGGGCTCCGGCTTCTTCCGGCGTGACCCAGACCGAGCCGGTTTGCTGAAAATCTGGTTCCGCTTGGATCTGAGGCACGCCGGGTACCAGCTCCGCCAAAAAGATGTGCATCACCCTGTGGCAATATTGGGGATAGCGCTGGCGCATTTGCGGGTCGGTGAAGATTTCCTCGGCCAGGGCCAGAAAGCGCAGGGGCCGCACCGTGAGGCCGGTCTCTTCCCTTACCTCCCGGATCAAAGCCTCCTCCATGGACTCGAAGGGCTCCTGCCCGCCGCCGGGAAGGTCGTAGTAGGGGGAGCCGGAGCGGTCCAAATGAGAGTTGAGCAGGAGCTTTCCCTGGTGGAACAGCAGGGCCTTGGCGGAATTGCGGATTATGGGCATGAAAGCGCCTCCTTGCGTGGTTTTGATGACAGTATACATGATTTTTCGCGAAAAGGCAAGCCGGGCTTGGGGTGGGGATTGTCTAAACCACAGAGAGAATCATTCGTGTGTCCCCTGCTCCACGGGCGGGGGAACACGAAAAACTCCTTGAAATGGACACACCCTTGGGCTGGGAGAGCGGCGGGAAAAGCTTCATGGTTTGGTGAGGCCGATGCCGTAAGCCGCCGGAGGGCTTCCGCCGCTTTGGAAGCAGCGGCGCTTTTCTTACTCCAGCGCGTTAAAATTTCTCTTGAGGTGATACGGATGCTTTGTTCCACCCAGCTTTCTTCCCCCCTGGGGCCCCTCGTTTTGGCCTCCAACGGCCAGGCTCTTACGGGCCTATGGCTGGCGGGGCAGCGGTATTTTCCGGCGGAGCTTCCGCCCCGGCGGGAGGGCCTGCCCCTGTTTGCCCAGGCCCAGGCTTGGCTGGAGGCGTACTTTTCCGGGGCGCGTCCTGCCTGGGACCTGCCCTTGGCTCCGGCGGGCACGGCCTTTCAGCGGCTGGTTTGGGAGCTGCTGCTGGAAATTCCCTATGGCCAAACCACCACCTATGGGGCCCTGGCCCGGCAGGCCGCCGCAAGGCTGGGCCGGGACTCCATGTCCAGCCAGGCGGTGGGCGGAGCCGTGGGGCGCAACCCCATCTCCATTTTGATTCCCTGCCACCGGGTGCTGGGGGCGGATGGCGGGCTGGTTGGCTATGCTGGGGGCGTAGAGAAAAAGCGCTGGCTGCTGCGGCGGGAGGGCGCGCTCCCAGCGGAGGGCCTCTTGCTTAACGGGCCGGGTGCTTAAGTGGAAGATTTTGCCAAGAATTTACAAGGAAACCCTTGACTTTCTTTCTAAAATGGGAGATACTAGAACCAGATTACCCCAAAAGGAGGACCTACCCATGCCAGAATTGAAAGGAAGCAAGACCGAGGCCAACCTGCTTACCGCCTTTGCCGGAGAGAGCCAGGCCCGGAACAAGTACACCTATTTCGCCTCAAAAGCCCGTAAGGACGGCTATGTGCAGATTGCCCAAATCTTTGAGGAGACCGCCGCCAACGAGAAGGAGCACGCCAAAATGTGGTTTAAGCTTCTCAACGGAGGTATCGGAGACACCCTGGCCAACCTGAAGGCCGCCGCGGATGGCGAGAACTATGAGTGGACCGACATGTACGCTGGCTTCGCCAAAACCGCCAAGGAAGAGGGCTTCGACCAGATTGCCACCCTGTTTGAAGAGGTCGGCAAAATTGAGAAGGAGCACGAGGAGCGCTACCGCAAGCTGGCCAAGAATCTGGAAGAGGGCTTGGTCTTCTCCAAGGACGGGGACGCGGTGTGGCAGTGCATCAACTGCGGGCACATCTGCGTGGGCAAAAAGGCCCCGGAGGTCTGCCCGGTGTGCGCGCATCCCCAGAGCTACTTCCAGGTGAAGCCGGAGAACTACTAAACCGCGCGGCCATAACCACACCAACAAACAAGGAGGCTCCCACCTGGAGCCTCCTTGTTTTGTTATTTGTTTCCTTCCCAGTACATCTTGGTCTTGGTGTGCACTTCCCCTTGGTCCAGGCGGAAAGCCATCTGGGGTTTTTCCAGCTCACCCAGGCCCCAGGGCTCCGGAATGGTGGAGTCCGCCTCCACCTCCAGCCGGTCGCCCGCAAAGTGGAACCGGAAGCGCTTGCCAGTGGCCATCCGGCTGCTGCGCAGCTCCACTTCCAGCAGGTCCGCCCGCCGCCAAGCCGCGTTGGCCCCATAGGGCACGCCATCCACCAGGCTGGTTACAAAGTGGCCGCACAGGCCCAGGTCGATGGAGACGCTCTCCCCGTTTTGCCGGCAGATCAGCTTGGCCTCGTCCCCTTGGAACCGGAATTCCAAAGACTCCAGCCTGCCGCCCTGGGGCTGGAAGCTTCCGGCCCCGCCCACCAGGTCGGCAAGGCCAGGCAGCGGGGTTTCCGGATGGTAAAGGGCCCCATCCAAGGAGGCCTCTGCCCCTGGGTTGCGCATAGGCAGCATGGGCGCCAGCTCCAAGTGCTCCAGACGCTTTTCCAGCCGGTGCTGGGCGTGCCGGTCCTCGGGCAGGGGGCCCTCGGCCATGGCGGGCAGCAGCTTTTCCCAAACCGAGGTGAGCACGGCCTGTAGCCGCATGGAGGCCGAATGAATGACCAGCACCGCGTCCTGCTTGGTCATCACAATGCCATACTGGCCGTAAGCGCCATCCCCCCGGAACACGCCCTCTGGGGCGCAGCGCCAGAACTGGAAGCCGTACCCAGCCTGCCAGTCCGGGTCGCCGCCCCAGCCGCCGGAATTGTCAATCTGCTTGGAGGTGGCCAGATGGAACCACTCCGGGTTCAACAGCTGCCTGCCCTCCCAGCTGCCCTGATTGGCCACAAATTGTACAAACCGGGCCATATCCTCAATTTTAATCCACATGCCCGCGCCGCCCATCTCAACGCCATCCGGCATAGCCTGGCAGTGGACGTCCGCCATGCCCAGGGGCTGGAAGAGCCGGGGCTTTAAGAACTCCGTGAGCTTTTGGCCGGTCTTTTTGGTGATGATGGCGCTTAGAAGGTTGGTTCCGGCGGTGTTGTACATAAAGTGAGTGCCGGGCTCATAGACAAAGGGGTGGTGCAGGAAAGTGGCAACCCAGTCCGCGCTGCCGCCGCTGGCCCACTCAATCTCCGTCTCATGGCCGCAGCCCATCATCAGCACATGGCGGACCTGGCACTTTTGCAGGTTCTCGCTGGGGTTCTCTGGGGACTGCTCGGGGAAGATATCAATGAGCCGGTCGTCCAGGCTGAGAATTCCCTCCTGCACCGCGAAGCCAATGGCCGTGGAGGTCAGGCTTTTGCTAAAGGAGAACATAATGTGGGGGGTCTCCGGGTTGTAAGGAGCCCAGTTTCCTTGGGCGCAGACCTTGCCGTGGCGCAGCAGCATAAAGGCGTGCATCTCAATGCCGCAGCGGTAGAGCTCGTCCAGCATGTCCACAATGGCCCCGGAAGGGATGCCCAGGCTTTCTGGCGTACCGTGTTGCAGATTCATAACAATTACCTCGCTTTTTTATAATCAGCTAATCAGCGCAGCGTGTGCCCGGCATAAATCTGCCGGGGCCGCAGCGCTTTCACTTTCTCCAGGCTCTTCTCCATCTGCGCCTTATCTTCATAGCACCAGGCCGGCCCCAGCCCCGGCAGGCAAAACATGGCGTCTCCCACCAGCAGGTCCCGGGAGTCCAGAAAAACCCCCACCGAGCCCGTCGTGTGCCCTGGCAGAGCCACCACCTTGCCCTGGATGCCGTAGGGGGCCAGAGACATGCCATCCTCCAGAAAAACCGAGGGCTCCACCCGCGGCAGGGCCTGCTTGCGGATGCTCCGGTTGGAGAGCCAGGCAAAGGCCTCGTCCCGGAAGCCCTCTCCCCGTACAGGCCGCTGTACGCCGGAGAGCAGCTCCGCGTCCTCCCGGCTGATGGCCACAGGGCAGTGGAGTTCCTGGGCGAAGTAGGCGGCGTTTTGGCAGTGGTCGAAATGGCCGTGGGTCAGCAGAATCAGGCGCACGGCCATATGGTGGCAGGCGGCCAGGGTATGCTCCCCCAGCTTTTCCGTGCCGGTATCCACCAAAACGCTGGAGGATTCTCCCCGCAGCAAATAGGCCCGCGCCCCGCTGCTTGGCAGGCAAATGACTTGTGTGGGCATGGCAGGCCTCCTAAAGACAGGGATGATTTTGAAATGATACGGGCGGCCTCGCGACGTTTTTGACCGGCAGCCGGCCCTTTGGGCGGAAATCTTCCACAAAACTAGTATAGCATAGATTAAACCGGCCCGCAATGCGGAATACTGAGAATGTGGAAAAAAATTGGAAAGGTCTGGTGACAGATATGGTCAAAATACAGAAGGTCTATGGCTGTGAGATTTTGGACTCCCGGGGCAATCCTACGGTCAGCGCCACCGTACAGCTGACGGACGGCACCATGGGCACCGCCGCCGCCCCCTCCGGAGCCTCCACAGGCAAGTTTGAGGCAGTGGAGCTGCGGGACGGAGACGACCGCCGCTATGGAGGCAAGGGCGTGCTCAAGGCCGTGCGCAATGTGAACGAGATCATCTCCCCGGCGCTGGAAAAGCTCCACTGCCTCACCGTGCGCGAGGTGGACAGCGTGCTGAAAAAGCTGGATGGCACCCCCAACAAGGCCCATTTGGGAGCCAATGCCACCCTAGCGGTATCCCTGGCCTGCGCCCGGGCCATTGCCGCCCACTACCGCATGCCCCTCTACCGTTTTTTGGGAGGAGCCGCCGCCTATAAGCTGCCCACGCCCATGATGAACATTCTCAACGGCGGAGCCCATGCCAGCAATAACATTGACATTCAGGAATTTATGATTGTGCCCACCGGGGCGGAGAATTTTCGGGAGGGCCTGCGCTGGTGCAGCGAGATTTACCACGTTCTGGGGGCCCAGCTGAAAGCCAAGGGCCTTTCCACCGGCGTGGGGGACGAGGGAGGCTTTGCCCCGGACCTGAGCTCTGACGAGGAGGCTATAGAAGAGATTCTGACAGCCGTTGAAAAGGCGGGATACGGAGGCCGGGTGCAGCTGGCCCTGGACGCGGCGGGCAGCGAATGGGCGGTGGAAGGGGGCTACCATCTGCCCAAGCGGGGCAAAAACCTGGACCCGGACGACTTGATGGAGTACTGGGAGGGGCTCATTGGCCGGTACCCCATTATCTCCATTGAGGACCCCTTGGGGGAAGAAGATTTTAAGAGCTGGTCCGAGCTGACCGCCCGCATTGGCCACCGGGTACAGCTGGTGGGGGACGATTTGTTCGTGACCAATTTGGAGCGCTTGCAGCAGGGCATTGACCAGGGGGCGGGGAATGCCATTCTCATTAAGCCCAACCAGATTGGCACCTTGACGGAGACCCTGCAGGCCATCGACCTGGCTAGGCGGAGCGGATACAACACCATCATTTCCCACCGGTCGGGGGAGACGGAGGACACCTTTATCGCGGACCTGGCGGTGGCGGTAAACGCGGGGCAGATTAAGACGGGGGCGCCCTGCCGGACGGAGCGGGTGGCGAAGTACAACCGGCTGCTGCGCATAGAAGAGTGCTAAAAGAACCGTCGAAAAATAAAAAGCGGCCATAGGCGCGGTAAAAACCCTTGCGCCTATGGCCGCTTTTGCTTAGATGCGGCTTTGCACCCACTCCACCGACTGCCGCAGGCACTCCCTCATGGGAGCCGCCCCATAGTGCTCGATGGTGTACAGCCCCTCATAGCCCTCTGCTTTCAGCTGCCGGAGAAGCTCTTCCATTTGGATGATCCCCCCGCCCACCGGGCTGGGGTACAGCACCGCCCCGTCCAGGGCGGTCAGCGCGTCCTTGCCAAATTCCGGGGTGAGCCGCCGGTCTTTTAGGTGCACATGGCCAATCCGTCCCCGCAAGGCCCGGCAGGCCTCCCTCTCGTCTTGGGCGGCAAAGCGGAAGTTCCCCGTGTCAAAGCAGGCCATCAGCCCTGGGCAATGGTCTAAAAAGCGGCTCAGGCCCTCCACGGTGGCAATGGGGGAGGCGGCGTTGTCAAACTCCTCCATCACCAGCCGGAAGCCCCGCCGGCCCGCCAGCTGGCACAGGCGCCCGGCGGCCTCCAGCATGGCCTCTGTCTGGGCGGGCCGCTCCGCCTCCTCTCCGGTCCAGAAGCCGGGAATGACCAAAATGGTTTTGGCCCCCAGCACCTCCGCCGCCTCCAGCACGGGCGCGGCTTGGGCCTCCACGTCCGGGTTTTGGCCGAAGTCGAAAAAGGCGGGCATGGCCGAGACCCCCAGACCCCGGCGGGCCAGCTCCCCGGCCAGGGCCCTTGGGTCCGCCTGGGCGTTGGCGTAAGAGACCTCCACCCAGGCGATCCCCAGCCGGGCCGCCTCTTCCAGGGCCTCTCCGGCGGAGACGCGCTCCTGCTTCGCGATCTCCAAGATATGGTCGTAAAAAGTGGCTAAGTTTTTCATCGCTGCCTCCTTGGGGCGCTCAGCGCAGCTCCCGCCGGCGCTTGCGCCGCTTGTATGCGATGATGGCCACATACACCGCCAAAAAGCCTAGAATAATGGCCGCCAGCACCGCCGATTCTCCCGGCCCGCCCATTTTGACCTCGGCCCACAGCTGGTCCACCAGCTTGGCGGCGTCCTCGGGCAGGTTCACAAAGGCCTGGGTGCGGCTCAGGGTCTCCTCACTGGGGTAGTGCAGGGGGCTTTCCACCACCTCGGGGCTCAGGTACTCCCGGGCGGCGGTCTCCGGGGTGGAGTAGCCCACATAGTCCATATTGGCGCCGGAGATTTCCGGGTCGCAGAGGAAGTTGATGTACTCCTCCGCCTCCCTTTTGTGGCTGGCCGTGATGGGGATGCAGGCGCAGTCCACAAAAAAGTTGGTGCCCTCCTCCGGCACGGCAAAGGCGATGTTGTCGCTGTTGTCCACCAGAATGGCCGCGTCCCCGGCATAGTAGGGGGCAATCCAGGCCTCGCCGTTTTCCATCTTATCGAAAATCTGGTCCATCACATAGGCCTGCACCAGGGGCTTCTGGCCTTTTAATAGGTCCGCCGCCGCCCGCCAGTCCGCCGGGTCTGTGGTGTTCACGTCCTGGCCCAGCATGAACTGGGCGATGGCGAAGCTGTCCCGCGGGTTGTCGAACATGAGGATCTTTCCGGCGTATTGGCTGTCCCAGAGGCTCTGCCAGCTGGTTACCTCCTCAATGTAGTCCGTATTGTAGAAGATTCCCACCACGCCCCAGGTGTAGGGCACGGAGTACCGGTTGCCCGGGTCGTAGTTGGGGTCCCGGAACTGGGGGTCGACGTACTGAAAATTGGGGATGTTGGCAAAGTCCAGCTCCGCCAAACGGCCCTCGTTGATGAGCCGGGAGACCATGTACTCCGAGGGGAAGATCACGTCGTAATCCGCCCCGCCCCCGGCCAGCTTGGAGTAGAGGGACTCGTTGCTGTCAAAGGTGGTGTAGTTCACCCTAATGCCCGTGCGGCGGGTGAACTCCGCGTTCACGTCCATGGAGCCGTCCGTGCCGTTGGCGATGTATTCCCCCCAGTTGTACACGTTGAGGGTCACGCCACGGTCCGGGGCGTCCTGGGCATAGGCCGCCGGGGCCGCCAAAACGAAAAACAGGGCGAGCGTGAGGAAAAGGGAAAGCTTTTTCAT
>Ga0137310_101073_pt1 | contig 17873 bp, 15 predicted proteins | sample NAcewiD2O_June_2_FD_97183 | JGI IMG/M metagenome (GOLD analysis project Ga0137310, IMG submission 97183) | Mouse cecal microbial communities from Vienna, Austria - N-Acetylglucosamine amended D2O_June | ecosystem: Host-associated > Mammals > Digestive system > Large intestine > Cecum | place...
ACTATGCCCAGCCGGTGAACATATACGAGGTACACGCCGGCTCCTGGCGGAAATACGCGGACGGCAGCGTGTTCTCTTACGAGAAGCTGGGCGACGAGCTGATTCCCTACGTGAAGGAGATGGGTTTTACCCACATTGAGTTTATGCCCCTGACCGAGTACCCTTACGACGGCTCCTGGGGCTACCAGGTGATGGGCTACTTTGCGCCCACCTCCCGCTATGGCCAGCCCAAGGACTTTATGAGCTTTGTGGACCGCTGCCATCAGGCGGGCATTGGGGTCATTATGGACTGGGTCCCGGCCCATTTCCCCCGGGACGCGGCGGGCCTGGCCAAGTTTGACGGCACGCCCTGCTATGAATACGCGGACCCCCGCAAGGGCGAGCATAAGGAGTGGGGCACTTTGGTATTCGACTACGGCAGCCCCGAGGTGGTCAGCTTCTTGGTGTCCAGCGCGGTGTTCTGGCTGAAGGAATACCATGTGGACGGCCTGCGGGTGGACGCGGTGGCCTCCATGCTCTACCTGGACTACAACCGCAGGGACGGGGAGTGGGTCCCCAACAAGGACGGCGGCAAGGAGAACCTGGAGGCGGTGGCCTTTTTGCAGGCCCTGAACGAGGCGGTCTTCGCCGAGGTGCGGGACCCCATGATGATCGCAGAGGAGTCCACCGCCTGGCCTATGGTTTCTAAGCCCACCTTTATGGGAGGCCTGGGCTTCAACTACAAGTGGAACATGGGCTGGATGAACGACATGCTCCGCTATATGTCCATGGATCCCCTGTTCCGCAGCGGCAACCACAGCTCTTTGACCTTCTCCTTTTTCTACGCTTTCTCCGAGAACTTCATTCTGCCCATCTCCCACGACGAGGTGGTCTATGGCAAGGGCTCGCTGATTAACAAAATGCCCGGCGATGATAAAATGAAGGCGGACCAGATGCGGGCTTTTGTCAGCTATATGATGGGCCACCCGGGCAAAAAGCTGCAGTTTATGGGTACGGAGTTTGCCCAGAAGAACGAATGGAACTTTGAAAAGGAGCTGGAATGGGGCCTTTTGCAGTATGAGGAGCACCAGCAGGCCCAGCGGTTTTTCAAGGCCGTGAACCACTTTTACCTAAGCCGCCCGGAGCTGTGGGAGATCGACTTCTCCTGGGAGGGCTTTGAGTGGATCAGCAACGATGACTACACCCAGAGCGTCATCGCCTTTAGGCGCAAGGCCAAAAACGGCAGTGAGCTGGTGGCTGTGTGCAATTTCGTGCCGGTAGAGCGGGAAGATTATAAAATCGGCGTACCCTATTGGGGAACCTGGGCCGAGGTCTTTACTTCCGACGCCAAGGAGTTCGGCGGCGGCGGCGTAACCAACGGCAAAAATATCCGCACCCTGGACGAGCCCATGCACGGCTGCGAGCAGAGCGTCTCCCTGACCCTGCCCGGCTGCTCGGTGTTCTTCCTGGAGTGTGTGAAGCGCAGCGAAAAACCCAAGCCCAAGGCAAAGGCCATGCCTGTGCCCAAGAAGGCGGAGGCTCCCGCCGAGCGCCCCGGCCCGGTCCGGGCGGCGGGCTGAGGCCAGCGCAGTACTTGCGCCCGCCGGGTTTCACAGCGGCCAGCTCCGGCGGACGCATTGCGATAGATAAATTGAAATATATTAGGAGGACGAAACATGTTACCCAAACAAGAGGTCGTAGCCATGCTGCTTGCGGGCGGCCAGGGCAGCCGGCTGGGGGTTTTAACCAAGAACCTGGCCAAGCCCGCCGTGCCCTTTGGCGGCAAATACCGCATCATTGATTTTCCCCTTTCCAACTGCGTCAATTCCGGCATCGAGACCGTAGGCGTGCTCACCCAGTACCAGCCCCTGGAGCTGAACGAATACATCGGCTCCGGCCAGCCCTGGGACCTGGACAGCATGGACGCGGGCGTGCATGTGCTGCCCCCTTACCAAAAGAGCAAGGGCTCCGACTGGTATAAGGGCACGGCCAACGCCATCACCCAGAACATCCCCTTCATCGAGCGCTATAACCCCGAGTATGTGGTGGTGCTCTCCGGCGACCACATCTACAAGATGGATTATGCCAAGATGATTGCGTTCCATAAGGAGAAGGAGGCCGCCGTTACCATTGCGGTGCAGCAGGTCCCCATGGCCGAGGCCAGCCGCTTCGGCATCCTCAACACCAACGAGGACGACTCCATCTACGAGTTTGACGAGAAGCCCAAGCAGCCCAAGAACGACTTGGCCAACATGGGCATCTATGTGTTTACCTGGGAGAAGCTGCGGAAGTTCCTGCTGGCGGACGAGGAGGACCCCGATAGCGACAACGATTTTGGCAAAAACGTTCTGCCCGCCATGCTGAACGCTGGCGAGAAGATGTTTGCCTACCGGTTTGAGGGCTATTGGAAGGACGTGGGCACCATCGACAGCCTGTGGGAGGCCAACATGGACCTGCTGGACCCCAATGTTCCCCTGGACCTGGGCGACCCGGACTGGCGCATTTATTCCCGCAACCCGGTCATGCCTCCCCATTACATCGCCAAGGGCGCTCATGTGCAGAACTCCCTCATTGCCGAGGGCTGCAATGTGTACGGCGACATGGAGTTCTCCATCCTCTTTGCCGGGGTCTATGTGGCCCCCGGGGCCGAGGTGATGTCCTCCATCATCATGCCCGGCGCCCGCATTGAAGAGGGCGCCAAGGTCCAGTACGCCATTGTGGCCGAGGACGCGGTGGTCGGCGCGGGAGCCGTGGTGGGCATGAAGCCCGAGGAGATGGAAGACAAGGACAAGTGGGGCGTGGCCGTGGTAGGCCCCAAGGCCCATGTGGCTCCCGGCGGATGCGTAGCGCCCCAGGAGATGCTGGACGCCGAGGAGGGCGTAAAGTGATGAAAACCTTACAATTTTCACAAACGAAAGGGAGATGGTCCATATGATGCGCGGCAACGACGTAATTGGCATCCTCTTTGCCTATGTGCATGAGGAGCGTGTAAGAGAACTGACTGAAAACCGGGTGATGGCCTCCATACCCTTTGGCGGGCGCTACCGCCTGGTAGACTTCGCCCTTTCCAACCTGGTGAACTCCGGGGTCAACAAGGTGGGCGTAATCACCGAGCAGAACTACCAGTCTTTGATGGACCACCTGGGCTCCGGCAAGTCCTGGAACCTCTCCCGCAAGCGGGAGGGCCTGTACCTGCTGCCGCCCTTTGGCGCGGACACCAACCGCACCGAGGGCCTGGTGGCCAGCTTGGCCTCCATCCACCGGTTTTTGAAAAATTCCAAGGAGGAGTACGTGCTGCTCTCCAACTGCGACACGGTCTCCAACATTGACTACCGGGATGTGTTCCGCTTCCATACCGACAAAAACGCGGATATCACCGTGATCTACCGCCACGGCACCTCTCCAGACACGGACCGCAACGTGGTCTACACCGTGGACCCGGAGGGCTTTGTGCGGGATATGCTGATTAAGCGGGGCAGCGACGTCAACTGCAACTATGGCTTTGGCAAGTGCATTATGCGCCGCCAGATGCTTATGGACATGGTAGAGGACTGCATGAGCCGCAACCTGTACGACTTCGACCGGGACGTGCTGCAGCGGAACCTGAAGGACCTGAGAATCTTTGCTTACGAGTGCACCAGCGCGGCCTACACCATCACCTCCTTCCACAGCTTTTTCGAGGCCAACATGGCCCTGATGGACCCCAAGGTGCGGGCCCAGCTGTTCCTGCCGGACCGCCCGGTGTACACCAAGGTGCGGGACGACATGCCCGCAAAATACGGCCTGGGCTCCTCGGTCACCAACTCCATTGTGGCCGATGGCTGCGTCATTGACGGCGAGGTGGAGAACTGCGTTATCTTCCGGGGCGTAAAGGTCCACAAGGGCGCCAAGCTCCAGAACTGCGTCATTATGCAGGACTGCGTGGTCGGCGAGGACTGCCGGCTGGACTATGTGGTGGCGGACAAGAACGTGATTTTCGACGCGGGCCGCAAAATGGCCGGCTACCAGAGCTACCCGGTCTATGTAGGCAAGGGCAGCCGGGTGTAAGGCCCGGACCTTCGGGAGGCGGCCGGCGGGCGGCGCTTTCCGGCATACATAACCCGAAATACACAGAGGAAAGCGGAAAGGAATTTGACCAATGAAGATTTTATTCTGTGCCAGCGAGGCTCTCCCCTTCTCCGCCACAGGCGGTTTGGCGGATGTGGCCGGCTCTTTGCCCCAGGCTTTGCGCGCCCGCATGGTGGGCTGCCGGGTGGTGGTGCCCCTGTATGACAATGTTTCTCAGGAGCTGCGGGACAAAATGAAGTTTGTCACCAGCATCTCGGTGCCGGTGGCTTGGCGGCGGCAGTACTGCGGCATTTTCGAGGCCAAAATCGGCCAGGTGACCTACTATCTCATTGACAACCAGTACTACTTCAAGCGGGGCGGCCTCTATGGCCACTTTGACGACGCGGAACGCTTCGCCTTCTTCTCCCGGGCCATTTTGGAGATGCTGCCCTACATCGATTACAAGCCGGACGTCATCCACGCCAACGACTGGCAGACCGCTTTGGTGCCGGTCTACTACCGGCTGTTCTATGCCAACAACGAGTGGTATTCGGGCATTAAAACCCTGTTTACCATCCACAACATCCAGTACCAGGGCCAGTATGGCAAGGATATTTTGGAGGATGTGTTCGGCATTCCTGCCTACGAGAGCCAGCTTTTGGAGTTTAACCGGGACGTGAACCTGATGAAGGGCGCCATTGAGTGCGCCAACTGGGTCTCCACCGTAAGCCCCAGCTATGCCCAGGAAATTCTGGACCCCTGGTTCTCCCACAAGCTGGATTCCATCCTGCGGGAGCGCAGCTGGAAGCTTTCCGGCATCCTCAACGGCATTGACACCGTGGGATACGACCCGGAGACCGACCCCAACCTCTATGCCAACTACAGCCAGGCCAAAAAGGCCAACAAGGCTGTGAACAAGCAGAAGCTTCAAGAGCGCCTGTGCATGGAGGAAGACCCGGATGTGCCGCTGATCGGCATGGTAACCCGGCTGGTCTCACACAAGGGACTGGACTTGGTGAAAGAGGGCGTGGACAATGTAATGGAGTATTCCAATGCCCAGATGGTGGTGTTGGGCAGCGGCGACCTGGAGTATGAAAACTACTTCAAGTGGATGCAGGAGAAGTATCCGGGCCGGTTTGTGCTGTGCCTGGGCTTTGTGCCCGAGCTCTCCCGGAAGATTTACGCCGGAGCCGATATTTTCCTGATGCCCAGCAAGTCCGAGCCCTGCGGCCTCTCTCAGATGATCGCCCTGCGCTACGGCACCATCCCTGTCATTCGGGAGACCGGTGGCCTGAAGGACTCCATTACCGACAGCGGCGATGGGGTGGGCAATGGCTTCACCTTTATGACCTACAACACCGGCGACATGCTGCACAGCCTGCACCGGGCCATTTACGCCTACAACTCAGACAAAGAGGGCTGGGGCGTACTGGTAGACCGGGCCATGGGCTGCGACAACAGCTGGGGCAAGTCGGCGGGCGAGTACATCAAGCTGTACAAGCAAATTATGGAGAATTGAGAACTTTTTAGCTGGATAGAGGAAGAACACCGGGCGGCAGGGAAACCTGCCGCCTTTTGTAATTATTTTGTAATCTTTTGCTTCCATTTTGGCGGAAATTGTGCTATAATATCCGGGCCAGCTATGCTGCGCCCGGGCCAGCTTGCTGCGTCCAGACCAGCTATGCTGTGTCAAGGCCAGCTTGCCGCGCCGCGTCCAGTCAACTACTCTGCCCACAAAGGAGTCTTTTCCATGAAGCATACATACGCCAGCGACTGCCACAACCACTCCTGCTGCTCCCCTGACGGGGACCATTCCGTCCCGGCCATGCTGGCCCGCGCCAAAGAGCTGGGCCTCTATGCCTGGACCTTGACCGACCACTGCGAGTGCCAGAAATTTGAGACCCGTTACCGGAAGCGGGTCCGGCAGGCTTGGGAGGAGATGGCTGGTGTGGAGGCCGGAGGCCTGCGCTTTTGCCGGGGCATCGAGCTGGGCCAGCCCATGGAGGACCTGGACGCCGCCCAGGAGGCCCTGAGCGGCCGGGATTACGACTTTGTCATCGGCTCCCTGCACAATTTGCGGGATAAGCCCGATTTTTACTATATGGACGCCGCCAACATGGACCCAGAGGCACTGCACGCCCTGCTGGACGCCTACTGGGATGAAATTTTGAACATGATCGCCTGGGGGGGCTTCGACTCCCTGGGCCACTTGACCTACCCCCTGCGGTACATTCAAGGGGAGCGGGGCGTGCCCGTGGATATGAGCCGCCACGCGGAAAAACTGGACCAGGTGCTGGCAGCTCTGGTCCAGGCGGAAAAGGCCCTGGAGGTGAACACCTCCGGCCTGCGCCAAAAGCTGGGGGAGACCATGCCCAATCTGCCCATTTTAAAGCGCTACCACGCCCTGGGAGGACGGCTGGTAACGTTGGGCTCGGACGCCCATTGCACCGAAGACCTGGGCAAAGGCATTGACCAGGGCATGGACCTGCTGAAAGAGGCGGGCTTCAGGGAGTTTACCATTTATGAAAAAAGACAGCCCGTGATGCTTCCCCTGGAATAGGAGGAAGAAGATGGACATCCTATTTGATACGGAACAGGGCCGCTTCTCCTACCGGGTGGCAGGGCTGGCCATACAAGAGGGCAGGCTGCTGGTCCAGCGGGTCAAGGGCGAGGAGGGCCTGGCCGTACCCGGCGGACATGTGGCCTTTGGGGAAACCGCCCAGGAGGCTTTGCGCCGGGAATTCCAGGAGGAGCTGGGGCTTTCGGCTCAGGTTGGAGAACTGGCGGCAGTGGGCGAGGTGTTTTTTCATTGGTATGGCCCCTGCCAGCAAATTGGACTATATTACCGGGTGAGCCTGCCTGTAAAGCCCTGGGAGGGCGTGCGGCGGGGCTTGGACCAATATGGAAAAGCGCGGGAGGATCTGGAATTCCTCTGGACGCCGGTGGAACAGATTCAGCGGGGAGAGGCTGTGTTCTGCCTGCCCCAGCTGGCCGGCCATTTAACAGAAAGCGGGACGCTGCATTTTGTATCGAATCAACTGGACTGAACCGGAAAGGAGCACGACACATGGCGATGGAACAAATTTTGGAGCTTTTGCAGGACGACGCCCAGCTGACCCCCAGCCAGCTGGCGGTTATGCTGGGCGAAAGCGAGGAGGCGGTGGCAAAGGCCATTGCCCAGTATGAGCGGGAAGGGGTCATCCGGGGCTACCACGCTTTGGTGAATTGGGAGCGCACCGAGACCCAAAAGGCCTCGGCCCTGATTGAGCTGCGCATCACCCCCAAAAAGGATACTGGCTTTGATGAGATTGCTGGGCGCATTATGAATTTCCCCGAGGTGGAAAGCGTCTACCTGATGTCCGGCGGCTATGACTTGGCGGTGACGGTAACCGGCCGCACCATGCAGGATGTGGCCATGTTTGTGCAAAAGCGCCTGGCCACGTTGGATGGGGTGCTTTCCACCGCCACCCATTTTGTGCTCACCAAGTACAAGGATGGCGGGGTCATCTTCCAGAGCGAGTACGAGGAAATCGACGAGAGAGGGAGCAACCTTTGTGATTGAGTATGATAAACTGATAAATCCTACCATCCAGCAGATCAAGCCCTCGGGCATCCGCCGGTTTTTCGACATTGCCAACGAGATGGAGGACGTAATCTCCCTGTCGGTGGGCGAGCCGGACTTCCACACGCCCTGGCACATCCGGGAGGCGGGCATTGCCTCTTTGGAAAAGGGCCGCACCCGCTACACCCCAAACCGGGGCTTTATCCAGCTGCGGCAGGAGATTGCCCGCTTTCTCGCCCGCCATTATCAGGTTGAGTATGAACCGGACAGCCAGGTGCTGGTTACGGTGGGCGGGTCCGAGGCCATTGACCTGTGCGTGCGCAGCTTGGTCACCCCTGGGGATGAGGTGCTCATTCCGGAGCCCAGCTTTGTGTGCTATGTGCCCATCACCCAAATGGCCGGGGGCGTACCGGTGATCATTGAGACCGGCCCGGAGAACGGCTTTAAGCTGACCGCGGACCAGCTGGAGAGCAAAATAACGGACAAGACCAAGCTGCTGATTCTGCCCTACCCCAACAACCCCACTGGGGCGGTTATGCGCCGGGAGGACCTGGAGGCCGTGGCTCAGGTGGTAGAGCGCCACAATCTGCTGGTGCTTTCCGATGAAATTTACGCCGCCCTCACCTATACCCGGGAGGGCCATGTGTCCTTTGCTTCCCTGCCCGGCATGTGGGAGCGCACGGTGCTGGTCAACGGCTTTTCCAAGGCGCACTCCATGACCGGCTGGCGGCTGGGCTATGCGGCGGGACCCCGGGAGATTATCTCCCTCATGACCAAGCTGCACCAGTTCGCCATTATGAGCGCCCCCACTACCAGCCAGTACGCGGCCATTGAGGCTTTGAAAAACGGCGATGAGGACATGGAATATATGCGGGGCCAGTACGACATGCGGCGGCGTTTGATTGTGGACGCCTTAAACGGGCTGGGCCTGCGGTGCTTCGAGCCGGAGGGCGCTTTCTATGTGTTCCCCTCGGTAAAGTCCACGGGGCTTACCTCCCAGGAGTTTTGCGAAAAGCTGATTTACAGCAAGCATGTGGCCGTGGTGCCCGGAGATGCCTTTGGGGCCAGCGGCCAGGGATTTGTGCGCATTTCCTATTCTTACTCCATCAAACACATTACCGAGGCCCTGGAGCGCATGAAGGCCTTTTTGGAGGAGCTATGAAGGAGCGGGTTTGGCTGGGGGGCTGCCCGGACTATGACCCCGCCCGCCTGTTTGCGCGGGTGGACCAGGCCTTTGAAGCTTTGCACGTATACGACCAGCTGAAGTCCGGCATGACCGTTGTGCTCAAGCCCAACTTGGTCATGGCCTCCAAACCGGAAGAGGCGATTATTACCCATCCGGCCCTGACCGCGGCGGTGGGGAAATGTGTGCGGAAGGCGGGGGCCAAAGTGCTCATTGCCGAGAGCCCTGGCGGGCCCTACACGCCCGCGCTGATCAAGCGCCACTATGGGGCCTGCGGCTATCAGGCCATGGCGGAGGAGCTGGGGTTTGCCCTTTACACGGACTGCAAATCCCGCGAGGTATCGCTGCCCCAGGGGGAGCGCTGCCGCCGGGTGAGCCTGATAGAGCCCTTTTTGGACGGGGATTTTCTCATCAACCTGCCCAAGCTGAAAACCCACGGCATGGTGGGGTATTCTGGGGCGGTAAAAAATCTGTTTGGCGCGGTGCCCGGCCTGCAAAAGCCGGAGCTCCACTGCCGTTTTCCGGAGAAGGAGGACTTCTCCCAGATGCTGGTGGATATTTGCGCCTTTTTGGAGCCGGACCTAAGCATTCTGGACGGTATATGGGCCATGGAGGGCGACGGCCCCACGGGAGGCTCCCGGCGGCAGCTGGGGGCGCTGGCGGCCTCTGCCAGCCCCTATGCCCTGGACGTGTGCGGCGCGGCCTTGACCGGCAGCGGCGCCGGAAAAATTTTGACGCTCAAGCTGGCCGGGGAGAGAGGCCTGGGGCCCAGCTTTTTGGATGAAGTGGAAGTTTTGGGAGAACCTATAGAGGCATATGCCGTAAAAGATTTTCTGCCCGCCAAGGCCAGCAGCACCGACTTTATTGACCGCCTCCCCGCCTTTTTGCGCCCGGCGGCAAAAAAGCTGGCCACGCCCTATCCCAAAATTGACGGAAAGGCCTGCGTGGGCTGTGGAAAGTGCGCCCAGAGCTGCCCCCAGCACACCATTCGAATCGTAGGGGGCAGGGCGCGCGTCGATTTAAAAAATTGCATCCGCTGCTTCTGCTGCCACGAGATGTGCCCCAAGCATGTGGTAAAGGTGCGGCGGCTGCGTATGTTCGACCTGTAGGGGAGGGAGCCCCGGAGCCCTGGAAAAGCGGCGGAAAAGCCGGCGGTTCTGGCTGAAGGCGGGCTCCCGCCCTTTGAAAGGCTTTCCAGGCGGGAGGCCCTGATGAAATCAAAGAAGGAACGGGCTCTAAGATGCTTTGCGCCATTCTTTGATGCTAAGGAGTTGAGGACCAATGAAAGTAAAGGCTTTCGGAAAAATCAACCTGACTCTGGATGTCACCGGCCGCCGGGAAGACGGTTTTCATCTGCTGGACACGGTGATGCAGACCGTCTCCATTTGGGACGAGCTGGACATTCAGCGCAGCCACAAGCCTGGGGTGCACCTGCAGTGCACCCGGGAGAGCATCCCCACAGACCGGAAGAACACGGCTTTTCGGGCGGCAAAGTTCTTTTTGGAGGACCAGGGGCTGACCGGCGAAGGCATTTATATATTTATCCGCAAATACATTCCCAGCCGCTCTGGCATGGGCGGGGGCAGCGCCGACGCGGCGGCGGTGCTTCACGGCTTAAACCAGATGTTCCAAACCGGACTGGGGTTGCCCAAGCTTATGGAGCTGGGTGCGAAGGTAGGCTCGGACGTGCCCTTTTGCGTGGTAGGCGGTGCGGCCCGGTGCACCGGCGTGGGGACCATTGTGGAGGAGGTTCCGCCCATGCCGGACTGCTGGCTGGTGGTATGCAAGCCGCCCACAGGGATGAGTACCCCCCGGGCCTATGCCCTGCTGGACCAGTTCCCTTTAGCCAGCGCCCAGGCCACCCCCCGGATGCTGGAGGCCCTGGAGGCGGGGAACTTGAAAAAAGTAGCCCGCTGTGTGGCCAACCGCTTTGACGAGACCATCCGTTTGGCCCCGGTGCGCCAGCTGAAGCGGACCATGATGGAGTCCGGCGCGTTGGGGGCCATGATGACGGGCAGCGGGTCGGGGGTATACGGCATTTTTCAAACAGAGCAGCAGGCCCGCTCCGCCCTGCGGCGGCTGGAGGGCCAGGGAAAGGTGTTCCTGGTCCGGCCCCAGCGGGAAGGATGCCTGTTTTTAGGGTAGGAGGGGGCGGCTTTCCGCCGGTTTAAATCTGACTGCTTGCCATAGGAGGTCTTTCCTTGTGAAACGCGTTTTGCTTATTACCACCGGCGGCACCATTGCCTGCCGCCGCACCAGCTCCGGGCTGGCTCCGGCCCTTTCGCCCCAGGAGCTTCTCGCTCAGGTGCCGGACGCCCGCTCTTTCTGCCAGGTGGAGGCCGTAGCGCCTCTGTCCATTGACAGCACCAACATCAATCCCCAGCATTGGCTGCTGCTGGCCCAGCTGATTGAGAAGAATTACGCCGCTTTCGACGCGTTTGTTCTCTGCCACGGCACCGACACCTTGGCTTACACCGCCGCGGCCCTCTCCTATCTAATCCAGCACACCCGCAAGCCCATTGTTCTCACCGGAGCCCAGAGGCCCATTGGCCAGGAGGACACCGACGCCCGCCAGAATCTGCTGGACAGCCTGCGCTATGCCTGCTCGGGAGAAAGCGGTGTGTGCATTGTCTTCGGCGGCCATGTAATTGCCGGAACCCGAGCCCGGAAGACGCGGACCAAAAGCTACAACGCCTTTTCCAGCTTGAATTTTCCAGACTTGGCGGAGGTGCGGGACCAGCGGGTAGTTCGGTTTATTCCCTGCCCGCTGGCGGGGGAGCCGGCTTTCACCCACCGGCTGAATACCCGGGTCATGGTGGTAAAGCTTACCCCCGGCCTGCCTGCCGGTGCCTTTCCGGCGGCTGGGCAGCTGTGCGACGGCCTGGTTATCGAAAGCTACGGCGTGGGGGGCATTCCCGACGCTTATTTGGATGAGCTGGACGCCCTGGCCCGGGCAGGGAAGACCGTGGTGCTGGCCACCCAGGTGCCCCAGGAGGGCAGCGATCTCTCCGTCTACCAGGTGGGCAGCCGGGTTAAGGAACGCTACCGGCTGCTGGAGCCCTATGACATGACATTGGAGTCCACGGTGACCAAGCTTATGTGGGTGCTGGGCCAGACCGGGGACCCGGAGGAGGTCCGCCGGCTGTTTTACACCCCAGTGAATTTCGACCTGCTGTTTTAACATGGAACATAAAGCGAAAAGACCGGCGGAATTCGCTCCGCCGGTCTTTTTTTAGGGTAATCTTTAGGTTTTGTTGGCGGGCTTGCGGCCGCGCTTGGCGGGAGCCTTAGGGGCCTCCGCTTTAGGAGCCGCTTCCGCCTTGGGCTTGCGGCCGCGCTTGGCAGGAGCCTTTACCGGGGCTTCCACCGGGGCCGCTGCCTGAGCCGCCGCTTTTTTGGCCCGGGGGGCTTTTGGCGCGGGAGCCTCAGCCGGGTCCGGCTCAGAGGATTTAGCGCTGTGGGTGCGGGTCTGGATGCCCTTGCGGGCAAACTCCGCCAGCTCTACCAGCTTCCACTGCTGGCCAAGGCCCTCCACGTCCTCCCAGATTTGGGTGGGAGCGCCATCGTCTTCCCGCATATCGACAATGTCCAGCACATTGCCGGACAGAGTGTTGACGATCTTCTTATAGGTTGCGGTGGTCCGCGCCAGCTTCCATACCTGGCTTTGGCCGTCCACATCCTCCCAGGTCTGAACCCAGGCTCCGGCCTCCGCGCTGCCGTGCATAACGTCCAGCACTTTGCCGCTGGCTTTATTCATCAGCTTTACGCCTTCTTTTCCCTTCACCACGCTCCATACCTGGGCGTCCTCGCCAGAGGGCGCGGCCTGCACCACCACTTGCCCGTTGTCCAGACCGGTGCACTGCAGCGCTTTTCCGGTACGCCGGTTGACGATCAAGACCTCATCTTGCTTTTCCAATGCTGCCATACCATTACTTCCTTTCCATAGGCGTTATCCGCCAAGGCGTTTCCTCAATATCTCGATTATAAGGGTATTATAGCCAATAACCTAATTTTTGTCAAATACAAAAGCCTGGGTCCGGTTCCCGTTTTTTCCCGAAAAACCGGGAGATTTGAGGAATTCCAGCTCCTGGGCCGGAGTTTTTTAGCAAAAATTCGCAGTTCTTTCAAAAGGGCGAGGCTAAAATTCGTAAGAAAAATATTTGAATTTTTCGTTCATTCCGCTCTTGGAAAAGCTTTGAAATTGGTGTATACTTAGGAAAAGCGCGGGGCCCGGGGCCGGTCTGGCCCGCTCCGCGGCCAGTTTTCGAAACAGAAAGGAGCTCCCATGCCTTTGAAAAAAACTGCCACGCAACCGCCCGCCCAAACCCGGCCGTCCGTCCGTTTTTACCCCGACCCCGCCCAGGGCCTTATGCCCCAACAGGTGGAGCAGCGCATGGCCCAGGGCCTGCACAACGGCGACTCCGGCGTGAAGAGCAAAACCGAGGGCCAGATTATTTGGGAAAATGTCTTCACCTTTTTCAACCTTTTAAACTTTGCCCTGGCTCTGGCCGTTATTCTGGTGGGCTCCCCCCGCAGCGCCCTGTTTATGGGGGTCATCTTCTCCAACATTGTCATTGGCTCCTTCCAGGGCATCCGCGCCAAGCGGACCATTGACAAGCTCTCTCTCATCTCTTCGCCCAAGGCCAACGTGATCCGGGGCGGCCAGCGGTTTACCATCCAGGTGGAGGACGTGGTCCTGGACGACATCCTTTTGCTGGAGTCCGGCAATCAGATCTGCTCCGACGCCATGGTGGCCAGCGGCGAGTGCGAGGTCAACGAGTCCCTGCTTACCGGCGAGGCGGACCCCATCCTCAAGCGGCCCGGGGACCAGCTGCTCTCCGGCAGTTTTCTGGTCAGCGGCAGCTGCTGCGCCCAGGTGGAGCATGTGGGCCGGGAAAACTACGCCAACCAGATTACCGGCGGCGCCAAAACCGTAAAAAAGCGCAACTCCGAGATCATGAATTCCATTGACTTTATTGTTAAGATTATCGGCTTTGCCATTCTGCCCATTGGCGGGCTGCTCTTTTGGAAGCAGTATTTCGTTTTGGGCGATACCTTCCAGAACTCTGTGGTCAGCACCGCCGCCGCCATGGTGGGCATGATCCCCGAAGGGCTGGTGCTGCTGATCAGCTTGGCCTTCGCGGTCAGCGTCATTAAGCTCTCCGCCCGGAAAACCCTCTGCCAGGATATGTACTGCGTGGAGACTCTGGCCCGGGTGGACGTGCTCTGCCTGGACAAAACCGGCACCATCACCGAGGGCAGCATGCAGGTGGACGAGATGATTCCCTTTGAGGGCTTTTCGGAGGAAGCCATGGTGGAGGCCCTTACGGCCCTGGTCAACAGCCTGCCGGACAGCAACCCGACCTTTCTGGCTTTAAAGGACCACCTGCCGGGGGCCAGCGCTTGGCAGGCGGGGGAGATTGTCCCCTTCTCTTCCGCCCGAAAATGGAGCGGGGCCTATTTTGCCAGGCAGGGCTGCTATGTAATGGGCGCGGGGGAGTTCATTCTGGGCTCCGCCTTTGGGGCCATCCAGGCGCAGGTGGAGAGTTATTCCCAAAAGGGCCAGCGGGTGCTGCTGCTGGCCCGGTCGGACCAGCCCTTTGACGGGAAAGAGCTGCCCAGCGGCCTGGCCAGCATGGGCTTGGTGCTGATCAGCGATAAAATCCGCCAGGAGGCCCCCCGGACTTTGCGCTATTTCGCGGACCAGGGGGTGGACCTTAAGGTCATCTCCGGCGACAACGCGGTGACCGTCTCCAACATTGCCCGCAAGGCCGGCCTGGAAAACGCCCACCGCTATGTAGACGCCACCACTCTGCGCACCGAGGAGGATATCCGCCGGGCCGTGCGGGAATACTCTGTGTTTGGGCGGGTGACGCCCCAGCAGAAGCTGGCCTTTGTGAAGGCGCTGAAGGAGGACGGCCATACGGTGGCCATGACCGGCGATGGGGTTAACGATGTGCTGGCCCTAAAGGAGGCGGACTGCTCCATTGCCATGGCCTCGGGCAGCGACGCGGCCCGCACGGTCTCCAATTTGGTGCTGCTGGATTCCAACTTTGCCTCCATGCCTGTGGTGGTCCAGGAGGGCCGGAGGTCCATCAACAATTTGCAGCGTTCCAGCTCGCTGTTTTTGGTAAAGACCATCTTCTCGGCCCTCATCGGCGTGCTGTTCATCTTCATCAACTATACCTACCCCTTTGAGCCCATTCAGCAGACGCTGATCAGCTCCCTGACCATTGGAGTGCCCTCCTTTATTCTGGCGCTCGAGCCCAACAACGACCGGCTGCGGGGCAAGTTCATCGGCAATGTAATCCGCATGTGCATTCCCGCGGCCTTAACCATGACCGCCAATATTGTGGCCCTGTGCGCCTTGGCAGGGCCCCTGGAGCTCACCAGTGCCGAGGCCTCCACCATGGCCGTGGTTATGACCGCCATGACGGGCTTTATTATGCTCTTCAAGGTCAGCGCTCCTTTCAACACCCTGCGGGGGCTGCTGTTTGGGGCCATGCTCTCCGCCTTTTTGCTGGCTTTCCTGTTCATGGGTCCCTTCTTCGCCTTGGTAGACATGACTTTGCCCATGCTGGTGGCCCTGATGCCCCTTCTGCTGTTCGCCATTGTTTTCATGCTGGCGGCCCTGCATCTGGTGGACCATGTAATCGCCAACTCCCAAAGCCCCGTCTATCCGGGCCGGGTCCGGCAGAAAATGAGGAGGAAAAAGACCAATGGAAAACACGGTTAAACTGGTGGTCTGCGCCGGGGCGGGAGTTTTTTCTCTTGCCCATCTTCTGGCCGCGGGCGTACAGGTTTTTCGTGGGCCCCGCCTCAGCCACATTGCCATGTCTTTGGGAGCCGTGGGCCTTCTCTGCGCCATTTTGGCCTGCTTCTTGGGCTGGCGGCTGGACTGGCTGGCGGCGTTGGCCTCCTGTGGGCTCATCTGCGGGGCGGCGGTACAAAACGGAAGAGAGGCCGGAAGCGTTCATCTTTCTCACCACATCACCCGGGCCGCTTTTGCGCTGCTGTTGGTTCTGGGCTTTCTTCGCGTATAAGGAGCGCGCGTTATGCTTTCACGATACAAAAAAAGCTATCTAGCTTATGTTTTGCTTTTCTTCGGCTACTATTTATGCTTCGCGTCCTTTAGCGCGGTTATGTCCGTCTATTTGACCGGCATTGGCATGTCCGACCAGGAGATGTCCCTGATTCTCTCGGCGGCGGGTATTTTCTCCTTTTTTGTGGCCCCATTGGCCGGTTACGCCAATGACCGGGCCAAAAACCCCAAGGCCGTTACTGCGGTGATGATGGCCGCCATTGGGGGCTTGGGGCTGGTCTTCGGCCTGTGCCGGGGGCTCTGGCCGCTGTTTATTCTCAATGGCGTCATCATGTCCTTTGTCAACAGCATTACGCCCATCTGTGAGCGCATTGCGGGGGAGGGGCCCTTCCGCTATGGGGTGCTGCGGGTGTGGGGCACCTTTGGCTATGCCGCCGGAGCCCAGGTCTCCGGGCTGCTCATTGAAAAGCTGCCGGGCCAGGCCCTCTTCGCCTTTGCGGCCCTGGCCTGCCTGGTGTGCCTTGCGGGCCTTTTGGGGGTGGAGGTCCGTCCCGCCGCGCTCAAGGCCCAGGGGGAAAAGCCCCGGCTTTCCGCCCTGCTGGAAAGCCCCCAGTTCTTTTTGTTTCTGGCGGCGGCCTTTCTGTTTTCCGGCTGTTCCGGCGTCAACATGAACTATTGCCCCATGCTGCTGGACCAGATGGGGGTGTCCACCGGAGCGGTGGGCACGGTGCTGTTTTTCAGCACTTTGGTAGAGATTCCCCTGATCCTCTTTTCCAACAAATTTATGGACCGGCTCTCTGGTAAAGTGCTGGCCGGGGCCTGCTTTTTGCTGGCGGTGTTTCAGTATGCGGTGTACGGGACAGCCCCTTGGGCCTGGGCTGTGATAGGGGTTATGGTGGCCGTGAAGGCGGTGGCCTCTACGCTGTATATGATGCTCTGCTTAAAAATGGTCCGCGGCCTGATACCCCGTGGGCTGACCACCACCGGACTCGCGGTGGTGGCGGCAGTGAGCAACCTGGCTGGCATCGTGATGCAGAACCTGGCGGGCTTAACCGTCAGCCGCAGCAGTATTCCGGTGATGTACCTGTGCATGGGGGCTCTGTGCCTGCTGGGGCTGCTGCTGACCTCTTTCCTGAGAGTCCGCAACGACGAGAACGTGTTCGGCTAAGGCCCCGGCCCCTGGGGCGGCGGACTTGTGCCAATCAAAGCAAAAGACGCGCGGAAGAGAAAACCTCTCTCCCGCGCGTTTTTATTATGAACCCATTGGCCATGTGCTTTCCCTGAGCAGCTCCAGCATAGGCTTTAGCAGCGCCCGGTCCGAGATGTCATAGGAAGCGGCAATGGCCTTTTGCATCTCCGCCTCTTCCGGGGTTTTGTCCGCTTTGTGATCCAAAAACCGCGCCAGGCCTTTCATCATGGCCCGGTCCAAAAAGCCCATGCGCTCATAGCAGAGCCCAGCCTGAAAGTAGAAATGAGGGATGGCCGCCCGCTGTTCTTGGGTCAGGTTTTGCTCCCAAAACTGCTGGATGGTTTCCTGGGCGGCATTGGGCATGGCCCCGGTGACGAACAGCACCAGGCGTTGGGCCCCTGACTTTTCATAGGCGCTTAAAGCCTGCTTTAGGCCATCGGCCCGGCCAGCGTGGGCTCGGGTGCCAAAGACGATGGTATGGTACCCCCGCATAGGGCTGCGGCCCCAGGGGGCAAGGGCACAGGCCAGATCTTCCGCGGCCCACTGCGCGTATTTTTGTGTAAAGCCGGTTTGCGATTTGTAAAGAATAAGGGTCCGGTTCATGATTTTTCCTCCAAAATTTCTTTGAAAAAGGCCTGATAGGCAGCGTCCTGCTGGGCGAAAACTTCCTGGGAAGGGATGCCCGGGGAAGTGACCGCGAAAAGAGTGCCCAGCCCTAAGGTATAGATGAGCATGTGCATGTGCAGAGCCCGCGCTTTTTCAAGGGAAAGGCCCAGCGCCTGAGCAATGGACTGGGCAGTGCCAGGGGTGGCGGAACGGTCGTAGAGCTCTGACAGGGAGGAGACCCTCAGCCGGGGCTGAAAAATGAAAA